>Ga0066464_1000268_pt1 | contig 24781 bp, 23 predicted proteins | sample LakWasMe94_HOW11_2_FD_59583 | JGI IMG/M metagenome (GOLD analysis project Ga0066464, IMG submission 59583) | Freshwater sediment methanotrophic microbial communities from Lake Washington under simulated oxygen tension - Sediment Metagenome 94_HOW11 | ecosystem: Environmental > Aquatic >...
TTCGGCCTCAACCGGTTCTGGAAGATTACTGCCATCGAGAATGACACCGCATATGGCGAGATCCATTTCGCGTGCTCTCTGGAAGGAAGCGGTGACGTCCAGGCCTGCCACCGCCTGATGGAGTACGACCGGGCGCTGCTGGCCAAGATCGGCGGCCAACTGATTGTCCTGGAGTCGCGCGCCGACCCCCAGGTGAAGGGCTGTTGCAAGGTCGCCATTCGTGCACGCGGCGACATGCGCACTGACCTGGTTGCCGCCCATCAGAAATAGGGGCAAATGCCTCTTCATCACGCCCGTTAGACGTGAAAATCAGGCTTTGTGATCCGCACAATGGCCTGATGGGGAGAAGACACGGCATGCTGCATCTGGAAATCAAGCATCTTCGGCTGGTAAGCCAGATTGCCGAGTTGGGCAACGTGACACGCGCCGCGCAACTGCTGTGTGTGTCGCAGCCCGCGCTGAGCAAGCAGTTGGCCGAGCTGGAAGACAGACTCGGATTCGCACTGTTCCACCGCACCCGCAAGGCCATGCGGCTGACCGAACCGGGTGCCGGCTTTTACGCTCACGCCAAGAAGATATTGGCCGACATGCTCGCGCTCGAAACCGAACTGCAAGGCTACGGCACGGGCGCCACCGGTAAACTCAGGATCAGCATCGACAGCGTGCACCATGCCGCCTGGTTGCCTTCGGTCATGGCGCAATTCCGCGCGGACCATCCCGGCATTGCACTGGAAGTCAAACAGGTCGCGGAACTGCTGCACAGTTTGCAGCACAAGGACATTGACGTCGCGATCATTGGTGAAGCAATCGCAGCCAACGGCATAAACTACCTGCCGCTCAACGAAGACGAACTGGTCGCCGTGCTGCCACTGGCGCATCCCCTGTGCGAGAAAGCCTACATATCGGTGCACGATCTGGCAGGCATGGACATGATTTATTACTTCGATCTCGAAGAGTCCTACCTGTACCGCCGCTATCTCTACCCCAACCACATCCGCCTGGGCTCCTTCCAGCGCATCGCCAGCATCGCGGCCATCATTGAACTGGTCAAGTCCGGCGAAGGCATGAGCATTCTTCCCCGACACCTGGTTGCGCACGCTGCCCGGCAGCAAACGCTGGCGGTGCGACCCATCGGTCCCGGTGGCTTCCGGTTTACCTGGTATGCGGCCTTCGCTCGCGAATCGAAGCAAGCCTATCTGGCGGCGTTCGTCGGTTTGCTGCAATCCAGGCTTTGTGCCGCGACAGACGCTAGCGGCAGAGGATCTCAGGTGTCGCGATCATCCGAGCCTGTTTTGGGCAAGGGCAAGAAATAAGAAAACTGCTTGATCAGCAGCGCCGCCTGGTCCGCGCACAGGCGCTGCGCGTCCTGCATGCGCTAGGCAAAACCCTGCCCTGGGTTACGCCGTCCACTTGGCCGCGCAGCGCGCCCCGGCATCAACACCGTCAGTTGCCAAGAGGTGCGCGACTACCTTGCCGAGTTGATTGCGCAGTATTTCAACCGCGATTTCATCGTCTCCAGCGTCTACCGTGCCGTGGGTGGTGCGCAGGCCATCGCGCAGGCGCTGTCTGCACGCGTGGCACAGTTGCGGCTGGACGCGCACATTCACAGCGTAAGCCGACGTGCGAAAGAGGTAGTCGTCACCATGGAAGATGGCAGTGCCGAGGTCTTCGACACGGTGGCCATGCACCATGACGCACGCCTGATGCCAGCCTACCAGGATGCGCGGCCGCTGTTCCAAACCATCAACCCCATGCTGGAGGTCGCACCTGAATTGGTGTTGCAAGACTGCCACCTGCAGCGGCCCATCGTCGACCTGGCCACGCAGGCCAACCTGCAGCAGTTGGATGTGCTGCATGCGCAGCCGGAGCGCCGCGTGTTCTTCTGCGACTCGTATGCGGCGCAGGGCATTCCCTTGCTGGAGAGTGCCGTGGCTTCGGCCAAGCGCTTGGCACACAGCGTGCTATAGCGCCGGCTCCCGCATCACAGCTTGGGCTTATTGTCTTTCATGGCGTCCAGTGCCTTTTTTCTCGCCGCTTCTTCTTCACTATTCTTTTTATCAAGCACGTCGTAACGTACTTTGTGGTCGACCATTTGAATGGACGAACCAACAATCATGTCTGCGTTGTAGTGGCGATTGAGATTCGCATTCAGTTGAATCCCGCACGTGGACTCAAAGCCTCCTGGTACAGCCAAGCTGATTCCGTCGCCTTTAAGCCTCGACAGGTCTGTGCGCGAAGTTGTGACGTTTCCGCCCGCGGTGCTTGGGCACGCCCCACTTGAGGACTTGCGGTCCATCAAAGCATAGTTTCTGTCATATGCCCACAAGAAAGTCTGTTCATCGGGGGTGACGCTGGAGGGAATTCCATACTTCTGCTTCAAGGCAGACAAGAAGGTTGCCTTGGGGATGTAACTTCCTTCAGGGTACTTTTGCGCCCGGCCCAGAAACCATATGCGTCCCGAATCATCTTGCAGCGCGATGAAATGGTCACTCACGTGACTATTGTTTTCAGCAATGCCTTGGATTCCAACTACCTTGCCCTCGCGTGTTTTGATTTCGCTGAACTTGTAGTCTGCATTGATCTTCTCTATCAGCGGCTTTTGTGTTGCGAGTTGCGTCCCCATCTTGACGCCGCCAATGTCTGGAAGCGCTTGGGCGGAAATAGCAGAGGCAGCAACAGCCAAGCCTGAAATAAAAATATTCTTTAAGATTTTCATGAAAATAAGACGTTAAGTTGTAGTAAGGGCAAGCAGCATTGATCAATCAATTGCTTGCCTATATTTCGTCACCTCACCATAACCCGCATCTCTTTGGGCGAAAGCATCTTATCTGCTCCCATGTGCCGGAATTGCCTGCTCATCGATAAATTGTTTCAAAATATTTCTTTGGTGTGATTGTGCTAACGGTCGGCTTTTCGTCGAATTCCTTCGAAACCTAGCCTAGCACCTATCGCCCATCATCGATTACTTCGATGGCCTGGCCATCCGTTGGACCAACGAGAGGGTCACCGGCGGCAATGACCGACCCGTCGTCCACTCTGACCGTTGAGCACACTATCGCTGGCCCGGTTGGCTATCGAGGATCGGTGACGCGAAATTGATTCACTCGACGTCGCGCAAGGGGTTTTCGCCTGGGACAACGCTGCATACGAAGGCTTCTGCGGGCGTCGCGCACTGGCAGATGAAAGCATTTGAGACAGAAGCCGATTGCCGTCCACCAGATTTATTCCAAGATTATTGAATCCAGTGGTCGGCTTGTCGCGTATTCGCCTACAAGTACCGTCCCCTTTGCGGGTAACGGCACCCACACCCCATTCCGTTCCCGTTCTTCAAGGAGATAGCTATGCATTTCAAATTTGGCAATGTCGCAAAAGCGTGTTTGTTGTTGGTCGCAAGTACCGCAGCCATGGCGTCCAGCCACCGTGAGGCTCCCTTCATCACCACCAGCCCCAAGGTCGATGGCACGGACTTTTATATGTTTCGCAGCTACGAAGGTGTCAGCGCCACCGGCACCGGCGGGCGCAGCGACTATGTGACCATGATCGCCAACTACCAGCCGCTGCAAGGCCCGTATGGCGGCCCCAACTACTTCGCGATGGACCCCAACGCGCTGTATGAAATCCACCTGGACAACAACGGCGACGCCAAGGAAGACATCAGCTTCCAGTTCCGCTTCACCAACAAGCTCAACAGCGTGCCGCTGACCATTGGCAGCGCCAGCGTGGCCATCCCGCTGATCCAGGCGGGCGCCGTCAGCAAGCTGACCGACCCCAACCTGAACGTCAACGAAACCTACACCGTGGCCATGGTGCGCGGTGACCGCCGCAAGGGCACATCGCAGGCCGTGACCAAGGTGGATGGTGCGACCACATTCGAGAAGCCGGTGGACTACATCGGCACCAAGACCCTGGGCGACGCGGCTGCCTACGAGGCCTATGCGCAAAAGCACGTACACGCCATCAAGGTGCCCGGCTGCCCGGCCGGCAAGGACACCGGCTATGTGTTTGTAGGCCAACGCCAGGAAGGCTTTGCCGTCAACCTGGGCACCGTGTTTGATTTGGTCAACGCGCCCGCAGCCTTCTTGCTGGACCCCGCCAACAAGGACGCAGTGGGCCAGGGCGGCAAGCACTACATCCAGAGGAACAATGTGACCTCCATCGCGCTGGAAGTGCACAAGGATTGCCTGACGGCGGGCAGCGACCCCGTCATCGGCGGCTGGACCACGGCCAGCATGCGCCAGGCACGCTTGCTCAATGGCAAACCCGCCTCCGGCCACCAGACCAGCGAGAAGGCTGGCGGCGCCTGGGTGCAGGTCTCTCGCCTGGGCAACCCGCTGGTCAACGAGCTCGTCATCGGCCTGCCCGACAAGGACAAGTTCAACGCCTCCAAGCCACAGGACGACACCCAGTTCCTGACCTACGTGACCAACCCGACGCTGCCCGCCTTGCTGGGTGTGGTGTTATCCGGCAGCCCTTCGGCACTGGCACCCACCAACCTGCCCCGCACCGACCTGGCCACCGTGTTCCTGACCGGCATCACCGGTGTCAACAAGCCCGCGTCGGCTACACCATCGGAAGTCTTGCGCCTGAACACGGCCATTGCTCCGGTGCAGTTTGCGGACCAAAACCGCTTGGGTGTGGCAGGCGAAGTGCTGCGCGTCGGCGGCCCCGCCAATCTCGGCATGGCCAAGGATCTGGCCGGTTTTCCCAATGGCCGCCGCCCCAAGGATGACGTGGTCGACATCGCACTGGTGGCCGTATTGGGTGGCCTGTGCGTGATCAACGGCGACACCAACGCACTGGGCCTCAACGGTGTGCCCGGCGTGCCCTCGCTGACATCGGCCTGCAAACCATCGAGCGTGCCATTGGGTGCCACCTCGGCCAACATCCACGACGGCGTGGACCAGGCCACCGTGCCGTTCCTGACGCGCTTCCCCTACCTCAACACCCCCAATGCCGGCTCTGCCAGCTATTGAACCCACCCACTCGGAGGAACACACGATGCAAACCAGAACGATGAAGCAACAATGGCTGGCCGTGGTGGGCGCGGCAAGCCTGCTCACCGCTTGCGGTGGCGGCAGTGGCAGCAGCTATGTGGCCACGCCACCAGCGGGTCCGACCGTGGTGGCCGGCACCGATGTACCGGTGGCCGTGGAGCAAAGCACGGCGGGGGTGATCAGCTTCGCCAAGACGCAACTCGCGGCCACCAGCGAAAGCGGAGACCCGCTGGTGGTCGGCGACGCCAAACTCGCCACTGATGAGACCGCCGAACCGTCGGATGTGTAGGGCACCACTGACCTAACCGTCGGACGGCATCCCAAGACCATCGCCTGGCGCGGTGGTCTTCTCTTGCTTTGTGTTTGCGTTTGCCGCTTTTCGTCACACCCATGCAACTTTTATTTCCTACGCTCAGGGTTCTCGTGGCAACCTGTCTGCTCGTCCTCGTGCCGTGTTTGCAGGCCCACGAGTTTTGGTTCGCTCCGATGGTGTCTCCGCAAGCCGTGGGGGACACGGTGACGCTGCGCCTGGAGGTGGGCGAGTTTTTCAATGGCGAGCCTGCCGGCTTCTCCATCCCCACTGCACAGGCACTGCGCCACTACAGCGCCCAAGGCCCAGGAGCCGGGGCGGTACAGCGTTCTGCGCAGGTTAAGGAGGAGCCCGCGCAGCGGGCGGGGGACACGGAGCAGAACGCTGTGCCGCCCCGGCTCTTGGTGGAAGACCTGCGACCTTTTTTACCCGCCGGCGAGCGCGAAGCCGAAGTGGCCCTGGCACTCGACACACCGGGCACGCACCTGCTGGCGTATGACAGCACGCCCCTGCGCATCACGTTGGAAGCCGGCAAGTTTCACGCCTATTTGCACGACGAAGGATTGGATTTTGTGAAGACCCAAAGAGAACAGGCGGGCACCGCCAACCTGCCCGGCCGCGAACGCTACCGCCGCCACATCAAGACCCTGGTCCAGGTCGACCCCATGCCCAAGACCACCGCCTCGCAAACCCACGACACGGCACACGCCGTGCAAGTGGGCCAACGCCTGGAGATCATGCCCCTGCAGAATCCGCTGGCGCTCAAACCGGGCGACGCGCTGCCGCTGAAGATTGTGTTTGACGGTAAACCCTTGGCCGGTGCCTTGGTCAAGGCCTGGCACAAGCGCAAGGGGCAACTGGTGCTGATCCGCGCTACCACGTCCGCCCAGGGTGACGTCGCGTTCGACCTGCCCTATGCCGGCGACTGGATGGTCAGCGTGGTGCACATGGTCCCCGCCGTGGATGCGGATGAAGAGGGCGTGGACTGGGACAGCTTCTGGGGCAATCTGTCCTTCCACTTGGCGCAGCGGGCTATGCCATCCCGCGTGGGCCGCGTGGCGGAAAAACTCCTAAAGTAATAGCAGCTCACGTATATTCCACGGTGGCTAGCGGCTGTTTTTCCTATGGTGTTTGGCCGCAATCGCTCAACAATACCTAATATGGGTATTTTGCAAAGCCCGCGGTGCCTAGGGCACGGTGCGATCCCAGTACGGGGTTTCACCAAACGCCTTCTTCAGATGCGCAATGAAGAGCTGGGCCTTGGTGGCGTGTGAACGGCCTTTCAATCGCACGGCGTGGATGGCGGGTGCCCGCTTCATGGGCGGAGCAGTATCCGCAGGGAAAAGGTTGACCAGTTGGCCCGCCGCGACCAGGTCGCAGACCAGCCAGCTCGCCAGGTGCACGACACCCAAGCCGGCCACGGCGGCCTCCAGCAGCGCCTCGGTGTCGTCGGTGCGAAAGCGCCCGTGCACCGCCAGCGCCTTGCCGTGGTTGACGTTGGGAAACGTCCACCACCCCACCGGCGCGCGCGCCGTCGACAGGGTCAGGCAACTGTGCTGCAGCAGGTCTTCCGGTCCGTTGGGTCGGCCATGCTCTCGGATGTAGTGCGGACTGGCGCAAGCCAGGCGGGTGAGGGGTGCCAACTGTGTGGCGACCAGGTCGCTGTCGGGCAACACGCCGATGCGGATGGCCACGTCCGCCCGCTGTGTCGCCAGGTCAACCCATTCGTCGCTCAAATGCAGGTCCAGCTCAATCAAGGGGTGCTGCTTCAAAAAGCCCGCCACAACGGGCGTCACATGGCGCCGCCCGAATGCGCCCGGCGCGGTGACGGACAGCATGCCCCGGGGCTGCGCCTGGGTGTCCAGCAGCGCCGCCTTGGCGTCTTCCAACTCCGAGACGATGACCTGGGCGCGTGGCAAAAATTGTTCACCGGCATCGGTCAATAGCAGGCGGCGTGAGCTGCGCTGAAACAGCGCCACGCCCAGCGATTTCTCCAGCGCATCCACTTGGCGCGACACCGACGACACCGCCACCCCCTGTGCCTTGGCAGCGGCCGAAAACGTGCCGTATTTGGCGACGTCCAGAAACGCTTCTATGCCGTCCAACATGGCGTGCCTTTCTTTGCGTTATTCGCAAAATATGTTTGCTCTTTAGCTAGTTGTTGCAATTTTCGCTCAGAAAGACAATCCCATCCGTCATCTGCTGAACGATGAAGCGACCCGTGAAACCGTCTCGGGCCGCAATTCCAAAACCCATGGGGCCCCGTGCCCAGAAAGCTCTTTTTTTTCCATGTCTCCAAAAACTGTATCTCCGCTGGTTCGCCGGCTCGTCGTGGCCGCTGTGTTGACCATGCCCATGTTGGGCAGCGGTTTGGCCCATGCGGCGGGCGACGTGTCTTTCACCGCCGACCAGGCCTACCCCGAGGGCATTGCCTGGTCGCCCACGCAGAAGGTGTTTTTCGTCAGCTCCATCCACACGGGCGTGGTCGGCAAAGTCACGCCGCAAGGCACCTACACGCCCTTCATCACCGATGAAAAAATTGTCTCCAGCGTGGGCCTGCACTTTGACGCCAAACGCAATCTGCTGTGGGTTGCCATTGGCGACGTGGGTGCGTCCACCCGCAGCAGTTCGGCCACGCAGGGCAAACTGGCCGCACTGGCGGCCTATGACGCGACGACAGGCGAGCGCCGTGCGTACCATGATCTGGGCAGCCTCATCGACGGCGGCGGCCACTTCGCCAATGACCTGGCCATTGACGCGGCGGGCAATGTCTATGTGACGGACAGCTTCGCCCCGGTCATCTACCGCATCGACGCCAAAGGCGTGGCCACCGTGTTTGCGCGCAGTGATGTATTCAAGGGCGAAGGCTTTAACCTGAACGGCATCGTCTACCACCCCGATGGCTACCTGCTGGTCGGTAAAAGCAATAGCGGTGAACTCTTTCGCGTGAGCACCAAGAACCCCGCCGACGTGCACCGCGTCAGCTTGCCGGAACCCGTGACGGGCGCGGACGGCCTGGTGCTGCGCGCCAAGGACCGGCTGACCGTGGTGCAAAACTCCGGCACAGACCAAGTGCGCGACCTTGTGTCCAAGGACGGCTGGCAATCGGCAACGCTGCAGCCCGCGCACAAAAGTGCCAACTCGTTCCCCACCACGGGCGTGCTGGCCGGTAAAGATCTGTATGTGCTGAATGCGCGCTTGGACACACTGTTCTCCAAAGACGCGCCCAAGGTCAGCGACTATCTGTTGCAGAAGTTCTGATGCACTGGCCAAGGAGCGGCCTTTGTCGACATGCGTCAATCGGCACGGACGCCCGGGGCTCTTAGGGCATATCCCATGGGTTGATCAACGCAACCCCCAGACCGGCAAAGTGCTTTTGGTTGCGCGTGGCCAGCGTAGCGCCGTGCGCTATGCAGGTTGCGGCAATCTGTGCATCGGCCATGGCGACGGCCAGGCCCTCTCGTTCGCGACGCGCAACCAGCGTGGCATATACCGATGCCGATGCCAGGTCAAACGGCACGATGCGGCCCGCAAAATCCTCCTCCAGCATGTCCATGATGGCGCGTGCCAACTGTTGCTTGCGGGCGCCCTCGGGCAGCCGGGCCACACCGCATAGCAACTCGGCGGCGGCAATGCTGCTCAGCCACAAGGTGTCAGCGGACTGCGCGTTGAACCATCCCAAGACCGTGGCATCGGGCGCGCCGCGCATCAGCTCGGACACCACATTGGTATCGAGCAAGATCACCGTGCAGGCCCACCATCCAGTTGCTCAAGTTGTGCAGCGCGGGGGCTGTCGGTGCGTGCGGGAACGTCCAGCTCAACACCGCCCAATGCCGCAAAGCGACTATGGATACGGCTCCCCAGGCCCAGCGCGGGTGCGGGCTGGGCCAATACATTGCGCAGTATCGTGCGCACTTCCTCTTCCATGGAGCGACCATGGGCGGCAGCGGCGATACGCAGCTTGTCTTTGATCGTGGGCTCAAGGTTGCGAATGGTTAGCGTGCTCACGGCGTCCTCCTAGGTAGAATTGCTAGCAATGCTGTCAATGATAGCGATTTTCATCCATTGGAGGCATGCCAAACACTGCTGACACGCACGGAGCAATGGGTACCGCAAGGCCTACGGTAGGGCGGCATCGACAGTCGGTAGAGGTCTGCATCCGCAATGCCCCCACGCTTTTTAAGCGAATATATATTCGTTTAACATTCCGCCCATGAAACCCAAAGACGAGCTCAAACTCGAAGCCATTGCCCAGGCCACCTACCAGTGTGTGCTGAGCCGGGGCTTGAGTGCGCTCACGCTGGCCGATATTGCCCGCAGCGCCGGGCTGGCCACCAGCACGCTGTATGTGTACTACCCCTCCAAGCAGGACCTGCTGGACGCGCTGTACGAGCGCGCCAAGACGGTCACTTTTGCCCGCTTGTTCGAGGGGGACACGGGTCAGTTGTCGACCAAGGCCCGTATTCGCCAGATCTGGCTCAATATGCTGGAGAACCGCTTGGCCAACCAGGCCGAGCTGGCGTTTTTGGAGCAGTACGCCAGCTCCGACAGCATGAGCGAGGCCAATCGCGCGCTGGGTGCGCGGTTTGTCGCCGTGTTTCGCGGCATTCTGGAAACCGGCCAGAAGGAAGAGACGCTAAAGGCCGTGCCCCTGCCGTTCCTGATGGCTTCGCTGGTCGGGTCGGTGCAAGAGACCGCCAAGATGATCCGCCAGAAAGCCGCACCCAATGACGAGGCCACCCGCAACACGGCGTTTCAACTGAGTTGGGATGCGGTTAAGGCATAAACCACCCAACGCCCTGCACGTCCTTTTTTTTGCCTTTTAACCGAATATATATTCGCCAAACAAAGTTCTTTCCATATCCTTCAACCCAAACTGGAGAAACGTCCCATGAAAACCATCCTCATCACCGGTGCCTCCACCGGCATTGGCAACGCCACCGCACGACACTTTCAGGCGGCCGGCTGGAACGTGGCCGCCACCATGCGCAAGCCCGAATCCGCCGGCGATCTGGCCGCTCTGGAGCGTGTGGCCGTGCTGCCGCTGGACGTGACCGACCGCGCCAGCATCGCCGCGGCGGTGCAAGCCACCATCACCCAATTTGGCGGCATTGACGTGCTGCTCAACAACGCGGGCTATGGCCTGGCCGGCCCCCTGGAGGCGGTGCAGCCCGCGCAACTGGAGCGGCAGTACGCCACCAATGTGTTTGGCCCCATCTACACGACGCAGGCCTGCCTGCCGCATTTCCGCGCGCGCAAGGCCGGCATGGTCATCAACATTTCGTCCATTGGCGGACGGCTGGTGTTTCCGTTCAACGCGCTGTACCACGGCGCCAAGTTCGCGGTCGAAGGCATGTCCGAGTCCCTGGCGCTGGAGCTGGCGCCGCACGGCATCCAGGTCAAGCTGGTCGAGCCCGGCGGCGTGCGCACCGACTTTGCCGGGCGCTCGCTCGACGTGATGCAGCAGCCGGGCCTGGACGCCTATGACGCATCGCTGAAGAACGTCATGGCCAAGTTCAGAGACCCCGAGCGCACCCGCAACTACTCGGACGCCAGCCACATCGCCGAAGTCATCTACCAGGCCGCGACCGATGGCAGCAACCGGCTGCGTTACCTGGCTGGCAAAGACGCGTTGGCCATGGCCGAGCGCCGCGCCACAGTGTCCGATGAAGACTACCGCGCCTGGGTGCTGGCGGAATTCCAACTCTGACCGCGAACACCGAATGCTCCTGAATCAATAGCGCATTACGCACATTTGACGGGGGCTAGCAGCACTTTTCCCCAGTGTGGGTCGCGTGCACGACGGGCCGCCGCGGCTGCCCGCTGTTAGCATGCCACGATGGTGCAAAAAATCGCAATCATTGGCAGCGGCATGGCGGGGCTGGCGGCGTCGTGGTTCCTGGGCGGCGAGCGCCAGGTCACGCTATTTGAGCGCCAGCCGCGTTTGGGCATAGGCGCGCACAGCGTGCAGGCGCCGGGGGGCGTGGTCGATGTGCCCTTGCGCGTCATCTACCCCGGTTACTACCCCCAACTGTTTGCACTGCTGGCACAGACCGGCGTGCAGGTCGAGCCACTGGATGCATCGCTGGGCTTTAGCGACCTGGGCGGCGCCACCTACTTCCGCTACCGCAACCTGCATGCGCTGGGCAAGACGCTGCCCTGGGTGTCGCCCGCCACCTGGCTGCGTGGCGCGTCCCGAGACATCCTGTTCGACCTGGGGCGCTTTTTGTTGCAAGAGCCGCAGGCCCTGGCGGCCGGCCATTTGGCCGACCGCACCATCGGCGACTACCTGGATTTGCAAAAGTATTCCAGCGCCTTTACCGACCGATTCCTGATCCCCGCCTTTGCCGGCATCAACACCGTGAGCTGCCAGGAGGTGCGCGACTATCCCGCGGATGTGATCGCGCGGTACTTCACCCGCGACTTCATTGTCTCCAGCGTCTACCGGGCCGTGGGGGGTGCGCAGGCCATTGCACAGGCGCTGTCGGCCCGCGTGGCGCAGTTGCGGTTGGATGCGCACATTCGCACGGTGCGCCGGCATGCGGGCCATGTGGTCATCACGCTGGACGATGGCAGCACCGAGGCATTCGACGCCGTGGTCTTTGCCACACAAGCCAACCAGGTGTTGGCAATGCTGGACGATGCGAGCCCCGCCGAACGGGCGGTGTTGGAAGCCGTGCGCTATGGCACGGTGCGGGTCGTGTTGCACCATGACGCGCGTTTGATGCCCGCCGCCCGCGCCGACTGGGGGCCGGTCAATTATGTCCAGTCTCCACAGCACGACCGGCCCATGGTCAGCATCTGGGTCAACCGCCTGCTACGGTCTTACCAGCACGAACGGCCACTGTTCCAGACCATCAACCCCATGCTGGAACCCGCAGCCGACCTGGTGCTGCAGGACTGCAGCCTGCAACGCCCCATCGTGGACCTGGCCACGCAGGCCAACTTGCAGCAACTCGAAGCCCTGCATGCGCAACCCCAGCGCCGGGTGTTCTTCTGCGGCTCTTATGCCGCGCCGGGCATACCGTTGCTGGAGAGCGCCGTGGCCTCGGCCATGCGCCTGGCCTGGGCCGATTGCTTCAAGCCCGTGGCCGCCCGCCGTAAGCGGTGATACCGCAGGGCGCCACTCAAGGCCCCGCCCGCAACGCCGCTTCCACAACCGGACGCACCGTCGCCATTTCGCAGTTCAGCGCCCAGTGGCCGCAATTGCCTTCCAGCACCGTGATGGTGTCGGCCTTCACCAATTGCGCAAACTCCAACGCTGCGAGCGGATTGACGATATGGTCTTGCCGGGGGTTGATGATGTGCACGCGGGCCTTCACCTTGGCGGCGGCCAGTGCCAGCGAACGCCCGGCCTGGCCGCCGCTTGCGGGCTCACCAATGTCCTGGGCCAACATGGCATGGGTTTGCCAACGCCAGTCATTGGCATCGGCCGCATCCGGATCCCGCGCGGCGGTCTCCTGGAAGAATTTTTCGAAGTCCTGCGGTGCGGTGTGGCTCACCCGAAACTCGGGCGTGGTCGCGTTCATCATGAACACGGTTTGCAGTGCCGCCATGCTGGGTTGCTTCTTGTAGCGGCCACCGGCGTAGCTGGGTTCGTTCAGCAGGGTCAACTCCAGGCTGCGCCAAAACAGCAGGTCGTAGCTGGACTGGCGCGGCGTGCCCGCCATCGGAATGGCAACGTCCATGAAGTCGGGGTGGCTCACCATCCATTGAAAGGTCTGCATGCCCCCCATCGAATAGCCCATCACCGCGTGCACATGCCGCAAGCCCAGCTTTTCGGTCAGCAAGCGGTGCTGCGACGCCACCATGTCGCGCACCGTGAAGTGGGGGAACTGGGTGCCATGCTGGGTGCGGCTGTTGGACGGGGAGCACGACACACCGTTGCCCATGGCGTCGATGATGACCAGGTAATACGGCGTGGGGTCCAACAGGCCTTTGGGGCCGAACATGGCCAAAGCCTCTTCGCTCTTGCCCGTGTGCCAGGTTAGAAACACCACGGCGTTCGAGCGGTCCGCGTTGAGGGTGCCAACCGTGCGGTAGCCGATGGCGCAGTTGCGGATGACGGACTGGTTTTCGAGCCGCACATCGCCAAGCTGGGCAAACTGTTGGGGCGCCGATGCGGGTGTGATCTGCGCATGCGCCGACCATGCAACGCAGATCGCGCACAACGCCGACAACCAACCAAAAGACATGCGAGAGGCCATACGCAGGAAACCTTTCAAAGAGGGGGTTCGGGGTGGATGGAGCAAGCACCGACGCGCGTGTTCGACTATTTTCATTTCTCTGCTATGCGTCATGGGACAACATGGCCTCCTCAAAGGCACTGGGGTGCCGTTGGCTGAACATCAGCGTCAGCGCATGGCTGCAGCGTGTCATGGCCACATACATCAGGTTGCGCTCGTCGTCGAAGGTGCCGCCATCATCCGCCGGGAACTCACCCCGTTCAATGAAGGGAATCGTCACCCGCTCGAATTCCAGACCCTTGACCGACACAATGTCGGTCAAGATCAGCGATGTCTTTTGCGCCTTGGCCGCCCCCTGTTTTTCATACGCCAGTTCCAGGTCATTGATGTGGCGAAAGAACGCGGCCGCGCTGTCAAAAATGCGGGCCGCCTGTTGCAGGCCCTGCAAGTGCGCCACCGCATCCGCGCGGCGCTGGCGCTCCACCCAGTGGTGGGCAGCCAGCCCGGGCATGTCCAGTGCCTGCAGCATGTCGTCCAACAAGGCGTCGCCCGTGTGCGCAGCCGCTATCTCCATGGCCGATTCCAAACGCCGGCGGATGGCCGGCTCGGCCTTGGCAATCACCTGGTGTCGCAGAAACGTGCCCAGCAAGGCCTGGTCGTGCAGTATCTCCTTGACGGCAAAGCGCAGGCGTTCGTCCTGCGTCTCGTCCTCGCTGTCGGCAAAGTCCAATTGCACACCGGCCAGTTCCACCACGGCCTGCACCATGCGGTGGCGGGCGCCGTGGCTGGGCACCAGCGCAAACTCCGCGCGCGAGGCCGCCAGCAACACCCGGACCAACAGCACTTCCGGGCGGTGCAGATACGTCGGAAACGGGTAGGTGCGGTAGGCAATGCCCTGCTCCAGCAGAAAGTTCTCGATCAGCACCGACTGGTGCGGGTGGCGCAGCAGCACGACAAACTGGTTCATCGCCCGGCCCTGCCGCTGCCATTCCAATGCGTCTTCCACAATCTTCTGCGCACACTCCAGCGGGGCTGAATAGAAGAACGGTTGCACCTGCGTCTCGCGCTGGGCAAATGACGTGTAGCGCTTGGACGCCAGGTTGCCAACCAACTGGGCCAGGTGCGACGAAAACCGGTAGGTGCCCGGCAAATGCATCACCGTGGCCTGGCGCCCGGTCTCTTGCGCGAAATAGGCGGCGTCCATGAACCGGGGTTCGGCGCCGGCCTTTTGGTGCAGCACCTGGTCGGGGTCGCCAACGCCACAAAAGACCGCCTGCACGTTGCTCTCCAGCAAACGGCGCAGCACGGTGAACATCGCCTCGTTCATGTCGTGAAACTCATCGACACACAGCAGGTGCAGACCACCCGGCCACTTGGTGAACAGGTTCTGTGGCATCTCCACCGACATGTCTCCAACCATGCAGGCCAGGTCGTAGGTGGCATCACCCGCCGCGCGAAACAGCGCGGGCTCTTCTTCCGCGGGCCGCCGCACGCGCTCTAAGCGATCCAGGACCTTGAGCACGGTGTAGTCTTCGCCGGTGTTGCTGGCCAACGTGGTGTCGACGGGCTCGCCGAGCCAGCGCGCCTTGGGCAACACCATCTTGCCCTTGATGCGCAGGCTCTCGTGGATCAGGTGTTCGCAAAAACCACTGTTGGCATCCGCGGGCAGTTGCAGGTGGCGGTCACCCCGCTGGTCCGCGCGTGCGCGAACCGCGTCCATGCATTGCACAATGGTGTCCCGGATCACCTCCGGCGCCTTCACCACCTTGGCGCGGCTGCCCTCCAGATCCTGGAGCAGGTAGACCGAGAATTCGTCGAAGGTATTGATCCACAGTTCCTTGACCAGCTCGGGCGCAACGCCAATCTTTTCCAGCGCGCGCCGAAAGGCAAGACCCGCCACCTCGGTGTAGGTCAGGGTCAGGATCTTCTTGGGCGCGTACCGGCCGGTCCGCTGCCGCTGCGTCTCCAGCACCTCAGCCACCTTGAGCGCCAAGCTGGTGGTCTTGGCGGCACCGGCATTGGCGTCGATGAGTATGGTTGCGCTGTCGCTGGTCTGCAGCTCGGTCTGCTGGCGAGACGGTGTGATGTTCTGGGGTCGGAAGAGTGCGTGTGGCGTCATGGTGGCCCTTGTTTTCCCTGCTCAATCGGTCGATCGTTGTGTGGATTGCGTCGCTATTGCAAACCCCGGCAGGGTGGCCATCTTAAGCGTTCGCGCACGCCGCGGCTTGGCCCGCCACTGGCTGGGCAGGCGCAGTCGATCAAAAACACTAGCTCGGGTCAACGGGCCGAAAGCCCTTGCTTGCGGCGGGCAAATGTCCGCATAATTTGGCGTTCAAGCTGCAAACAATCGCGGCACCAAGGGAGTGGGGATGCAATCCAGCGGGTCTGACAAGGAATTGGACAGCTTCACGTATATCGACGACACGCAGAACGGAGCGCTGGCACAGCCTGTAGATGCAGTGGCTGCGCAACTACCGTGGCGCATCTTGATCGTCGACGATGACCGTAATGTGCACCTGACCACGCAATTCGTGTTTAGGCACTTCACATTCGCCGGTCGGCCACTCGAATGGCTGGACGCCTACAGTGGCCAGCAGGGGTTCGAGTTCATGCGCGACACCGGCGACATTGCACTGGTGTTGCTGGATGTCATCATGGAGTCGCCCGATGCCGGCCTGCGCCTGGCCCGGCGCATACGCGAGGAACTGGGCAACCACATGGTGCGGGTCGTATTGCGCACCGGCCAGCCTGGCGACGTGCCAGAGATGACGGTAATGGTGGACTACGACATCAACGACTACAAGGACAAGAGCGAGCTCACCTCCAAGAAATTGTTCACCACCGTCATTTCCTCACTACGCGCCTACGACAACCTGTTGTCCGTGGAACGCAGCCGCAATGGCCTGGACAAGATGCGCAAATTAGTGGAGCACCTACCGGCTGGTGCCGTCTACATCGAGAACGGCAACACCATGCTGAACCGGGCGGCGGAAACCATCACCGGCTACCGGCGCGACGAGATCACCACGGTCGACGATTGGTTCACCAAGCTGTTTGAAGAGCGGGCGGAGCATTTCCGCGGCCTGTACGCATCGGACAAGGCACAGGGCTTTGTGACGTCACGCGAACTGGAATTCCGCTACCGCAAAGGGGCGATCTGCATTGTTGAATTCTCCGCCTACTGCGACCAGGACAGTGAAGTCTGGTTGCTCAAGGACATTACTGACCGCAAGACCTCGCAAAGCGCATTGCAAGAGACCAACCGCAAGCTGGAGCTGACCCTGCAAAACCTGGGGTCCGCTCAGAGCCAACTCATCCAATCCGAGAAAATGGCGGCACTGGGACAGTTGATCGCCAATGTTGCGCACGAAATCAATACGCCGGTAGGCGCCATCAAGTCCAGCGGCAGCAGCATTGCGGAAACCATGCACCATGCGCTGCACGATCTGCCCAAGGTATTCCAACTGCTGAACCCGGAACAATCGGAGCTGTTCTTGCAACTGGTCGCCTACGCCGACCGACCCACGGCGGCGCTCAATACGCGTGAAGAACGGGCCCTGACCCGCAGCCTGACCGAACAACTCAAGCAGTGCGGCTTCGACGACGCCCCGCACAAGGCCGATCTGCTGGTGCAATTGGGCGCGTATGGTGAGCACCGGAAATACCTCGCCCTGCTGCAACACGCGCAATGTGAACTGATTCTGGACACCGCCTACAGTCTGGCCTCCATCGCCGGCAGTGCCGCCAACATCAACACCGCGGTCGAGCGCGTTGCCAAGATTGTGTTCGCGCTCAAATCGTATTCACGGGTCAATCGCATCAGCGAATTCATTGAATCCGACCTGCGCGCCGGCATAGAAACGGTGCTGACCCTGTACCAGAGCCAGATCCGCCAACGCACCGAGCTGGTACGGGACTACGAAGAGATTGCGCCCTTGCCCTGCTTGCCCGACGAACTCAACCAGGTGTGGACCAACTTGATCCACAACGCGCTGCAGGCCATGAACCACACCGGGGTGCTGACCATTGGTATCCGGCGTAGCAACGGAGCGGCCGTCGTGTCGGTTGGTGACACCGGTTGCGGTATAGCGCCAGAGATCCGGGACCGCATCTTCGACGTGTTCTTTACCACCAAGGCAACCGGGGAAGGCAGTGGTCTGGGTCTTGACATTGTGAAGCGCATCGTGGACAAGCACGGTGGCCGCATCGAGGTACACAGCGAAGTCGGCCGGGGCTCCACCTTCAGCGTCTTCTTGCCCTACGCCAGGGTGTCAAACTGACCCATCCATCGCATGCAACACGGTTGCAGTGCAACAGAGAAGCCGGTCTGGACTAAACTGCGTTTCACCCCTTCTTCTCTTGCCGCCCCATGTTGCCCACCAAAGTTGTCGCACTTTTTTTCTGCGGATGCCTGGCTCTGTCATCGGCGGTCGCGCAAACCGCACCGCCCACTCTAGGGACGTGGAGCAGCGCGCGCACCGCGAACGGCACACGGACCCTGAACTTCAAAGGTATGGCAACCTTGTGGGACAAGACGGTGCCGATCACGCTGAATTTTTTTTGCAATTCCCAGTCCGGCAAGACAGCCCATGGGGCCTTGGGCTTTGAACTGCAGGTCGATGATGTAGACCAACTGTCTGCATTCCACTTTGACGATTTCGAAGGGCCCGACGCACCGACAATTGGCAGGGCCTTGTTGACGGTGAAGGTCCAGCGCGCAAACCAGGGCACGCTGTCGTTCACAGCGTCTCCCAGCGGCTTCTATGCCGACGCCAACGTCTTTGTGTTTGGGGTGTCGGCGGTCACACAGCAACCGAAGAGCACGGCGAAATCAATTTTTATGGCACTGGCCAACGACAAGGCCGATAGCCTGCACATCACCGTCGTGGACCCGCGCAACAGCAAACGCACACTGGATCTGTCCATTCCCGTGGCCGACCAGTCCGGCGCGTTCAAAACGCTGTTGGCCCTGTAGCGCAAGCCGTCCCATAAATCGAAAAAGGGCACCAGGTTTCCCTGGCGCCCCCAAACCGACCAACAGTTTGAATCAGCTTACTTGGTCGCAGCGTCCGCTGGTTTAGCGGCAGTCTTTGCAACAGCTTTGTTAGTGCGGCTGTGCTTGACTTTCTTGGCTGTATGTTTCACAGGCGCAGCAGTGTCGGTAGGCGTGGCCGCGGGAGCAGCGGTTGCGGCGACGGCTGGCGCTGGTGCTGGCTTGGCGGTGGCTACCGGTGCTTGCGCAAACGATGCAACTGCAAGGCCGGACAGGACTGTGGCGGCGATCAAAGACTTGATATTCATCATGGATTGGTACTCACTCATTTACAACAGTCGCATAAGCTCCGACCGTCTCGAGCGGCCCAGCTAATCGCCGGGCTTGCAACTACAACGCCGGGTTTTTCATCCGCGTTGACGGTGTTTACTTTTGTTTACAGAACACGTCGTGCGATGGGCCAGTGTCGATCCTTGATGAAACAGCGCGGATGCGGTCTTGTCGGGCTTGCATCTCCGCTAGGGAACCAAGGTGTGCGTCTTGGCGGCGGCAGGGTCGGCCCCCGTAGTACCCGTTGCGCCTTGCGAAGCGCCTGGCTTGGACGGACTCTGAACGCTTTCAATCTTCAGCGTCGACGCCATCCACGACGCAAGCGGGTAGGAAAAAATGCCGATCATGACGCCGCCCGCAAAGTCAATGACCGTCAACGCCACCGGTGATCCCGATCCCTGCGTGGTCTTGCCGATCAGCAAGGCAATGATGGCCATGATGCCACCGCGCATCGCCAGCAAGAAGGTGTAGCCCAGGTTGCGCCCCCAATACAGGCGCGCACGCGGCTCGACAATGAGTTTGTGCACCCACACAAACAGCGCCAGCAGCAGGGCACCAAAAATCCCCCCCACAAAAATGCTGACCTCGCTCGCATTGACCACGATGGTTGGGTAATAGCGGTAGTCCCTGTCGCCGGAGACGCTGACTGTGACCGCAAAACGGATGTTGTTGGCAAACAGATAGGTGCGCAGACCGCTGATGGACCAAACCGACTCCAGGGATTTCATTTCAAAGCGGCAGCTTTGCTGAAAGCCGCCCGCCTTCTTCAAGTTCACTTCCCCGAGCTGCAGCAATTTGCATTCAGTAGACTGGCCCTGGAACAGTTCCTTTTGCACGCCATCCACGTCAAAGGACACATTCTTCAGCAGCAGTGCATCCCCTGAAACGTTGCTCACCGCAAACGTGACGAAGAGTGGCTGCCCGACGCGATTGAACGTGTCGCCCGTCACGGTGACCGACACGGGGTCTGGCCCAACACCGTCGCTGGCACCCGCCTTCTCCGGCTCCGGCTTGGCCGCCACCGCCACCGCCTCTCTCTTCTTGTCCGGCGCCGCGAAGCCCACGGCTTGCCATGCGGCGCCCAGCAGCAGGAGCACCAGAACCATTCTCCAGGCCTTCATTGCAAACACCCTCCAGCCTTGGTCAGGCTACGCAGTCCGTTGATATCCACCCGCGCTTGCGGCGGCAACTTGCGCGCGCCCATGCCGTCGAAGGATTCCAGGAATACAGCGATCTTTTCTCTGCATACATCCCGGTTGGATGGCGTACAAATATTGCGCTTGTTGCCATCCCAATTGGCGCACGACCAAAGCGCCTGCAACCAGACCTTGAGCGCTTCATTGTCCACATACACAGGTTCCTGGTCACCCAGGACATTGGTGACCTCCTGGTACTCTCGCCGCAATGCCAGTGCGCTGGCCAAGTAGGACAGATTCTGAATCACAAGCGGACGCAAAGCGTTGGCACCATTGCCGCTGTCCACCCGCGACGTGACCTCATCCACCAAGGCCTGGCGGATGTCCACTTCCTGCTGCAGGTATTGCCTTCCCTCAGAAACACGGTTGGCGCTCAAACGTTTTTGCGCGGCGAGCCGCTGAACATGGGTGGCCACCTGGAAAAACTTCAATTGCTCGCCGTCCAGCGGCGCAGTCGTCAGGTCGACACCCATGGCCCAGGAATAGGCACAATCCGCCCCGGCCGGTTCACGTTGTTCGCTGATGAACGTGTCTACCACGAACCACACTTGCGTCAGTGTGCTACCCGGACCCGGGCACGAGGTTGCCAGTGCGGGGGCCGGGTTCAGGAACGCAAGCAACAAGACCAAGGTTGTCGACACGACACGACCCGTCCACTCTTTTTGAACACGCATAGCACGGCTCCTTTCATCTAACGGCGTCGTGACACTTTCGCGTCAGCACCCAACTCCCAACCCGTGGCGTTACTGGTGCGCCGCAGGACCCGGGCCGCGTGGCCTGCGGGGATTGCTCGCGTCCCAAACACCGACATTGCGGTTCAACCAGTCGCCCACGTCCGGCGGAATTACCTTCCGCTGGGGGTCGTCCTTGTCGTAGTACAGCGCATACAGTTCGGCAAAAAATTCAAAGTGCGACATGGCCGCGTAGGCATCGGGCATCTTGGCGACGAATTCGTCGAGCGTCTCCTCCTTGACCACCATGAACCACGCGTACCAATAGTTCACAAAGAAGGCGAGCCCATTGGCCCGGTGCCAACTGCCATACTGGTTGTACCAATTGGCGCCGGTCTTCTCAAACGCCAGGCGTGGCCCAAAGTTGGCCCGGCGCCAGGGGTGGTTGGCCGGTGGGTTGGGCGCCGGACCGGGATTCCAACTCGCCCCAGGCCCAGCCGCGGTCGACAGGAAATGCGTCACCTCGCTGATCTGCTGCGGCGTCAGGTCGCCCCAGCCTCCCATCAACTGCACCCAGCCATTGATCCCCGCAGCCGTATTGTCAAAGAACCGCCAGCCAAAGCGTTCCTGCAGCCACGGCGTGATCTTTGCATCCAATTGCGCGTGCACCGAGTGGCCGACTTCGTGGCGCAACACGTCTTCGAACGCCTCCTTGTTTTTCAGCAGGTCTTCGCCTACTTCAATGACGCCACTCCGCTGGTACAGGCCGCCATCGCCGGTGGTGGCTTTGATTTCCAGCAGCTTGGTGTTGCCCTCGATGTTGGTGATGGGCACATCGCGCAGCAGTTGCCAGATGGTGTCGATGTCGTCGGGATCGGAGTTGTGCGCCCATTCGTCGTCCAGCTCCAGGCCAAAGCGAATTTCCAATATCCGGTCTTCGACCGCGTCTTTTCCACATTTCTTGGCATACAAGAAGACATCGCGCAAGGCCTGCTTGGCCCAGCCCGGAAGCTGGTTGCCACGGGGCAGCCGATCCACCATGCGGTTGAATGTGTCGGAGGTCAGGTCAACCTCTTTGCCAGCGCGAAGGCTGTCGGCCATTTGTTGCAACTGCTCCAGCGGCGTGTAGCGGGTTGTCCACCGGCGCATGCTGACCCAAGAGTCTTGCTCCGTGTCGAGCTTGAACAAGGATTGGCGGTGCGCCTTGTCTGCCCAACGCTGTAGCTCGGTCGCGCGTGAGGCAATGTTGTCGGCGATGCCTTTTGGCACGGTCACGTGGTAGGCGCCCGCGGCGTTGTGGTGGTAGGCGGAAAAGACCAGTTTGCCGGCATCGCTCTGGGTGAGAAACAGCTGCAAGCGCGTTTTCTGCAGCAAGAACGGGTGCTCGTAGACGACCAGTATCTTCAGCAGTTCGACAATGCGGTCATCCAGACCGGCATCTTGCGCCACCAACTTCTCGCGCAGCTCGTCCATGCCGTAGACCACGCGCAGTTGCCGGTCCTTGGCGGCAGGGCCTGATGGTGACAGGACTGCCGGCAGGGATCCCGCATTCTGTGCCAGCCCACGCGAATGCTGGCGAAACAGGAAGCGCTTGCTGCGGGGGTGGACCAGAAAGATGGCATTGCGAACGGGGTCGGTGTAATAGAAAGGCCGCTCGACCGTGAAGCGCTGTCCACACTTTGGGCAATTCAAACGGTGGAATGTACCGGCCAAGATCTTCTCGCGCACATCGGGGGCCCGCGCCACGTTGACGCTTTGTGCGAGGTTGGCCTCGAACTGGTTGCCACAGGGGCAAGACACAGGGTTGGGATGGTAGATAGCCATGGTTGGTGACCCTCCTTGGTTGGATTGCACCTCCGTGTCGACGGTGGCGCAAAGCGATTGGAGCACCGCGCCAGGCGTCGCGCATCACCCGTTTGTGGGATGTGGACGCACTTTTTTTTGGGGGGCACCCCGTGGATGACGGTGGCGCCGCAAAGCCCGCGCGGTCAGCCGCCGTCGAGGCCGCGCGCAAGGCCATGCTGCTCGATGCTGCGTGCCACGGTAGCAATGCGCCGCAGGTGGCGTGACTCGGGGTGCGTCAGCAGCCACAGACCAATCTCGCAGCGCTCCAGCGTCGGGCTCGCCGCCAGCAAAGCCTTGTTCTGCCGAGCATGGAACAAGGCCATCACCCCCACGCCCACGCCGTCCTCGATGGCGCGCGCCGCCGTGAGCATGCTGTTGACCTGCAGCACGGGTTGCACCTTGGGCAGGAAGCGCTTGCGCCAGATGACGCCGGGGTGGTCGGGCATGGCCTCGTCAATGCCAATCCACGGCAAGGCGGCCAGGCGCGGTAGCGACAAGGTGTTGGCATCACGCCGCGTCAGCCCCAGGCTGCGCGCGCCGTAGACCGCAAAGTGCATGCTGCCCAGGCGTTTGCCCACCAGGTGTTCGGGCGGATTGTTGGTGGAACGCAGCGCAATGTCCACATCACGGTGCGTCAAACTCTTCAGGGCATTCGATCCCTGCAACTCCAGGCGCAGTTGCGGATGGGCGTCCATCAACGGCTTGAGCACCGGCAACACAAAGGTGTGCAGCACCGCGTCGACCGCGCTGATGCGCACCAGGCCCGACACCTGGTCGGCCCCGCCGGACGCAGCACTGCGGGCGGCCTGCAACTCGCTCTCGATGGCGGTTGCGTGGCAGCACAACTGCTCTCCCAGCTCGGTGGCGCGGTAGCCCACACGCGAGCGCTCGAACAGGCGCTGACCCAGGCCCTTCTCCAGGCGCTGGATGGTGCGAAAGACGGTGGACGCCGCCACACCCTGTTGCGCGCCGGCCTGCGCCAGCGTGCGCGCGCGGGCCAGCGTCAGCACAACCGCCAGGTCAGCGGTTGAAACCTCGTATTGCACCGGTGCAACGGTCGATTTCATGTTTGCGTATTTTCATTGCGGTGGCGGAATTGTAGAGTTGCCCCATCCGTGCAACAAGCACGCAACTGCGTGAGGCTTGTGGGTCAGACCACTCGCGCAGCGATGTGCTCTGACCCCAACTGACTAGGGACATTTGTATGACCAACATCGTCATCGTTTACCACTCCGGCGGCAACCACACCGCATTGTTGGCGCAAGCCGTGCACCGTGGCGCTGCGCGCGTCGAACAGGTTGCGGTCACCACGCACCGCATCACCGCCGCACAGATCGGATCCAGCGGACGCTGGCGCGATGACACCATCAGTGAAGCCATCCTGCAGGCCGATGGCGTCATCTTCGGCTGCCCCACGCTGATGGGCATGGTCAGCGCGCCGTTCAAGGCCTTCATGGAGGGCGCCTTTGTGCCCTGGGCGGCGCAGGGCTGGAAGGACAAGTTTGCCGGCGGCTTCACCAACTCGGCCTCGCTCAATGGCGACAAGACCAACACGCAAATCCAGTTGCTGGTGTTTGCCGCTCAGATGGGCATGATGTGGGTGCCCATGGGCGACCACCCCGGCGCCAACTGGAGCGGCGGCAGTGCCGACGACCACAACCGCCTGGGCGCCTTCCTGGGGCCTATGAGCCAGGCCATTACCGACCTGCCGCTGGAGGAATCCATTCCGCTCAGCGACCTGCGCACCGGCGAGCGTTACGGCGAACGCTTTGCCAGCATCGTGCGCCACTGGCGCCGCGAGGGTGAGCACGTCACCGATCGGGTGGCCGATCTGGCCACGGCAGCGGCCTTGCGCAAGGCCACCATGCGCCCGCAGCGCGCGGCTTGATGGGTCCACCGTTCTCCATCAATAATCGACACCCAGGCCCGTGAATCCCACCCAACCACAAGGATGCCGTGATGCTTCAACTCCGCCCCAACTGTGAATGCTGCAACAAAGACCTGCCGCCGGACTCCGCCGAGGCGCGCATCTGTTCCTTTGAATGCACCTTTTGCGCGACCTGCGCCGACGGTGCGTTGGGCGGCAAGTGCCCCAACTGCGGCGGCAGCTTTGCGCCGCGCCCGCCGCGCGCGGCAGCCCTGTTGGCCAAGTACCCTGCCTCCACCGAGCGTGTTTACAAACCTGCCGGTTGCCAGGCCTCGGCCTAAGTCGCCGCCGGGCCACCCCAAGGCGACTTGCGCCCCCTCAGAGGGCAG
>Ga0066464_1000273_pt1 | contig 24505 bp, 17 predicted proteins | sample LakWasMe94_HOW11_2_FD_59583 | JGI IMG/M metagenome (GOLD analysis project Ga0066464, IMG submission 59583) | Freshwater sediment methanotrophic microbial communities from Lake Washington under simulated oxygen tension - Sediment Metagenome 94_HOW11 | ecosystem: Environmental > Aquatic >...
GAGATGTACCACGTGATGGCGATTGCCAACTACGAGGACCGCTTTGTGATCCCCAGCACCCACCGCGAATACGCCGAGAACACCTTTGACGTGCGCGGCGGCTGCGGCTTCTCGTTCGGCAATGGATGCTCGGATGGCGAGAGCGAGACCAGCTTGTTTGGTACCTCCAAGCGCCGGACCATTCCTATCAAGGCGGAGGTGTAGCCATGTCATTTTCCAAACCCCTAGCGGCCTCCCACACGCTGAAGGTGTTCGCCCACCTGCTGTCCTATCCCAACGCGGAGTTGCGCAGCCACCTGGGTGAACTGCAACAGGCGCTGCATGCCGAGAAGGCTGTTCTACCGGCACGCCTGGCGGAACTGGACGTGTTGTTCAATACACTCCAGGCCACCGACACGCTGGATGTCGAAGCCCAGTACGTTGAACTGTTCGACCGGGGCCGCGCCACGTCGCTGCATCTGTTTGAGCATGTGCACGGCGACTCACGCGACCGCGGCCCGGCCATGATCGACCTGGCCCAAACCTACGAGAAGGCCGGTCTGTTTTTGGCACCCGACGAACTGCCAGACTACCTGCCGGTGGTGTTGCAGTTCGTGTCGACGCAACCACCCAAGGAAGCGCGAGCCTTCCTGGCCGAGATGGCACACATCTTCAACGCCATCTTCAACGCGCTGCAGCAGCGCAACAGCGCCTACGCCAGCGTGCTCGGCGCACTGCTGGAGCTGGCCGGGGAAAAGGCCCATGCCGTGAAGGTGGTGGCCGATGAGCCGCTGGACGCCGCATGGGAAGAGCCCGTGGTGTTTGACGGTTGCTCGGTCAAGGGCCAGGGCAAACCCGACGCCACCCAACCCATTCACTTTGTCAAAAAGGCAGCTCCATCGGTTGCCTCTGTTGGAGCATTGCAATGAACGCACTCGACACCTTCCTGTTCGGCATCTACCCCTACATCGCCCTGTCGGTGTTCCTGTTGGGTAGCCTGATCCGTTTTGACCGCGACCAGTACACCTGGAAGAGCGACTCCTCGCAGTTGCTGAAGGCCGGCCAACTGCGCCTGGGCAGCAACCTGTTCCATGTGGGCGTGTTGTTCTTGTTCTTTGGCCACAGCATCGGCATGCTGACGCCGCACTTCATGTACGAGCACTTCATCAGCGCGGGCAACAAGCAGCTGATGGCCATGGTCAGCGGCGGCCTGGCCGGCCTGCTGGGCTTTGTCGGCGTGACCATACTGCTGCACCGCCGCCTGTTTGAGCCCCGCATCCGCATCAACTCCAAGACCAGCGACATCGTGCTATTGGTCTTGCTGTGGCTGCAACTGGCGCTGGGCCTGGCCACGATACCGCTGTCGGCCCAACACCTGGACGGCGGCATGATGATGCAACTGGCCGGTTGGGCCCAGCACATCGTGACCTTCCAACCCGGTGCCGTTGAACTGCTGACCGGTGCTAGCTGGGTCTTCAAGCTGCACATGTTCCTGGGCATGAGCATCTTCTTTGTCTTTCCGTTCACCCGCCTGGTCCATGTGTGGAGCGGTTTTGGCACCGTGGCCTATTTGGTTCGGCCGTACCAGGTGGTGCGCGCCCGCCGCCTGAATGTGCCCGCCGGCCACAACCAAGCCAGCCGCCCCGGCGCTGGCGTCTAAGGAGAACCCGCATGCATGCAACATCAACAAGTGCAACCTCCACGGTGGCCGCCCCCATCGCCCTCGTCAATGGCGTCGCGCTGAACACACAGGCGGAAAGCCTGAGCGCCGATGAACTGCGCCAACGCGCCTGCTCCGAGCTGTTGCGCCAGGCCGCCATCGCCCAGGGCTTTCTACCGGCAACGGATGTTGCCAGCGTGGACGGCGTGCTCAGCGAAGACGCGTCCACCGCGATAGAAGCCCTGCTGGAGAAAAACCTGGAGCTGCCCGAACCATCCGAAGAAGCCTGCCAGCGCCACCACGCCGCGCACCAGGCCCGCTACAGCACCGGTGAACGGGTGCACCTGCGCCACATCCTGTTTGCCGTGACCCAGGGCGTTGACGTGGTGGCCCTGCGCAACCGCGCCGAGACCACGCTGCTGGATGTGCGCTGCCACGATGGCAAAGACACTGCTGACCGCTTTGCCAAGGCCGCCAACACGCAGTCCAACTGCCCCAGTGGCGCCGAGGGCGGCGCTTTGGGCTGGCTCACGGCCGGCGACTGCGCACCGGAGTTTGCGAAAGAGATCTTCGGCCTGAGCGACGTGGGCGTGCTGCCCCGCCTGGTGCACAGCCGCTTTGGCCTGCATGTGGTCGAGGTGCTGGAGCGCGTGCCCGGCGCGCCGCAGAGTTATGAATCGGTGCGCGGTGCCGTGGCCATGGCCCTGCGCCAGACCAGTTATGTGACGGCGCTGCGGCAGTACCTGAGCCTGCTGGCCGGCCAAGCGGTGCTGGACGGTGTGGACCTGGACGCCGCCGATACGCCGCTGGTGCAGTAGCACCCAAACCACAAAAGCACCAGGGAACACCATGTCGATCCAAAATTTTGACGATCTGCTGCAGCAGGCACAGCTACAAGCACAGCCCCAGCGCCTGCTGCTGGTGTTTGCCAATGCCGAGCTGCCCGACGACGCAAGCCCAGCGCAACGGGCCAACTTTATGAGGGGTGAAGGCGGCGCGCTGGTGCCGCACATGTGCGTGGACAAGCTGCCACAGGAGATTGCGTCGTTCAAGCGCCTGCTGGACGAGTCCGCCGAGCACTCGCCCAATTGGTGCATGGTCTTCGTCGCCGCCCTGTCCGGCGCGAAAGGAACCCCGCCGACCAGCCAGGCGGCCGACCCGCACCTGCAGCGCATGGTGGAGATGATCCGCGCCGGCATGCTCGCCAGCCTGCTCCCCTTTGACCGCCAGGGCCTGGCGGTGCAGTTGGGGTAATCTGGCCCGCGGGTTAAAAATACCTGATTTGGGGTTTTAAGGACAGTTTGACAGATAATTCAGAGGCAAACTGGCCTGTAGCCCTCGTGGAATATACACATACTGCTATCACATCTATAGCAATCAGACCATTCGATTCGAAAGACGATTACCGCTTGATCTGACTCTGCTGCCTGCTACCGGGACGAAAACCATGTCGCCGTTGCCACCAAGATGGCCCCCAGCAAGGACCCCATCAGCATGATCCGGCCCGCACGGTTTTGCCGCTGAACCAGCGCCTGCATCTCGGCGAACGAGAGCGGCGTAAAGCTGGCACCGACCCCGCATACCGGACAGGTCTGCTCATCCCCCGGCCGCTGCAACACGGGCAGGCGCAGCATCTTGGTTGGAAAGAAATTCTTGCAATGTGCACAGTGCAAATACGGATGCATTTCAACCTCCAACGGCAACTAGGCAGGCGCATCAATCAGGACGGCGTCGGAACGCGGATGATAGTACCGAAACGCCTCACGAATGTGTCCGCGCAGCAAGTCGTCATCCCACGGCTTTGTCAGAAACTTGAACACCGCGCCCTGATTGACACCATTGGTGACCACCTCAAGATCAGTATAGCCAGACAAGATGATGCGAATCGTCTCTGGATACAACTCCTTGACGATGGCCAGGAACTGGGTGCCAGACATGGCCGGCATGCGTTGATCGGTTACGACCACTTGCACATCGTTCAGGGCCAGCAGGGCCAACCCTTCCTGGCCGCTTCTGGCCAGCAAGACGCGATAGCCCTCGCGACGCAACAGACGGTTCAATGCCGATAGGTTGTTGGGTTCATCGTCCACCACCAACAAGGTGTCTTGGCGCGTCGTCGGTATTGTCGCAAATTCCAGGCTTCTTTCCTCGCGCAGCATGGCGCAAAACTCGGTCGCAGCCACGGCCGCGCTGAAATAGTATCCCTGCAACTGGTCGCAATGCAGCCGGCGCAAGAGGCGTAGCTGCCCCTCGGTCTCCACGCCTTCCGCCACCACTTTGAGATTCAGGCTGTGCGCCATCGCAATAACGGCGGAGACAATGGCCGCATCCGCCGGACTGGTGGCCACGTTCGTGACGAAGGACCGGTCAATCTTGACGAAATCGAAGGGGAAGCGCTGCAGATAGGCGAGCGACGAGTAGCCCGTGCCGAAATCGTCGAGCGACAATTCGGCCCCGATCAACTTGAGCGCTTGCAAATCGCGAATGGCTTGCTCCGGGTCGTCCATCAGAATCGACTCGGTCAGTTCAAACTCCAGGTATTTTTGTTCCAGGCCATGGCGCGCCGTTGTCTGCGCAATCGTCTCCATGAGCCCCCCGCGCTTGAATTGCAGAGCGGACAGGTTGACAGCGACCGGCACAATCTCGACTCCCTCCCGTCGCCATGCCGCTTGCTGCGCGCACACCGCATCGATGACCCACGCGCCAATCGGAACGATCAGGCCCGTCTCTTCGCACAAGGCGATAAACTGCACCGGCGGCACCAGGCCGCGGCGCGGATGCTGCCAGCGAATCAGCGCCTCGGCGCTGACGATGCGGCCGCTGACAAGGTCAACACGCGGCTGGTAGTGGAGCACAAACTGCTGCTCGGCAAGCGCGGCGCGCAGAGCGCTTTCCAATTCGATGCGTGCCGCATTGGCAGCGTTCATTTGGGGTGCATAGTACGACACACGCAGGCCGTTGGACTTGGCACTATTCAGCGCAAGCTCGGCGTGTTGCATCAAGGTTTCGGCATCGGCACCATCATTCGGGTACACGGCCAGACCGGCGCGCACCGATAGGTTCAATTCCCTCCCCTCGAACAGGAACACGGCCTCCAGCGGGTCCAGGATCGCGCGCTCCACGCATGCCGCGGCACTGCCCCCCTGAGTGACACCGCCCAGCACCAAGGCGAATGTGTCGCCCGACATGCGGGCAACGCTGACGCAGTCCACCTGCGCACTGCTCAAACGCTGTGCCACCATGCGCAGGACGGCATCACCGGTGTTACGCCCAAATGCGTCATTGATTTGTGCAAAACGCGACACATTCAGCAGCACCACGCACGCGTCGGACAGCGACTGCTGACGTTCACGCAGCGTTTGCGCGAGCCGGTCACTGAACAAGCTTCGATTCGGCAAGCCGGTCAATACGTCGTAATAGGCCAGGAAGTTGAGCTGCTCCTCCTTCTCGATGAAGCTCAAGCCAAAGGACAGGTCGGCGCCCAGCTCTTCCAACAACACTTGCTCCTGCGTGTTGAAAAATCCGACTTCCGCCGCATACAGGCTGAGCACGGCAACCGCGCGCCCATTCACGATCAGCGGCACGTTTGCCATGGCGCGATGGCCATCCCGGTACCACTCGTGGCCTACCGCGGCCAGCACCGGTTCGGCCTCGATGTCATTGCAAATGGTCAGCCGCAACGCGCGCGCGGCTTGGCACGCCGGGTGGGCATCGCCTATTCGCACGGCGGCCAATATCAACGCGGCGGTTTCACCACTCGCGGGGTTCTCCATCCAATTGATGATCCTGCCATCCACGCTGCGCTCGCCAACCAGTCCAACCCAGGCCATGCTGAACGCTCCTGCCTCGACCGCCACCCGCGCCACTTCACGCAACAGGGGCTGGCGCTCGTGGATGCGGACGATGGCCGAATTGATGCCGCTTTGCATGGCGTAGAGTCGGCTGAGGCGGGTCAGCTTGTCTTGTTGCTCCCGCTGCTCGGTGATATCTTGCATCGTGTTGAACCAGCGCATTTTTCCGTCTGGCGCCCCCGTTCCCGGCAAGGGTTCTAGCACTTGGTGCACCTGCATCCATTGGCCTTCGCCGCGCTTGACCCGGTAGTCGAATGCGGCGTGCATGCCACTTCTTCCAGCCGCTATGCAGCAGTCCCTGAATCGGTCGCGGTCCGCGGGGTGTACGTACCGCAACCATTCGCGCGTACTGGATGGCATCGCCGCACTGTCTATGCCCAACAACCCCGGCAGGCTGCTGGACCAGCTGATGAAGGAACCATCCGGCGCGGTGACCACATGTGCCAGTCTGCTGAGTTGCTGGGCGCGCTGCAAACCTGCCTCGCGCAATTGCAACTGTTCCGCCATCTGCCGACGCGCGACCATTTCTCGCTCAAGTTGCCCCAGGTTGCGCTGGACGTTTTCATACAGAAGCATGTTTTCATAGGCCACCGCAACCTGTGCCGCCACCGCAGCCAGCACCTCTTCATCAATATCACTGAAACGGTCGCCGCCGAGCTTGTCACACAAGTAGATCCAGCCGTAATCGTGGCCCGCGGACGCAATCGGCGCCACGAGCACGGAATCGACCGCGGGGTGGCCGACGGGCAATCCCGCCGCGCCAACGTCACCCCGCAGTCCGTGCATGCGTTGCGCCCGGCGCGTCACACGCGCGGCTTCGAAAATTCCTTCGGGACGTGCCGCGCTGGCGAGCCATTCATGCACCTCCGGCCGCACGCCGCGCGTGCTGAAGCATGTGTAACCGTTGCCGTCAGCGGCGGCAATCGCCGCCACCGAGAACTTCGCCACGCCCGTGTGGCGGGCGATGCGGCAACCACTCTCAATCAGGCGCTGCGGGTTGCGTTCGGACGCGAGCTCGATGCCCATGTCAATCAACGCGGTCAGGCGTGATCCCAACGCTTGAAAATCGACCAGCGACTGCTCCAAGCGGGACTCAACCGTTTGGGCAACTCCTGGCACGGGCTGGCTACCGCTGCTTGTCCGCGCGTCAGACGGGTTTGCAGGGTCGATGGCCGCGAACCGGCTGGTCCGCGGCGGCTCGCTTACACCACGCAAGCCAAGTTCTGGCACCGGCAGACACAAGGCTTCATATACCGCGGCAATGATGCGCTGCGGTGGAGACGGCTTTTGCAATACGCAATGCACACCACACGCCTTCGCCATGGCCTCTGCCTCGGGTGTGCTGTAACTCGACGTATAAAAGATGATGGGAATGCTTGCCAGCGCAGGATCGCGCCGCAGACGCATGGAAAACTCATTGCCGTCCATGCGCGGCATCATGATGTCGGTAATGATCAAATCCGGACGTTCGGCCGCGGCCAGCAGCAGCGCCTCTTGGCCATCGACGGCCTCCAGCAGACGGTGATGCTCATCGCCGAGCAGCGCGAACAGGAAACTCCTGTGCACGCCATGGTCATCGACGATCAATATCGTGGCCATCTACTCTCCTTCACCCAATCGCGGCACGGTTGCCGCCGGCGCTGGCTTGGCGCAATCCGCCGACAACCACTTGTATTCCATGGCGGCCACAGTGCGGCACAGTTGTTCGAATTCCACCGGTTTGCGAACGACGTCATGGGCGCCCAACCGCCGTGCCTCGCGCTCATCCGCTATTTGGTCGGAAGCGGTGAAAACCACCACGACCAGGTCACGCGTGCGGGCGTCGGCTCGCACCTGCTCCAGCACTTGAAAGCCATTTATCCGTGGCATGTTCAAATCGAGTAGCACCAGGCGCGGGAGTTGGGTAGCGGCAGGCGCACCGGCGCCTTCACTTCCATACAGGAACGCAATCGCCTCCACGCCGTCGCGTGCGACGGCCAAGGTAGCCCTCGACTGGTTCACCTCCAGTGCAAGTTTGAACAATTCAACGGCACTGCCGTGGTCCTCCACCAACAGGATGTCCGGTGCGGGAGTCGTCATGATGACCTCGCCAAGGTAAAGAAAAATGTGGCCCCCTGGTCCGGCGCAGACGTGAACCAGATATGTCCCCCCATGCGCTCGACCATGCGCCGCGCCATGGCCAGGCCGGCGCCGGTGCCTTCATATTGCTCGGGCAGGTTTAACTGGCTGAACAATGTGAACAGGTTGTCGGCATACCGTGCGTCGATACCAATGCCGTTGTCCCGCACGAAGTAGACCCACAGGGACGGATCCTGCGTGTCGGCCGCGTCCGGCGCCGCATGCACCCCCACCACGATGTTTGCCTGCGGTCGATGTTGGCTGAACTTGAGCGCGTTCGACAGCAGCGCTTCCAATACCTTCCGAAGCAACCCAGCGTCGGCCTGGCAAACGGGCAATGCCTGAACATCCATGTGGACACGGCGTTGCGGCGTCGCGGCGAGCAATTCATCCACCACGGCCTGCGCCATTGCATGGATATCCACAGGTGTCAGACACAGCGCTTGCTGCCGCAGGTTGACGAATGCGAGCAAATGGTCCACCAACTGAGCGGCGCGCCGTGCGTTGCTTGCAATGGCCTGCGGAAAGCGCGCGACCTCCTTTGGTAGCCCCGTGCCGTGCTGGGACAGCAGCAGGTGCGCATAGCCCTCCATGGCGCGCAGTGGCGTGCGCAAATGGTGGGCCGCGGCATGCACAAACCCTTCTATCTCGGATAGTGCCGCTTGCAATTGCGCCGTGCGCTGTAGAACACGCTCTTCCAGGCTGGCGTTGAGCCGTTGAATCTCGCGGTATGCATCGGCCAGCTCACGCTCGCCGGCATGCTTGTGGAGAGCCACCTCGATGTTGATCCGCAATTCGCGCTCGTCAAATGGCTTCACGAGGAAGCCATAGGGGCAACTGCCCTTGGCGCGTTGCACGGTCGCCTCGTCCGAGTGCGCGGAGAGGATGATCACGGGAATATCCATCTCGCGTCGAAGAATTTTGGCGGTTTCGATGCCGTCCATGTCGCCCTGGATGCGAATGTCCATCAGCGCCAGTCCCGGCCGGCACTGGCGCGCCAGGGCCAGCGCCTGCTCGCCCGACGCGGCAATTCCGCAGACGGCGTAGCCATTGCGCACGAGTTGGCCCTCCAGGTCGGCCGCAACCACGGCCTGATCCTCAACAATCAGCAGCGTGGTCAATTTCGTTGCGGATTCGCCTTTTTTTTGTTGGCCTTCGCCTTCGACCGATTCCGGTTCGGGAAAGGTGCTGACCCTATTTCGCCCCAAAAGCTTGGATGCATACAGCGCCTTGTCGGCCCGCTCCAGCATGTGCTCCATGCTGTCCCCACGGTGGCTGGTAGCCGCGCCGATACTGACCGTCACTTGCAGTGGTGCGTTGCCAGGCTCCGTAGCCGTGGCGCACAACTGCACGTTGTGTCGCATGCGTTCACCCGCAAGCAGCGCCATTGCCACCGTTGTGTCCGGCAATAGCGCGACGAATTCATCCCCGCCAAAACGCGCCAGCAGATCCACGGCACGCAGACTGCGCTGCAGCACGTCCGCCAGCGACTGGATACATGCGTCGCCGGCGAGATGGCCGTGCCGGTCGTTGATCGCCTTGAAATGGTCTATGTCGATCATCAGAACCGACAGTGGCGCGGCGCTTCTGGCAACGCGCGACATTTCAAGCCCGAAGCGCTCGGTGAACTGCCGCCGGTTGGCGAGACCGGTAAGCGGATCATGATCGGCCAATTCCTTGAGCGCCAGATTGGCGTCGCGAATTTCGCTATACGCGACGGCGAGCTGACGCTCACCGGCGTGTTTGGTGAGCGCCACCTCGATACTGACCCGCAACTCGCGCTCGTCAAAGGGTTTGATGAGGAAGCCATGGGGCGCGACGCGTTTGGCACGCTGCAACGTGGCCTCGTCGGAGTGCGCGCTCAAGAAGATGATCGGCACATCCATTTCCCGTCGTATGAGCTTCGCCGTTTCAACGCCATCCATCGCGCCCTGGATCCGAATGTCCATCAGTACGAGCTGCGGCCGGTGCCGGCGTGCCATCTCCAGAGCCTCGTCGCCGGAAGCGGCCACGCCACAGACCTGGTAGGCACTGCGCACCAGCATGGCCTCCAGATCCGCACCAATCACGGCTTGGTCTTCCACCAGCAGTAGTGTGACGGGGCTCATCATGCGGCGGTCGATCAAGCCGGTTGCGAGGCTGTGGGCGCCTGGGCCGGCAGGGTAAAAAAGAAGGAGGCACCCGCGTCGGGCCGACTCTCCGCCCACACCCGTCCGCCGTGCTTTTCGATGATGCGCTTGACAATGGCAAGGCCAACGCCAGTGCCCGGGAAATCCGCCACGCTGTGGAAGCGGTGAAACGGCTCGAACAATTTCTGCGCGTTGACCACATCAAAACCCACGCCATTGTCGCGAACAAAGAACGTGTGAAATCCCGCTCCCGGCACCGCGCCCAATTCGACCACCGAACAAGTGCGACGCGATGAATACTTGAGTGCATTGCCCAGCAAGTTGGTCAACACTTGGCGCACCATAGCCGCATCGCCCCAGGCTTGCGGCAATTCGCCACACACCAACTCACTAGGATTTCCGCCCGGCCGACAACTCAGCGTGGCAAATTCGGCCAGCGCCATCGCCTTCAAATCCAGCGCGACCGGTTGCGCCACGTTCGTGCGGTTGGTCTTCAAAAACGCCAGGTAGTCTTCCACCATGCGCTCCATCTGCAAGGCATTGGTGCGAACATAGTCCAGGAATTTTTGCCCGGACGTATCCAGCCGCTCGCGATGGCGCTCTGCCAGCAAATACGAAAAACCCGAAATGGCCGCCAACGGGCCGCGCAAATCATGGCTCACGGCGGCAGCGAATGCCTCCAGTTCGGCGCTCACCATTTCGTGCTTGTCCCGCTCGGCCATGAGATCGGCCACTTGCCGCGTCAGGGCCTCGACCCTGCTGCGTGCCGTGACGCGATCAGTGGCATCGACCAACACGACCACCGCGCCCATCGTCTTGCCCGCGTCATCGGTAATCGGCGAGGCGCTGTCATCGACGAAACGTTCTTCGCCGTCCCGTGCGATCAGCATGGTGTCGGGGTCCAGCCGCACCACAATGCCGCTGCGCAAGGCGCGTGTGGCCGGGTCTTGCACTAGCGCGCCGGTGCGATGGTTGATCAAGCGCACCACCTCTGCGCAGGGCTTGCCAAGCGCGGCGTCCTGGGTCCAGCCCGTCAATTTTTCCGCGGCGGGGTTGAGCAGCAGGATCTCGGACCGGGTGTTGGTGGCAATGACGGCGTCGCCCACGCTGGTGAGCGTGGCACTGAGCCAACGCGCAACCTGGCGTGCTCTCTGCTCCATGATGTGGCGGGCCGGCGCCAATTCGATCGCCACCCGCAACTGGGAGTCTTCGAACGGCTTGACGATATAACCGGAAGGGTCGGTCAGCTTGGCCTTTTGCAAGGTGGCCGTATCGCTGTGAGCGGTGAGATAGATCACCGGTATGTTCAAGTTGTCGCGTAGCTCCCCGGCGGCGTCTATGCCCTCCGGTTTGCCGTGCAACATGATGTCCATCAGGGCCACATCGGGTCGCAACGTTTCGGCCAGTGCAACGGCCTCGGCCCCTGTGTCAGCCGCTCCAACGACCTCAAACCCCAGCAGGGCCAACCGTTGCTGCAGGTCCGCCGATACCACCAGTTCGTCCTCCACCACCAGCACCCGGATTTTTTTGAAAGTTGCTTGCATGTGCGTCACGCCGACTTTGCCGGCGCCTCCTGAAATTGAATATCGAATCCCGTGTGCCCGGGCACCGAGTTGAATGCCACGGTGGCCCGCAACTGCTTGGCGAACAGCGTCACCAATCGCAAGCCCAGCGTGTTGGCTTGTTCCAGCTTGAAATCGGGCCGCATGCCCACGCCGTCATCGTGTACGCCCAAGATGATCAGCCCGTTTGCAGATGCATCGAGGGTCACCCGTAAACAACCCCGGCGCCCGTCCGGAAACGCGTATTTGATGGCATTGGTGAGCAGCTCGTTCAGCATCAGGCCGACCGGCACCGCCGTGTCGATACTGACCGTGGCGGCATCCAGCCGGATGTCCAAGCGCACGCTGCCGCTGGTGTTGTAGGTACGCATGAGTATGCTTGCCAGCGATTCAACGTAGTCCGCCAGATCGACACGCGCCAACGCATCCGACTGGTACAACTTTTCGTGGATCAGGGCCATGGACCGGATGCGGCCTTGACTCTCCTTGAACTGCATCAGGGTCGCCGGATCCGTGATATAGCCCGATTGCAGTGACAACAGGCTTGCAATGATTTGCAGGTTGTTCTTGACCCGGTGGTGTATCTCTTGCAGCAGTGCTTCCTTGTCCTTGAGCGAGGCACGAATCTGGTGTTCGATCTCCTTGGTGCGCGAAACGTCGCGAATCGCGGCCGACACCAGGATGCCTTCGTCGGTCTCCACCGGGCTCAGCAGAATTTCCGTGGAGAACTCGCTGCCGTCCTTGCGCCTGCCGTGCAGCTCCAGTTCAGGCCCCATGGGCCGCACCCGGGGCTCGGTGCCAAATGCCATCCGGTGGTGCGGATGGTGGGCGCGAAAGCGCTCGGGCAACAGCATTTCGATCTTCTCGCCTAGCAGCTCACTGCGCGCATAGCCAAACAGCTTTTCGGTCTGCGCGTTGACCAGCACCATGCGTCCGCGGTCGTCAACGATGACGATGGCGTCGGGGGCCGTTTCCAGAAACGCACGAAAGCGCTCTTCAAGCCGGGTTCGCTCACCCATTTCACCCGCCAGATCGTCGAGGATATTCAGCACGGCCTTCTGCACCTCTTCCAGGTGCAGTTTTTCGGAGCCTGAATCTTCCAGAATATTGAGCACGGCACGCTGCGTGTCGCGCAGCAGTTCGCGCTCGTATGCGGCATCTTCCAGAATATTGACTACCGCACGTTGAGATTCTTGCAGGTGCATCCTTTCGACGGCGGCATCCTCCAGGATATTGAGCACGGCTTTGGCATATTCGCTTGCACTGTATTGTTCTGCTATTTCCATGCTACATACCTGCTGCCATGACTGCCGCCGTCAATCGGCGGCGGCTCGCCTGAGTTCGTCGATTTCCTTCTTCTTCTCCGCAATTTCCTTCTTCAATTCGATCATCTTCAGTTCGCGGCCCACCGTCAGACGCTGGAAGCGTTCCAGCTCGGCCAAGCGCTCCAGTTCGTTGGTACGCTGTTCGGCAACCGCGGCCTCGGCCTTCTTTTGCGCCGTCACGTCCCGCGCCGCCGCGAACACGCCCAGCACCTTGCCCAGCGTGTCCTTGTAGACCGAGGCGTTGTACAGCACGTCGGTGAGTTTGCCGTCGCGGTGGCGAATCGTCAGCGGATAGTTGGATACCAAACCCCTTTCGAACACCTGTTTGTAGCCCTCGCGCGCCTTTTCCGGTGCGGTGAAATAATCGGAAAAGTCGGTGCCAATCAGCCTTTCACGCGCCAGCCCGGTGATCTCGGCCGAAGCCGCATTGACGTCGGTGATCTTGCCTTCGGTGCTAATGGTGACCAAGGGATCGAGCGAGGCTTCAATAAGGCTGCGGGCATACTGCGAAGCCTGCTTTTGGACGGTCACGTCGCGCGCCGCCGCAAACACGCCCAGCACATTGCCACGCGCATCCTTGTACACCGAGGCGTTGTACAGCACGTCGGTCAAACTGCCATCCTTGTGCCGGATGGTGAGTGGATAGTCGGTAACAAAGCCTTCGGCAAACACACGCTCATAGCCTTCACGCGCCTTTTCCGGCTCGGTGAAATAGTCGGAGAAATCGGCCCCGATCAGTTTTTCGCGCGCAACGCCGGTCACCTTGATCGAGCCTTCGTTGACGTCGGTAATCTTGCCTTCCGGGCTGATGGTCACCAGTGGGTCGAGCGACGCCTCGATCAGACTGCGCGCATACTGCGACGCCTGCTTTTGCGCGGTGACGTCACGCGCGGCGGCGAACACGCCCAGCACGCCGCCTTGCGCATCCTTGTAGACCGAGGCGTTGTACAGCACATCGGTCAGTTTGCCGTCCCGGTGTCGAATCGTTAATGGATAGTCCGTCACCGCGCCCTTCGAAAACACCTGCTGGTAGCCTTCGCGCGCCTTGTCGGGTTCGGTGAAGTAATCGGAAAAATCGGTGCCAATCAGCTTCTCGCGCGCGACGCCCGTCACCTTGATCGAGCCTTCGTTGACGTCGGTAATCTTGCCTTCCGGGCTGATCGTGACCAACGGATCGAGCGAGGCTTCGATCAGACTGCGCGCATAGAACTGCGTAGCCTTGAGTTCTTCGGTGAGACGGATTTCATCAGAAATGTCCTTCGAGATCAGCAGAAAGCCAATCGGCTTGCCGCTACTGTCGCGGCGCGGCGTGATGACAACCCGTGCCGTGAAGTTTTCACCACTCTTGCGCACGCGCCGTATCGTTCCTTCCCATTTGCCCATTTGCAGAGCGGCAGCCATGACCTGTTCGGGCTTGCCGATGGCGATGTCATCCGGTGTATGCAGCATCGCGGAGTTGGCCTTGCCAATCACCTCCTCGGGCTCGTAGCCGTATAGGCGGCGGGCGCCGGCGTTCCAGAGCTGGATCTTGCCGGTCAGGTCCTTGCCGATGATCGAATACTCGGTCGATGACTCCAACACGTTTTGCAGAAAGGCTGATTGTTCGCCTTGCGCAACCTGGGTGGCCTTGAGCTCTTCGGTCAAGCGAATTTCGTCGGAAATGTCTTTGGAGATCAGCAAGAAGCCGATCGGTTTGCCGTCCACATCGCGCCGCGGCGTGATCACGACCCGTGCCGTGAACTCCTCGCCGCTCTTGCGCACGCGGGCAATGGTGCCTTCCCATTTGCCGGCTTGCATCGCCGCAGCCATGAGCTGGGCGGGCTTGCCGGCCGCGATATCTTCGGGCGTATGCAGCATCGCGGAGTTGGCCTTGCCAATGACTTCATCGGCCTCGTAGCCGTACACGCGCCGCGCACCGGCGTTCCAGAGCTGGATCTCGCCGGTCAGATCCTTGCCGATGATCGAATACTCCGTCGACGATTCGAGGATATTTTGCAGGAAAGCCGATTGCTCTCCTTGTGGCGGAACAGCGGCATCCACGCGCGTCTGAACCGACTTGGTAAGCGTTTTCATTCGACTCCCTTCCTCTAAGAGACAGGCAAAAACCGTCTAACGTCGCGCATTTTTGGCAATTTGCATCACATCTTCGCGGATTTCAAAGCCATTGCGGATCGCTTCATTGTGCGCTCTTTTTCACCGTACCCAGAAGACAGCGCATTGGTACAGACATGCCATCAAGATATTGGAAATCTCTGCCGCTGCAAAGGAAACCCAGCGGGAAAGCTTGATCTGGATCATGCATTGCTCATATTGCTTGTCCAGCCCATGTGTTATCGACGAATGAAGGGATAGGCGTCGTCGGGGCCATGACAACGAATGGGCTGGAAGGCCGATACCAGTGGTTACAAAAATCGGGGCCACGCATGGGACGGTGGCACCGCTTAGGCACGAAGATCCGCCGTGGCGCTCGCCAATAATCGAGCGCTTTCATGGGGCATGCATATGAATTCGGCAAAAGACAAGGGATTGGCGCGCAATGCGACAGTGGTGACGGCGTTGGCAACCATCATGGCACTGGGCACATCGCTCCCGGCACTGGCCACCGATGCATTCGATCCAACGAGCAATTTGTTGTCCATCGACTTGGTATCCGTGTCCGGCACCACGTACAGCCAAGTACGGGTAACGGTGAACGCCTACACGCTGCTGGGTGTGGACAACGGCACGCCGGGGGCGGACACCTTTGACCCGGCCACCAATTTACTGTCGCTAGGCGCAGTCACCTTCCAGGGCAACACTTACAACAATGTGCGTGTCCAAATCACGTCGTACACGCTGGTCAGCGTGGGTACCACGCAGGCCTCTGGCACCGTCTATGCCAACCTGTCCGGCGCCAGCCTGGGAGCAGGTACCAGCCTGAATGGCGCGCTGCCCTTCCCGGCCAGCAACGCCTGGAACACCGACGTCTCCGGCGCTGCGGTGGACGCCAATTCCGACGCGCTGATCGCCAGCATTGGCCTGACCCGCGGACTGCACCCGGACTTTGGTGCGGGCCTGTACGAAGGCGCGCCCATTGGCATCCCCTACGTCGTGGTGTCCGCCACACAGCCCAAGGTTGCCGTCACCTTTACCGACTACGGCGATGAGAGTGACCCTGGTCCCTACCCGGTGCCGGCCAATGCCCCGATTGAAGGCCAACAGGCCAATGGCAGTGCCTTTGGCGGCGACCGCCATGTGCTGGTCATCGACCGCGACGCCAACCGTTTGTACGAGATGGGCAATTCCTATCCGCAAGCCGGTGGTGCCTGGCAAGCCAGTGGGGGGGCCGTGTTTCACCTGGACTCCAACACCGTGCGCCCTGGCGGACAACCCGGCTGGACCAGCGCCGACGCCGCAGGTCTGCCAATCTTTCCTGGCCTGGTGCGCTACGACGAAGCGTCCAGCGGCGTGATTCGCCACGCACTGCGCTTTACCGTCAGCACCACGCGGCGCGCCTATGTGCCACCGGCCACGCACTGGGCATCGAGCAACACCAGCGCCAATGTGCCGCCCATGGGCATGCGGGTGCGCCTGAAGGCCAGCTACGTGATCCCCGCAAACTTCAGCACCGAGTCCAAGGCCATTCTGCAAAGCATGAAGACCTACGGCATGCTGGTGGCGGACAACGGCTCTAACTGGTATGTCAGCGGCGCGCCCGATGACCGTTGGAACAATGACAAACTGGTTTCCGAACTGGGCAGCGTCAAGGGCGCAAGCTTTGAAGTCGTGCGCATGGAGGGCCTGGTAACACCATGACCCTTGCCTGACGATAGAGGCCGTGGTACGTCAACGGGGGCGCAATGCCAGCCGGGTAAGCAACATGCCAATGAGCATGGCGCTGACAAAGACCAACGCGTCCAGGCCACCCGATATCAGCGATGCAAGGGCAGGCCCCGGGCAATAACCAGCCAGCCCCCAGCCAACGCCAAACAGTGCCGACCCCACGACCAGGCGCGTATCCACCTGCACACGTGTCGGTAGCACAAATTTTTCTGCCAACCAGGGTTTGGCACCGGGGCGACTGGCCCACGCAAAACCAACCAGTGTTACCACCACCGAGCCTCCCATGACAAAGGCCAGGGTCGGATCCCAGCGCCCAGGAAACGCACCCTGGGCCATGCCCCAGAAGTCGAGAAAGCCCATGATCTTGGCGGGCTGCGTCATGCCGGACATGACCAAGGCCGCCGCAAAGACCAGGCCGCAGGCAAAAGCCAGGGCCAACGCGATGGGGGACGATGGGGCCGTGGGCTCGGAACCCGGTTTGGAGTGGGGGGTTGAAGTCGTCATGTCAATGGCTTTCGGCTAAGACAACACATGTTGGGTCAGCAACACGGTGATGGCGCCCGTGCCCATGAAGGTCAGCACCGCAACGAGTGATCGCAGCGAGCGCCGCCCCAGGCCGCACACACCGTGCCCGCTGGTACACCCCGAGCCAACCACCGTGCCAATACCCACCAGCAGTCCGGCTGTGATCAACAGCCAGGGCGACCGGGGCACCATGGCTTGCACACCCCACACGTTGGCAAACACGGTGCCACCCAACACCAAGCCCAGCAAAAAGGCCCAACGCCAGGCGGCCCCCTCTGCTGCGACCAATGCGTCGCAGGCAATGCCGCTGATGCCGGCCAGGCGCCCCAGACCGAAATACAAGGTGCAACTGGCAGTGCCCAGCAGCAATCCGCCCACCAGCGCCCAGACGTAAGTACCCATCACAACAACTCCTCGGGCACAGGGGTGCCCATCTGTTGCAGGCATTTTAAGTGTCACCCTGCGCGTCAAATAGCCATGCACAAGGTGCCCGCACGAGACCATGGGCTACGGATAAACCCTAGCTGTGGAAGTCCACAGCTACCACGATCCTGCCGCGTCTCACACAATCGGCCGATCAATAAGGAGACTGCGCATGACGAATGGCAAACCACTGCGCTCGGCGTCAGGTGTATCGGGCTTTTTCGGGCCGGCCGTGGCGCTGATGAAGCGCAACAAATACCCCTACAAGTTTGCCATTCTGGGCTTTGGTGGCGCCGTGGCGATTCTGTTCTTGCTGGGCAGTTTGTTGGTCAGTTTGCTGGCCTCGGTCCATGTGGCGCAACGCGAGCTGGTCGGGCTCGAACTGGTCAAGCCCAGCTTGCGCTTTATCCAGTTGGTGCAGCAGCACCGGGGGCTGTCATCGGCCGTGCTGGCGGGTAACGACGCGCTCAAGGAAAAAGCGGCCGCCAAGGAGGTGGAGATTACCGAAGCCATTGCGCGCGTCGATGCGGCACTGGCCACGGGCAGCATGCCACCCAAGTTGAAGGAAGACTGGGACGCCATCAAGAAAACGTGGAAGTCCCTGGCCGAAGACTGGGCCGACCTGGCCCGAACGGCTAACTTGTTGACCTACGAAGATCTGGTCAAGCAGTCGCTGAAGTTTGTCTATGCCACGGGCGACGGCAGTGGTTTGGCCACCGATCCTTCGCTGGACTCCTACTACCTGGTTGGCATGTCGGTGTACACCATGCCGGACCTGATCGAATTGCTCGCCCAGGTGGGCGACGCGGGTTCGGACACCTATGCCCGCAAATCGATGTCCGAAGACCAGCGCGCGGTGTTTGCCGGCCAAAGTGGCGTGATACGGCGCATCACGTCGGAGCTGGGTCAGAGCCTGGACCGCTCGGCCAGCTACAACGATGCCATCAAGGCCACGTTGTCTCAGTTTCAACCCAAATTTCTGGCCGGTGTGAATGAAGTGGTGGTGGCCATTGATGGTGAATTTGTGACCGGTCGCCTGGCGCAACAGCCGAAATTCATAGCGGGCAAGATCGTCAACGTGGTCGACCTGGGGTATGAAGAATTGTTTGGCGAATTGCTGCCAACTGCCCAGAAGCTGATCGATGCACGCAGGGCCACACTGCAGAAGCAGGTCTACATCAGCCTGGGTACGGCGCTGGTGCTGCTGGGAATTTCCATTTATCTGTTCATCGCGGCCTATCTGGCCATCATGGCCGACTTGGCGGGGCTCTCCACGGCGGCCAAGCGCATTGCCGACGGGGATCTGGCGGCGCGGGTGGACATCACATCCAAGGACGAGTTGGCCGTGGTGGGCGAGGGTTTCAACTCGATGGCCGATTCGATTGATTCGCTGATCGGAAAAATCCACGAAAAATCCCAAAACATCGCAGCCATGTTGGAGCATATTCCCCAAGGCATCTTGACCATCGTCGCGGGCAATGTGGTGCACCCCGAATACTCGGCCTACCTGCAACAGATGTTTGAGACCCAGGATATTGCGGGCAAGAACGTGATGGACCTGGTCTTTTCCAACACCAATATGGGGGCCGACCCCACGGCACAGGTCGAAGCGGCGATCGCCGCCTGCATTGGCGAGGACCGCATGAACATGGAGTTCAACGCCCATCTGCTGGTCACCGCGTTTGACAAGACCTTTGCCAGCGGCCGCGTCAAGTCGCTGGAACTGAGCTGGTCACCGATCTGCAATGCCGCGGATGTGGTCGAAAAGCTGATGCTGTGCGTGCGCGACGTGACCGAGCTGAAACAGTTGGCCGCGGCCGCCGGCCAGCAAAAGCGCGAGCTGGAGATCATTGGCGAAATTTTGGCCGTCAACCAGGAGAAGTTCCATGGCTTCATCGACGGCACCAGCCAGTTCCTGGCCGAGAACCAACAGTTGATCCAGACAACGCCAGACAAGCGCGCGGATGTCGTCGACTCGCTGTTTCGCAATATGCACACCGTCAAGGGCAATGCACGCACCTTCGGCCTGCTGCACCTGACCAACCTGGTGCACGAAACCGAGCAAAGCTACGACGCATTGCGCAACGACGCCGATGCCACCTGGGATCAGGCGCGACTGCTGGCAGAGCTGGCGGCCACATCCGCCGCCGTCGAAGAGTACGCCCGCATCAACGAAGTCAAGCTGGGCCGCAAGGGACCGGGACGCCGCGCCGGTGTCGAGAAATACCTGATGGTGCAAAAGGAACACATCCAGGACGCACTGGAGATTTTGGAGACGGCCCAGGCCTACGACCTGGCGGCCATGCGGGTCGCGCACCAGCGGGTGCAAAACATGTTGCAGATGATTGGTACCGTGAACATCCAGGACATTCTGGATGGTGTGCTGGACTCCTTGCCATCACTGGCCAAGGAACTGTCCAAGGAGCCCCCGGAGATTGCCATCGACGACCACGGCATTGTGTTGCGCGCCCAGATTGCCGACCTGTTGAAGAACGTCTTCATGCACCTGTACCGCAACTCGCTGGACCATGGACTGGAGTCACCTGCTGACCGCGTGGCCAAGGGCAAGCCGGCACGGGGGCGTATCCAACTGGAATTGGCGTTGGCAGATGAGCGGCTCTGGCTGCATTTGCGGGACGATGGGCGTGGCCTGGCGGTTGCGGCACTGCGCAAAAAGGGGATTGAAAAAGGACTGCTGGCCGAACAGGACCAGCGCTCGCCCGAGGAGATCGCGCAGTTGATCTTCGCACCCGGGTTCTCGACCGCGGCGGTGGTGACCGAGGTGTCGGGTCGCGGTGTTGGCATGGATGCGGTCAAGGACTTTGTGCAGCGCGAAGGCGGAACGATTGAGCTGCGCTTCCTGGACCAGAACACCGCGGCGGAGTTTCGTCCGTTCGAAACCGCGATCTCGCTGCCGGCCAAGTTCGCGGTGCAGACCATGCTGGCATCCAACTGATGTGACTGGGGGGGGTTACATTAGCCCTCTTCTTCCAATCGTTAGTTCCACATGACTTCCATGAAAAAATTTACTGTTCTGGCCCTGCTGCTGGCAGCCGGATATGTCCACGCGCAATCGACCCCTGCCAAGAAAGATTTGGTGGCCCGCATACTGGTGTTGCAGCAAGGGGGCATCGAGCAGACCGCGCAAGCCCTGGTCGAGCGTCCCGCGATGCAGTTTCAGCAACAAGCCGGCATGGCATTGCAAACCCGTGTGCCCCCCGAAAAGCGCGAGGCGGTGGCCAAGCAGGTGCAGGAAGATCTGAAGAAATATGTCGATGAGGTCGGCCCGCTGGTGCGCCAACAGGCCGTCAAGCTGGGCCCCTCCACCATCGGCGCGCTGCTGGAAGAAAAATTCACCGAGGACGAGCTCAAGCAACTCATCGGCATTATCGAATCACCGGTCAATCGCAAGTTCATGCAGTTGGGCGGCGAATTTCAAAAGGTTTTGTCCGAAAAATTGGTCGCCCAAATGCAGAGCGTGGTAGAGCCCAAGGTGAAGGCCTTGGAACAGACCGTCGTCAAACACCTGGGCCTACCGACGGCACCGGCGGCCAAGGCTTCGGAGCCCTCTGGCAAGGCGCCTAAGAAATAAACAAACGCGGTCCGTAACCGCCTTGGTGCCGCCGCCCGGCCGCAAATCCGCGCCGGGCCGCCCCGCCGCGACTACTTCACCGCCAGCCCCAGGCGCCCCACGCCCTCCTCGATCTTCGCCACGTCCGCGGTGGCGAAGCTGAGCCGCAGCGTGGACAGGTCCGGGTTCTTGGCATAGAACGGCGCACCGGGCACAAAGGCCACGCCCTTGTCGATGGCGCGTTTGGCCAACTCGGCACCGTCCTTGACCTTGCCGCCCGCGCCGGTCAGCCGCGCCCAGACGAACAAGCCGCCCTGGGGCTGCACAAAATCAATGGCGTCACCCAGCTCCTTGCGCAAGGCATTGCCCATGGCCAGCGCGCGCTCGGCATAGACCTTGCGCACATGGGCCAGCGTGGCGGGCATGCGGCCGGCCTTCAGGTACTGGGCGGCCGTAGCCTGGGCGAAGGTACTGGTGTGGGCATCGCTGAATTGCTTGCACATGGTGGCCTTGGCCAGCAGCTCGGGCGGAGCGATCATCCAGCCCACGCGCAAACCGGGGCTCAACACTTTGCTCAAAGACCCGCAATGCGCCAGCAGCTCGCGGCTACCCGGCACACCGGCGCTCAGCACCAGCAACGAAGGTGGCGGCGCATCATTGAAGTACAGATCGCCATAGGGGTCGTCTTCCACGATCAGGGTCTGGTACTGCACCGCCAGCTCCAGCACGCGCTTGCGGCGCTCCAGGCTCAGCATGGCGCCGCTGGGGTTGCCAAATGTGGGGATCAGGTACACGAACTTGGGTTTGTGTTCCGCAATCAATGCCTCCAGCTTATCGACCTGCACGCCGTTGGCGTCAATCGGGGCGCTGATCAGTTCGGCGCCATACAGGCGGAAGCACTGGATCGTGGCCAGGAAGGTGGGGCCTTCCACAATGACCTTGTCACCGGGGCTGATCATGGTCTTGCCCAACAGGTCCAGCGCCTGCTGGCTGCCGGTGGTGACGATGAGTTGGTCCGGCGCCAAGTCCTTGACACCTTTGCCAGCCATGAAGGCCGCCAGTTGCTCGCGCAAGGGGTTGTGGCCTTCAGTGGCGCCGTATTGCAGCGTGGCACCGGCTTCTTCGGTCAACGCCTTGTTGACGGCTTCGCGTATGCCCTCCACATCAAACATGGCGGGATCGGGAAAGCCACCGGCAAAACTGATGATGCCGGGCTTGCCCAGCAGCTTGAAAAGTTCACGGATGGCGGAGGTTTCTACGTTGTCTAGACGAGTGGCAAATTGGAGCGACATGGCAGCTTGTGCGTAATGGTTATGCCCCAATGGTAGCGCCTGCCCTGACGCTGGTTCCAGGTCGCTATTTTTAGCGCCTCAAACGACTTATGCGCTTTTTGCATAATGCCATGACTGAGGGCATTTCTGCATATCCAGACACCCTATGCAAGCCTAGAATCCGCGTCATCCAAAAGATAACCCGGAGCCCATAATGACCCCTTCCGCGCTCGCCGAGCTGCTGTCCTATACCCATGAACACGCAGGACCGGCCACCAGTCGACGTATCACCGACTTTGTCGCCGCCTACTTCGACGGCACCGACCCCGATGAACTGCTGGCACGCGGCCCCGCCACGCTGTTTGCCATTGCCAACGCGCACTGGCGCTTGTTGGACATGGTGCGCCCACCCAACACCGCCAAGATCCGCGTCTTCAACCCAACCTTGGCCGAGGACGGTTTTGTCAGCGACCACACCGTGGTGCAAATCGTCAATGACAACATGCCCTTCCTGGTGGATTCGGTCACCATGGCCATCAACCGCGGCAACCGCACCGCGCACTGGATCGTGCACCCCCTGCTGAGCGTTACGCGTGATGCGCAAGGCAAGGTGCAAAGCGTCAGTGGCGCCGCTGCCGCCAAGGCCGCCGGCCGACAGGATCCCGTCGAATCCCTGATTCAGGTCGAGTGCGACCGCATCGTCAGCGGCGCCGACCAGCAAGCCCTGGTCGATGAACTGGAACGTGTCCTCAATGATGTGCGCAGCGCCGTGCAAGACTGGCGTCCCATGCTGGAGCGCGCGCAAACCATGGCCGCGGATGCCATGCGCTCCACACTGTCCCCCACCGGTCGCCAGGAGGGCGTGGACTTTTTGCGCTGGTTGGAAGACCGGCATTTCACCTTCCTGGGCGCACGCGACTACGACCTCAAGCGCGATGGCGACGTGGTCAGCATGGTGGCCAAGCCCGAGACCGGTTTGGGCATTCTGCGTGGCCCGGTCCACACGCCAGAGACCGTGCTGCCGCCCGAAGCCGTGGCGCTGCTGGAATCCAATGAACTGGTCTTGGTCACCAAGGCCATGACCCGCGCCACCGTGCACCGCCCGGCCTGGTTGGACTACGTCGCGGTCAAGCGCTTTGACGCGGACGGCAAAGTGATCGGCGAGGCCCGATTCCTGGGCCTGTACACGGCGACTGCCTACCTGGCCCCGGTCAGCGAAATCCCGCAGGTGCGCACCCGCATTGCCGCGGTGATGGCCGCCGCCGGTGTGGTGCCCGACAGCCATGCTGCCAAATCGCTGCAGTCCATTTTGGACGTGTACCCGCGCGATGAACTGTTCCAGATCGACACGCCGACGCTGGTCGAACATGCAGTTGGCATTCTGCGCCTACAGGAGCGCCAGCGCACCCGATTGTTCCTGCGCCGCGACCCGTTTGGCCGCTTCACCTCGGCCCTGGTGTTTGTGCCGCGCGAACGCTTCAACACCGAGTTGCGCGTCAAGATCGGCAATGAGTTGATGGCCGCACTGGACGGCCAGTCCATTGAATTCACCCCCATGCTGACCGACAGTCCGCAAGCCCGCATCCACTACCTGGTGCGCGCCAAGGAAAATGCACCGCACGTGGTCAGCTTTGCCGCGCTGGAAGGCCGCATTGCCCGCCTGACCCAGCGCTGGGAAGACGAGTGCACCACCGAACTGCTGCGCGCCCACGGCGAAGGCCCGGGCCTGGCCCTGGCCCACCGGTTTGCCGATGCTTTCCCCACCGCCTACCGGGAAGACTTTTCGGCCCAGGTCGGCGCCGAAGATGCCGACATGCTGGTCGCGCTGTCGGAGAGCTCGCCCCTGGCGGTCAAGCTCTACCGCCCGCTGGACGCCGGTGCCGGCATGCTGCGCCTGAAGATCTACAACACGTCCAAAGTGGCGCTGTCGGACTCCCTGCCGGTGCTGGAGCGCATGGGCGCCCGCGTGCTGGACGAACACCCCTACCGCATCGGCCACAACGGCGACACGCTGTGGATCCATGACCTGGGCCTGCAACTGCCACCAGACACCGACATCGCCACCGTCAAGGCACGCTTCGAGGCCCTGTTTGCCATCGCCTGGCGCGGCGGCGTGGAGAGCGATGCGCTGAACCGTCTGGTGCTGGTGACCACGCTGGACGCACGCGACATATCGGTGCTGCGGGCCTACACGCGCTACTTCAAGCAACTGGGCTTTGCCTTCAGCCAGAGTTACATTGAAGCGACGCTGAACAAGAACGCGGGCATC
>Ga0066464_1000306_pt1 | contig 21947 bp, 20 predicted proteins | sample LakWasMe94_HOW11_2_FD_59583 | JGI IMG/M metagenome (GOLD analysis project Ga0066464, IMG submission 59583) | Freshwater sediment methanotrophic microbial communities from Lake Washington under simulated oxygen tension - Sediment Metagenome 94_HOW11 | ecosystem: Environmental > Aquatic >...
CTGGCAGGGTCCAGGCCTGGCCGGCGACGGGCACCACGTCGGTGTGCCCGGACAGCAGGATCCCCGGCAGCTCCCGCGGCCCGGTGCTGGCGAACAGGTTGGCCTTGCGCCCGCTTTCGTCCTTGACGATCAGCGACTCGATGCCCTTGCCCAGCAGCAGCTCGCGCACGTATTCGATCAGCGCCAGGTTCGACTCCGAGGACACGGTGTCGAAGGCGATCAGGCGCTTGAGGATCTCCAGTACCCGGGGTTTCATGAGGCCTTGCTCCGTTGTGCGGTTGTGCCGGCGAAGCGGCGAATCGAAAAGGGTTCGATCGAGGTGCTGGTGCTGCCGGTGGCGATCAGCTCGGCCATCACGTCGCCGACGCCCGGGCCGAGCTGGAAGCCGTGGCCGCAGAAACCGAAGGCGTAGTACAGGCCGTCGACCTGGCCGCTGGGGCCCATGATCGGCAACGAGTCGGGCAGATAACCTTCGATGCCGCTCCACACGCGGATGATGTTGAGGTTGCCGACGCCCGGCAGCAGCCGGCGCATCTGCTGGATCTGGTTGAGGATGCTGCGCGGTTCGACCTGGGCGCGCCGTGTGAGCATGTCCGGTTTGCTGCGGTAGCCGCCGCCGATGATGATGTTGCCCCGGGGAATCTGGCGGAAGTAGATCACCTCCTCCGGGATCTTGGTGTAGACCCCTATCACCGTCGGCAAGGCATAAGGCACCGGCTCGGTGACCGCCATCTGCGGGCCGTTGGTGTCCAGCGGCACCGGTTCGCCGAACTGCTCGGAGAGCTTCTGGCCCCAGGCCCCGGCGGTGATCAGCAGGCGTTCGGCGCTGAACTGGCGACCGTCGGTGGTGCTGACCAGGAACCCGCCGCCGACCTTCTGCACCTCGCTCACCTCGGTGCGCTCTTCGATCCGCGCCCCGGCGCGCGCCGCCGCCCGGGCAAAAGCCGGGGCCGCCAGGCGCGGGTTGGCGTGGCCGTCATGGGGCGCGTAGGAGCCACCCTTGACATCCGGCCCGAGGAACGGAAAACGCTCGTGCAGCTCGCGGCCGCGGTAGATCTTCAGGTCCAGCTCCCGCGCCTCGGGCGCCGCGGCATAGGCCGCAAGCTCAGCGATCTCGTCCTCGCGGTAACACACCCGCATATGCCCGCTGGCGATGAACTCCAGGTCGTCGTCGATCAGTTCCGGCAGGCGCTTCCACAGCGCCCAGGAACGGTTGGCCAGCTCCAGCTGGCCGAGATGACGCCCCTGGCGCCGCACGTTGCCGAAGTTCACTCCGCTGGCGTACTGGCCGATCTGGTCGCGCTCCAGCAGGGTCACCGACTGGCCGCGCTGGCGCAGGAAAAACGCCGCCGCCGAACCCATCAGGCCGCCGCCGACAATCAGCACATCGGACTGTTGCACCGTCATGGCGCCACCTCCCCGGTGAGCATCGAAAGGGGTTTGACCGGAGCCTGGCCCCGCTGCCGACCCACCTCCTGCACCGCGACACCGGCCGCGGCGGCAATCACCTCGGCCCCGGCCTGGGAACAGTAGCGGCCCTGGCAGCGGCCCATGCCGACCCGGCTGAAGGCCTTGGCGCGGTTGACTTCGCAGGCACCCTTCTCGCTCACGGTACGCCGCAGTTCGCCGGCGCTGATCATCTCGCAACGGCAGACGATGGCCGTGTCCGGCAGCGCCTTGGCCTGGGCGCTCGGCCAGGGAAAGGCCTGGGCCAGGCCGAGACGGAACTGGTCCATCACCGCCAGGGCCTGGCGCTGTTCGTCCAGCTCCGCGGCGTTGACCGGCTGCTGCAGATCCTCGAGCAGTGCCAACGCGACAAGCCGCCCGGCGTGTTCGGCACCGTCGGCGCCACGGATCTTCGCCCCGTCGCCGGCGGCGTAGACTCCGCTGACGCTGGTGCGCCCGGCCTCGTCGAGCTCCAGCAGCCATTGGCTGGATGCCGGGTCGAAGGCCAGGCGGCAACCGGCGAGGTCGGCCAGCTGGGTTTCCGGACGCAGGTGATAACCCAGGGCCAGGGCATCGCACTCGACATCCAGGCCGTCGCCCTTGGCGGTCTTGACCTGTACCAGGCTGACCCCGCCCTGGGCATCGCCCAGCACCCGGACCGGCTGGATCCCCAGGTGCACCGGGACCCGGGCCAGGCACAGCTGCGCCAGCAGCTTCATGCCGGTCCAGAGCAATCCCGGGCGCGCCAGCAGTTTTGGCAAGGCGGCGATGCGCTTGCCCAGCGGCGAGGTGTCGAGCACCGCGGCGACCTGCGCCCCGGCCTTGAGGTACTGGCTGGCCACCAGGTACAGCAGCGGCCCGCTGCCCATGAACACCACGCGGTGGCCGATGGACACCGACTGCGCCTTGAGGGCGATCTGCGCGCCGCCGAGGCTGTAGGTGCCCGCCAGTTGCCAGCCTTCGAGCGGCATCAGGCGGTCGGTGGCGCCGGTGCAGAGGATCAGCGCATCGTAGTCCAGGGTGAAGTGCCGGCCCTGGCTGACGCAGCACAGCTGCCCCGGGGTCAGGTTCCACACCAGGGTGTCCGGGCGATAGTCGATGCGCGGGCGCAGGCGGTCGAAGCTGTCGTGCAGGGCTCGGGCCTTGTGCGCTTCGCTGCCGTACAGGGTGGCGTAGTCGCGGCGGAAACCTTCGGGCTGGCGGCGGTAGATCTGTCCGCCGTCGCGGCGGTTCTCGTCGACCAGGGTCGGCACCAGGCCGGCCGCCAGCAGGGTTTCGGCGCATCGGGTGCCGGCCGGGCCGGCGCCGACTATCACCACCCGCGGCGCGGTGCCGGACGGGATGTTCAGCCGTGCAGTGGCCATACCGCCTCCGGTTGTGTGGTGAGGATATCCAGGCCCTCGCGGACCTCGCTGGAACAGGCGCGCAGGCGCTCGCCGGCGCGGGTCCAGACCCAGCAGTCCTGGCAGGCGCCCATCAGGCAGAAACCGGCGCGGCGCCCGGAGTCGAACTCCGACTGGCGCAAGGCCGGGCCCTGGGTCAGCAACGCCACCATCAGCGTGTCGCCCTGCAACGCCTCGATGGGCGTGCCATCCACCAACAGCCGTACCGGCGCCCGTTCGCGCTCGCCCAGCCGTACAAAACGCCCCTTCATACGTAGGCTCCCTCGGTCATGCAATTGAAGTTCTGTTGGCTCTGCAACAACTCGCCGCTGTCCCGGTGGCAGAGGATCTCGCTGCCGCCGTCGATGGCGCGGCGGTTCGGCGCGGTGCGGTTGCACAGGCCGTCGATGCGCACCGGGCAGCGATTGAGGAAGGTGCACAGCTCCGGCGCGTTGGCCCTGGCACCGATTGGCGGCAGGCTGGCGCAGGTGCTGTCGCAGCTTTCCAGCCAGCCCTGGCGCAGCTCCGGCACCGAGTGGATCAGCAGGTCGGTATAGGGATGGAATGGTGCCTGGCCAAAGGCCGCGCGGCTGCCGGCCTCGACCTTGTGGCCGCTGTACATCACCACGATGTCGTCGCACAGCGCGCGCACCGTGGAAATGTCGTGGCTGATGAACAGGTAGGACACCCCCAGTTCCTGGCGCAGGTCGCGCAGCAACTCGAGAATCGCCGCACCGACCACGGTATCCAGGGCCGAAGTCACCTCGTCGCAAAGGATCAGGTCGGGCTTGGCCGCCAGCGCGCGGGCCAGGTTGACCCGCTGCTTCTGCCCGCCGGACAGCTCGTTGGGGCGCCGGTCCGCGAGTTTGCGCGGCAGCCGCACCAGGTCCAGCAGCTCGTCGATGCGCTGGCGCAGCACCGCACCCTTGAGGCCGAAATACATCTTCAGTGGCCGGCTGAGAATGGTGCTGACGCTGTGCATGGGGTTCAGCGCGGTGTCGGCGTTCTGGAACACCATCTGGATCCGCCGGAACTGCTCGTCGGTACGGCTCGACAGGCTGCCGCCCAAGGGTTGGCCGTCGAAAGTCAGGCCCCCCTGGGCCGGGGCCAGCAGGCCGGCCACCACCCGTGCCAGGGTCGACTTGCCCGAGCCCGACTCGCCGATCACGCCGATGGCCTGGCCACGGTGCACGGTCAGGTCGATGTCCTCCAGCACGCGGATCATCGGCATGCCTTGCAGGTTCTTGTTGCCGTAGCCGGCGGTCAGGCCCTTGATGGTCAGCAGCGGCTGGTCCTCGGCGATATCGCTGGGCGGGCGAATGGTCGAGTCCGGGCGTGCCGCCGCCAGCAGGCTGCGGGTGTAGTCGTGGGCCGGGCCCTGGAGCAGCGGTGCGGTGGCGCTCTGTTCGAGGATCTGGCCGCCGTTGAGCACCACGATCTGATCGGCCATCTGCGCCACCACCGCCAGGTCGTGGGACACATACACCGCCGTGGCCCCACGCTCGCGCACCACCCGTTTGAAGGCCCGCAGTACGTCGATCTGGGTGGTGACGTCGAGCGCGGTGGTCGGCTCGTCGAGGATCACCAGCAACGGATCGCTGATCAGCGCCATGGCCGCCATCACGCGCTGCAGCTGGCCGCCCGAGACCTGGTGCGGGTAACGCTGGCCGATGCGTTCCGGGTCCGGCAGGGCCAGGTCGCGAAACAGCTCGATGGCCTTGGCTTCCAGGTTGGCACGGCTGTCCAGGCCGTGGATCAGGGCGCCCTCCACCACCTGGTCGAGGAGTCTTTTCGCCGGATTGAAAGCTGCCGCCGCGCTCTGGGCGATGTAGGACACCCGGTTGCCGCGCAGGCCCTGCAACTGCTCCTCGCCCAGGGCCAGCATGTCGTGTTCGCCGACCTGCACCACCCCGGACGCCAGGCGGCAACCGCGACGGGCATAACCCAGCAGGGCCAGGGCGATGGTGGTCTTGCCGGAGCCGGATTCGCCGATCAACGCCAGCACCTCACCCTGCTCCAGGGCGAAGCTCACACCCTTGACGATCTCCACTTCGCCGCTCTCGCCGCCGGCGACCACCCGCAGGTCTTCCACTCGAATCAACTGGCTCATCTCAATGACCTCCCGGACGGCGGCTGCGGCGCGACGAGATCCTGTCGATGAACAGGTTCACGCCAATGGTCAGGGTGCCGATGGCCAGCGCCGGGATGACAATGGCCGGCGCGCCCTGGTTGAGGCCGCCGATGTTCTCGCGCACCAGCGAGCCGAGGTCGGCGTCCGGCGGCTGCACGCCGAGGCCGAGGAAGCTCATGCCGCTGAGCAGCAGCACAATGAAGCCAAAGCGCAGGCCGAGATCGGTGAGCACCGGGTTGAGCATGTTCGGCAGGATCTCCACGCAGGCGATGTACAACCGGCGCTCGCCACGGGTGCGGGCCACCTGCACATACTCCAGGGCCTCGATATTCACCGCCAGGCTGCGGGCGATGCGGAACGCCCCGGGGGTGAAGCTCAGCACCGCGGTGCACACCAGCAGCACCACCGAGGAGCCGAAGGCCGAGACCATGATCAGCGCCAGCATCTTGCTCGGGATGGAGATGAAGGCATCCATCAGGCGGCTGATGACTTCATCCAGCCATTTCGGCGCGACCACCGAGAGCAAGGCGCAGGCGGTGCCCAGGCCGCTGGCCAGGACCGCGGAAATCAGCGCCAGGCCGACGGTGAACCGCGCGCCCACCAATACCCGGCTGAGCATGTCGCGGCCCAGGTAATCGGTGCCGAACGGATAGGCCGCGCCCATGGCGTCGAACACGTTGGTGGACACCACTTCGCCCACCGGGTGCGGCGCCAGCCAGGAGCCGAACAGCGCCACCAGCAGCCACAGCACACACATCGCGGCCCCGGTCAGGCCGAGCCAGGACGGCCCGTGGGACACCTTGCCAAGCGCCAGGTCGGGCGTAGCAGGCGTCGACTTCACCATGAGATTGGTCATTGGTTTCTCAGCCTCGGATTGGAAAGAATCGCGCACAGGTCGGCAATCAGCACCAAGCCCAGGTAGGCCGTGCAGAACAGCATGGTGCAGGCCTGGACCAGCGCCATGTCGCGGTTGGTCACCGCGTCGACCATCAGGCTGGCGATCCCGGGATAGTTGAAGATGGTCTCGACGATCACCACCCCGCCCAGCAGGTACGACAGGCTCAGCGCCACCGCGTTGGCGATCGGCCCGATGGCGTTGGGCAAGGCGTGGCGCAGCACGATGCGCACCGGGCTGACGCCCTTGAGCCGGGCCATTTCCACGTAGGGGCTGTCGAGCTGGTCGATCACCGCGGCGCGGGTCATGCGCGCCATTTGCGCGACGATGACGAAGCACAGGGTCATCACCGGCAAGGCGTAGGTGCGCAGGAACTGCAGCGGCGAGTGGGTTTCGCTGGCGTAGGACAAGGCCGACAGCCAGCCCAGGTTCACCGCGAACACCAGCACCGCCAGGGTCGCCACCAGGAACTCCGGCACCGCCACCAGGGCCAGGGTGATGAAGCTCAGGATGCTGTCCAGGCGTCCGCCGCGGCCCATGGCCGAGCCGATGCCCAGGGTCAGCGCCACCGGCACCGAGACCACTGCGGTCACCGCCGCCAGCATCAGGGTGTTGGGTACCCGCCCGGCCATCAGCTCGCCGACCGGCATGGCGTTGGACACCGAGGTGCCCATGTCGCCGGCCAGCAGGCTGAGCAACCAGTGCAGGTAACGCACCACACCGGGCTGGTCCAGGCCCAGTTTCAGGCGCAGCGCCGCCACCTGTTCCGGCGTGGCGAACTGCCCCAGGGCCTGTTGCGCCGCGTCCCCCGGCAATACCGCGGTGATGGCGAACACCACCATGGACACGATCAACAAGGTCACGACCGCGGCGCCCATGCGCCGCCCGATCAACCACAGTGTGTTGCTATTCATCGCCCTTCCCTCCTGCCTTTCAGCCCCGACGGAACCCGCTCCCGCCCCTCACGCGTCCAGCCACACCTGCTCGGAGAACATGTAGCCCATGAAGCCGCCCAGGGGGTTGCTGCCATAGCCCTTGATGCGCTGGTCGACCCCGTCGATGTTGCTGATGAACACCGGGATGCCGATGCCACAGTGGTCGTGCACCAGGGTCTGCATGTCGGCGTACATCGTGCTGCGCTTGGCGTCGTCGGTCTCGCCGCGGGCCAGCATCAGCAACTGGTCGAACTGCTCGTTCTTCCAGCCCGACTCGTTCCATGGCGCGCTGGACTGGAAGAACTGCGAGAAGATCACGTCGGCGTTCGGCCGCGGGTTGATGTTGCCGAAGCTCAGCGGGTGCTTCATCCAGTGGTTGGACCAGTAGCCGTCGCTGGGCAGGCGGTTGACGTTGAGGGTCAGCCCCGCCTGCTTGGCCGACTGCTGCAGGAGCACGGCGATGTCCACCGAACCGGTGGCGGCCGGCGAGGCCACCAGCGGCATGCTGACCTTTTCCATGCCGGCCTTCTTCAGCAGGAAGCGGGCCTTTTCCGGGTCGTACACGGTCTGCGGCAGGCCGGCGTTGTAGTAACGCGAACCGGGCGCGATCGGGTGGTCGTTGCCGACCACGGCGTAGCCACGGAACACCGCGGATTTCACCTGTTCGCGGTCCAGCAGGTACTTCAGCGCCTGGGTGAATTCCGGGCTCTGGCCAGGCAACTGGTCCTGGCGAATGATCAGGTCGGTGTAGTTGCCCGACGGCGCGTCCACCACCCGGTGCCCGGCGCTGGCGGCGATGCGCGCGGTGGAACGCGGGTTGACCTCGTTGATCAGGTTGACATCACCGGAGAGCAAGGCGTTGACCCGCGAAGGTTCGTCGGCGATGGCGATGAACTCGATCTCGTCGAGGTACGGCAGGCCCGGCTTCCAGTAGTTCGGGTTGCGCGCGGAGACCGAACGCACGCCCGGCTTGAACTCCTTGACCTTGAACGGCCCGGTGCCGATGCCCTGGCTGAAGTCGGTGGTGCCTTCGGGCACGATCAGCAGGTGCGAGACCGCGAGAATCGACGGCAGCTCGGCGTTCGGCGCCTTGAGGCGGATCTGCACCTCATGGGTGCCGGTGGCCTTGATCTCGGCGAACTGTTCCATCAGCGGCATGACCTTGGAACCGGTGGCCGGGTCCTTGTGCCGCGACAGCGAGAACACCACGTCGGCGGCGGTCAGGCCCTTGCCGTTGTGGAAGGTCACTTCCTTGCGCAGGGTGATGATCCACAGGGTGGCGTCGGTATTGTCGATGCGCTCGGCCAGCTCCAGCTGCGGTACCAGATGGCTGTCGAAGCGGGTCAGGCCGTTGTAGAACATGAAGTGCCGCACATAGTCGGTGGACAGTGCGCCCTTGGCCGGGTCGAGGGTGTCGGCGGTGGAACTGGACATCCCGGCGACGCGAATGCGCCCGCCCGGCTTGCCCTTGCCCGGCGCCGCGCTGTCGCTGGCGAGCAAGGTGCCGGCACTGCCGAACAGGCTGCCGGCGCCCGCGGCGGCGACACCGGCCACGCCAAGCATGCGCAAGGCACTGCGGCGGGACATGCCACGGTTCAGGCCCTCGAAAACCCGCAGGCTTTCTTCGCCGGAAATCAGTTGCGGATCGACTTTGTTGTCAGTCATAGCAGTTCTACCTGTCGAATAATGAGAAGGCTCGAGTGCTCGCGGTTGACCGGAGCGTCCTGGAAACGCAAAACGACGGTGAAGCAAACTCAGTGCAGATAGTCCTGGAAGCGGTAGTAAGCGCCTACCAACGGCAGGAACCAGGGCTTGCCGAAGTGGCCGGGAATCGCCGGCCACGCCAGGTCTTGCCAGGGGTTGGCGCTGGCCTTGCCGTCCATGACCTCGGCCATGACCTGGCCCATGTGCACCGACATCTGCACGCCATGGCCGCTGTAGCCCATGGCGTGGTAAATGCCGTTGCGTTCGCCGGCCCGGGGCAGCCGGTCGCTGGTCATGTCCACCAGCCCGCCCCAGCAGTAGTCGATCCCGACCCCGGCCAGTTGCGGGAACATCTGCACCATGGCCGCCTGCAGCACCTTGCCGCTCTTGGCGTCGGAGCTGCGGTTGGACATGGCGAAACGCGCCCGGCCGCCGAACAGCAGGCGGTTGTCCGGGGTCAGGCGAAAGTAATTGCCGATGGTGCGGCTGGTGACATAGGAGCGCTGGTGCGGCAGCAGTCGCTCGACCAGGGCTTGCGGCAGCACCTCGGTGGTCACCACGAAGCTGCCCACCGGCACGATGCGTCGCCGGTACCAGCCGAGGTCGCCATGCTGGCAGGCGCCGGTGGCCAGCAGAATCTGCCGCGCCTGCAACGAACCGCGCGCGGTGTCGAGCCGGTAGCCGCCACTGTTGCCCTGCCAGCCTTTGACGGCGCAGTCCTGATAGATCAACGCCCCCTGGCGCGCCGCCGCTTCGGCCAGGCCGATGCCGAAGCGCCCGACGTGCATCTGCACGCCGTTGCGCTGCAACAGGCCACCGTGAAAACCGGCGGAATCGACTTCCCCACGCACCTGCTCGGCGGACAGCAACTCGACATCGGCATCGACCTCGCGGCGAATCAGCTCGCAGGTGCGCGCCAGCCCTTCGTAATGCAGGGGCTTGGCCGCCAGCTTGAGTTTGCCGTTGCGCTTGAGGTCGCAGCCGATGCCCTCCTGTTCCACCAGCGCCACGACGCTCTGCACCGCCCGCTCGTAGGCCTGGTAATAGGCCCGCGCCCGCTCGGCGCCGAGGCTGGCGCTGAGGGCGGCATAATCCTGGGCCACCCCGGTGTTGCACTGGCCGCCGTTGCGCCCGGAGGCTTCGCCGATCACCCGGCCGGCTTCCAGCACCACCACCCGGGCGCCCTTCATGGCCAGCGCGCAGGCCGCCGACAGCCCGGTGAAACCGCCACCGACGATCGCCACGTCGACACTGTCCGGCAACGCGCCGGCCTGTGCCCCGGCGAACGCCGGCGCACTGTCGAGCCAATAGGATTCACTGCCCATGCCTGACTCCCTGACCATGCCTTGAAGAGCGCCCATGACCGATCAGAGACCGACCAGCCCAGCCAGGCCGCCGATGTCCGGGATCTGCTGGTAGCCGTAGATGGCGTTGGCCGGCTGTTCGTGACCACGGGCGACGAAGGCCTTGTGCTTGATCTTCATGTCGTGGGCCGGCATCAGGTCGTAACGGAAGCTGGATGACACGTGGAGGATGTCTTGCGGGCCACAGCCGAGGTTGTCGAGCATGAACTCGAAGGCCGCCAGGCGTGGCTTGTAGGCCTGGGCCTGTTCGGCGGTGAAGACCTTGTGGAACGGCGCGCCGAGCTTGTCGACGTTGGACATGATCTGGCTGTCGCTGGCGTTGGAGAAGATCACCAGGGGGATCTTGTCGGCGATCTTCGACAGGCCGGCCGGCACGTCGGGATGGGGGCCCCAGGTCGGCACGGCGTCGTAGTACAGCTGGCCTTCGTCACGGTACTCGACGCCCCAGCGTTTGCAGGTCCGCGCCAGTGCAGTCTTGAGGATCTCGTCGTAGGGCATCCAGTCGCCCATGACCTGGTCCAGGCGATAGGCCGAGAAGTCCTTGACGAACTGGTCCATCTGCTCGGGGCTGACGCGGTCGGCGAACAGCTCGCGGGTCATGGTGCCCATGTGGAAGTTGGTCAGCGTACCGTAGCAGTCGAACGTAATGAATTTGGGACGAAGAAAGCTCATTGAGTGCGGTCCTGAAGTTCGTTGAGGTCATGGCGTGACACGCAAGAGCGCGGCTGCCGGAGCCCTGATGCAGCGTTGCAATCACAGCTTCATTACAACACCGTGAAATCAGCAGATGGCGTTAAAAGCGCGGGCTGCTCGATACAAACCACCGTTTTTCGGGGTGCCCTCAGCAGACTTTGCGGGGCGCGCCAGCCTTGGGCAAAGCCCGTATTCATGCGCTTTTATGGACCTTTTCCGGCCGTCGGGGCTCAAGTCCGGGACCGACCGCCGCAGAACCTGCGCCGCCCCCAACAAAAACGGGCGCCCCCGTCTGGAAGCGCCCGTTTCGCTGAATCGCAGAGTGTGTCCCGGCCAATCCCCAACCGGTGGCGGCCGGCCTTCGGCCGCGCCGGAAGGTTCAATGCATACTTCGTACCGCCCCGCTCACCCGCCGCCTGCCGGTCATGGCTTTCAGCCGGCGATATCGATCAGCACGCTCTTGAAGCGCAGGTTGGCCTCGAAGGCTTCACGCCCCAGGTCCTTGCCGATGCCGGAACGCTTGTAGCCGCCGGTGGGCAGGATGTAGTCGTTGCTGCGCCCGTAGCGGTTGACCCACACCGTGCCGGCTTCCAGGCGCCGGATCAGGCGCAGGGCGCGGTTGATATCGGCGGTGTGCACCCCGGCGGCCAGGCCGTAGGTGGCGTGCTCGGCCAGGCCCAGGGCCTCGGCTTCGTCATCGAAGGCCTGCACCGTCAGCACCGGACCGAAGATCTCCTCGCAGACCGCCGGGTTGCTGTGGTCCAGGCCGGTCAGCAGGGTCGGCTGGTAATAGGCGCCGCCCAGGCCATCGAACAAGCCGCCGCCACAGAGCAGCTCGGCGCCGGCCTGGCGCGAACGCTGGACGATGCCGTCGATGCGGTTGGCCTGCTGCCGGGAAATGATCGGCGACAGCGTGCTGGCCGACGACCAGGTCGGTCCCGGGCGCAATTGTTCGAAGTACGCCCGCAGGTGCTCGACGAAGGGTTGCATGATCGAACGTTCGATCAGCAGCCGCGAACCGGAGACGCAGACCTGCCCGGCGTTGCCGGTAATGGCCATGGCCACGGTGCGCGCGGTCCTGGCGATGTCCGGCACGTCGGCGAACACCAGTTGCGGGCTCTTGCCGCCCAGCTCCAGGGTCACCGGCTTGGGCCCGACCAGGGCGCAGGTGGACATGATGCTCGAACCGGTGGCGGTGGAACCGGTAAAGGTCACCTTGGCCACCCGCGGATGGCGACACAGGGCATCGCCGGTGACCCGGCCATCGCCCTGCACCACGTTGAAGATGCCCGCCGGGATCCCCGCTTGCAGCGCCAGTTCGGCGAAACGCAGGCTGGAGAACGGCGTCAGTTCCGACGGCTTGAGCACCACCGCGTTACCGGCGGCCAGGGCCGGGGCGACTTTCCACGAGGCCATGCTCAGCGGGAAATTCCACGGCGCGATGGCGGCGATCACCCCATAGGGCTCGGCGATCTGCATGCCCAGGCGGTCGGTCTGGGTGGCGGCCAGCGAACCGCCGTGCTTGTCCGCCAGCTCGGCGAAAAAGCGGATGCCTTCGGCGACATAAGGAATGTCCCAGGCGATCACGTCCTGGTGCGGACGGGTCGAACCCACTGCCTCCAGGGGCGCGAGGATCGCCGCGTCGGCTTCTACCAGGTCGGCCCAGCGCCGCATCACCCGCGCCCGCTCCCGGGGCGGACGGCTGGCCCAGTCGGAGCGGGCGAATGCCTGCCAGGCGTTGTTCACCGCCTCGTCCACCCGTTCGGCGTCGGCGATCGGCAACTGCCCATAGGCCAGGCCGTCCGACGGGCGCGAGACTTCCAGCCCAGGCGCGGCGTCGCGGTACTGGCCGGCGATGAAATGAGCGCTGCGCACAGCGACAAGACGAGGATCGAAGCTATCCATGGAGCACTCCACTAAAAGCGGCAATAAGGTCGGCGAAGGTCGGTCCGGCCGTTGAAAACCAGGCCTCCATCCTAGGAAAAAAGCGCAAGCATTTGCTGCCGACCTTATGCCCCTTTTAAGTAGTTACTGTGGTCTGTCGGCCGCTCTTTTAGGGATTCTGCCGAATCGCCGCGAGGCTCTTGCCAGGCGTCGGCGCAGATGGGATACAGGCGCATCGCCGCACAGCAAAGCCGACGATCGCGCTTATCTTTTTCACGGAGTCTTGCCATGTCCGCCACCCCTCGCCCTGCTTATGTGTATCGCCCGATGACTGTCGCGGACTTGCCGGCGGCCCACGCCCTATCCGCACAATTGAAGTGGCCCCATCGCCTGGAAGACTGGGCGATGTTGCAACGGGTCAGCCAAGGGTTCGTGGTGGAAGACGGCGAACGCCTGATCGGCAGCGCCTTCGCCTGCCTCCAGGGTGACTACGCCACCATCGGCCTGGTGATCGTCAGCAACGACTACCAGGGCCAGGGCATCGGCCGCGCCCTGATGGAAAAGGCCCTGCACGCCTGCGAGTCGCGCACGCCGATCCTCAACGCCACCCTGGCCGGCGCGCCGCTGTATGCCAGCCAGGGCTTCGTCGAGTTCGGCATGATCCAGCAGCATCAGGGCCAGGCGCGGGTGCCTGAGGCCGGCGCCCTGCCCGCCGGCGAAAGCTGCCGGCCGCTGCGCAAGGCCGACCGCCTGCGCCAGCTGAGCCTGGCCAACGCTGGCAGCGGCCTGGACCGCCAGCAGGTGCTGGAAGACCTGTTCGCGGTGGTCGAGCACGGCGTCGGCATCGAGCGCGAAGGCCAGTTGCGCGCCTTCGCCCTGCTGCGGCCGTTCGGCCGTGGCCGCTGCATCGGCCCGGTGATCGCGGAAAACCCCGAGCAGGCCCGGCAGATGATCGCCAGCCTGCTGAGCAAGGTTCCCGATGCCTTCGTGCGCATCGACATTCCGGCCGACTGCGGCCTGGCCGACTGGCTGGAAAGCGCTGGCCTGAAACAGGTCGACCAAGTCGCGCAGATGGCTCGCGGCACCCCGCCCCGGGCGCTTGTCAGCGTCCGCCAGTTCGCCCTGGTGACCCAGGCCATCGGCTGACCCACAGTGCCGCGGGCAAGTCCGTCGCGGCGCCTTTTCCCTCAATTACCCAAAGAGTCATTCTTATGTCCACACCCGCCGCTTTGCTGCTGGCAGGCGCCGACGGTCGCTTCGACGCCAGCCTGTTCACCTCCGCTGCCCTGGGCAGCCACGACCCTTTCGGCGCCGATCGGCTGGTCGCCTACAACGACAACGACGGCATCGCCGCCGGCGTCGTGCGCACCAGCGGACGTTTTACCATCGAGGATTTCCCCCACATCGAAATGCTCGTGGTGCACGCCGGCAAGGTGCTGCTCTACAGCGCCGGGCCGTCTGGGGAACTGACCCTGGAACTGACCGCGGGCGCCAGCGTGGTGATCGGCCGTGGCACCAGCCTCAAGGTCGAGGCCGAGCCCGGCACGCTCTGGGCTTTCTGCGCCGTGCCTCGCGCCGCCGCGGGCGCCGAACCGGGCCTGACGCCGCTCGACCCTCGCGCCATGCTCTCGCCCTCGGCGTCCCCCGAGCCGCAGATCCTGATCGGCCCGGAACCGCAATGCCGCTCGCGCAACGTCTTCGAAGACCACACCTGCGATCTGCGGATCGGCGTCTGGGACTCCACGCCTTACCGCCGCCATGGCCGGCCCCACAAGCTCCATGAGCTGATGCACCTGGTGGAAGGCAGCGTGACCCTGGAAGGCGCGGACGGCAGCCGCCTGACCGCCGGCCCCGGCGCCACGCTATTCGTGGCCCAGGGCACGCCCTGTGCGTGGCACAGCACGGCCTATGTACGCAAGTTGTATGCGGTGAAGTAACGCCCGGCACATATGACAACGGCGCCCAAGGGCGCCGTTGTCATGTCGGGCGAAAACCGCCCGGCGACTCAATCATCGTCGTCATCGTCATGGTCGCGACGATAACGCCCGTCCTTGTCCCGCCGGTCGTAGCGACGGTCGTAACGGTCGTCGTCACGATCGCGGTTGCGGTAGTAATCACGGTCATAACGACTGTGGTCGCGCCAGCCGTCATGGTCGCGATCGTAGCGCCGGCCGTCGTCCCAATGGGGGTAGCAGCCCCCCAGCAGCAGCGTGGAGCAAAGGGTCAGGGTGAGTGTCGCGAGTCGCTTCATGGGAGTGTCCTAGAACCTGGGTCAGAACGATGGGTTGGCAAAGCTGCCCGACAACGCATCGGGCCCTGTCCAAACCGGCGGTGCCGGTGCCTGCAACTACCCATGTGACTGTAAAACCAGAGATTTATTCGAGCCTGGCAAGGCACTGGCGGACCGACGGTCATGTCTTGTCCAATGCGAACGGTCATGCCCGCTCAATGGGAATTCCTGTCCCATAGCCAGTTCCACAAACCCGGCAACCGCACCGGCTGTTCGCTGCGGGTCACGGTACGGGCCATGACCGCCCGTTGCAGCGCCGCGGTATCGTCGTAGAACGGCTTGGGCGCGGTCTTGAGGCCGGTGGCCTGGGCGCTGTCGAGCAGGATCTGCAGGTATTCCTGGGTATGCCGCGCGGTGTAGCGATTGAGGTCGTGGAAGGTCACCACCACCGGGATCACCCCGTCCACTGTCGGCAGCTGGCCCAGGGCGATGCGTTCGCGTACCTCCGACAGCTGGCGCAGCATGTTGGCCCGGCGCCGCGGGCTGGCATTGAAACCCCAGACCTTGCCGTCGTTGGCGCTGAGATCGGTCAGCAACACATGCAGGCCATGTCGTTGGTAGGCGGCGAAGGTGCGCTTGTCGTAGTTCCAGAATGGCGGGCGCACCAGGCTCGGCGGCACGCCGGTGATCAGCGCGATATCGGCGCTGCCGTTGCTCAGGGACGCCTCAAGTTCCGCCGGGGCGAGCGAGCGATGGTTGGTGTGCCTCGGCGTGGCGGTATGAAAGCCCAGCACGTGGCCCTCGGCATGCTCGCGAGCCATCAGCCGCCGCCCGATGTCGCTGCCGCCGGCCCGCGAGGCGCGGGTCTGGACGAAGAACACCGCCTTGATCGCCGGTTGCAGCGGGTTGTCGAGCAGGTCGTCGAGCACCCGCTCGGTCGGGTTATAAATGCTCGAGGCGCTGGGGCCGTCGTCGAAGGTCAGCAGAAAGCGGATCGGCGCCTGGGCGCGCAGGCGCTGCTCGGTCTGCGCGGTCATTTCGATGGGGGCAGCGATGCAACCGGCCAGGCCGGCGGCCAGCAGCACTGCGCAGAGAACCTTGAAGCCTCGTTTCATGTTTTGCCCTGTGTCGGACCGTTGCGGTCGTCACCTCAATGGCAAAAATCCCTCGCCCATGGATCCCTCGCCCGGCCTGCACGCAGCGCCGGGCACAGCTTGGAGGGGCAACACCGGTTTTGGTTCCGAGGCGCCCGGTTGCAGGCCGCCAAGACGCTCATGCCGCAGCGCCTTCGCACGGCCGCTGCCAGGCAAGCTGCAACAGCTCGATCACCTCCTCGTCCGAGGTCTGGGCAAAGTCCGCATAACCGTTGCCGATCGACATGAACCACAGCGGCGTGATCGGGCAGATCAGCTCGTCGACCTCGAAACTCAGGGTGTCCACGGTTTCCTGCGGCGCCAGGGGCACGGCCACCACGATCCGCGCCGGGTGCTGCAGGCGCGTGGCCTGGACCGCGGCGTGCATCGAGGCACCGGTGGCCAGCCCGTCGTCCACCAGGATCACCACCTGGCCGCGCAGGTCGGGCGCGGTCCGCTCGCCGCGGTAGACCCGATCGCGACGCTGCAATTCCTGGGTTTCCCGCTGGGTCACCGCCTGCAGCTCGGCGTCACCGATGTGATGGCCGCTCAGCACGTCCTGATTGAGGATGCGGATGCCGCCGCTGGCGATGGCGCCCATCGCCAGTTCTTCATGACCGGGCACGCCGAGCTTGCGCACCAGCATCAGGTCCAGCCGCACCTCCAGGGCCCGGGCGATTTCCCAGGCCACCGGCACCCCGCCCCGGGGCAACGCCAGCACTATCACCTCGGGCTGGCGACTGTATTTCTGCAACGGCGCGACCAGCCCTTGCCCGGCGGCCTGACGGTTGCGCAGGGTCATCTGCAATGACGGATATTCGCTCATGTCTCACCTCCCAAGGTTGCCCGGCTACAGCGCCAGCAGACTGCAAGGCACCTGATACAGGGCGTGCTCGGTGGTGCTGCCCACCAGTTTCTCCAGGCCCTCGCGATGCACCCGGCCCATGACCACCACGTCGGCCTGCTGTTCCGCGACGAACTGGGCCAGCACCGTGACCGGCTGTCCGAGGATGAAGTGCCGCCGCTCCTCGGGCACGCCATAACGCTCGGCGAGTTCGAGAAAGGCTTTTTCCAGGGTGACCCGCAGTTCCCGGGTCAGGTCCGACAGCACCAGGCCACCGCCCCCGGCATCGCCCAGGTAAACCGACGACACGTCATAGGCATGCAGCAGGTGCAGCTCGGCATCGCACTGCAGGGCCAGGCTGTTGGCTTCGTGGATGATCCGGTCGTTGAGCCCGTTGTGCTGGTACTCCGGCCGCGACGGATCGACCGCCGCCACCACCTTCTGCGGCAAGGTATGGCCGTGGCGGCCCATCAGGTACAGGGGGACCGGGCACTGGCGCAACAGATGCCAGTCCATCGGCGTGAGAAAGGCGCGTTTCAGCGCCGGTTCGTGCTGCACGTCCTTGATCAGCAGGTCGGGCTGGATTTCCGCGACGTGCTGCAGGATTTCCTCCAGCAGGTCGTCGGCCCAGGTCACCTCGCCGTTGACCATGACGCCATGGGCACGCAGCCGATGCACCTCATCCAGCAACCAGTGCTGATGCTCCAGGCGGTAACGTTCGCGCGCCTCATTGCGCACGTTGTGCTCGAACAGGGAAAGAATCGACGCCGGCTTCAGCAAGGCTGCGATATGCAGGGTCGCGCCGCTGGCCTTGGCCAGGGCGGCTGCACGGGGGATCGCGGGGGATTCGCGCATTGTCGGGTCGATGACCAGCAACAAGCGTTGATACTGGCTCATGGCGCACCTCCAGATAGGCTGGACGCCCACGCCGGCCACCGGCGCCCGCTTCTCTATACGCCAGTGCGTCAACGCCGGATCGAACGCCAGCATGACTTCAGACTGCTCACTGACAATGCGCCCGTCGCGGCGTTACGGCAAGTGCGTCCAGCGTCGGTGCAGACCACGGGCCAGGCTGTCCAGGGCAAAGCCCAGGGCGCCGATCAGCAGGACCATGGCCATCAGTTCCGAATAGGCCAGGCGGTCGCGGGTATCGAGGATGAAATAGCCCAGGCCGGCGCTGACGCCGAGCATTTCGCAGGGCACCAGGACGATCCACAAAATGCCGATGGCCAGGCGCACACCGGTCAGCACATGGCCCAGCACCCCGGGCAGGATCACCTTGCGCAGGGTTTCCCAGCGAGTGGCGCTGAGGCTGCGGCTCAGTTGCAGCCAGCGTGGGTCGAGCTGGCGCACCCCGGCCGCGGTATTGAGCAGGATCGGCCAGACCGCGGCGAAGGCCAGCAGGAAATAGATCGGCTGGTCCCCTACCCCCATCAGCATCACCACCACCGGCATCCACGACAGCGGCGAGATCATCCGCAGGAACTGGAACGCCGGGGTGGTGGCCGCCTCCAGGTGGCGGTAGCTGCCGATCAGCAGCCCCAGGGGCACGCCGACCAGCAAGGCCAGGGCCAGGCCGACCAGGATGCGCTTGAGGCTGACCAGCACGTGCTCATACAGCTCGGCGCGGCCCAGCAGTTCCAGTAGGCTGGCCAGGGTCGCCGCCGGCGCAAAGCGCGCCGCCAGCCCGTCGGCGCTGCCGAACAGGCGCACGCCCAGCCACCACAACAGCAGCAGGCACAACAGCCCCGCCACGCCCAGAAGCCAAGACAGGCTCGATGCGGATCGCTTGGCCATCAGAGGCTGAACTCCTCGCTGCGTTCGAAGCGGTCGGGCAAGCCGAACGCCTTGAGCCCGCCGACCGCGGCGATGGCGTTGCGCACAAAGCGCTCGTCCACCAGGTCGCGGGCGGTGTGCTGCGGGTCGAGGCTGGCCAGGAAACCCTTGTCGCCTTCGATCAGGGTGTCCTTGAGGCGCTTGACCAGTTCCTCGGTGTAGCTGGGGAACGGGTACGGCTGAAAGTCGATGCGCTGCTCGTCCCACTGCGCATGCTGGATCGCGCCGTCGGCCAGGTACTGCTGGCGCTCGCTGGCACTCGGCGCCAGGACCCGGCTCAACACCTGGGGCGCGTGCGGGGTGTAGCGGTTGGCGCCGTCCCGGGACAGCAGCTGGGCCGCCTCGGGGCGGTTGTCGCGGGTCCACAGCTGCGCCTTGACGATGGCGTTGACCACCTTCTGCGACCATTCGGGGCGGTTGTTCAGGTCCTGCTCGTGCATGAACACCACGCAGCAGGCGTGGTTGCGCCAGATATCCCCGGTAAAGCGCTGCACCCGGCCAACCTTGAGTTCCTCGGCCAGGGCGTTGAAAGGCTCGGCGACTATGTAGCCGGCGATGCGCTTGCTGGCCAGGGCCGGCGGCATGTCCGACGGCGGCAGCACCAGCAGGTTGACCTCGTTGGCCGCCAGCGGGCTGCTGGCCGGCCGGCTCACCGGGGTCAGGCCGTTGTCGCGCAACAGTTGCTGCACCACCACGTTGTGGATCGAGTACCAGAACGGAATCGCCAGCGCCTGCCCGCCCAGTTGCCGGACCTCGGTGATGCCCGGCGCCACGGTCAGGCCGGAGCCGCCGACGTGGTTCCAGGCCACCACCTTGGCCGGCACCTTGCTGCCGTAGCGGGCCCAGACGGTCATCGGCGACAGCAGGTGGATCACATTGACCTGCCCGGAAATAAACGCCTCGATCACCTGCGCCCAGCTGCGCAACAGCACCGGGCGCTCGGAGCGGATGCCCTCGGCCTCGAACAGGCCGTTGTTATGGGCCACCAACAGCGGCGTGGCATCGGTGATCGGCAGGTAACCGATGCGCACCGGCGCGTCCGGCTCCGCGGCGGCGCGGGCCTGCAGGCTATTGAGCAACGGCAAGGCGCCGCCGGCGGTGAGCAAGGCACTGAGTTTGAGGAAGTCGCGACGGCTATGGGTGAAGTCATCCAGGCACATGGTGTATCTCCGACAATTCGGGCAAGGGGTTGAACCCGTCCATCACCACCTCTTCTGTAGGAGCGAAGCTTGCTCGCGATAAAAACTTCGGTGCGGCGCAGGGTTCCAGACACCCCGTCAGCGTTGAGGTCATTCGCGAGCAAGCTTCGCTCCTACAGAGGCAAAGACAAAGGCTGGGCTAAGGCTTGGGGTTGTGGAGCGCGGCTCGCCCGCCGAAGGGTTTTGAGAATCTCGATACGCAGGGCGCCCAGTTCTTCCACCAGCTCGGCGCGCGGCTGAGGCAGGTCGATGCGCCACTCGCCGAGGGTCCGCGCCGGGCTGTTACCCAGTAGCAGGATCCGCTCGGAAAGCAGCAGGGCTTCGTCGATGTCGTGGGTGATCAACAGCGCCGCGGTGCGGTGCTCGGCAATCACCTTGAGCAGCAGTTGCTGCATGTCGGTGCGGGTCACTTCGTCCAGCGCGCCAAAGGGTTCGTCGAGCAACAGCACCTGCGGCTGGCGCGCCAGGCAACGGGCCAGCGCGGTGCGCTGGGCCATGCCGCCGGACAGCTGCGCCGGGTAGTGCCCACGGGCATGCTGCAGGCCGACCTCGGCGATTGCCTGGTCGATCCGCGCCTGACGCTGCCGGGCGCTCAGCGCCGGCTGGCGGGCGAAGTCGAGGCCGAAGGCAACGTTGTGTTCCAGGTTCAGCCAGGGCAGCAGGCTGGGGTCCTGGAAGGCCACTGCCACCCGTGGATGCGGCCCGTCCAGCGCCCGGCCCAGCAGGCTGACGCTGCCGCCGCAGGAAGCCTGCAAGCCGGCCAGGACCCGCAACAGGCTGGACTTGCCAACGCCGCTGGGGCCGAGGATCGACACCACCTCCCCCGGCTGCAAGCGCAGGTCGAAGCCTTCCAGCACCGCTTGCCAGCCGTGTTCGCCGGGGTAGCCAAGGCTGATCTGCCGGGCTTCGAGCAAGGTCGCGCTCATGCCGCCGCGTCCCGGGCCTGGCGCTGCAACTCGGCGCGCAATTGCACCAGGCTCGGGGTGACGATCGGCACGAAGGCCGACTCGCGCCAGCGCCGGGCAAAACCGCTGCCATGTTCGCTCAGGTAGGCCTTGCCGCCACTGGCCTGCAACTCCAGCTGCACAGCGTTGGCGGCGGCTTCGGCCAGGGCGATGCGCAGCCGGAACAGCGCCGCTGGCTGGGTCAGGAAACGCCCCTCCAGCAGGCCGCGCTTGAGCTGGTCGACACTCTCCTCCAACTGCTGGCGCTGCTCCTCGAAAGGCTCGCGCAGGATCGAACGACCGCTGTGCAGATGCGCTTGCACTTCATCCAGCGCGCGCCGCGCCAGGCCGATGGCCATGCCGCATTGCAGGCCGAGAAACGCCGGGCGCACCGCCGGCAGAAAGGCCTTGGCGTCCTCGTGCAGCAACCAGTCGTGGCCGACCTCGACCTGTCGCAGTTCCAGGGCCGCGGTGTTGCTCGACTGCAAGCCCATCAGTTGCAGATCCTCGGAGCGTTGCAGGCCAGCCAGGGCTGCGGGGAGCGCCAGGATAAAGGGCGCGCCGCCCTGCTCGTGCTCGATGGCCGCGGCCACCACAAAGCCGCTCTTGCGCAGGTTGGTGACCCAGTGCAGGCGCCCGTTCAGGCACCAGCCGCCGGCCTGTGGCAACGCGCGGACTTGCAGGGCCTCGATGCCCGAGAGGAACTTCATGGCGTTCGACAGCCCGGTGGCCCCCGCCAGCTCGCCGCTGAGCAAGTCCGGCAACAAACGCTCGCGCAAGGCCGCGTTGGGGCTGTGCAGCAGGTATTCGATAAAGGCCCGTTGGCCCCAGAACACAAAGGCCGCCGCCAGGGAATGGCTGGCCACCGCGGCCACCGCTTCCACGGCAGCGCCCAGGTCGCCGTCGCTGCCGCCCTGCCCGGCCGGAATGCCGATACGCAGCACCTGGGCCTCGGCCAGTCGTGCCAGCACCTGCTGCGGGTCGCAGTGGCCCAAGTCCAGGGCCTGGGCCTCGGCATCCAGCCATTGACTCAATGCGGGGTTGAGCATGTGGTTTTCTCCTTTTTTACGCGGCATCGGCCACAGGGCCCTGCCTTGAATCCAGCCGCTGCCTCACTGCTGCGGCGCCTGCCAGCGGTACTTGGCCAGTTCCGGGTTCAGCGGCGTGCGGGCGAACACGTTGGCGAAGTTGCACAGGGTCGCCAGGCTCACCCCGAGAATCACTTCCAGGGCATTGCCCTCGCTGTAGCCGGCGGCCTTGAACGCCGCGAATGTCGGTTCGCTGACGTTGCCGCGGGTGGCGATCACCTCGGCGGCGAAGGCGGCCA
>Ga0066464_1000318_pt1 | contig 21403 bp, 16 predicted proteins | sample LakWasMe94_HOW11_2_FD_59583 | JGI IMG/M metagenome (GOLD analysis project Ga0066464, IMG submission 59583) | Freshwater sediment methanotrophic microbial communities from Lake Washington under simulated oxygen tension - Sediment Metagenome 94_HOW11 | ecosystem: Environmental > Aquatic >...
GTCGTCGGCCGCCACCGGCCTGTGGACGCCGGACTCGCGCATCTGCACCGAAGAACATGCAACACCCGCGTTCGCGCAGCGCTGGGAGTGGATGGCACGCGCCTCGTTCAAGACCTACCAGAGCCTGCTGGGCCTGGCCGAGAACCCGGTGGAATGGCGCGATGGCTATACCCTGTCCGACATTCCCTTCGACCAGCCGCTGAACATCGAAGACGACGAGCCCGACTATCCCGACCTGAACGCACGCCTGCCCGACATACGGCCCAAGGGCGTGCTGCTGAGCCCTGGCGAGCACCCATTTCGCGTGCCCCATGTGCGGCGCTTCACGCAGATGGCGTTCAACATCAGCAGCTACCAGCGCCTGCTGGTCGATGACTTTCTGCGTGCCGGAGGCGAGATCGTGCAGCGCGTGTTCGAGCACCCGCGCCAGTTTGCCGACCTGCGCGAGCGCACGCTCGTCAACTGCACCGGCTACGGCGCACGGGCGCTGCTGGGCGATACCTCCATCATCCCGGTGCGCGGGCAAACGGCGCGCCTGGTGCCGCAAGCGGAGGTGGACTACACGCTCATTTACCGGGGCCACAACCTCGTCATGGTGCCGCGCCGCGACGGCCTGCTGGTGGCCGCGCAGGGTGCGCACGATTTCAACAACGACGACACCAGCGTCGACCGCGCGCTATCCGCTGCGGCCGCCGAACGCCTGGCCGCCGTGTTTGCCTGAGTCCTTCCCCCTGCACATGCCCCGGACGGCCGCCCCGTCTGTGCCCTAGCGCACTGGATTTCCGGCTTTGGACTGCTATCGTTGTTCAAAACAACCCACTACCCCGGGAGGGTTAACAATGATCGACGACTTTGCTGCCTACCTGCAAATCGTCCCATGGCCCATGCAAGCCGACGTGGTCTTCTGGTCCGCGCTGATGCTGGTGGCCGGGGGCAGTCTGGGCGAGACGGTTTTCCGCCGGGCGGGATTGCCGCGCATCGTCGGTTACAGCGCCGTCGGCATGCTTATTGCCGTGCTCAACCAAGGGGCGAGCAGCCACTACCTGATCGGTGTGGTGCGCGTCATTGTCGACCTGGCGCTGGGCTTGCTGCTGTTTGAACTGGGCAGCCGCGTCAACCTGCGCTGGCTGCGGGCCAATCCGGCCCTGCTGTGCACCAGCCTGGCAGAGGCTATCTTCAGCTTCCTGGCCGTGTTTGCGGCATTGCGATGGTTGGGGCTCAGCCTCAACGTGGCGCTGGCCTGCGCCACGCTGACGCTTGCCACCTCGGCGGCGGTCATTGGCCGCGTCTCCAGCGAGCTGCACTCCGCGGGCCAGGTCACCGAACGCATGGTCATCATGACCGCGCTGAACACCCTCATTGCCGTACTGCTGCACAAGCTGGTCATTGCGTGGCTGCACCTGGACACGGTGGGCGACTGGATGGCGGCCATCACCCAGCCCTTGTATACCTTCGGTGGCTCCTTTCTGGTGGCCGCCTTGCTGCGCGGTCTGGTGGCCTGGATCGCGCGCCGGCTGAACCTGCGCGATGAAAACTCCGTGCTGCTGCTGTTGGGCTTGCTCCTACTGGCGCTGACCGTCGCGCGCATGCTCAATCTGTCCACGCTGCTGGTGCCGCTGCTGGCGGGTGTGCTGCTGCGCAACACCTCGGTACGCCCGTGGGTGTGGCCGCGCCACTTTGGCACCGCCGGTGGCGTCTTGGTGTTGATGCTGTTTGTGATCGTGGGCGCGTCGTGGTCGGTCCAGGCGCTGGCCCTGGGTGGCGTGGCGGCATTGGTGCTGTTGCTGACGCGGTCCTTGGTCAAGGCTGTGGTGATGGCGGCCGGTGCCCACTGGAGCGGCATCAGCCTGCGCCAGTCCATGGCGCTGACACTGGCACTGTCGCCGATTTCCGGCACGGCCCTGGTGCTGCTAGCCGACCTGCAAATCAGCCACCCGGTCTTCGCAACCCAGGTGGAACCCGTTGTCTTCAGCGCCATTGCCATCATGGAATTGCTCGGTCCCGTCGTGGTGCAGTGGGCGCTACGCATGGCCAGTGAACTGCCCGGCCACTCGGCGTCCAACGGCAAGGGGATGCAGCCATGAGCCTGGGCCCTTTCGCCGAGTCGCGCGCCTTGAGCATGGGCGTGGAACTCGAACTGCAAATCGTCAACCTGCACGACTTCGACCTCAGCCCCGGATCCAGCGATCTGTTGCGCCTAGTGGGCCGGCGCACCCTGCCGGGCCTGGTCACACCCGAGATCACCGACAGCATGATCGAGCTGTGCACCGGCGTGTGCACCAGCCACGCCGAGGTGTTGGGCCAATTGACCGAGATCCGAGACGCACTGGTGCAATGCGCGGCGCAGTTGAACCTGGGCCTTTGCGGTGGCGGCACGCATCCGTTCCAGCACTGGAGCGAACGCCGCATTTACGACACGCCGCGCTTTCACCAGGTAGCCGAACTGTATGGCTACTTGTCCAAGCAGTTCACTATCTTCGGCCAGCACGTGCACATTGGTTGTCCGAGCCCGGACCAGGCCCTGCTGCTGCTGCATGGTCTGTCACGCTTTATTCCTCACCTGATCGCGCTGTCGGCCTCGTCCCCGTTTGTGCAGGGCACCGATACCGGCTTCCACTCCGCGCGGCTCAATTCGGTGTTTGCGTTTCCGCTGTCCGGGCGCGCGCCCTTTGTGCTGACCTGGGATGCATTCCAGACCTACTTCGACAAGATGGCATGCACCGGCGTCGTCAAGAGCATGAAGGACTTTTACTGGGACATACGCCCCAAGCCGGAATACGGGACCATCGAGGTGCGCGTGCTCGATACGCCACTGACCATCGAAAAGGCCGCGGCCATGGCCGCCCTGGTGCAATGCCTGGCGCGCTGGATCAGCATGGACCGACCTTTCGACCCCACCGAGGACGACTACCTGCCCTACACCTTCAACCGCTTCCAGGCCTGCCGCTTTGGCCTGGAAGGCACCTTCGTGGACCCCAAGACCGGCGAACACCGCACGCTGCGCGAAGACATCACCACCACGCTGGCGGCCCTGGCGCCGCACGCCACGGCCCTGCACGCTGGCGCCGCCATCGCCCTGCTGCGCGGCGAACTGGCCGGCATGGGCAATGACGCCACCTGGATTCGCGCCGTGGCCGAGCGCGAGCAATTGCTGCCGGAAGTGGTGCGCCAGCAATGCCAGCGCTGGGCCGGGCCGGCACCCTAGGCAGGGGTCAGCCGCGCTTACAGATGGCGAGAAACCTCGACCACGCCGTCGTCCGTCAAGCGGGCGTCGAAGTCCAGCCGCTCCATCATGGCCAGCATGGCCTCGTTGTCGTCCATGACCTCACCCTGCATGGTGGCAAGCCCCTGCTGCCGGGCCGCATCCATCAGGCAGCGCATCAGTCGCGCGCCCAGGCCCTTGCCGGCCATGTGGTCGGCCACCACCAGCGCGAATTCGCAGGTCTTGCCGTCGGCCAGGATGCTGTAGTTGGCCTCGCCCAGAATCGCGTGGGCTCCATCGCGGCAGCCGGTGGCGACCAGCGTCATCTCGCGGGCATAGTCAATTTGTGTATAGCGCGCCAGCAGCTTCTGCGGCAATTCGTTGACCATATTGAAGAAGCGGAAATACTTGCTCTTGAGTGAAAGCTGGCGCACCAGGCCCTGTAGCGCAGCGGCGTCTTCTGGGCGTATGGCCCGGATGGTGCAAACCGAACCATCCTTCAAGGTCCAGTCGTTGGTGAATTGCGTCGGATAGGGACAGATCGCCATGTGCTGGTAGTTCACCCGGTCAGCCACGGCGGGGCGAATCTTGATCACGACGTCCTGCACCACGGCCGTTTCTGCGTCGACCCTCAGCGAGCGAATATCCAGTGACCGCAGGCAAGCGAGCTCGCTGGCCATTTCCGAAACCCGCAGCAAGATATCGCGCACCGGCCCAGGCGCCATGCCCCCAATCACCAGCAGGCGCACCATGTGCGTCTCGTCGAGCATCTCCTGAACCAGGCGCGGGTTCAACGGGGGAAGTGCGATCGAGTGGATGCCGTAGACCGCGTCGGCGCCCCCTCCTTCCGATAACGCGATCACCGGGCCAAACACCGCGTCGGGGCGGATGGCCACGCGCAACGTGCGCGCCGATGGCGCCAGGGTCGGCACCAGGGGAATGTGGAAGGCGGCCAGTACCGCGCCCGCTTGCGCAGCCGTCAGCGTGTCGCGGCCGTCGGCCAGGGCCTGTGCGATGACGCTGCGCGCCAACGCGGAGTCGGGCTCCTGGTAGGACCACAGGGCCGGTGGGGTCTCCTGCAACAAGGCTTGGTTGCGCACCCAGTTGACTACGAAGGAAAAGCCCGCCACCGCGCTGTCCGCTCCACGAAAGGTGGGTATGCGCGCCTGTGCAAAGGCCGCGCGCGCCGGGCTTGCATCGATCTCGCCAAGCCAGCACGTCAGCAGCGGCTTGTCGGCCTGGCGGGCAACGTCGATGGTGGCGTGCGCCAGTGCGCCAGGGTCGACAAAGGTATTGGGGGACAAGACCGCCAGCACGGCGTCGACCTCGGGGTCGTCTAAGCAGGCGGACAAGGCGCCGACGAAGCGCTCGGGTCCGGTGTCGAACTGCACGTCCACCGGGTTGCCGTTGGCCGAAGAGGCCGGCAGCACGCCGTTCAGGCGCTCAATGGTGGCCGGGCTCAATGCGCACAGGTCAATGCCCAGCGTGGCCGCGCAGTCGGCGGCAATGACCAGGGAGCCGCCGCCGTTGGACACCACGGCCAGGCGGTTGCCGCGCGGCTTGCAGGGGTTGGCCAGCGCGCGTGCGGCGGAAAACATGTCACCGATGGACTTGACGCGCAGCACACCGGCGCGGCGCAGGGCCGCGTCGAAGGCACCGTCGTCGCCACTACCGCCCCCGCTGTGCGCACCGGCCAAACGGGCGGAGTAGGCTTGGTTGCCCGCCTTCACCGCGATCACCGGCTTGACGCTGGCCGCGGCGCGCACGGCGCTCATGAAGCGCCGTGCGTCGCGGATGCCTTCCAGGTAGAGCAGGATCGTCTCGGTGCGGACATCCGTGGCCAGGTAGTCGAGGATTTCGGGCAACTCCAGGTCCAGGCTTTCACCCGGGCAAAAGACGGCCGAGAAGCCGAACTCGTTGTTGTGGCTCCAATCGAAGATGCTGGCGCACAGCGAATTGGAATGCGATACAAACCCGAGGTTTCCCCGCGGAACGGCCTTGGGGATGGGCGTGACGTTGAGGCCCGCATGGGGCAGCACAAAGCCCATGGCGCGCGGACCGAGCAGGCGCACCCCGGCGCGCGCGCCGGCCGCATGCACCAGGCGCAGGTTCTCGGCATCGTGCGCGCTGGACTCGCGCGGGCCCGAGGCATACACCACGGCGGCGCCTACGCCACGCAGGCCACAGGCCTCGATGATGTCCGGCGCAGCCGCCAGCGGCGTTGCGATCAGTGCCAGTGAAATGGGTGCCTGCACCTGCGCCAGCGCGGCGAAGCAGGGCTGCTCACCGATGTGCGTGTACTTGGGATTGATGAAATGGACGCGTCGGTGGAAGTCGCCACCGGCCAGGCTTTGCGCCACGCCATGCCCCAGCGTGCCGCGCACCGGACTGGCGCCAAACACGGCAATGCCGCTGGGATTGAGAAATGAACGAAGCGGTGTTCGGTCGAAAGTCATGGGTCTTCAGTCCCAACGTGCACGGTGTCCCCGGTACAAGGCGTCCCTTGGTAACACCCGGCCCTTCGGTCGACTATACACAACAATGCCCCATTGCCACAGGCCAAGTTCCGCATTCGGAGCTGATCAATGGCGGTCGCGGGTCGCGCATTTTTGCAAGCCACATTTACTCCAGTTTTTATAGCACAATCGACTTATTCCACGAGGGCTACAGGCGATTTTTATCAAAACAAAATCACCAACGGGGTGCCAACGCGGCATGGATCAGTCGGACCGATGCGGGGGCTGGCGCTGTGCCCGAAAGGCCATGGGCGGCACGCCATAGTGGGCCTTGAATGCGCGGCTGAACGACGCACGGTCCACATACCCCACGGCCGCCACCGCCTGGTCAATGGTGGCGTGCCCCTCCAACAGGGTTTTGGCCGCTTCCAGACGCAGGCGCATGGCATAGGCCTGCAGCGTCAAACCAGTCTCGGCCTTGAAGCGGCGCAACAGGTTGCGCGGGCTGGTGTGCAGCGCGGCGGCCAGCGTGGGCACATCGGGCGGCTCGGTGAAGGCGGCGCGCAGGCGCTGCTGGGCAGCGGCCACCAGCGTGTCGTGGGTGCTGGGGCTTGGTAAGAGCGGAAAGTAATTGCTTTGCGGTCCCCGCCGGTGGTCAAACAACATAGCGGCCGCCACGCGTTGCGCCAGCTCCAGACCCGCCACCTGCTCCACCACGGCCAACGCCAGGTCAATGCCGGCGCTGCCGCCGCCACTGGTCATGATGGCGCCATCGCGCTCCACCATGTGCTCAAACCGCCACTGCACCGCCGGAAAGGCCTCGCGCACCTCGCGCGCGTCGCCCCAGAACGTGGTCGCGCGTTTGCCATCCAGCAAGCCCGTGCCCGCCAGCACCTGGGCGCCGGCACAGACGCTGGCGAGTTGACGGCCCGGGCGCAACCAGTCGGGCAACAACTGGCGCAGCGGTGCACTGCCGGCCAGCACCACGGCCACCGGCCCACGCGCGGCGGGCACCAGCACCAGGTCACAGTCCTCCAATGCCTCGAACCCCGCCTGCGGTTTCAGTGCCACACCGTGTGCGCCCACCGGCTTCTTGGACGCGGCCAACACACAGGTTGCAAACACGGCGCGGCCCGCGTAGCGGTTGGCACTGTGCAGCACGTCCAGCACATTGGCCACGCTGGACGCCACGGTTTCTGCCTGGATGGGAATGGCGATTTTCATGATGTCTGATTGAACCACAAGGTTGTCTATTTGGCCACTCGTCAAACACCATTGCCCTACCTAGAATTTTCAACCAGAGCCCAATCCCCCACTTGCATAAAGGAACTCCGTAGCCATGACACCCACCCCAGACCACGCCCTTGTATTGGTCGATTACCAGCAAGGTTTTGACCACCCCAGTTGGGGCCGTCGCAACAACCCCGGCGCTGAGCAACAGGCCCAGCGCCTGCTGGCACACTGGCGCGCGCATGGCGCCCCGGTGGTCATCGTGCGCCATGATTCAACAGAAGAGAATTCCACACTGCGCCCCGACCAGCCCGGCAACGCGCTCAAGCCCGGCTTCGAGCCGCGCGCCGGCGAGTTGCTGTGCGCCAAGCAAGTGCACAGCGCCTTCATTGGCACGCCGCTACAAGCCTGGCTGGATGCACGTGGTGTGAAGGACATCACCATCTCCGGCATCAGCACCGATATGTGCACATCCACCACCACCCGCATGGGCTGCGACCTGGGTTACCGCATGCACTTTGTAGAGGACGCCTGTGTGTGTTTTGAGCAGCGCGACCCGCACGGCGAAGCCCTGGCGCCGGAGCTGTTGCACCGGGCGCACATCACCACGCTAGGCAGCGACTTCGCCCGTGTCGTGCGCACGGACCAGGTCGTCGCGTGACCAACGGGCACACCGTGCGCAGCGTGGCCGCGCTGCGCGAGTTACTGCCGGAGCCCAGTACGGAGTCTGTGAGCCAGAGCACTCTGGCTCACAGACTCCTCTAACCCCGCAGTGGCGAAACGCCCGATTCAATGGCCTGCATAACGGCCAGTGCCACTTCGTCATGCCCGGTGCGCGACGCCACCTGCACGCCCACCGGCAACCCCGCGCTCCCCTCGTCCACGGCGGCGGCCAACTTGAACACGGCGTCGCGCGTGGCGGGGCGACCCCGGGTTTCGTCCGCGCGCACGCGGGTCACAGGCACCACCCCGGCCGGCAAGCCCAGCGCGTTGTACAGGCAGGCATAGGCGCCAGCGGTGATGAGTTTCACGCTGTCCCCATGGCGGAAGGCGGGCAACGCGCAGGGAGGAGCCAGGATTGCATCGATCCCGCCACCGGGCGCGGCATCATCCATGGCACGGTGAAACATGCCGCGGTAATCCTCCAGCGCCTCCACCAGGCCCCAGTAATGCGCGGTGTCCCGGTAACCGAAGGCACGCATGCCGTCGGCCATGCCGTGCTGCCCCATGGTGTGCAACAGGGCCATCAAGGCCCTGACCGCCCAGCGCGGCAAGGCGCCGCCGGCAGCCAGTTGCGCGATCTGCGGCGCCTTCTTTTCGCCCTTGAGCATCTTGCCCATGGTCGCAATGCCGTCACCACCAAAGATGCCGTACACCAGGTCCAGCGCATGGTCGGCACGCGGCGGTGTCAACGGCACCAACACTGCGCCAGCGTGGCGCAGAATGTCGGCGGCCTCGCGCACCGCGCGCTGGATGGCGGGCGAGACCGCAAAGGTGCCGTCGTCGTCATACCAGCCGATGCGCAGCCCCTTGATATCCACTGCGCGATGGTCGCCCAATGGCCGCACGGCATAGGGGTCCACCGTGCGGTCCAACACCGACAGGCTCAGCGCTGCGTCACCCACACTGCGCGCCAGCACGCCGATCTGGCTGCGGATGGCCTGCTGCCCGAACGGCACGCTGAAGCGCCCCGGGTCCGGGCAGCGCCCCGCGCTAGGCTTGAAGCCCACGATGCCGCAGAAATGCGCCGGTATGCGCACGCTGCCACCGATGTCGGTGCCTATGCCCAGCGCGGACGCACCCGTGGCCACCAGCGCCGCTTCGCCACCGCTGCTGCCCCCGGGGCTGCGGGTCGCGTCCATGGGGTGGTTGGTGCGGCCATACAGCGGGTTCTCGCTCTCGTAGTAAAACAGCATTTGCGCGACATTGGTCTTGCCCAGCACAATGGCGCCCTCCGCGCGCAGCCGGGCGATATGCGCCTCGTCGGCCTGCGCGCGGTGGCCAGCACGCGAAGACAGGCCAAAGGTGGAGGCCATGCCGTGCACATCAATGGCCTCTTTCACCGTGATGGGCAGCCCGTGCAGTCGGCCCAGCGGTTCACCGGCTCGGCGCTTGCGGTCGGCCTCGCGCGCCTCGCCGCGGGCCAGGGCAAAGCGGTCTTGCGTCAACGCGTTCAGTGCCGGGTGACTGCGCTGAATGCGTTCGATGTGCTGCTCCACGACGGTGACGGCGTCCACCGCGCCGCTGTGCATCTGTTCCAGCAGCGCGCTGGCGGTCGGGAAGTTCGCTTCGGGCATGCTGGCGGTCTGGCGCGGGTTTGCGGTGCGGGGCATTGCGGCGTCTTCGGGCAGAGATCTGGCAGACAGTACGGCGGTTTTCATGGCGGCTCCTTTGACAACGTGGAAGGAAGGCAACGCGGGAGATTGCCCATGCCCCAACTATCGATCGCCACCGGTCTTGCCGCATCGGGTGAACACCCCATGGGTAATTGTGGCACTTGACCCCCCAAGGCCCGGCGCTGAAACATCGCCCTCAACGCTTGTCGCTTTGTGTACTGCTACAGCAGCAAGCGGTGCTCCATCGCAAAGATGGTTGCGCCGGCCCGCGTGGAGACGCCGATCTTGCCGTAGATGTTCTGCACGTGGCGATCGGCCGTCTTGGGCGCGATGTCCAACTGCCGCGCCACCTGCTTGAGCGTCAGCCCGCGCGCGACGCAGCGCAGCACCTCGATTTCACGGTCGGTGAGTCCGGCTGGTGCCGTGCGTTTGACGGCGGCGGGCTGCCCGGCGCCATGGCCGGCCGCATGCAGCACGGCGCGCACAACGTCCGCATCAAACCGGCCGGCCGCACCATCGCGCAGCAACGCCACGGCGGCCGTCTGCTCGCGCGACGGGGCGTTGGTGTTCGCAGCCGAATCCACGGTGCCACGGTCTTCAACCATTTCGCAGTAGGCATTGGCCGCGGCCAGCACGCGCGCGGTGATGGGAATCGCATCCCCCCGCAGCCCCATGGGATAGCCCGAGCCGTCCATGCGTTCATGGTGCAGCGCCGCCAGATCACCAATCGCGCGCAAGGCATCGGGCGCGGACAGCACGGTGCGCGTGTGGATGGTGTGCAAGTGCTCGGCGGCCAGCGCGCGCTGGCTCGTGGGCGATTCGCGGTGCCACAGCGCGGCGCTTTGGCCCACCTTGCCCACGTCGTGCAACCAACCGGCGCGGCGCAGGCGCTGCACTTCTTCCGCTGGCAGGCCCAAGTGCTCGCCCGCGCGTGCGGCCAATGCCGCAACACGCCTGGAATGTTCCAGCAGGTGGGGTGACTTGATGTCGGCATAGTCAGCGATCACCTCGCAGGCGTCATCGAGCGCATGGGCGTTGAGCGCGGTCCTGGGCAGGGGGTCGCAGGCCAACACCGACGTCCAATCCTGCGCCTGGTCAAGCCCGGATAGCAGCGCGGCACCGCCCTGCAACAAGGCGTCTGCGGCCCGCGGCCAATGGGCCTTGCCGCTGCGCGCACGCACCATCTCCCAGACCGCGGCGGCGCCATGGATGCGCAGAAATGTGATGGCATCGTGCGCCAGTGACGCCACCAGCGCTGCCACCGGTATGGACGCTCCCCGCGTGCGGGGCACGCCTTTGCCATCCCACCGCGCATAGAGTTCGCCCACGGCCGCCACCACACCACCGCCAAAGCCCAGCCGTCGGGCCAGGTTTTGCGCCACCTCGCAATGGCCGGGGAAGAAGCTGGATTCGATCTGCCCCATCTGCGACAGGCCCAGCACGTATTCCCGTGTCAGAGCCAGCGCTCCGGCGCCGGGGTGCGCACGCTGGATGTGCCGCAGCACGACCCGGACCATGGCCAGCGCATCGGCCGAGTCCAGCGTCGCGATATCCGTGCGAAACGCGATCTCGTCGCCCACGATGGAGGCCAGCCACTGGGTATCCGCATTGCAGCCGACATAGCGCAGCAGTGCCACGTAATACGCGTCACCCAACTCCGCCTGCGCCAAACCCATCTGCCGGCCCAGGCGCACCGCGAGCACCGCGCTGGCCATCGCATGGTCCACGGGTTGCCCCATCGCCAGATCGGTGGCCCTGGACAGGGCCATCATCAATTCGGCGCGGTAAATTGGTGCTTCGGTAGTGCCCATCCGGATGTCTTCTCTCCTTGCGCGGATTGTGCGCTGGAATTTTTCGGCTGGGTGCTGGGTACATGCGCAAGCCAAGGGGCTCGACTGCGGGCGCCTGTGGGCAACTATGATCTTGGTGAACACGCCATGCTTAACCCAGCAAACGAACCATCCCAGCACAGGTTTCAAGCCCCATGATCGCCGCATCACTCTGCGTCACCCGCCATGGCGAAACCGACTGGAACAAGCGGGGGGTCTTGCAGGGCTGGATGGATGTGCCCCTCAATGCGCTGGGCCGGCGCCAGGCGGCTGACATGGCTGCGGCTTTCCAGGGGGAAGGATTTTCAGCCGTATGGTCCAGTCCGCTGGGGCGGGCACGGGAGACCGCCGACATCATCGCGGCAGCGCTCAAGCTGCCGCCACCGTCGTGCCACGCGGGGCTCAAGGAGCGGCATTTTGGCGCCATCCAGGGCATTCCCAAAAGCGAAATTGCCGAACGGAATCCCGCGCTGATGGAGCAGATTCTGCGGCGCAACCCGGCGGCCCATTTTGTCGGCGGCGAGTCGATGGACGAGTTTGCCGACCGCACGCTCGGCGCCTGCACCGAGATTGGCGCGCGCCACCACGGTGAGCGCGTGTTGGTCATTACCCATGGCTGGGTGCTGGACGTACTGTCGCGCCACGCGAATGGCCTGCCGCGCAGCACGGTGCTGCATGTGAAGCCGAAGAATGGGGAAAGTGTCTGGGTCGAGGTGGCGCAGGGCACGCTGTTGGTCGGCGGCACCCGTGGGGTGGAACAACACCACACGGGCTTTCACCCGTCAAAACCTACCAAGTGACGGCCATTGCCTAGGGCCAAGAAGCCCATGCTCCAGGACGACCATGCGCCCCATCGCGTCAGGGTCTGAAGATTTGGGCGGAGCCAGGGGAGCGTGAGCCACAGGCCGACAAAAATGGTGGCGGGATACAGCAGCATGAACAGGTAGTCGACACCCAGGCTCAGCATCGCCAACTGGGTGGCCTGTGCGTCCCAAGCGCGCAGGATGTCCGCGCATGCGTGGGCATAGGCGCACAGCTCAAACGACACGATGCCCAGCGGGGCGGCTGGCGTTCGGAGACCTTCGTCAATGGTGGCAATGACCGCGCCGACCACCGCCGTGAACGCCAGTAGCGCCCACCAGGTGTATTTCAGGATGTGGCGTGGCGTGGTGGGCGGCGTTTCGTCTCGGGGCATAGGGTCGGTCTCGCATTACTGTAGGTGATGCCAATTTTTCGGAAAGGATAAAACTCCTACTTTAATAGCAACAAGCGGACAATCTACGAGGGCTAGCGGCATATTTCATGGCTGCCCAATAGTCTTATCCAATGAGTGTCGGCGCCAACAGATAAGAAATTAAAACGCATAAAGGGAAGCGCATGAAGCACAAACCTGCGCCTACTGAGAAACCGCTGTGCTCACAGCCCAGCATCTGTTTGGCCTCAAAGCTCTCCGGCAGCCCCCGGCCTACGAAGGCGCGCAGGATGCGCCTGGGTCGAAGCCCCGCGACTGCCACTGAAGGCCTTGTTGCCGCAGGCGTATCTGGTCAGGTAACAGGCGCGCCTATTTGCTGAGGTTGTATTTTTTCAGGATACCAGCCAGGGTTCCGTTGGACTTGATGGTGTCGTAGCCCGTGTTGAAGGCGTCAATGATGGCCTTGTGGTTGGGGTTTTTGAGGCCGGCCGTGACGAACAGCGAGTTGCTGGACAAGGCCTCTTTGGAGAACTCAATCTGGTCCAGCAGTTTGATGTCCTCCTTGGCCACCATGGACGTGGCCACAATTTCATCCTCCAGGGTGAGGTCGATGCGCTCGCTCACCAGTTTTTTGACATTCGTGATGACGTCCGCAACCTCATCGCGGCTGAAGGCGGTACTTTGGAGAAAGGCATCACCATAGCCATAACCACGGACGGTTCCCACGCGTTTGCCTTTGAGGCTGTCCAGGCCCTTGTACTCAAACGTATCGCCTTTGCGTTTGATGAACTTGACGGCGTTGACCGCATAGGCCTTGCTGTACAACAGTTCTTTGGCGCGTGCGTCGGTGTGCCAAGTGTTCGGCAGGATGTCATACGTGCCATCCTTCACCCCGGCTTCCGCGCGAGCCCAGGGCACGTACACCATTTTTACGTCATAGCCCTGCGTTTTGTAAGCCGCACGAACGATTTCCAGTGACAGCCCGTCGGTGGGGTTGGCGGGGTCCACAAACGGGGGCCACGGGTCTGCCGCGGCAACAATTGTTTTGGCGAAGGCAGGGGAGCAAAGGGCGATGACCAAGCCTACGATCCATAGAATTTTTTTCATGCAATTCTCCAGAATGTGTACCAACTGAATCAACAATGCATGCGCCGTGCAGACCGTTGCCGCGAACAGATCGCACAGCGCAAATGGTGTCACCAGTGCGTGGCAGCGTCAACAGTTTTTATTTCAGGTTCTCCGCTCTTGGGCAGTAAGCATTTAGATGCGATTGCCCTGACCATCCCCCATCTCCACACCAAGGGAGAATTCATCGGCGGCTCTGACAGCATGATGGATATCCATGAGAGCGGAGGGCTGCTGCAGGTGATTGCGGCGAAATAAAACCGCGTTCCCCAAACGACAAAGGGACCGAAAGGCCCCTTTGTGTTTTTGTCAGCAGTTCAGTTTACTTTTGCAGTGCACGACGACGACGAGCGACAGCACCCATCAAGCCCAGACCCGCCAGCAACATGGCATAGGTTTCGGGTTCAGGGACCGCCGAAGCGAAAGATGTGAACGTCATGCTTTGGAAGATCGGCGACGGATTGCCAGAGGAAGTCAGTTCAAAGCTGGCAATGTTGGCAGAGCCCGACTGAATGCCACGGAACTGGAATGCGTTGGTTGTGATCGGTGCACTCGCATTCAACTCGTACTGCTCCAAAATATTGTGACCGGAGTCATAAGCGATCAAAGACACAGGGCCGAATGAGATGGGGGCATAGTTCATCAAGAAACCCACACCAGCCACAGAGCCACCCAAGAAGTCGAAACGCAGGGTGCCTTCCTGGTTGATGCCTACCGAGGGACCCGAAGCAGTACCATTGGATCCCAGGCCCCAGCCGTTGTAGTCAAAATACAAACCGCTGTTACCGGTGTAGCTCATATTGATGTCGTAGCTGCCGGGAACGAGGGCATTGAAGGAGTACACACTGGTATTGTGCAAACCGAAGTCCGTGACAGTGACTTGGGGTGAGGACAGTCCGCTGACATCCGTTACTAAGCTGGCGTTGGCAGTGGATGCCAACAAGGCTGCGGATGCGAAAGCAATCGCAATGCCGAAATTTTTCATAGACAAAGTCCTTTAGACGTGGATAGACATATTTAACCCCGCGCATTATTGGCGAGGGGTCTTTCAACTGCAATAGTCCATTTGGACTAGCTGTAGGCATACCGGCCATTGCAGCCTTCAGCCGATCCGAGGTATCACATTGGACCGTCACGGTCGGCATTCCAGAATCCGTACTGACCGACGCGTTGAGACGGTCGCTGTGTTTACGAATTGCAAGCACCACCGCATTCCTGCCGGGCGGACTGTGGATGGCGTAGTGCTACGGCGAGCGCTTTGCCAACGCGTTTCGCGGACTCGTTGTGCTGGCGACGAGTTCGTGGTCGTGCTGACCGATCTCGACTGCAATGCGCAGGTTGCAACGGCTGTCGCCTCTTATCGAGCTGAAGTCGCAGGCCCATGCCATGGGCGCGTCCATTGGCGTCGCCATTGGTGCGGGCACGCGTCGTCACGAGCCTGTTGCTGGCGGCTGACAGCGCGATGTACCAGGCCAAACAGGCCGGTGGCCAGCAATTTGTGGTGGGTGAAATTTAGGAGCGGTGGCGAAACGCCTCGCGGGCGTGTACGTTGCTGATGTGCAGCTCGCATAACGTGCATTGCACGGGGGCTGGACGCCAATTTCGCTAATCACTATTGCCGGACGCGGCATCAAACCCCCCGTAGTGGTATCAACAGGGCAGCTGGCAAGCCAACTGCCCTGACCGCAGAAACCACCGCTAAATATGCAGCGCGTGCCCCAGCGCCCGCAGCACGGCCTCTTGCACCGCCTCGCCCAGCGTGGGATGGGCGTGGATGGTGCCGGCCACGTCTTCCAGCGTCGCACCCATCTCCAGCGAATGCGAAAAGGCCGTGCTCAACTCCGAGACGCCCGCTCCCACCGCCTGCCAGCCGACGATGCGGTGGTTGTCGCGCCGGGCCACGACGCGCACAAAGCCGTCGGTCGATTCCAGCGTCATGGCGCGGCCATTCGCCGCGAACGGGAACTGCGCCGTGATGCAGTCCAGCCCGGCCTTGGCCGCGTCCGTTGGTGTCTGCCCGGCCACGACCACCTCGGGGTCGGTGAAGCAGACGGCAGCGATGGCCGCAGGGGCGAAGTGGCGGCGTTTGCCCGAGATGATCTCGGCCACCATCTCGCCTTGCGCCATGGCACGGTGGGCCAGCATGGGTTCGCCCGTCAAGTCGCCAATCGCCCAGACGTTGCGCATCGATGTGCGGCACTGGTCGTCGATCTTGACGGCGCGGCCATTCATGGCCAGCATCAGCTTCTCCAGCCCCCAGCCGTGGGTGTGGGGCACGCGGCCGATGGCCACCAGCACCTGGTCGGCGGCGAGTTCGCTTTCACGACCCGCAGCGTCTTGCACACGTACGGCGTCACCGGCAGAGTTCAGGCCCTGCACCTTGCTGCCCAATTGCACTTGCACGCCCAGCTTGCGCAATGACGCAGCCACCGGTTTCGTCAGTTCCTCGTCGTACAGCGGCAAGACGCGGTCTTGCGCCTCGACAACGGTCACGTCGCTGCCCAGCTTGCGGTAGACCAGGCCCAGCTCCAGGCCGATATAACCGCCGCCCACCACCACCAGTTTCTTGGGGATGCTGTCGGGCGACAAGGCCTGCGTGGACGAGATGACGCGCCCGCCAAACGGCATGCCGGGCAGGCCCAGCTCGACCGAACCCGTGGCCAGCACGATGTGCTCGCCCTGGATGCGCACGGGCTTGGTGTCCGCCTGGTCCTTTGTCACGTCGACGGTCTTGCCGTCCACAATGGTGGCCCAACCCTTGACGACCTTGACGCCATGCTTCTTCAGCAAAGCGCCCACGCCGCCGGTAAGCCGCGCCACGATGCCGTCCTTCCAGCGCACGGTCTGGCCGATGTCGATGCGCGCGCCCTCCACATGGATGCCCAGCGTGCTGTCACCCATGAAGTGGTGCGCCTGGTGAAAAGCCTCGGCCGCGTGGATCATGGCCTTGGAGGGGATGCAGCCCACATTCAGGCAGGTGCCGCCGAGTTGTTCGCCTTCGATCAAGGTGGTGGCAATGCCCAGTTGCGCGGCGCGTATCGCCGTGATGTAGCCGCCGGGGCCGCCGCCTATGACCAATAAAGTCGTGTGTTGTATGTCCATGTATCTCTACTCCACAAACAAGGTGGCCGGACATTCCAGGTAGCCACGTATCCGTTGTACAAATTCCGCCGCGTTCATGCCGTCCACCACGCGGTGGTCGAATGACGACGAGAGGTTCATCATCTGCCGTGCCACAAAGACGCCGTTGCGCACCATGGGGCGTTCGACCATGCGGTTGACACCCACGATGGCCACCTCGGGGTGGTTGATGACCGGCGTGCTGACGATGCCGCCCAAAGCGCCCAGGCTGGTGATGGTGATGGTGGAGCCGGTCAGTTCGTCGCGCGTGGCCTTGCCACTGCGCGCGGCCTCGCTCAGGCGCAACACCTCGGCGGCACAGGCCCACAGGTCCAGCGTTTCGGCATGGCGAATCACCGGCACCATCAGGCCCCCTTGGGTCTGCGTGGCGATCCCGAGGTGCACGGCGCCAAAACGCGTCTCTACCGCGGCCTCGTCGTCGTAACGGGCGTTGACCTCGGGGTGTGAACGCACCGCCAGCACCATGGCGCGCGCCAGGAAGGGCAGCACCGTCAGGCGGCCGCGCTCCTTGCCGTGCTGGGCGTTGAGCTTGACGCGCAGGGCTTCCAGCTCCGTCATGTCCACTTCTTCCACATAGGTGAAATGCGGGATGCGGCGCTTGGCCTCTTGCATCTTTTGCGCGATTTTGCGGCGCAGACCGATGACGGGAATGGTCTGCTCGTCCAGGCGCTGCGCATACCGCTGGTCGGCCACACCGGCGGGCTGGGCCTGCGCGGCGCGGGCCACATAGGCTTGCAGGTCTTCGTGGGTGATGCGGCCTGCGGTGCCAGTGCCGGGCACGAATTGCAGTTCCACGCCCAGGTCCCAGGCCTGGCGGCGCACGGAGGGGGATGCAATGGGTTTGTCGCCGGGGGCGCGGACCAGGGCTGCGGGAGCCTTGCCGTTTCCGTTGCCATGGCGTGCTGGGGCCGCGCCGTTGGATGCAGTAGCCGATCCACTCTTCCGTTCGCCCTGAGCTGGTCGAAGGGCTTCGACGGGCTCAGCCCGAACGGGTGTTTGCTCCCCGTGCGCGGGGGTTTGCTCATTCGAACGGGCTGAGGACGAAACGCTCGCGGCGGTAGCGGTCGGTGTTGCAGGCGCTCCCGCCGGTGCACTGACGGGAGCCGCAGCAGCCGGAGCTGCATTGGTAGCGCCAGGCTTCAAATTGCCCGCGCCTTCGACTTCAATACGTATGACCTCGGACCCCACGGCCATGACCTGACCGACAGCGCCGCCCAGGGCCAGCACCTTGCCGGCCACGCTGGATGGAATCTCCACCGTCGCCTTGTCCGTCATCACATCGGCCAGGATCTGGTCCTCGGCCACCATGTCGCCGACCTTGACGTGCCAGGCGACCAATTCAACTTCTGCAATGCCTTCGCCAATGTCTGGCATCTTGATGATATGGATTCCCATCATGCCTCCATGGCGCGTTTGAACGCTTCAGCGACCCGCTGGGGGCCGGGAAAATACGCCCATTCCTGGGCGTGCGGATAAGGGGTATCCCAACCGGCGACACGCTCGATCGGCGCCTCCAGGTGGTAGAAGCAATGCTCCTGGATCAAGGACACCAGCTCGGCGCCAAAGCCGCTGGTGCGCGTGGCTTCGTGCACCACGACGCAGCGGCCAGTCTTCTTCACGGAATTCACAATCGTCTCCAGGTCCAGCGGCCAGATGGACCGCAGGTCAATGATTTCGGCATCCACGCCGCTCTCGGCGGCTGCCGCTTCGGACACATAGACCATGGTGCCGTAGGCGATCACGGTCAAGGCCTTGCCCGGGCGGAAGATGGCCGCGGTGTCCAGCGGCACGGTGTAGTAACCCTCGGGCACATTGCCCAACGGGTGCTTGGACCAGGGCACCACCGGGTTCTCGTGGTGGCCGTCGAACGGGCCGTTGTACAAACGCTTGGGCTCCAAAAAGATGACGGGGTCATCGCATTCGATGGAGGCGATCAGCAGGCCCTTGGCGTCGTAGGGGTTGGACGGCATCACCGTGCGCAAGCCGCAGACCTGGGTGAACATGGCCTCGGGGCTTTGGCTGTGCGTCTGCCCGCCGTAGATGCCGCCGCCGCAGGGCATGCGGATCGTGATCGGCGCGGTGAAATCGCCCACCGAGCGGTAGCGCAGGCGGGCCGCCTCGGACACGATCTGGTCGGTGGCGGGATAGACGTAGTCGGCAAACTGGATCTCGACCACCGGGCGCAAGCCATACGCACCCATGCCCACCGCCGTGCCAACAATGCCGCCCTCGGAGATAGGGGCGTCGAACACACGCGAGGTACCGTATTTCTTTTGCAGGCCTTCGGTGCAGCGGAACACGCCGCCAAAGTAGCCCACGTCCTGGCCGTAGACGACGACGTTGTCGTCACGCTCCAGCATCACGTCCATGGCACTGCGCAGCGCCTGGATCATGGTCATGGCAGACGTGGCCCCCACGCTTGTCGCTGCGCGTACTGCGCTGCCCCCCGAGGGGTCGTTCACTTGCTTGAGGCGGCTCTGCGCTGCGTTCATGTCGCTGGAGGAGTTGTTATCGTTGTCCATGCTCAGATCCCCAATTCCTGGCGCTGCTGGCGCAGGTGCGCGGGCATGACCTTGTAAACGTCTTCAAACATCTCGGCCGGGCTGCGCACATGGCCATCCGCCAAGGTGCCGTGGCGTTCGGCCTCTTTCTGCGCGGCGGTGACCTCGGCTTCCAGCTCCTTTTGCAGGGCATCGTGCTCGGCATCGGACCAGGCACCGAGCGTGATCAGGTGTTGCTTGAGGCGGGCGATCGGGTCGCCCAATGGGAAACGCGCCACGTCATTGGCCGGGCGGTACTTGGTGGGATCGTCGGATGTGGAATGGGGGCCCGCACGGTAGGTGACCCATTCGATCAATGTCGGCCCGAGGTTGCGGCGCGCCCGCTCCAACGCCCATTGGGACGCGGCATACACGGCCAGAAAATCATTGCCATCGACACGCAGCGAGGCAATGCCGCAGCCCACACCGCGCGCGGCGAAGGTGGTGCCTTCGCCACCGGCTATGGCCTGGAAGGTGGAGATGGCCCACTGGTTGTTGACCACGTTCAGGATGACTGGCGCGCGGTACACATGGGCAAAGGTGAGGCCCGTGTGGAAGTCTGCCTCGGCGGTGGCGCCGTCGCCGATCCAGCTCGATGCCACCTTGGTGTCGCCCTTGATGGCCGACGCCATGGCCCAGCCCACGGCCTGGATCACTTGCGTGGCCAGGTTGCCGGAGATGGAGAAGAAGCCCTGCTTTTTGCTGGAGTACATGACCGGCAGTTGCCGGCCCTTGAGCGGGTCGTTCTGGTTGGAGAACAGCTGGCAGATCATGTCCACCATATTGCAATCGTCGCGGGCCAGCAATAGGCCCTGCTGGCGGTAGGTGGGGAAACACATGTCGCCATCCGTCAGCGCCATGGCGTGGGCGCAGGAGATGGCCTCTTCGCCCAGGGACAGCATATAGAACGACATCTTCTTTTGCCGCTGCGCGATCTGCATGCGGGCATCGAAGGCGCGGGTCTTGACCATGGCGCGCAAGCCCTTGCGCAGCGTGGCCACGTCCAGGTCTGGCGCCCAGGGACCGACGGCATTGCCATCCTTGTCCAGCACGCGGATCAGCGTGAAGGCCAGGTCGCTGGTCTGGGTGGCCAGCGCATCGACCGGGGGTCGTCGCACGGCGCCGGCTTCTGACAGGGGGAGGTAGGAAAAGTCCGTGTCGTGTCCCGGTCGCCCCGTGGGCTCCGGCACATGCAGACGTAACGGCTCGTACGGTGCCATATGCATTTACTCCTTGCAGGGTCGTGTCCTGCAGCATTTTTCAAGGGTGGGCTGAACGTTTGGCGGGTAGCCAAGCTCAGTCTGACAATACCGCAAACCCCACAGGATCACCATGGGGTTTGCATGCGGTAGGGAGCATAACGCGGCTGGGGCGCTTGCCTTGCGCCGTTGCTGAAAAATATCTGACGGGCTGGCGCCGTCACAGCATCTTCTGAATCAACGCACCTTTGAAGAGTACCGGCCCCGTGGGACCTGTTTCACTGGGCACGCCGCCCTTGGGCTCCAGGCTGATGGCCAGCGTGGGCACTTCACGCACTTCGCCCTCGCCGGCGGTCAGGCGCAGCAGCTTGTCGCGGCCCAGCACGCCCAGGGACTTGGGGCCGCCCGACGGGGGCAATGCCCACAGTTGCAAGGAGCGGTCGCCCGCCTCCTGGTAGGCCCCCACGCGCTGCAGCGTCAACTTCTTGGCCTTGGAGTCGAAGGTGACCAGCATGGAGGCGGCCGATTGGTCGTCGGCCAGCACCGCCACGTATTCAATGTGCGGCGCGGCTTGCAACTGGGTTTGCAGGCGGGCAATCTCGCCGCCCAGTTCCTGGCGTTGGCCCACGCTCACCATGACCGCCGCCACCGTGGCCAGGGCGCCGAGCGCGCTGGCGGTGCGCCACAGGGTCAGGTTGCGCAGCCAGGCGCGAAGGCCGCCGGATGCAGAGGTGGTGGCCGAGGCGGTTTCGGCGCGCACGGCGTGTTGCCGTGCAGCGGTCTTTTCGCCCTGCACCAGGTTGTGGATGCGGGTCCAGACCACGGCATCGGGTTCGGCCTGGGGCTGCAATTCGTTGATGCTGGACAAACGGCTCTGCCAGATCAGCGCGGCCGCGCGCACCGGCGCCTGCTCGCGCGCCATGGCCTCGAAGCGGCGACGCGCGCCACCCCGCAGCGTGCCCAGGGCATAGGCGCTGGCCAGGCGTTCCAACAATTCGGGGTTTTTCAGAAGGTTCATACGCAGATCCTCAGGCGAATTGCGCCATGCACAGCCGCAATTGGTCCAGGCCGCGGCGTATCCAGCTCTTGACCGTGCCCAGCGGCAGGCTGAGCTGTTGCGCCAACTCGCTGTGGCTCAGGTCGCGCACATAGG
>Ga0066464_1000322_pt1 | contig 21242 bp, 22 predicted proteins | sample LakWasMe94_HOW11_2_FD_59583 | JGI IMG/M metagenome (GOLD analysis project Ga0066464, IMG submission 59583) | Freshwater sediment methanotrophic microbial communities from Lake Washington under simulated oxygen tension - Sediment Metagenome 94_HOW11 | ecosystem: Environmental > Aquatic >...
GTTTGGCGAGAATAATCCCATTCCATCACGCTGAGTAGCGGAGACAAAATAAGAGTAGAGTGAGCGACTGTCCGAATCCCGCGGTGGGCTGTGGGGTTTGCAGCCCGCTAGGTTGAGTTTTGTGACCGGCTTATTTTGTTGATAACTAAGACTGCGCAGCAGTCTGTTAAGGCGTAGGCTAACGCGCGCAGCGATGTTAAGCGTAGCGGCCGTAGCCAACAACGCAAGGGAGCCGCAGGCCGTGATGGCTGGGTGTCGTCCTCTTTGGTTACTTGTCTTAAGGACAAGCACCAGAAAGTGACTCGACGAGAGGCGAAAAGCAATGCTTAATCATGAGAAGGTCTTATAAATCCAAAGAAGAATATCTTTCTATTTTTCACATGATTCATTTGGTTTACCATCATCAACAGTTAAAATGTTGTCATTCACCCCATTACAAAGAGAGCTATGTTAAAACTAGGCGTTAATATTGATCATGTGGCTACCATCCGTCAGGCACGCGGCACTAAATATCCAAGCGTGGTACAAGCCGCATTGCGCGCTGAGCAGTCTGGCGCAGACAGCATTACCTTGCATTTGCGTGAAGACCGTCGCCACATGCAGGATGCTGATATTTTTGCTTTGCGTCCTTTGCTGCAAACCAAAATGAACCTGGAATGTGCGGTGACCGGTGAGATGATTGATATCGCGATCCAGGTGAATCCGCAAGATGTGTGCCTGGTGCCCGAGCGCCGTGAAGAGCGCACCACTGAAGGCGGGCTGGATGTGTTGACGCATTACACCAAGGTGGAACATGCGGTGAAGAAGCTCTCTGACCAGGGCATTCGTGTGTCACTGTTTATCGCGCCTGATCTGGCACAAATCGATGCCGCGGCTAAAATGGGTGCGCCAGTGATTGAACTGCATACGGGGACTTTTGCCGATGCTGAAAGCGAAAAAGATCAATTGGATGAACTAGAAAAAATCGAAGCCGCGCTTAAGCATGCCAAAGCGGCGGGCTTGGTTGTGAATGCTGGCCATGGCTTGCATTACCATAACGTGCATCATATTGCGCGCTTGCCTGGCTTTGAAGAGTTGAATATCGGCCACGCCATTGTGGCACATGCTTTGTTTGTGGGCTGGGACAGCGCTGTGCGTGAAATGAAGGCGCTGATGAAAGAGTTTACGCCTAAATAACACAGGCGAATGCGAGGTGGGCATATGATTTACGGCATTGGCACAGACATCGTTGAAGTGGAGCGCATCGCGTCTTCGCTCGACCAGTTCGGCGATAGCTTTGCCAAGCGGATTTTGGCCACCAGTGAATGGACAGATTACGAAGAAAGTAAACTCAAGGCGCGTTTTCTGGCTAAACGGTTTGCCGCCAAAGAGGCTTTTGCCAAGGCGATTGGCACCGGTATTCGTGGCGATGTCAGTTTTCAGAATATTGCGGTCACCCACGATGCGCTCGGCAGGCCTTTATTGCAATTGTCACCCACGCTGCAAGCCTTTCTCAAACAACATCATATTCACCAGTCGCATATCAGTATTAGCGATGAAAAAAACTTGGCACTGGCTTATGTTGTATTGGAAACAGTATCTGGCTAGCCTTTACCTGTAAATACTTGCCAGATTCTCACCATGGCAAAAGTATCTTGTTCACAGTAAGCAAGTAATTGCTTCTCGATTTGTTGTTTTCTGTCTGATACTGTTTGTGGGTGTATGGCTTCAACAAAGGCATCCATCGCCATGCCACCATCTTGTACACCTTCAAGATTTGCATATGACAACTCAGGTGCAATTGCGGGCAATACCTTTTTAATGCTCCAGCTACCATGTTGTGATGGGTGGTAAAAGTGTTTTTTAGCAATAGGTAATAAATCAAACAACCGTTTGGCAATATTTTTCAGCGCATCTGCCAAGTCTGGATAGCGCTCAGCAAGTTCCTTAATACGTGCACCTTCAAAGCCAGCGTTATAGACATAAACTGGACCATTTTCTCCGCAATTTGCCACCAGTTTTTCTGCAAAGCCACGGGAAGGATCATTTCCCGAAATATCTAAAAAAGAGACATGACTTAACGCATCGACGCCATTTAGAGTATGTAAACTGAATTGAAACGGCACTTGTTGATAAGGACGAGTGCCTGCCCACACAGGGATGGCAAGATTAATGGTTTCAAAGTCAAGAAAGTACGCTGGAAGCGGCTGGGCATTTAACATTTTGCTTGTCGCAGCTATATCAAAGTAAGTGGTATTTGCTACGGTGTGTTGTTTAATACGCTGCTGCATTTTGTTTAACATGGTATCAGGCACTTCGCGTAGATCCATGATCCCCATTGTTTGCAGTTTTGATGCGATTTTTTTACTCAAGCGCGGAAGCCATTGAGTTGGATATTCTGCCTTGACGCTATTACGCGTGCAATACGCATGAAAACCACAATCAAACGGAGACGAGCATTGCTCGCCAGGCATAATGTCTGGCTCTTCCCCTGCAAGCGTTTCACGAGCTGCGGCCACCCAACTCTCAACCTCAGCAGTCCTGTTTGTAGTGGATTCCGTTAAATCCACTTCTTTCAGCAAGCCTGCATAATCATTGTTCCCAGGGTAAACCCAACTGCTATCAATATGCGCCACAGAGACGGATTGCAATGGAAACCCGGAAATCTGTGCTACATAACTCTGCACTGCAATATCATCCCGATGATAGTCTTTCACAGATGTAGACGATTTCACCTCAACCATTTTCCACACGCGCTGATTTTCGTCATCGTTAAGCGGTAGCATCACGTCGGCAAATGCCAATAAGCCATTACTTGAAAAGCCAGCCTCAAAAATAGGCGTATCCGCATTCGTCAATGACTTGCTGCGGGCAAGTGCCTGACTAAATCCTTCTTTTTCAATATCAATTAAGACACCTGTTTGTGTTGGATCATAAATTGAACGCGCAATCTCACCGACCTTAAATCCCACATTAAATTTTGCCTGGGTCGTATTAGAAACCCGGAGCAACTCTGGTTTCTTTATTTCTAACCAAAGCCTTTTCGGGCATTGGCGGAAAGCGATGATTTTGGATTTGGAGAGGTTCATTATGTTTGTTTTATGCCCCTGCATTCAAATGATTAACAAACTGGTTTTGCATGAATTGACCGATGCAGTTCAAGTTTGCAAGTGTCTGCTCAATATTTATTTTGTTGTCATTGGTTTCAATTTGAATATAGCTCGTACAACCTACGGTCAATTCTTTGCTCTTAACGAGCTTTTTAAATACGCGAGCAGGCCTTTCAATTTTATGATTCTCTATAAAATTCATTTTGGTCAGCTTTTTAAGCCATTCGTCACGCAGGTCAATCAACTCTTGATCTGTGCTGTTGGAGTGAGTGACCTTTATAATAAGGTTTAGCTTCTCCTTGCATATACGCATATAAAAGACGTAGCCTTGTTTCTCGATCTTGAATAATGGACCGTAGGTTGGGGCAGCATTCTTTCCATACGATCTCTTGCCATTGTTCCCTTGGTTTAGCCCGGCATACCCAGATTTCTTCAAGGTTCTATAGAAACCCATCCATGAGTTATTGTCCCATGCACTATATTCCGTATCCTGAAAGGTAAGCGTGTCTTTTTCTATTTTCCCCCAATAGCTTTTAAAATCATTAAGGATGTGGTTTTGTCCCGTATAGGTTTGTAGAACCGTCAAAAAATCTTCTCGGGTAAAGACTTTGTAATCTGCTTTTTCTACTGCTGAAAGATTTAACAGGTCTTTTGTTCTTAAATAGATACGCAATATCTGGTTTTCATTAAATCCAAGTTTGCTAATACTCTGAAAGTATCTATTAAGTTGATCACCTGTCAGGCCGGCGCCGACTTTATCTTCAATGATAATTGCCAGGCTATTCGCTGGGGGCTGATGGCTTTTTCTCACCTCTTTGAGAGTAGTGTTTATCAAGCACAGGATATCAATTCTTTTGTATTGCTGCCTTATCTCAATAGACTCAACTTCAACCACACTTTCAAGGTTGAATTTGATCAAAATTGACCTTAGAAAGCGCATGCCAACATCATGCAAATCGTCTTCTTTATATGCTTTATCGGCCCATGCTAATAACCAGCAAATGAAAGCATCTTGGGACAGTTCTTTGGTTGCATATTTAAATAAATTTGGAGCATTCATTGATTTCATTTTCTTTTTAAAGAGTTATCAATAGCGCTAAACTTTTTTCTTTTAGACCCGTATGGCAAGTAGGATTCACAATAGTAACAATGCTGAGATGCACATGTGGTGCAAGTTGGTTGCATGTCCGATTGAAATTCGTCTGAAATTTCCCATGAAAGTTTGTCCAGGCAATTGCGCTTGTATTATTGGCTGAGGTCTCGCGGACGATTTTACGTAAATCCACGATTCTACCTTTGTTGCCATACCCAAGAACCACAAACAAATCTACTAGACTTGTATGGTAATAACCTGTGGCACATGGAATACATATAATACCCAGAACTAGCATTAAGAATTTAGAGAGGACATCAACTCTAGGGCTTGATTCATCGGTAATGGTTACCCAATGAACAGGCTTATTAATAGAATGTGGATTATCAATGAAGCATTTGCTGGCTTTGAACCCGACATTTATCTCATGCATTGAAATTGGCTTGATGTATAAATCTGCATCTAAATGTAAGACATTATTCCCATACAGTATTTCCAGGGTATTGCGTTCTATCTCATCGTAATAATTCTCAAGATCACGCCCAAATTCTTTAACCCATTCAAGCTTTTCAATGAAAAAATTTTCCTGATCTTTCTCATTGATAATTTGTATTGTAAATGTGCAGGCGTCGGTCATCTCTTATCTGAATTTTATAGCTTCTAAAGAGATTATCAGCATGTCGCGACAAATTATGTCGCAAAGTTTGTCGGGAGTTGCGCTAAGCTGCCTGCTCTCAGTTTGTCCCATTTCGAGCCAAGCCGGTTGGAGTATTAGAGGAAATTGATGATTTCGGGGTTGGAGGGCATCTTTGTACTAGCTCGGATACTTCAAGTTTTTAAGACTTTTTTTGAACTCATTGCAAAGAGTTTCATGAGTGCAGTCTCCCACTTTTTTTGACATATATAAGAACTCTCCAAATCTTTTGAATTCAGTGTTAGCATTTTTTAGGCCTAAGCAACCATTTGAAGAGAACCAGCTATGAGTGTTTTTATCGTCTTTAGCGAGGGTTTCCAGGGTGCTGTTAGGATCTACGTAACTTCTACGTACGTAATGTCGGTAATCTGTACCTTGTAATTGCACGCCCCATCCAATTTCTTTGTTTTTCCCAATGTCGATTTTTTTCACAAACTCAATCTGGAATCCTGGCGTTGAGTTGGTGAAAAATGCTGTGAAGGATAGCCCAGGTATCTCGTTAATCAAATTGTTGAATATAGCTCTCCCAAAGAATTCATATACAACTTTACCAATCACATCATGTATTCTCAGATTTCTAAAGCGATTTCCGCATGAATATTGCAACAGAGCACTCAATGTTGCTTCTTCCATATTTTGACCTACATATCTTTTTGTGTATTCAATTGATTGGTTGATCAATGCAAGAAGGTCGATTGTTGACTCAATATAGTCTCGAACAAATACTGACATCTTGTCATCCGTTTGGGGATATACATTGAGAAGCACTCCAAATAGTGTGCTCCAGTCAATCTTGCTCCAAGGCTCATAATTACAAATGCCTGAGAGTAAGGTTTCGGGAGCAAGTAAGAAGCATTTGTAGCTAATTCTGTTGAATTTATACGTGATGGTTCGCAGAGACTCATTAATGTCTTTTTCGACATATTGAAGCGTATTGACTTCTATGGTTGTGCCATCTTTATTTCTTTTCTCTTTGGTGATGTGCAGCTTTTTACTGGCGTCTTCACTGGTATAAAGGTCAATCGAAATCTTGTTTTCTAGTTTTTCAGAGTAGTTTTGGAGCTGATCAAGCCTGGGGATAGATTTAAGCTTTGCTTCAATCACCACAATATCTATTTTTGCATCTATAGCTTTAGTCGGCTTTTTGTTTTCAGCCGTGTTTTCGAGAGTATTTGACTCAGTATCCGAATCTATATGATCAGTAGGGATGATCAGTAAATCCAGATTCATCTTTTCTCTGAGCACTAAAACATTGTTTGGTAAGTTTTCCGTACTGAAGAAGCGTTTAAGGAGAGCCGCTTTTATTCTTTGAATGTAAACTTCTTTATTACTATCTGAAGTTTTCTGCTCCAGAATAAAGGCAAGAAAGTTGGTATGGAATAATTCTCTGCCACCTCGAGACATTGCGAAAGCCGGAGATTGTTCTAGAGCTTCTAAACGAGTTTTTATATTTTCTTCAATTTGCATGCTTTCAGCCGTCAATAGTAGTTTTCTTAAAAAATATTTGTACATCGATCTTTTTAAATTGAACTGAAAAAACACTTTACAGTTGTTGATTGTAAGCTAACCATATTTGGGTAGCTACTGGCGAGAACGTCTCTTTCAGAGGCGTCACTTCATTATCAAAAAGAGCAGAAAACACTTGAAAGACCATGTTGGTGACTTCGTCGGCGGATTTGGCAGTGTGAAGCATTTCAACGATCTGGTCAGCTTCTATCTGGTATTCATCTGTATTGTCTCCAAAATTAAGCCGCATCGGGTCGGCATCGAACAGCAGTACATTTACTTTTTCCGCGATTTTCGCTTGTTTGCTGGTGTATTCTTTTGCTCGTTCAGAAGGGGACATGGATGGTTGTTGTTAATAGTTTGCCGCGTTTTCCCAAAGCGTAAGTACGGCTTGTGCTGCTGCGGTGAGTTCGCTGGCCATCATTCCATTCGGCATATACTGTGGAAACTGTTTTCGCATTGATTCTAATGTGATTGTGTCAGTGAGGTGTGGCGTCCTGAGTGACAGGCGTTGGTGATTGATGTGCAGACTAGGGATGGCTTGCAGCGTTGTATGTTGTGAGCGCGATAGCAAGGTAAATGGCGCCAGGTTGCGGTCTTCCCCTAAATAAATAATGCTATCTGCTTCCAAGAGTTGAAGGGCTGCTGCTTGTTGTAAAGTGTGTTTGCTGTTCCAGCCAAACATTTGTACATCTGGCAATAATGGCGACTGGCAGGTGGGGCATTCAAAGTTACGCAAGTGTAGTAATTGCTGAATAGCGTGATAAGGGAGTATATGCGAATTGTGCACACATTTAACTAAATGCAAGTTGCCATATAGCGCAGTCTCTACATTAATGCCTGCGTCTTGCAGGCCAGTGTCAATATTCTGGGAAATAATCCGGCAATTTGTCTGTTGCTGAAGCAGGCGCAAAGGTGCCGTATGGGTGACAGGTATGGCGGCCCGCCACAAAAACCAGTCCCACACAATATTGAGTTGGCTGCTATTTTTCAGCGGGTTAAATCGGGTGCTGGCAGCACTCCAGACACCAGATTGGATGTCATGGTAATGAGGAGAGCCAAGGGATGCAGCGTACTGGTAGCCGATAATCGTCAGGATATTGCTTTGTTGCAGAACATTGGAGAGAGCATTAAAAAGATTTTCTGACGCCATCAGTCATGTGCCTGCGTTAAATATATAGGTATGATGATAGGAGTTTATTGCGACATAGTATGTCGCACGTGGGGGGTGTTTTTGAAGAAAGATAAACGTTTGTTTGAGCGGCTCATACGCATGCTGAATCTAATTCCAGTATCACCGCGCACAGTGACGGCTGGACAATTACATCAAAGTCTGACTGCTGATGGTTTTGAAGTAACGAAGCGTACGGTGGAGCGTGATTTGATCCAGCTTTCAGAGAGTTTTGGCATATTCAATGATGACAGTCGTTTACCGCACGGCTGGCGATGGCAAAAAGAGAGCCCACGTTTGAGCTTGCCAGGATTAACACCTGAAGAGGCGTTGACTTTAAAACTGGCTGAGGGGCATTTAAATGGTTTGATGCCGGTGAGTTTGTTAGAGAATATCCAACCGTATTTTGTGCAGGCAGAGAAGGTTCTGCAGAATCCGTTACTGTATAAGAGCTATGCTAAATGGTTGGATAAAGTGAAGGTTGTCCATCCATGGCAACCAATGATTCCACCTGAGGTAGATGAGTCGGTATTGGCGGCGATACATCGGGCGATGATGGAGGAGCGGCAACTAGAGTTGTTGTACCAGTCGCGTGCTGATGGCAACGCCCAGCCTAGAACTGTTCACCCATTGGGCATTGTGATTCGTGGGTATGTTGCTTATCTGGTCTGTACGATACACCCTTTTACTGATGTGCGACTGTTGGCGATGCATCGCATGCAAGCTGCTACTGTCACTGAGATTGCGGCTTTGATTCCACATGGTTTTAGTTTAAAAGAGTATGCCGATGGCGGTGCCTTGGGGTTTTCTGGCTTCGGGATGATTCAACTACAGCTTAAGTTTAAAAAAACTGCAGGTATGCATTTGCTGGAAAGCCCATTGGTGAGAGATCAAATTATCGTGGAAACCGAAGATGCGATTACGCTGACGGCCAATGTAATCGATAACGTGCAATTGCGCTGGTGGATTTTGGGTTTTGGCGCACAGGTAGAGGTTCTTTCACCGCCTCATTTGCGGGAGGTGATTTATAATGAAATTTCCAAGGCTATGGCGGCTTATACCACGAATCATGGCTCATTTATTTGATATAGTCTCTGCATCATGAGTAAGTTAGATTTTGAGCGCCGCTTTAGTGGCGTACGCCGCTTGTATGGCGAGCAAGGCCTGGCCAGTTTGCAAAAAGCGCATGTGCTAGTGATTGGCATTGGTGGCGTTGGCTCGTGGGCGGTTGAAGCGCTGGCGCGTAATGCGGTGGGTAAGTTGACGCTGGTGGACCTGGATAATATTGCCGAGTCGAATATGAATCGCCAGATTCATGCGCTGGAAGATACGTTGGGCAAGGCCAAGGTGACTGCCATGCGTGAGCGGATTGCGGCGATTAATCCGCTGTGTGAGGTGGCTGAGATTGAAGATTTTGTGACCCCCGAAAATCTGGCCTCGATATTGGCCGGACAGCCAGATGTGGTAGTGGATTGTATGGATGACACCAAAGCCAAAATTGCGCTGGCGGCTTACTGCAAGCAGCAGCAATTGCCGCTGATCATGGTGGGCAGTGCAGGCGGCAAGCTGGATGCGACGCGTATCCGCCTAGCTGACTTGGCGCATGTGCAGGGTGATCGCATGCTGGCCAAAGTGCGTAATCAGTTGCGTCGTGACCATGGCTTTGCCAAAGCGTCTGATCATAAAAAGTCAGCCAAATTTGGCATTGTGGCCGTGTATTCAGATGAGCCGGTAACGCGGCCTGATGCTGCTTGCGAAACAACACAGGCCGGGTTAACTGGCCTCAACTGCGCGGGTTATGGCTCCAGCATTTGCGTCACTGCCACGGCTGGGTTTGTAGCAGCACAACAGGCTATTGGGCGGTTAATCGCTGTTTAAAACACTCGGCTGATTGCGCCGCGGATTGTTTGGCCGCCCCCGCTAGGTTGAACAATATGACGAGGCTGGCGTCTATCATTAAAAATCAGGCACAAACATTGCATTAAACTAGCGGTGCTTGAATTAAATACACCAGTTTTCAAGCTGTGATCATCGCTTCAAGGGTTCAGAAATCCGTTACAGTAGGGTGTAGCCTTGGCTTGCTTAATCCATTAAAGGTGATTGTCATGCAATTGGATGTGTTTTTAAAAAAGGTTTCTGTGAATCATGCCTTGAATAGGCTGATCTGGCATGTCGCCGAGGCGGGGATTGAAATTGCGGCACTGATCAAGCAGGGCGCATTGGCTGGCGTGACTGAAAAAATGACCAGTACCAACGTGCAAGGCGAAACGCAGATGCAGCTGGATATTCGCAGCCATGAAGTGGCGGTAGCGCAGTTACGTGCATCCACGGTCGTGGCGGCAGTGTTATCAGAAGAAGAGGACGTGCCGGTGTTGTTTGAGACGCTGGATGCACCGTTTCTGGTCAGTATGGATCCGCTGGATGGCTCTTCTAACCTGGCGATCAATGGCGTGGTAGGCAGTATTTTTTCTGTGGTGCCCAATACCGGTGTGGCCACACTGGGCGAGCAGGCCTTTTTACAGCCTGGTCACGATCAGCGCGCCGCGGCGTATGTGATGTATGGCCCGGCGACTTTGTTGGTACTCACTATCGGCCAAGGCACACATGTGTTTACGCTGGACCAAACGACTCAATCATTTGTATTAACGCAACAGACCGTACAGGTCGGCGAAGAAACCTCAGAGTTTGCCATTAATGCCAGTAATCAGCGCTACTGGCAGCCAGCGGTGCAGCGCTATATTGCAGAATGCCTGCAAGGCAGCGAAGGCCCGCGCGGGCGCGATTTTAATATGCGCTGGTGCGCCAGTATGGTGATGGATGTGCATCGTATTTTGACGCGTGGTGGCGTATTTTTGTATCCACGCGATAACAAGCAGCCAGTCAAGGCGGGCCGTTTACGCTTGTTGTATGAAGCTAACCCCATGAGTTTGCTGGTGACGCAGGCTGGTGGAGCAAGCATAGACGGGCTGGAAGAGGTGCTGGCGATTCAGCCAACCGCCTGCCATCAGCGCGTGCCGGTATTGTTAGGCGCTAAACAGGAAATCCAGCGTTTGCGTGAGTATCATCAGCAAGCTTCAAAATAATAAAGGAGTATGACATGGCATTGATTTCGCTCAGACAATTGCTGGACCACGCCGCAGAACATAGCTATGGCTTGCCTGCATTTAATATCAACAACATGGAGCAGATTCTCTCCATTATGAAGGCGGCCGACGAAGTCGATAGCCCGGTGATTCTGCAAGCCTCGGCGGGTGCCCGCGGTTATGCTGGCGAGTCTTTTTTGCGCAAAATGGTCGAGGCAGCGATAGAGCAATATCCGCATATTCCGATTTGCATGCATCAAGATCACGGCGCTTCGCCTAAAGTCTGCCAGATGGCGATTCGCAGCGGCTTTTCTAGCGTGATGATGGATGGCTCGCTCAAGGAAGACGGTAAAACGCCTGCCAGTTATGAATACAACGTGGAAGTGACGCGCCGTGTGGTCGAGTTCGCGCACGCGGTTGGTGTGTCGGTGGAAGGTGAGCTTGGTGTGCTGGGTTCGTTGGAAACCGGCATGGCCGGTGAAGAAGATGGCGTAGGCGCAGAAGGTAAACTGGACGAGTCACAATTGCTCACCGACCCGGATGAGGCCGCCGCGTTTGTGGAGGCCACCAAAGTCGATGCGTTGGCGATTGCGATTGGTACCAGTCATGGTGCATATAAGTTCACACGGCCACCTTCAGCCGACACCTTGTCCATTGAACGTATTCGTGAAATTCATGCCAAAATCCCTAACACGCATTTGGTCATGCACGGGTCTTCGAGCGTGCCGCAGTCGTTGCTGGAACAAATCCGGCATTATGGTGGCAATATCAAGGAAACCTATGGCGTGCCGGTGTCGCAAATTGTCGAGGGCATTAAAAATGGTGTGCGCAAGGTCAATATCGATACTGACATTCGCTTGGCCATGACGGCAGCGATTCGTGCTTACATGGTCGAGCACCCGGAAGAGTTTGATCCGCGCAAATATTTTAAAGAAGCCACCACCGCTGCACAGCATTTGTGTAAAGAACGCTTTGAAGCCTTTGGCAGCGCCGGACAAGCGAGTAAGATGAAGGTGATTGCATTGGAAAAAATGTCAGCCATTTATTAGCTGCATTTTTGACCACCAGGAAATCACCTAAAAAAACAATTATAAATTGAGGGGGCATGAGTAAAGGAATCCCATCATGCGAGAAAAATTAGTCATTGGTAACTGGAAGCTGCACGGCGGTTTGCTTGAAAATCAAGGCCTGTTAAATAGGCTCAAGCAAGAGTTGCACGACCTGGATGGCGTCACCACGGCGGTGTGTTTACCTTATGTGTATTTGTACCAGGCGCAAGACCTGCTGCAAGACTCGACGATTGCCTGGGGCGCGCAAAACGTCAGTCAGTTTACCGAGGGCGCGTTTACCTCCTGTATTTCCGCCAAAATGGTGGCAGAGTTTGGTTGTACTTACACCATTATTGGACATTCTGAACGCCGTGCACTCAAGCTCGAAAGCAACCAGGTTGCGACCAAACGCTTGCTCAATGCATTGCATGCCGGGCTCACACCTATTTTTTGCGTGGGTGAGACGCAGGATGAGCGTGACGGCGATATGGCCGAACTGATCGTGCGTAACCAGATGCTCAACGTGGTGTATGGCTTGGACGATGAAGCCTTCGCGCTGGCCAAAAAATTTAACATGGTAATTGCTTATGAGCCGGTATGGGCGATTGGCAGCGGCGAGCACGCGACACCAGAGCAGGCACAGCGCATGCATGCCTTTATCCGGATGATGATTGCCGAGCGCGACCGCGAGTTTGCTGAGCAGATTCGTATTGTCTATGGCGGCAGCATGGCGCCCAATAATGCACACAGTTTGCTCAGCATGCCAGATATCGATGGCGGTTTATTGGGCCGCGCTGCGCTGGTGGCTGAAGACTTCGTTGAGATCTGCAAGATTGCCAGCCGGTGCTATCAGCAGAAGGCCGTGCCGCGGGCGACCACCACGGCTATCCCCGTTTTTGAAGCATGACTGATCAATTTAAAGGGAACAAGCGTCACTTGCCGAGCAAGCTTTGCCAGCAATGTGGCAAACCCATGACCTGGCGCAAAGCCTGGGCCCGCAATTGGGAGCAGGTTAAATATTGCTCTGAACGTTGCCGCCGCGCATCATAAAAAAACCTCACATGAGAAATCTTGTCATTATTCTGGGCGACCAGCTCACGCTGGATAATCCGGCTTTGCATGACTTTGACCCAACGCAAGACCATATTGTGATGGCAGAGGTCGCGCAGGAGTCGCAGCATGTGTGGTCACACCAACAGCGCATTGTGCTGTTTTTATCTGCCATGCGTCACTTTGCCAGCCAGTTGCGCGCGCAGCCATTTCCGCTGACTTACTTTGAGTTAGGTGCACATCCTCACCCCGATTTAGCCAGCGTTTGGCAGGCGATGTTGCAGCAACACCAGCCGCAGGCGATCAAGGTGTGCGAACCTGGTGATTGGCGTATTTGGCAGCAGCTGCAAGCCGTGGCTGATGCGCATGCAACCCCTTTGCATGTGCTGCAAGACACGCATTTTATGTGCAGTATTGACCAATTTAAACGCTGGGCTGCCAAATATAACGAAAAAAATACTTCTTTGCGCATGGAGTTTTTTTATCGCAGCATGCGTAAAAAATACCAGATTCTCATGCAAGGCGATGCGCCTGTCGGTGGCGACTGGAACTATGACCACGACAACCGGCAAGCACTCGGCAAACATGGGCCGCAAGGGGTGGTGGCAACGCCAGTGTTTACGCCAGATGCGATCACGCAAGCGGTCATGGCGCAGGTCAGCGCTCAGTTTGCAGCGCATCCAGGGCAGCTGGCGTCGTTTGCCTGGCCCGTGACACGCGAGCAAACACTCACCTTGCTTGCGCATTTTGTGGCAGAAAAGTTACCGCAGTTTGGCCCATATCAAGATGCCATGTGGCAAGACCAGCCATACTTATGGCATTCTTTACTCGCTTCGGCGCTTAATCTCAAATTGCTTAATCCACGCGAAGTGATTGCCGCCGCCGAGCAGGCGTATGTCGACGGTCGAGCATCCCTTGCCAGTGTGGAAGGCTTCATCCGCCAGATATTAGGCTGGCGTGAGTTTGTACGTGGTGTGTACTGGCTGGAGATGCCTGGGTTGAAGTCCGCCAATTATTTTGCGCATAGGCGCGATTTGCCTGTCTGGTTCTGGACCGGGCAGACGCAGATGCAGTGCTTGTCGCAGTGCATAGGCCAAACTTTGCAAACGGGCTATGCCCACCATATTCAGCGGCTGATGGTGATTGGCCTGTTCTCAACTTTGGCGCAGTTGTCGCCACAACAAGTGTCAGACTGGTTTTTGGCCGTGTATGTCGATGCTGTGGAGTGGGTTGAGCTCCCTAATGTGGCGGGCATGGCGCTGTATGCTAACGGCGGCCGTTTTACCAGCAAGCCATACGTGGCGAGTGGCGCCTATATTCAGCGGATGAGTAATTATTGCGCGGGCTGCCAGTATGATCCCAAGCAAAAAACGGGAGAGCGTGCCTGCCCGTTCACCACTTTGTACTGGGCGTTTTTAATCAGGCATGAGGCGTTGCTGGCCGCGAATCCACGCACCCGGTTGATGGTCAAGCATGTCGCTCACATGGCGGCAGACGAACGAGAGGCCATCAGCGCGTTTGCCGAGCAACGTCTGCAGCAATTAGCATTGTTGTAATCGCTGTTGGTTTAATTTCACAAAACTGTCACATTAGGGGCTGGTTGAGTCGATACAATAATCGCCATGAAAAATAACACGCCTGCTCTGCTCGACAGAGATCTTAGTATTCTCAGTTTTAATGCCCGCGTCCTCTCTTTGGCGCAACGAGAGGACTATCCCTTACTCGAGCGTTTGCGCTTTTTATGTATTGTGTCTAACAACCTCGATGAATTTTTTGAGGTGCGCATGCCCTTGCAGATGGAGGCTTACCAGCAAGGGGTGACCAGTGGCCCGGTGTCGGCCAGCACTTGTGAGCAAGTAGCCGAGATGGCACAAGCACTGGTAGCGCAACAATATCAGTTGTTTAATGATGCGCTGATGCCGGTATTGGCTAAAGAGCGCGTGCACTTGGTATCTGGTGGCATACGTACGCCGGAACAAACCACCTGGGTGTCAAACTACTTTAAACGCGAAGTGCTGCCGTTTTTGATGCCGGTATCACTCGATCCATCGCACCCGTTTCCGCAAGTGGCCAACAAGTCACTTAACTTTATTGTGCGCATTGTGGTCGATGGCGAAGAAAAAATTGCGATTGTGCGCGCCCCCCGCGTGGTGCCCCGTTTGGTGCAATTACCGCCGTCTATCAGCAAGGGCGAGCAATGCTTTGTGTCCTTAACCAGTATTATCCGCGCCAATCTGGAGGTGTTATTCCAGGGCGCCAGTATCCTGCATTTTTCCCAGTTCCGCGTCACGCGTAACAGTGATCTCGAGGTGGATGAAGATGATGTGATCAACTTGCGTACTGCCTTGCGTGAAGAGTTGGCGCATCGCCAGTATGGCGAAGCCGTCCGCTTGGAAGTGACGCAAGAGTGCGACGACCGGTTGGCCGAGTTTTTACTCAAGCAGTTTAATCTGCCGCCGCTTGCGCTATACCGCGTCAATGGACCGGTGAACCTGGGGCGTTTGATCCAGTTGCCAGACATGGCCAAAGGCGACCATCTCAAGTTTGTGCCTTTCCAACCGCACTGGCCACGACATATCAAGCGTAATACCTCATTGCTGGCGCAGATGCGCGAAAAAGACCTGCTGATTCACCAGCCCTACGAGAGTTTTGAGGTGGTGATCCAGTTGTTGGAAGAAGCGGTTAAAGACGATCAGGTGTTAGCCATCCGCATGACGATTTATCGTACTGGTGCTGATCCACGCATGTTGCGCTTGCTGCAAGAAGCCGTGCGCCGTGGCAAAGAAGTGCTGGTGGTGGTGGAGCTTAAAGCGCGCTTTGATGAAGAGGCCAATATTAACTGGGCTGAAGCCTTGGAGTCTGTCGGTGCACAAGTGGTGTACGGCGTGGTTGGCTTGAAAACGCATGCCAAAATGCTGTTGATTATGCGTCGCGAAGGTAAAACCATCCATCGTTATGGCCATCTTTCTACCGGTAACTACAACCCCAAAACCACGCGTTTATATACCGACTGGAGCATGCTGACCGCCGATGCTAACTTGACGCGTGAGATGGAGACAGTGTTTCGCCACCTGACCAGTGAGTTGCCGATTCCGCCCCTGAAACACTTGCTGGTGGCGCCGTTTACGCTGCAAAGCAGCATGATTAAGCAACTCGAAAAAGCACAGCGTCTGGCGAAACAAGGCAAACCAGCCAGAGTGATTGCCAAAATGAATGCCTTGACAGATGTGCCCTTAGTCGCAGCCTTGATGAAGGCCGCCAGCGCCGGGGTTGAGATTGATTTAATTGTGCGTGGAGCTTGTATCTTGCCGGTCGATTCGCCTGCCGTGCAAGGGCGTATCCGCGTACGCTCGATTGTTGGTCGCTTGCTCGAGCACTCGCGCGTATTTTATTTTGAGCTGGATGGTCAGGTGCAGATGTGGCTTTCCAGTGCCGACTGGATGAGCCGAAATATGATGCGTCGCGTCGAGCTCGCCTGGCCGATTAAAGATCCGGCCATGCAAAGCCGCATTTTTCAGGAAAGCCTGCAACTTTATTTGCAAGATAATAAGGATGCCTGGCAGCTGACAGAAAAAGGCCGCTACCTCCCTGTCGCGCAGCAGACGGAAGATGCTGGCCCTTTGTCTTGCCAACACCTGTTGTTAAAAAAATACCATTCGATGTAAGGCCTTATGTCAGTCAAAAATTTAATTTTATGGCGGCATGCTGAGGCTGAGGTGCTGTTGCATGGCGAGTCTGACTTAGCGCGTGCGCTGACCAAAAAAGGCCACAAGCAGGCCAAGCAAATGGCTGGTTGGCTGAAAAAATATCTGCCAAAACAAACCTATGTGCTGGTGAGCCCCTCGGTGCGCACCCGCGAGACAGTCGCCTACTGGGGTGATGACTGGCAGGAAGATAGTCGCCTGGCGCCAGAAAGACCGCTAGAGCCTTTGTTGCAATTGCTGGCGCAAAGCCCGTTTGAAACGGTGATGCTGGTCGGACACCAGCCCTGGATAGGCGAGCTGGCAGCGCAAAGTCTGGGGATGCCAGATGGGCAGATCAGTATTAAAAAGGGCGCGGTGTGGTGGTTGCGGTTACCAAAATCGGGGCCACCCTATAAATTATATAGTGTGCAAAGCCCCGATTTGATTGAATAAACTTGCTGCCTTGCGCTGGGTGGTTTCAGCCAGAAATTTGGTGTCTGCTTATTTTTTTGGTCTGCCGGTTTTGATGGTCGGCACCGCTGCCAGGGCCGCTTGCAACGCGGCATCATCCATGGCGGCTAACAGCTTCAAGCCTGCTCTCAACAGCTCGCTTTTCTTGGCTGGTTTGGCCAGGCCTTCCAGGCGTTTTTTCAGGGTTGCGATTTGCGCATACTCTTCTTTAGGCATGGTGAAGCTGTCACGCTCCATTTTAACCTTGCTGGTTTTGGGCTTGTCTTTTTCAGTGGTGGCTGTTTTATTCACCACTTTAATCGCTGCCGCAGGGACTGCTTTTTTAGTTGTCATGCTTGTTTTGGCAACCGCTTTGGCAATCGGCTTGATAGCAGGTTTCGCCGCAGCGGGTTTTGCAACCGTTGGTTTGGATGCCACTGTTTTGCTCACAGCAGGCTTGGCAGGACTTGCCGCTTTGGCTGTGGCTGGTTTATTTGTGCTCAAGGGTTTGGCTTCTGGTTTGTTTGCCATGCGATTCTCCTGAATTGATATTGTGAAAACAGTTTATACCGTTTTCTGTTTGCGTCAATTGTCATAAATATTTCACATTTTTGTGGTGTCATAAAGGCTGTTTTTCATGACAAAATGCAACACCTTCAATCAGGGAGTATGAGATGCGCAGGGTATTGGTGGCAAATACCAAAGGAGGCTGCGGTAAAACCACTTTGGCCACTAATCTTGCTGGCTATCTGGCGCAACTGGGACACAAAATTGTGCTTGAGGACCTAGACCGGCAGCAATCTTCTGCTGGCTGGTTAGCCCGCCGTACGCCGCACGTCGCCACGGTTTTTAATGCCGAAGACCTGGGTAAATCTGCCTTGCAAAAAGCAGACTGGGTCATTGCAGATTCTCCGGGCGGGCTGCGCGACAAGAAAATCTCTGATGCGGTGACCGAGGCTGACCTGGTGCTGGTGCCGATTGCGCCATCTGCATTTGATATTGGTGCCACGCAGGATTTCTTGGAGTTGCTGGCTGAAGAAAAAGCCGTGCGCAAGCATAAAACATTTGTCGGGTTGGTGGGCATGCGCGTCATGCCGCGTACGCATTCAGCAGAGCGTCTGCTTTCGTTTATGGATGAATCAGGCTTTGCTGTGCTTTCCATGCTGCGTTCATCACAGATCTATGTGACGGCCGCCGAAGAAGGATTAAGTATTTTTGAATTGTCGAACAGCTTGAAAGAGGTCGACATTGCACAGTGGAATCCGGTCACAGACTGGATTTTGCAAAACAGTTAAAGCGAGTCTGTCTCAAAAGGGAATCAAAGGGAGTACTATGAAAGACAAAGTGAATCCGGAGTATCTGGATAAAGTTAAACAGTTAAATGCGGACGAAGCAGAGCGTATTTTGTCACGTATGGGTGGCAAATTACCCAAACGCTTTATCAAAGAAAAATTAAGCCAGGAAGAAGCGTTGGCCTTGCAGCTTGAGATTGAAGATGAGCAATTGCAGGAGTGGCGTGACAAAGTGGCCAAACTGCGCGAAGAAGACGAAAAGCGCGACAAGAAGAAAAAAGACTGAGTCACAGTCAATTAAATAAAAAACGGGCACCAACGCCCGTTTTTTATTTAACTTTTTGCTAACTATGCCGGATTTCTAGCTGCCAGCCCAGTTTTTGCCATAACTGGCATTCTTCTTCCAGCAGGTAATGGGTTTGCGGGTGCTGGCCAGCCCATTGTGATGAAAGTGCCAGAATAAACTGTTGCTTATGCCTCTCTAATTGCAAATGCTTTAAAGCGGGGAGGCGACGTGAGTGGCAGAAGATCACCGCTAAACGTAAGGCCATGAGCTGGCAAACCAGGTCCTGGTTGTCAAAGTCGGCGGCCAGTTTGCGCAATTTGCCCTGATGACCAAGCACCAGCAAGCTGATGGTATGCAGCTCACTTTGCGCGAAGCCCATCAACTCGGTGTTGTCCAGAATGTAGGCGCCATGTTTATTGCAGTCAGTATGTGAAATGGCCCAGCCCACTTCATGGCACAAGGCCGCCCAATGCAACAGCGGTTTTTGGCTATCGCACGCCTGCATGGCATCATAAAAGTACAAGGCCAGCTTGCTGACATTGTTAGCGTGGTCCATTTCAACGCCAAAGCGTTTACACAGTCGCGCAATCGATGCCGTGCGCAAATCTTCTGTGGCATTATCCGAGCTTAGCATGTCATACAGCACGCCATGGCGCAGCGCACCGTTGGCGACCATCAGGGTGTCTAGTTTGAGGGTGTCGAATACCGCGGTCAATACGGCCAGGCCGCCACCAATCACGGCGCGCCTGTCATCTTTGAGGCCTTCCATATTCAGGCGGTCGGCCGATTTGGCTTTAATCAATATCTGTTTTAGCCACTCCAGTTGTGCGCGCTCAATGCGGTCAGTGGCAAACCCGGCACCCGCCAAAACGTCTGCCACGGCGCCCACCGTGCCCGAGGCGCCATATGCCACTTCTGATTGGCCGACATAGCGATTGGCAATCATGTCGATGATGGACTCGGCCGCAATTTCAGCGCGCTCGAAATTGCGTTCGCTAAACTGGCCGTCGGCAAAATATTTTTGTGACCAGCCCACCGAGCCTAAACGCAAAGATTCTGTGACGTTGGCTTTAAAGTGCTGCCCAAGGATAAATTCGGTAGAGCGGCCACCAATATCCACTACCAGGCGTTTTTCGTCTGATTGCGGCAGCATGCGGCTCACGCCTTGGTAAATCAGGCGCGCTTCTTCAACGCCAGAGATAATCTCAATTGGGTAACCCAGCGCCTTTTGCGCCTGCTTGATAAAGTCTTCGCTGTTGGTGGCTTCGCGCAGGGTTTGCGTGGCGACTGCACGCACGTGCTCAACTGGAAACCCTTTCAGGCGCTCGCCAAACCGGGCCAGACATTTCAGGCCGCGCTCAAAGGCCTGCGGCTTCAGGTTGCGGTCTTCGTCGAGGTCGCCGCCTTGGCGTACGGCTTCTTTCAGGTAATCGACCCGCAGAATCTGGCCGTCAACGACACGCCCGATTTCGAGGCGAAAACTGTTGGAGCCCAAATCTACAGCAGCGAGTTGGGTGTCATGAGTAATTTTTAGCATGCGATAATACGGATAGCTTACTTAAGGTAGCGGTTAATGGCCTTGGGGTATTCTGGAAAATAGCGTTCAATCACGCTTAAATCAAAGCTTCTCAAAATACTGGTGTTGGATTCGCGGTCGAGCAAAAACTCAAAAGAAGCTGCTACCAGCTCTGAAGCATTGTGTGAGGCATCAAGTAACTGAGTGGCATAATCAGGTTTGACACTGACTTGATGCGAGGTGATGTGCGACCCATGTACGGTGACCGAAAACGAGTTCGGACTGGTTTCAGTCACCTCAATAGTTGCCATGCTTGCCTCCCCAGACAAATGCTACAAACAGTATAAATTGTTATCTTGGCAGAGGCCAGTGAAACTAATGTGAAATTGAGGCTGTAAATGTGTGTGGGATTTCATCAAACCGTCATGGCCTGAAAATAAAATTAAACAAAACTCAAGATAGTCCCCATGCGCATTTTACTTTGCCTGTTATGTTCGTTATTCATCGCCCCCAGCGCCCAGGCGGCGCGGCCGTTGGTCACCGATGATGCCCGTCTCACCAACGCCCATGGCTGTCAGCTCGAAAGCTGGATGCGCAGTTATCAAGGCGGGCAGGAGTTGTGGGCGCTGCCCGCCTGCAACCTCGGCGAAAATTTTGAAATCACCCTCGGTGGCGGCAGCTACCGTAATAATGATGACAATTACCATACCGAAGACTGGGTAGCGCAATTTAAAACTTTGTTCAAACTGTTAGAAACCAATGGCTGGGGCATAGGCTTTGCCGCCGGGCGCGTCATGCACCCGGATATTCAGCCAGGGCCCAACCAGTTGGGGAATACCTATTTTTATGTGCCGGTGTCTTTCTCGCTGCGTGACGATGACGTCATCGTGCATGTCAACGTTGGCATGTTGCGCGACCGACAAGAAGACCGCAACAAGGTCAATATGGGTGTCGGTTCAGAGTTTAAACTCGGCGGTAATTTTAAAGGCGTGGCAGAAGTGTTTGGTGACCATACGCAAAACCCGTTTTATCAGGTAGGGTTGCGCTACTCGCTGGTACCGGAGGTGTTTCAGATTGATGGCACGGTGGGGCAGCAGGTGAATGGGGATAGTCAGACACAGTGGTTGTCGATTGGGGTGAGGTGGACACCGTAGAGGGGTGGTTCTGTAGATTTGGCTGCAAGGTAATTCTTTAAAATTTTTTGCGTTTAGGGGCTGTTTCTTTTCGCCTTTTCGGCGAGTTACTTTTCTTTGCTTGCCCAAAGAATAAGTAACCAAAAG
>Ga0066464_1000325_pt1 | contig 21182 bp, 17 predicted proteins | sample LakWasMe94_HOW11_2_FD_59583 | JGI IMG/M metagenome (GOLD analysis project Ga0066464, IMG submission 59583) | Freshwater sediment methanotrophic microbial communities from Lake Washington under simulated oxygen tension - Sediment Metagenome 94_HOW11 | ecosystem: Environmental > Aquatic >...
AGCCCCATGCCCAGGATGTGCTGCCACAGGCCATGGGCAAACAGGCTTTCCGACGGCGGGCGCGGCGGGCGCTGCATGACACCGCGCTCGGCCGGCTCGGCCGCCAACGCCAGGCCCGGTAGGCCGTCGGTGACCAGGTTGACCCACAGGATGTGGATGGGCAACAAGGGGATGGGCAGCAGCAGCAACGGCGCCAGAAAAATGGTCCAGACCTCGCCCGAGTTGCCGGTCATCGCATAGCGCACAAACTTGCGGATGTTGTCGTAGATGCGCCGCCCCTCGCGCACGGCGCCGACGATGGTGGCGAAGTTGTCATCCAGCAGCACCAGGCTGGCGGCCTCGCGGGCCACATCGGTGCCGCCCTTGCCCATGGCCACGCCGATGTCGGCACGTTTCAGGGCCGGCGCATCGTTGACGCCGTCACCCGTCATGGCCACGAATTCACCGTGTGCCTGCAAGGCCTCCACGATGCGTATTTTTTGCGCCGGGTCGACCCGGGCGTAGACCCGCACCTGGCGCACCTGGGCGCTGAGCGCGGCATCGTCCATGGCGCGCAGGTTCGCTCCGGTGAGAACCGGCGACTGCGCGTCCTGGACCAGCCCCAGGCGGCAAGCAATCGCCAGCGCCGTGGCCGGATGGTCACCGGTGATCATGACCGGCGTGATGCCGGCGTCCCTGCATTCACGCACGGCATCTGCAGCCTCCGGGCGCGGCGGGTCCATCAAGCCCACCAGGCCGATGAAACACATCTCGCTTTCCACGGCCTCCCACGGGGTACCGGGCGCCGCAGGCTGCACGTGCCCGCGCCGGGCCAGCGCCAGCACGCGCAGGCCCTGGGCGGCCAGGGCCTCGGCATGCGCCAGCCAGACGGCTGCATCCAGTGCCGACGCGGTGCCGCTTGCATCGGTGTCAGGGGGAGCGCCCCCGCGCCACAGGGTCGTGCACAGCGGTAGCACCGCTTCCGGCGCGCCCTTGGTATAGGCCACGCAAGCCTGCGCGGCACGGTGCAGGGTCGTCATGCGCTTGCGGCTGGCGTCAAACGGCCATTCCTGCAAACGGGGCGACCCTGCATCCAACGCCGCCTTGTCCAGCCCGGCCGATGCGGCGGCTTCGGCCAGCGCAAGCTCGGTGGGGTCGGCAACCCAGGCGCCATCGGGCCCGCGCTGGGCGTCATTGCACAGGGCGGCGGCGCGCAGCAACTCCACATGGTCGGCGCTGGGCTGCCCTGCGCTGGGCACCCAGCGCGCCGGGTTATCGTTGGCCCCGTCTTGGGCGTCGCCCGACAACACGCACTCCGCCCGCATGCGGTTCTGGGTCAGGGTGCCGGTCTTGTCGGAACAGATGTAGGTGACCGACCCCAGCGTTTCGACCGACGGCAGGCGCCGGATCAGCGCATGGAAGCCCACCATCTTGCGGGCACCCAATGCCAGCAGCACGGTGACCACCGCGGGCAGCGCCTCGGGTATGGCGGCCACCGCCAGGCTGATGGCCACCAGCACCATGTGCAGCGGATCCTCGCCGCGCAGCACGCCCACCGCAAAGATGATGGCGCAAATGGCCAACACCGCCAAGGCCACCCGCTTGCCAAAGGCGGCCAGGCGCAGCTGCAACGGTGTGCTGCGGTTGGCGTCCTGGTCCAGCAACCGTGCCACCTTGCCCAGCTCGGTCTGCAGGCCAGTGGCCACCACCAGGCCACGCCCGCGCCCATGCGTGGCCGTGGTGCCCTTGAAGGCCATGTTGAGTCGATCACCTACCGCGTGCTCGGTGCCCGTCAGCACATCGGCGTGCTTGTCCACCGTGACCGACTCGCCGGTGAGGGCGGATTCGTCCACCTTGAGCTGGGCAATGTGCAGCAGGCGCAGGTCGGCCGGGACCTGGTTGCCGGCCTCCAATAGCACGATGTCACCCGGTACCAGGGCGTGTGCGGGCACCTGCTGCACCTGCCCACCGCGCAGCACCGTGGCCTGCGATGCGGCCAGGCGCTGCAGGGCCGCCAGGGCCTGGTCGGCGCGCCAGGCCTGCAAGAATCCGATGGTGGCATTGAGCAGCACGATGCCCAGTATCACGAGGGTGTCCACCCGATCACCCACCGCACCCGAGACCACCGCCGCGCCCAACAACACCAGCACCATGAAGTCCCGGAACTGGTCCGCCAACAGCAGCCAGACGCTGCGGCTGGCGCCCGTGGGCAGAGCATTGGGGCCATGCTGCAGGGCGCGCCGTGCCACCTCGTGGTCGTGCAGGCCGTGCGCCGGGTCGACGCCGTGTTCGCGGGCGAGCGCATGCGCATCGCGCAAGTGCCAGCGGTCCTTGTCCGCAGGGGTTTCCGGGGGCTTTTCAGTGGGCATGTTGGGTTCCACCGCCAGTATGGTCCAGATTGTGAGCATGGGGCCGGCAATGCCGGCGCGCTGTGCGTCGGCACACGTCAGGCTTTTGAAAATGCAAAAACTGCATAATTACCGCGCCGTCGAGCATCCGACCGCCGACCAACAAGAACGAGGAGACTGCACATGCTGACCATTCTGGTGGCCATCTTTGTGGTGGCGTACGCCGCCATTGCCCTGGAGCACCCGCTCAAAATCAACAAGTCCGCCACCGCCTTGATCGGCGCGGGGCTGCTGTGGACGGTCTATGCACTGGCCACCAAAGAGCCCAGCATGGTCAGCGCGGAGTTGGGCGAGTCCCTGATGGGCACGGCGCAAATCGTGTTCTTCCTGATCGGCGCCATGACGATCGTGGAAGTGGTGGACGCGCATGATGGCTTCTATGTCATCACCTCGCGCATCAAGACCGCCAAGCTGTCGTCGCTGATGTGGATGGTCGGTTTTGTCACCTTCTTCCTGAGCTCCATCCTGGACAATCTGACCACGGCTATCGTGATGGTCTCCCTGATGAAGAAGCTGCTGGACAAGCATGAGGACCGTCTGTTCTTCGCCGGCATCATTGTCATCGCCGCCAATGCCGGAGGTGCATGGACGCCGATTGGCGATGTCACCACCACCATGCTGTGGATCGGCGGGCAGGTCACGTCGTGGAACATCATGAAGACGGTGTTCCTGGCGTCCATGGTCAGCCTGCTGGTGCCGCTGACCATTACCGCGCGCGTCATGCGTGGCAAACTGGTGAAGGCACCGCCACGCGTCGCAGGCGACAACGTGCGCCACACCACACGGTTTGAAAAGAACCTCATGTTCTATCTGGGCTTGGGCATTCTGGTGCTGGTGCCGGTTTTCAAAACGCTGACCCACCTGCCGCCCTTCATGGGCATTCTGTTTGGTTTGGGGATTCTGTGGGCCGTGGGCGACCTGATGCACCGCGGCAAGTCCGACGAGGACAAGGAGCATTTGACGCTGGTACAGGCGCTGCACAAGATCGACATGGGCTCGGTGGTGTTCTTCATCGGCATTCTGTTGGCCGTGGCAGCACTGGAGCACACCCACGTTTTGTCGGCATTGGCCCAATGGTTGGACCAAACAGTGGGGCGACTGGACGTGATCGTCGTACTCATAGGCCTGGTGAGCGCGGTGGTGGACAACGTGCCGCTGGTGGCCGCATCCATGGGCATGTACAACCTGGCGCAATACCCGGCCGACAGCTTTCTGTGGGAGTTCATGGCCTATTGCGCGGGCACCGGTGGCTCCATCCTGATCATCGGTTCCGCTGCCGGTGTGGCCGCCATGGGCCTGGAAAAGATTCACTTCTTCTGGTACGTGAAAAAGATCAGCCTGCTGGCGTTGGTGGGCTATCTGGCGGGCGCCGCGGTCTATGTCATGCAGTACCGTTTGATGCACTAAAGTTAGTAAAGCCCCCACGCTCCACCGCTGCGCGGGTCGCTGCCCCCCAAAGGGGGTTAACTCGCCTTGGGGCGGCCCGGCGGCGAGTTGTTGCCCCCACGCTCTACGGCTTGCACGTAGTCAGTTTTGCAAAGGGTTGCGTGGTTTACGATGGGGCATGAGCGAAACCACGTTTGACTACATCATCATCGGCGGCGGCACGGCCGGTTGCCTGCTGGCCAACCGGCTCTCGGCCGACGCGTCAAAACGCGTGCTGTTGATCGAGGCCGGCCGCAAGGACGACTACCACTGGATCCACATCCCGGTGGGCTACCTGTACTGCATCGGCAACCCGCGCACCGACTGGCTCTACAACACCGAACCGGATGCCGGATTGAACGGCCGATCCTTGCGCTACCCGCGCGGCAAGACCCTGGGTGGCTGCAGCAGCATCAACGGCATGATCTACATGCGCGGCCAGGCCCGCGACTACGACCAATGGGGTCAACTGGTGGGCGATGCGACCTGGGGCTGGGAGCACAGCCTGCCCTACTTCATGTTGCATGAGGACCACCACAAAGGTGCCAACGCCGTACACGGCGCGCGCGGCGTGGCGCCCAAGCTGATGCAAAAGGACGGCAGCCTGTACCGCGACCTGCTGCGCCACCACAATGCCGGCGGCGAATGGCGGGTCGAGAAACAGCGCTTGCGCTGGGATGTGCTGGACGCCTTTGCCCAGGCCGCCGTGCAGGCCGGCATCCCCGCCACCGACGACTTCAACTGCGGCAACAACGAGGGCGTGGGCTACTTCGAGGTCAACCAGAAAGCCGGCTGGCGCTGGAACACGGCCAAGGCCTTCTTACGCCCCACCTGCTATGGCCGGCCCAACTTTGAACTGTGGAACAGCGCCCAGGTGGCCAAGCTGCTGCTGGAACCCGCCAGTGCCACCAGCCCCCTGCGCTGCACCGGTGTGCAGGTGTGGGATGGCCACAGCATGGTTGATGCCACGGCCAAGGCGGAAGTGATTCTGTGCGCCGGTGCGGTGGGCTCGCCGCAGATCTTGCAGTTGTCGGGGCTCGGCCCCGCACAGCGGCTGCAGACCCTGGGGATCGCCGTGCACAAGGATCTACCTGGCGTGGGCGAGAACCTGCAGGACCATTTGCAAATCCGCGCGGTCTTCAAGGTGCAGAACACCACCACGCTGAACACGCAGGTGCAGTCGCTATGGGGCAAGGCCAGGATCGGCCTGGAATACGCCTTCAAGCGCACCGGCCCGATGAGCATGGCGCCCAGCCAGTTGGGCGCCTTCACACGCAGCGACCCAGACCAGCCCTACCCCAACCTCGAATACCATGTGCAGCCGCTGAGCCTGGACGCCTTTGGCCAGCCGCTGCACAGCTTCAACGCCATCACCGCCAGCGTCTGCAACTTGAACCCCACCAGCCTTGGCACGGTGCATATCCGCACGGCACGGTTTGAAGACGCACCGGCCATTGCACCCAATTACCTGAGCACCGATGCCGACCGCAAAATCGCCGCCGATTCGCTGCGCTTGACGCGCCGCATCGTGGCGCAACCGGCCTTGCAAAAATACCGGCCCGAGGAATTCAAACCCGGCGTGCAGTTCCAGACCGACGCCGAACTGGCCAAGCTGGCCGGTGACATTGCCACCACCATCTTCCATCCGGTGGGCACGACCAAGATGGGCCGCGCGGACGACGCACTGGCCGTCGTCGATGCGCGCCTGAAGGTGCATGGCGTGGCGGGCCTTCGCGTGGTTGATGCCGGTGTGATGCCATTGATCACCAGCGGCAACACCAATTCGCCGACGCTGATGATTGCCGAGAAGGCCGCGCAGTGGATCATGGAAGATGCTGCTGTCTCTGCAACGAAGGGTTAATCCCGATGCACAAGCCCATGCGCGTTGCTACAGTAGCGGCACTCAAAGGTTAGACGGCAACTGCAAAGGGCCAGATGGAAGAAGCGAGCCGAGGAGACGGTAAGCAACAAGCAACAATTTCTGCACCCACCTTGAGGTGCAGCTCACAAAAGCACTGATCCGTCAGTGCTTTTTTTTCGCCTGCGCAGGTCCGAGGAGGAGTGCACCCATGTTGTTGCAGCACTTTCATCGCCGGTCTCCGTCCACCCCATCACCATTGCCAGCCCCGTGTGGAATACCACCGCGATGACCGCGAGGCTTATGGTATTTTGGCCGGTAGCCCTCATGAAATATGCGCATGACACTATGCTTTTTATAGCGAATGGCAACACCGCGACAATGCGAGAATCAGGGCATGGAAATGCTTGTTGTATCGCTGGCCTCGCTCTTGGCCGGTTTTGTGGATGCCATCGTGGGCGGCGGCGGACTGGTTCTGGTGCCCGCCTTGTTTGCCACCTTCCCCAACGCCCACCCCGCCACATTGTTTGGCACCAACAAGGGCGCCTCGGTGTGGGGCACGGCCATCGCCACGGCGCAGTACAGCCGGCGCGTGGAGATGCGCTGGCATGCCTTGGCGCCCGCCGCCATCATCTGTTTTGCGGCGTCGCTGGGCGGCGCATGGTTGGTCACCGTGGTGTCGCCGCAGTATTTGCGCAAGGCCTTGCCGGTGGTGCTGGTGCTGGTGCTGGCCTACACACTGGCCAAGAAGCAACTGGGGCGCGACCATGTTCCGCGCTTTGTCGGCCAGCGCGAGGCCGTGGTGGCCAGCGGCATCGGTGCGGTGATCGGTTTTTACGATGGCTTCTTTGGCCCCGGCACCGGCAGCTTTTTTGTGTTCCTGTTGGTGCGGCTGCTGGGCTATGACTTCCTGAATGCGTCGGCCAGCGCCAAGCTGCTCAACACCGCGTCCAACCTGGCGGCCATTGCGCTGTTCGCCTTCAAGGGCCATGTCTGGTGGCACTTTGTGCTGGCGATGGCGATTGCCAATGTGCTGGGCAGCGTGGCGGGCACGCACCTGGCGCTCAAGCACGGCACTGGCTTTGTGCGCGGCGTCTTCATTGCCGTGGTGTCGGCCTTGATTCTGAAGACCAGCTACGACGCGTTCTTGCGCTGAGCGCAGCGGCTGGCCTTAGCGTGGTGCCAAGGCGGCGGTGTTGACCGGGGCACTCGCCGCGGCCGTGGCGCTTACCGCCGGAGGCATGGCCGCAGCGGTAGCACCGACGCGCGGCCAAGGCACCTCGGCGGCCACCAGCGGCTTGCCGATGGGCGCCGTGGCCAGGCCCTTGCGAACCGCCGCCATGTCCTCCGCATTGGGGTATTGCCCGAGCAGCCAGTAGTCGAAAACGCGACGCGCGATGGGCGCTGCGGACCCAGAGCCCCAGCCGGCATTCTCGACAATCACAGCCAGCGCGATCGTCGGGTTTTCGACCGGTGCAAAGGCGACGTACAGGGCATGGTCGCGCTTGTGTTCGTCGGACTTGACGCTGCTGTACTTCTCGCCGGCCCGCAGGCCGATCGCCTGGGCCGTGCCGGTCTTGCCGCCACTGGTGTAGCCGGCGCCAGCAAATACCTTGGCCGAGGTGCCCGCCACCGTCACGCCGTGCATGGCATCGCGGATCACGTCCACATGTTCTGGCTTCAACGGCAACGGTTCGAGCGCATCATTGGCGATGTGTTGGGTCGTGTGTAGAACGCTGTCCTGAATCTCGCGCACCAGGTGGGGCTTGAAGCGCAGTCCGCCCGAGGCAATGGTCGAGTAGGCGGTGGCCATTTGCAGCATCGTGAAGTTGTTGTAGCCCTGGCCAATGCCCAGCGAGATCGTCTCACCGGCATACCACTTTTGCTGTTCGGCCTTCTTGAATTTCTTGCGCTTCCATTCCTGTGACGGCAGATCGCCGGTCACCTCGCCCAGCAGGTCGATGCCGGTGAGGCGGCCCAGGCCAAAGGGTTCCAACTGATCGTGGATCAGGTCCACGCCCATCTCGTTGGCAAGGCTGTAGAAGTAGACGTTGGACGAACTGACGATGGCCAGGCGCATGTCCTTGGGGCCGGGACGGTCGGCCTCGGGGCTGCCGAAGGTACGGCCACCAAAGCTGTAGGTCAAGTTGTCCTGGATGACCACGTTGGCGGCACGCTTGCCGCTATTGAGCGCCGCCATCGCCATCAGCGGCTTGTAGGTCGAGCCCGGCGGATAGGTGCCACGCAGTGCGCGGTTCAGCAGTGGTTTGTCGATGTCTTCGTTCAACGCGGCCCAACTTTCGGTGTCGATGCCGTCGACAAAGAGGTTGGGATCGAAGGTCGGCTTGGACACAAAGGCCAGCACCTCGCCATTGCGCGGATCAATGGCAACCAGGGCACCGCGGCGGTCACCGTACATGTCTTCCACTAGCTTCTGCAGCTTGATGTCGATGGACAACTCCACCTTATTGCCCGGCGTCGAGGGTGTGCTGGCGAGTTTGCGCATGGCACGTCCGCCGGCCGAGGTCTCGACCCGTTCCACACCCGTGGTGCCGTGCAACTGGGTTTCGAAGTTCTGTTCCACGCCAAGCTTGCCGATGTATTCGGTGCCGCGGTAGTTGGCCTGGTTTTCATCGTCCTCGATCTTGGCCTTTTCGGCCTGGTTGATGCGTCCGATGTAGCCCACCACGTGGCTGGCCAGCTCGCCATAGGGGTAGTTGCGGAACAGACGCGCCTTGATCTCAACGCCGGGAAAACGAAACCGTTGGGCCGCAAAACGCGCCACTTCGGTGTCAGTCAGGCGGGTGCGGATCGGCAGGGACTCAAAGCTCTTGGACTCTTCCATCAGTTTTTTAAATCGCCGGCGGTCGCGCACGGTGATGTCCATGACCGTGGACAGTTCGTCAATGGTCTGCTCCAGGCCCTTGGTCTTGCTGGGCGTGATCTCCAACGTATAGGCCGAATAGTTGCTGGCCAACACAATGCCATTGCGGTCCACGATCAACCCGCGATTCGGGACGATGGGCACGATGGAGGTGCGGTTGCTCTCGGCCTGCGCCCGCAAATCGTCGTGGCGCACCACCTGCAAATAGACCAGCCGCAACACCAACAAGAAGAAGCAGAATAGCACCATCACGCTGACCGCGAACACGCGGGTGCGAAAGCGCGCGAGGTCCGCTTCGATGTTGCGGATTTCGGTCATAGCGGCCGGTTAGCGTCCGGATCGGGGGCGCGCAGTTGGGGGGCGAGCAGGATGAGGCTGGCAACCGGCCACAACACCGCTTCGGCCACGGGTGCCAACAGCATCAGCAAACCGGGGAAGGTTCCCCCACTGAGCATGCGCACCGCCAGCTCCACCGCGTGCGCCACGGCAAACAAGGGGAACACCTGCGCCGCCTGCGACGGCACCGAGAACCACAGCAGGCGCCGGTGGATGGTGATGGCAAAGAAGCTCAACACGGTGTAGGACATGGCGTGCTGGCCCAGCAGCCCACCCTGGTGCACGTCCATCAGCAAACCAAATACGAAGGCGCCACCAATGCTGATGCGCAAGGGCTGGTGCACGGTCCAGAACACCAGCACCACGGCCAGGATATCGGGTGTCCACGCGGCACGCCCCCACAGGCCCATGTTCTGCAACATGTTGAGCAGCATGGCGGCAATCAGACTGCCCCAAATGAAGAACGGATTGGCGGGCAGCAGCAACTGCTGACCGGGACGCATGATCATCGCTGTGGCTCCTGGCCGCCGGGCGGCATCTGCGGCGGGTTCATTTGGCAACTCCCCGGCGCGAAACCACGGGCGGCGGCTCGGGCACCGGTCGCGATGGAATTTGCGCCGTCACCGCTTCCAGCACGACCACATGGCCGGCGCCCGAAACCAGGGCCAGCGGAACGCAATAGATGCGGGCAAAGGCGGCGTCCACGCGGCGTTCCACCTTCTCGATGCGCGCCACCGGCAGGCCCGGTGGGTAGACACCGTCCACACCGCTGGTGGTCAGCAGGTCACCCTCGGTTACATCGGCATTCGCGGCCATGAAGCGCAGCTCCATGGCATCCACATGCAAAGAGACATCACCATAGGCCACGCCGCGCGCGCCGGTGCGCGTGTTCAAGACGGGGATGGCGTGGTCGCGGTCGGTGATCAAAGTCACTTCGCTGACCAGCGGGTATACGCGGGTGACCTGACCCAGCACACCAGACTCATCCAGTACAGGGGAGCCCAGGCCAATGTGGTCGGCGATGCCCTTGTCGATGATGACCTTGCGGCTGTACGGGTCGGCCGCATCGTAGATCACCTGGGCAGCGGTGGCCGGTGATTGCAAACGCTCGCGCAAGCCCAGCAGTTTGCGCAGCCGCGTATTCTCTAACGCCAGTTGCTCCACCTGGTTGGCGCGCTGCGATTGCAGGTTGTGCTTCTTGATGATGTCCTGTTGCGCCGTCTGCGCCGCCGTCAACGAGGAAAGATAGTAGCTGGCGCCTTGGTAAGCCAACACGGGGCGCATGGCCAGCCACTGCGCCGGGTACAGCACGGTGGCTAGCGCAACCCGCAGGGGCTGCATGACCTTGAACCGCGCGTCCGCCACCATCAAAAAAAACGCCAGCGCACTGCACACGGCCAGTTTGGACAGGGCCGATGGGCCCTGCCGAAAGAACGGGGGAGGATCTCGGTCCAGCGTACCAAGTGGCATCGCTGTGTCCGGTTACTTATTCGCTGGTGAAAATGGAGCCCAGACGCTCCATCTGCTCCAGCGCAATGCCGCAACCGCGGACCACGCAGGTCAGTGGATCTTCGGCCACCAGCACCGGCAGTCCGGTCTCCTCGGCCAGCAAGCGGTCCAGGTCACGCAACAGCGCGCCACCACCGGTCAGCATCATGCCGCGGTCGGCAATGTCGGCGCCCAATTCGGGAGGGGTTTGTTCCAGCGCGTTCTTGACGGCGGAGACGATGTTGTTCAACGGATCGGTCAGGGCTTCGAGGATTTCGTTGCTGGAGATAGTGAAGCTGCGTGGCACGCCTTCGGACAGGTTGCGTCCGCGTACTTCCATTTCCTTGACTTCGGAGCCTGGGAAGGCCGAGCCGATTTTTTTCTTGATGGACTCTGCCGTGGGCTCGCCGATCAGCATGCCGTAATTGCGGCGGATGTAGTTGATGATGGCCTCGTCAAACTTGTCGCCGCCGACGCGCACAGAGCCCTTGTAGACCATGCCGCCCAGCGAGATGACGCCGACTTCGGTCGTACCGCCACCAATGTCCACCACCATGGAACCGCTGGCCTCACTGACCGGCAATCCGGCACCAATGGCCGCAGCCATGGGTTCTTCGATCAAATACACATCGCTGGCACCGGCACCCAGGGCCGATTCGCGGATCGCGCGGCGCTCGACTTGGGTGGAGCCACAGGGCACGCAAATGATGATGCGGGGGCTGGGGCGAAAAATGCCGCGCGGATGCACCATCTTGATGAATTGCTTGAGCATTTGCTCGGTGACCGTGAAGTCGGCAATCACGCCGTCCTTCATGGGGCGAATGGCTTCGATATTGCCGGGAACCTTGCCCAGCATCGCCTTGGCTTCCTTGCCGACCGCCTGGATGGTTTTTTTGCCTTGCGGGCCGCCTTCATGGCGGATGGCGACAACGGAAGGTTCGTCTAGAACAATGCCCTGTCCCCGTACAAAAATCAGGGTGTTGGCCGTACCTAAGTCGATGGCCAGGTCGGTAGAAAAGTACCGACGGAAAGATCCAAACATCACATATCCTCTCGGGCACGGGAAGCGCTTCGGCCCCCATCACCACGGTTTTATCGTTAAAAAATCGTAAGTTTGGCGTCAAGAAGCGTCACTTTGCAGGACCCACGCCAAAGGCAGGATAATAACCGATTGCCTTTGAACAGCCCTCTCTAAACTGCCCCATTGGCACTGAATTACCTTTGGTTTCAACCCATTTTTCACCATGTCACTGACATCCACCGATATCGCCCGCATCGCCAATTTGGCGCGTCTGGAACTGCAGCCCGATGAGAGTGAGCGCATACTGACTCAACTCAATAGTTTTTTCAACATCGTGGAGCAGATGCGCGCGGTAGACACCACGGGCATAGAGCCACTGGCCCATCCGGTGGTCGCGTTGTCAGACATGGCCTTGCGCCTGCGCGACGACGTGGTTAGCGAACCCAACCAGCGCGAAGCCAACCAGCGCAGCGCCCCTGCGGTCGAGAACGGGCTCTTTTTGGTGCCCAAGGTGATTGAGTAATTTTTGAAGCACACGATGACGACGTCTACCTCCACCCCATCCTCCTCGGAACTGCATGACCTTGGCGTGCACGCCCTGACGCAGGCCCTGCGCGACAAAAAAGTATCCGCCGTTGAACTGGCCCAGCACTTCCTGAACCGCAGCGCCGCCCACTCCGACCTGGGCGCCTTTGTGGCTATCGATGCCGATACCACGCTGGCCCAGGCCCGCGCCGCCGATGCGCGCCTCGCCAATGGCACGGCCAGCGCGCTCGAAGGCCTGCCCATCGCCCACAAGGATATTTTTGTCACCAAGGACTTCGTCACCACGGCCGGCTCGCGCATGCTCCAAGCCTACCGTTCACCGTTTGACGCGACCGTGGTGGCCAAGCTCGCGGCACAAGGCGTGGTCACGCTGGGTAAGCTGAACTGCGACGAGTTTGCGATGGGCTCCAGCAATGAGAACACTGCCATCTGTGCCGTCGGCCACGACAAGGTGGAGCCCGTGCGCAATCCGTGGGACACCACACGCATTCCGGGTGGCTCGTCGGGCGGCAGTGCCACGGCCGTCGCCGCACGTCTGGCACCAGCGGCCACCGGCACCGACACCGGTGGCTCGATCCGCCAGCCAGCCTCCTTCTGTGGCATCACCGGCATCAAGCCGACCTACGGCCGCGCCTCGCGCTATGGCATGGTGGCCTTCGCGTCCAGCCTGGACCAGGCCGGGCCCATGGCGCGTTCGGCGCAAGACTGCGCCCTGTTGCTGTCCGCCATGTGCGGCCCGGACCTGGACCGTGACTCGACCTCGTTGGACGTGCCGGCCGAAGACTATTCGCTGAAACTGAACGACTCGATTGAAGGCCTGCGCATTGGCATTCCCAAGGAGTTTTTCGGTGATGGCCTGGCCTCCGATGTACGCACGGCCATTGACGCCGCGTTGAAGGAATACGAAAAGCTGGGTGCCAAGCTGGTACCCATCACGCTGCCGCGCACCGAGTTGTCTATTCCCGTGTACTACATCATTGCGCCGGCCGAGGCCAGCTCGAATCTGTCCCGCTTTGACGGTGTGAAGTTTGGCCACCGCGCCGAGAAATTCACCGACCTGGCCGACATGTACAAGAAGACCCGCGCCCAAGGTTTTGGCGACGAGGTCAAGCGCCGCATCATGATTGGCGCCTATGTGCTGTCACATGGCTACTACGACGCCTACTATCTGCAAGCGCAAAAGATCCGTCGCATGATTGCCGATGACTTCCAGAATGCGTTCAAGGAGTGCGACGTCATCGCCGGCCCGGTGGCCCCCAGCGTGGCCTGGAAGATCGGCGCACACAAGGACCCGCTGGCCGACTACCTGGCCGACATCTTCACCCTCCCCGGCTCGCTGGCCGGCCTGCCCGGCATGAGCATTCCTGTCGGTTCGGGCGAGGACAGCATGCCGGTGGGCATGCAGTTGCTGGGCAATTATTTCCAGGAAGCGCGCCTGCTCAATGCGGCGCACCGCTTCCAGCAAGCCACTAGCTTCCACACCGCCCGCCCCGCAGGATTTTGAAAATGAGCAGTGAAACCGTGAACACATTTGAAGCACAACAACAGGGCCGCCCGACCGGTCCGCTGGTGCACGGCTATGAAGTCATCATCGGCTTCGAGACGCACGCCCAACTGTCGACCGCAAGCAAGATCTTCAGCCGTGCTTCCACCGCCTTTGGCGCCGAGCCCAACACACAAGCCTGCGCCGTGGACCTGGCCCTGCCGGGAACGCTGCCGGTCATGAACAAGGGCGCCGTGGAGCGCGCGATTGAGTTCGGCCTGGCGGTCAACTCCCACATTGCCGAGCGCAGCATCTTTGCACGCAAGAATTATTTCTACCCCGACCTGCCCAAGGGCTACCAGATCAGCCAGTTCGAGATCCCGGTGGTGCAAGGCGGTGCGGTGGAATTCTTCATGCCCGAAGTGAAAGGCGTGGCCGAGAAGAAGACGGTGCGCCTGGTGCGCGCGCATTTGGAAGAAGACGCCGGCAAGTCGCTGCACGAAGACTTCATCGGCCAGACCGGCATCGACCTGAACCGCGCCGGCACCCCGCTGTTGGAGATCGTCACCGAGCCAGACATGCGCTCCAGTGTGGAGGCCGTGGCCTATGCCAAGGAGTTGCACAAGATCGTGACCTGGATAGAAATCTGCGACGGCAATATGCAGGAGGGATCGTTCCGCTGCGACGCCAACGTGTCGGTGCGCAAACCCGGTCAACCGCTGGGTACACGGCGCGAGATCAAGAACCTGAACAGTTTCAAGTTCATGCAGCAGGCCATCGACTATGAAATACGCTGGCAGATCGAGCAGATTGAGGATGGCCACGCGATCGAACAGGCCACCGTGCTGTTCAACCCGGACACTGGCGAAACCCGTGCCATGCGTACCAAGGAAGACGCTGCGGACTACCGTTACTTCCCTGACCCCGATTTGCCGCCGCTATATATTTCGGAGCAATGGATAGAGAAAATACGGGGGCTGATGGCCGAATTGCCTCGGGTGATGGCGGAGCGCTTTGTGCGGGACTATGGCTTGCCGGAGTACGACGCGACGCAGCTCACGCAGAGTAAGGCGATTGCCGGCTATTTCGAAGAAACCGCCAAGGCCTGCGGCCAGGCCAAGCTGGCTAGCAACTGGATCATGGGCGAGGTGTCGCGGCGGCTCAACGCGGAAGACTTGGCCATTGAAAGCGCTCCGGTCAAGGCTGCGCAATTGGCGGCATTGATTGGCCGCATTACCGACGGCACCGTATCGAACAACGCCGCCAAACAAGTATTCGAAGCGCTATGGTCGGGTGAAGACTCGGACGTGGACGCCATCATCGAAGCCAAGGGCCTCAAGCAAATGAACGACACCGGCGCCCTGGAAGCCATCGTCGACGAAGTGATCGCCGCCAATGCCAAGAACGTCGCCGAATTCAAGGGTGGAAACGAAAAAGCGCTCAACGCCTTGGTCGGTCAGATCATGAAAGCCAGCAAAGGCAAGGCCAACCCGCAACAGGTTAACGACCTGCTGCGCAGCAAGCTGGCTTAGTGCAGGGAGCCCCTCGATAGGGGCCTTCGAGGGGGCACGGTCTTTAGCGCCCCTGCGGCGGCGCGTTCAACGCCCACAGTTGGCGCAGGCGCACCAACTCATCGTCAAAGCGTTCGTTGACCCGTTTGATTTCGCCGTCTTGCTCGCCAATGAAGCGGCGCTGCACCGCCTGGCTTTGGATGTTTTCATCCAACTGGCGGCGCAAATAGGCCGGTGCCTTGGCGGGGTCCTTCTTGTAGAACTCCATCTCTTCGTCAATGGCCACGCGTTGCTTGGCCAGTTCGTCCAGCCGGTTTTTTGCCGCCTGGATCACCACGCCAATTTGCACCAGCGCCTGCGCGCGTTCCTGGTCATGCACCGCCCGGGTCGGGTAGCGGGTCAACAGGGCACGGTCACGCCGCTTTTCATCAATGCTGCGGTTGCGCTCCTCAATTTCACGCTTTTCCTTGAGCTCAAGATCCGCACGCTCTTTGGCGGTCAGTGTGGGACCAATTTTTTCCTTCACCGTGCCGCTCGGGTTCAGGATTTTTTGTTCGCGATCGGTGCATTCAGGGATGGGACGGTCCGCCGTCAGCCTGCGGCCCTTGGCATCCACGCAGGTATAGACCCCGGGGGTCACCTGCGCCCAGGCACTGGCACCCAAGCCTGCCAGGAGCACGCCGGCCGCCAGTATCAACCCCTTCTTGCACATCGACATGTTTACCCTTCGTCCACACCATAACGCTCCCGGTAGGCCTGCACCTGTTGGTGCTGCTCAGCCATACCCGCGCCGCTGTGGTCTGCCAGATACTGCATCAAATCGCCGAGCTTCGCAATCGCACAAACCTGCAGGCCGAGCTGGTTTCGCACAAACTGCACCGCGCTGTAGGGCACGTCCTGCCCGTTTTCCGTCGCTTTTTCCTGGCGGTCCAGCGCGATCAATACGCCATGGGGCGTGGCGCCCGCGGCCTGGATGATGGCGATCGATTCGCGCGTGGCGGTGCCGGCTGACATCACATCGTCGACGATCAGCACCCGGCCCTTGAGCGGCGCGCCGACCAGTGTGCCGCCTTCGCCGTGGTCCTTGGCTTCCTTGCGGTTGTAGGCAAAGGGCACATTGCGGCCACGCCGGGCCAGTTCCACCGCCAGCGCCGCGCCCAGCGGAATCCCTTTGTAGGCCGGGCCAAAGACCATGTCGAATTCCATGCCGCTGGCCAGCAGGCGCTGGGCATAGAATTCAGCCAAACGCCCCAGCTTGGCGCCGTCGTCAAACAGGCCCGCGTTGAAGAAGTACGGGCTCATGCGACCCGCCTTGGTTTTGAATGCACCAAAGCGCAGCACGCCGCACTCCACTGCAAACTGCACAAACTCTTGGGCCAATGGGTCGTGATTTGCCATGAAAAATTCCTTGTTTAAGTTAACCAGTCTCAACCTCAACGGCATCCGCTCGGCCACCAGCAAGGGGCTGGAGGCCTGGCTGCACCAAGCGTCGCCCGATTGTATTTGTGTGCAGGAAGTCAAAGCCCAGGCGGCCGATGTAGCGGACAAGTTTGAGTCATTGGCCGGCCTCAAGGGCTACTTTCACTTTGCCGAGAAAAAGGGCTACTCCGGCGTGGCGGCGTATACCCGGCTGGAGCCCAGCGACGTGGTCGTGGGCTTTGACGGTGGCGAGTTTGACGGTGAGGGGCGCTATGTGGAACTGCGCTTTGACACCCCCACGCGCAAGTATTCCATCATCAGCGCCTACTTTCCCAGTGGTTCGTCGGGCGAAGACCGTCAACTGGCCAAATACCGGTTTCTGGCAGCCATGTACCCGCATCTGCAGGCACTCAAGGCGCAACGCGATTTCATCCTGTGCGGTGACATCAACATCGCCCACCAGCAAGCCGATTTGAAAAATTGGCGCAGCAACCAGAAGAACAGCGGCTTTCTGCCCGAAGAGCGCGCCTGGATGACCAAGCTGACCAGTGAAGGCGGCATCGTCGATGTCTACCGCCAACTGGAACCCAGCACCACCGACACCTGCTACACCTGGTGGAGCAACCGCGGCCAAGCCTATGCCAACAACGTGGGTTGGCGGCTGGACTACCACCTGGCCACCCCCGCACTGGCAGCGGGCGCGCGCACGGTGGAGATCTACAAGCACGAAAAGTTTTCCGACCACGCCCCCATCACGATTGGCTACGACTGGTCGGCTTGAACCTCAAACGCGCTGCACCCAGGATAAATCCACGGGGCGGTCTTCAAACTCGGTATTGAGCACCACGGTGCTGGTGGTACGCGCCACGCCGGGAATTGACTTAATTTGGTAGAGCACGTTTTCCAATGCGCGGGCGTGCGTGGTGCGGATCTTGGCCACAAAGTCGTGCTCACCCGCCACGCTGTGCAGTTCCATCACTTCGGGCAACTCGCGCACACGCTGTCCCACTTCCCGGCAATGGATGCCGCCGTCGTTGCGGATGGCCACAAACGCCGTGAAATTCAGCCCTACGGTTGCCGGGTCCACGCTGATGGAGAAACGCTTGATGACGCCGCGCTCCAGCAGCTTCTTCACCCGCTCATGCACGGCGGCGGTGGACAGGCTGACCTCCAACCCGATCTCGGCGTAAGAACGTCGGCCGTCTACGCCAAGCGCTGAAATAATTCTTGTATCGATGTCATCCAACTGAATATTTGCTTGCATTTTGATTTTCTTTGGGTAAAAATTCTGGCTCAACAGCAATTTCCATAAATTTTCTTGTGTGAGCAAGCTTATGCCTACTATTTTCAACGCAAACAAGCCCGGTGGTCAAAGGTTGGCTGTCGCGGCGGCGCTATTGTTGGTCTACGTTGTGTGGGGAACCACCTACTTCGCCATCGGCATCGCCCTGCAATCCATGCCGCCGTTGTTGATGAATGCCATCCGTTTCATCACCGCAGGCGTGGTCATGCTGGTGGTGGCTCTGTGGCAAGGGCATGCCCTGCCCAGCCGCCTGCAGTGGCGCAATGCGGCCATCGTCGGCGGGCTGATGGTGTTCATGGCCATGAACTGCGTCGGTTTCGCGCAAAAGCTGGGCATTGGCTCCGGCCTGATGGCCACCGTGGTGACCACGATGCCGATGTGGCTGGCCCTGTGGACGCGCCTGGGCGGCGAGCGCGTGGCCATCACCAGTTGGCTGGGCTTGCTGCTGGGCGTGGTGGGCGCGTTGCTGCTGGCCCTGGAAGGCGATTTCTCAGCCACTTGGGTTGGCGCCCTGTTGGCGTTTAGCGCGCCACTGTGCTGGAGCGTGGGCTCTTACGCGTCACGCAAGCTGAGCTTGCCAGCCCCTGCCATGGCGTCGGCCGCGCAGTGGCTGGTGGGCGGCACCATGGGCCTGGTCGTAGCCGTTTGCGTGGAGCCGGTACAGGCGCTGGGCACGGTCAGCGCCCGGTCGTGGGCAGCGTGGGTCTATTTGCTGGTGATGGGCACCTTGGTGGCCTTGAATGCCTATTTGTGGCTGCTGCAAAACACGTCGGCGGCACTGGCGGGTAGCTACTCCTTTGTCAATCCGGCGGTGGCTCTGCTGGTGGGTGTGGGGCTGGGCGGCGAACTATTGACCGGATGGGTGTTCGCGGCCCTGCCCCTGATTGGCATGGCGCTCGCGCTCATCCTGTATGGTGACGTGATGCTGCGTGCATGGCGCCGCTTACTGGGCGCGCTGGACCTGCCCGCACTGGCAACCAAACGCTAGCCCCCACGGTCGCTCACTTACGTGTAGCTCCCTGCCCCCCCAGGGCGTCGTGTTTCACCTTGGGGCGGCCCTGCGGTGAAACCTAGCATAACGTTGTTCGCTATCCATTCAGTAGCAACCCACGCAACGCCGACGAGGGCTAGCGGCCTATTTGAGTCGTAAGAATCTGGAGAAAATCGATGTCCCGCGTCAACGCCCTCGCGCCCGCTCATACAAAGGCATGACCTTGGGCAGATTGGCCTCGATATCGGCAATGCGGCGCGTGCCCGCCGGGTGGGTGGACAGCCACTGCGGTGGCGCACCCTTGTTGGCCGCGCCCATCTTTTGCCACAGCGTGACGCCGGCGCGCGGATCGAAGCCGGCGCGGGCGGCCAACTCCATGCCCACCAAGTCGGCTTCGGACTCGTCCTCACGGCTGAACTCCAGGGTCAATAGGTTGGCGCCACCGCGGGCCACCCCATCGGTGATGCGCGAATCGATACCAAAATAGCTGGCCACCAATGCCCCGCCTAGGCGCGCAACACCTTGGGTCACCGCACTCTTGCCCATGCGCTCCCGCGCATGCTCGCGCAAGGCATGGGCGATCTCGTGGCCCATCACCATGGCGATCTCGTCATCGGTTAGCTGAAGCTTTTGCAAGATGCCGCTGTAGAACGCAATCTTGCCGCCGGGCATGCAAAAGGCGTTGATCTGGCTGGAGCCGATCAGGTTGACTTCCCACTGCCAGTCGCGGGCGCGTGGGTTCCAATCGTGGGCAAAGGGAATGATTTTCTGGGCGATGGCCCGCAGGCGCAGCAACTGGGCATTGTCTTTGGGGGCCAAGGCTCTTTGTCCGTTGGCCTGGGTCAGCATCTGCAGGTATTGCTGCGAGGCCGAACGCTCCACTTGTTCGGCGGGCACCAGCTTGGTAAAGGCCGAGTTGCCGCCGACCTCCACACCTTCGCGGGCCAGCACCGGCTGCAAAAAGGCTGTGCACACCAGTACCAACGCACAGGCGCCCCTGCCCCGGGAACGTTGCACGGACGCCAGGACTGGGCTGCGATCAGAAGCATGTTTCATAACGGTATTATTCCTCCATGACCCACCCAACGCCCGGCGCCCCTCTATTGGCTTACAAGCCCTCATGGCTTGACAGATCGAACAGGGGCCAAGCGTGACCGCGGCCGTTTCCACCGTGCGCCGCAAGCGCTCAGCGCTCGAAGTGCTGCAGGAGCTCAGACAACCCAAGGTCGCGGTGATGCTGGCGCTGGGCTTCGCCTCGGGCCTGCCCTTTCTGCTGACCGCCAACACCTTCGGCTACTGGCTACGCGACGACGGCACCAGCCTGGTGGCCATCGGGTTCATCTCCTGGGTCGGCTTTGCATATGCCTTCAAGGTGTACTGGTCACCGCTGGTGGACCGCATCGACGTGCCATTGCTGGGGCGCCTGGGCCGGCGTCGCGGCTGGATGCTGCTGTGCCAGATTCTCGTCACCATCGGGCTGCTGGGCATGGCCGCAGTCGGGACGGCGGGCGGGCTCGCGGCCATCGGCGCCTTCGCGGTGTTGACGGCGTTTGCCTCGGCTACGCAGGACATCGCGATTGACGCCTGGCGCATCGAGTCGGCGTCGGACCCCGACGAGGTGGGGCTGATGACCTCGGCGGCGCAGGTCGGTTACCGCATGGCCCTGCTCATCACCGACGCCTTGATCATCGCCGCGGCAGCACGTGTCGGATGGAGCCTGTCGTATGTTGGCATGGCGGTGCTGATGGCGCTGTGCACGTTGGCCACCCTGTTCGCCTCGGAGCCCGCCCGTGCCGATGTGGTGCTGCACCAGAAGCCGCCGCTGTGGTCCTTGCGCGGCCTCGCTGATGCCATCGTTGGCCCGTTTGTCGACTTCTTCGCCAAGCACAAGCTCACCGGGCTCGTCATGCTGCTGATGGTGGCGCTCTATCGCCTGCCCGACTTCGTGATGGGGCCGATGTACAACCCGTACTACCACGACCTCGGGCTCTCCAAGGACACGGTCGCCTGGGTGCGTGGCTCCTTCGGCTTTGTCGCCACCTTCATTGGCATCGCCGCGGCCGGTCTCAGTGCGGTGCGGCTCGGCTTCTTACCGACGCTGGTCGCCGGGCTGGTACTGGAAGGCTTTGGCACGGCAGCGTTCGCCGTGTTGAGCGTCAACGCCAGCACGGAGGTCTTCGCCGCCGTGATGACGTTGGACGCCTTTGCCCAGTCGTTCGCTGGCGTCGCGCTGGTCACCTATATGTCGAGCCTGACGAGCCTGGGCTACACCGCCACCCAGTACGCCATGCTGTCCTCAACCTACGCTTTGCTCGGCAAGTTCCTGAAGGGGTTTTCCGGCAAGGCGGTTGAAACGCTCACGCCCAGCCACGGACTACTGGACGCCTACGCCACGGCCTTCGTGGCCACCGGGCTGACCGCCATTCCGCCGCTGCTGCTGCTCTTTATGCTGTGGCGCATGCAGCGCCTGGAGCCTGACACAAAAACCGCCGCCAGCCCTCGTGAAATGGGCTCAAGTAGCTCCTGAATG
>Ga0066464_1000327_pt1 | contig 21086 bp, 20 predicted proteins | sample LakWasMe94_HOW11_2_FD_59583 | JGI IMG/M metagenome (GOLD analysis project Ga0066464, IMG submission 59583) | Freshwater sediment methanotrophic microbial communities from Lake Washington under simulated oxygen tension - Sediment Metagenome 94_HOW11 | ecosystem: Environmental > Aquatic >...
CTGGATCTTCTCGGCCATCAAGTTCCAGGCCGACATGGGCCTGATGCTGACCTTCATGCTCCTGTGGAACATGTTCGGCGCGCTGTGGCTGCTGCCGGCGCTGGCGCGGTTCCTGATCAAGCCGGAGAAACTGGCGGGGCAGAAGGGCAACTCGCTGTTCGCCCACTAAGCCTTGCGGCTCCAACCAAAACCGCGACCCAGGTCGCGGTTTTTTATTGCCCGCCAAGGCTCACCGGTCCCTGTAGCCGCTGCCGAGCCCGCGAGGCTGCGATCGACCGGCACGGTCGCGGCGGTCCTCCGGGCCCAGGAGGGCCTGCGGCCCTGGCGCAGGCTGCGGCAGCGGCTCCAGGGCTTGTAGCAATGGTTCTCGCGAACTTTGCAATGCCACTACAGCCGCGCCGCGCCGGACCCGCTATCATGGCCGCTTTCCACTGCTGACTGACTACCATGACTGCCGCTACAGACACTTTGCTGACTGCCCTCCAAGCCTGCGACATGCTGGAAATCGACGGGCTGCATGCCTTCGACTTCACCCTTGACGACCAGCAGCTGCTGATCGAATGCATGGACGGCCGCGCGGCCAAGCGCTGGAGTTTCAGCCTGGCCCAGGTCAACGCCGCGACCTTCGACGACACCCTGCAAAGCTGGACCATAGTCGGCGATTCCGGTGAGCACCGCCTGGTGTGCATGACTGCTTTCAGTGCCCGTAACGATGAGGAGGATGAACATGAGGATGCGTAACTTCTGGCCACTGCTGATGGCTGGCAGTGTCGGCGCCATGGCCGTGCAGGCCGCGCCGGTCGAGACCCAGGAACTGCTGGTCGGTTCCTACACCCAGGGCCAGAGCGAAGGCATCTACCGCCTCAAGTTCGACGGCCGCACCGGCAAGATCGAGGCCAAGCCGCTGCAGGTGGTCAAGAGCGCCAACCCGTCCTGGCTGACCCTGTCCAAGGACCAGAAGCAGCTGTTCGTGGTCAACGAGAACGGCCCGGGACAAACCGACCCGATCGGCCGGGTCAGCAGCTTCAGCATCGAAGCCAAGAGCCGCAAGCTGAGCCCGATCAACCAGGTGCAGAGCCTGGGCAACGAGCCGACGCATTCCAGCCTGAGCGGCGATGGCCGTTACCTGTTCGTCAGCAACTACTCGGTGGTCGCGGACCCGGGCGGCAGCCTCGCGGTGCTGCCGGTCGGTACCGATGGCAAGCTGTCGCCGGTGGTCCAGCTCAGCAGCCACCCGGGCAGTGGGGTCAACCCCGAGCGCCAGGTGTCGGCCCACGTGCATTCGGTGGTGTCGTCGCCGGACGGCCAGTTCGTGTTTGCCAACGACCTGGGCGCGGACAAGATCTTTATCTACCGCTACGACCCCAAGGCCAACGCCGAACATCCCCTGACCGCGGCCGAACCGGCGTTCGTCGAGCTGCCGCCGGGTAGCGGCCCACGCCACCTGCTGTTCAGCGCCGATGGCAAGCACGCTTACCTGACCCTGGAAATGAGCGCCCAGGTGGCGGTGTTCGACTACCAGGACGGCAAGCTGACCCAGAAGCAGATTCTCGACTTGACCAGTGGCGGCAAGGACAAGAAGGCGGCGGGTGCGCTGCATGCCTCCAAGGACGGCAAGTACCTGTACGTCAGCAACCGCGGCACGGCCAATCAGTTGCTGGTGTTCGCCATCGACGAAGCCACCGGGCAGCTCAAGGAGATCCAGCGCCGTTCGGTGGAGGGCGATCACCCGCGTGAGTTCAGCCTCGATCCGAGCAACAAGTACGTGCTGATCGGCAACCAGAAGAGCAACGAAATCGTGGTGATCGAGCGCGACGCCAAGACCGGTTTCCTCGGCAAGACCGTGCAGAAACTGCCGTTCGATTCACCCAGCGATATCAAATTCCTGGTGCGTCAATAGGCCGCAGGCCCCGGTTGACGGGGCCTGAGCCTTTCTATTAATGACGCTGATATCTGCTACTGCTGGAAAAAATTTCAACCCGCCAACCCTCGGGCGTAGTTTTGCTTCACGGCCCGGCGCATCAAGGCTTCCGGGCAAACAAGCCGACTGCATACGAGGGTTACCCAATGAACTTCAATCTCTTCTCCGTGATCGCCGCTTCCGCCATCTCCGCTACCGTGGCCCTGCCAGCCAGCGCCAACGTGGAAATCAGCGAGAAAAAATCCGCGACCAACACCTACACCCAGAAATACCTGCAACAGAGCGCCAACTTCTACGCCGCACTGGATCACAAGATCCAACACTGAAACTCCCCCGCATCGCCCAGGTATGCAGGAGCGAAGTCACTGGCTTCCCTGAATGGACTTGTTCATCCAGTGGACCGGCAGTGATGTCGCTCCTGCATCACCTGTATGCGACGTTTTCCCCCATGCCAGGCAAATTAGCTTGGTAATGTCACATCGCCATATGTTTAAATTTGACGCTAATTAATTGACTCCTCCTTTCCAAGGATCGACAGCATGGCGATGCGTCTGGCAGTGGTTCTTCTGTTCCTCTATTCCACCCCGATTCTCTCGGCTGCCCAGCCTGTCGAAGGCGAGCCGGAAACGTCCCGCGAGCGCATGCTGACCCTGCTCCAGGATTGATTGGCCGCGGATTTACGATCAATCCAACTGATGGTGACTATGCACCGAGGTTGTTTCTGCGGCGGGCGCTTTTAACGGATTCTGTGGGCACTGAAACATGCCCACGGAGACCACCATGGCCCACTCGATCCTCACCTCTGCCAAGCGCGGCGCCTATGTCGCCATTGGCCTGTACCTGGCCATGGTCCTGCTGGTCAGCCTCTCGGCCCAGACCCCGTCGACGGTGCAACCGCCGATCCAGGTCGCTTACCCGGCCATCCAGTTCGAACACCGCGCGCAAGCCGCCGAACAGGCTCCGGATGCGGGAGTGGCGCTGCTATGAAAGGACGCAGGTTCTGGGTCATTGCCGTCCTGGCATTCATGACCAATGGCGCTTCCTTGCTGGGGATAGGGCAGGGCTCGGCGGGTTCGCTGGCCCGAGCCATCGAATGCAATCACAACATCGCCCACAACATTGAAACCGCCAAGGCCCAGGGCCTGTTGGCCGGCAATCCGCCAGCCAAACCCAAGGCCGCGATCCTGGGCCCATTCAGCGTCGATTGCTCGGCGTTGCAGATGTGCAGTGTGCTGGCCTGAGTGCAGCAAGATCTTCTGTAGGAGCGAAGCTTGCTCGCGATAAATCTGCAACGATAACGCGATGTGATGGATAGAGCGCTGCTGCGCAGCTATCGCGAGCAAGCTTCGCTCCTACAGAGGAGGAAAGGGCAGGATCAGGCCTTGGCCATGATTGCGACAAACAGCTCCGACTCGAGAAACCGCTGCAACCAGCGCTGCAGATTCAGATAAGGCGTCTGCGCAAACCACTGGCGATCGACATGGGCGAACTGCCGCACGAAAGGCGCCAGGGCCATGTCCGCCAGGCTCGGATGATCCGCCAGCAGGTAATCCTGCTGGCTCAACAGCTCATCCAGCTGGCGCAGAAACAGCTCTCCCTGGCCACGGTAATGCTCCATCGGCTGCTCGGGATAACGCTCGGCGTATTTGTAGCGATTGAGGTGCAACTTGAACACCTGGTCGTTTTCCGCGATCAGCGCTTCGATCCGTTGCTGCGCCGGCCCATCGTCCTTCAGCAGCCAATTCTGCGGATCGTGCTGGGCCAGGGCCCAGCGCATGATGTCCAGGCTTTCGTCGATTACCCGCCCATCAGCGTTGAGCACCGGCACCGTGCCCTTGGGCGACAGCGCCAGCATCTCGGCCGGCTTGGCCTTGAGGCTGACTTCGACTATCTCCAGCGGCACTCCGCTGTAGCGCAGTGCGAGGCGGGCGCGCATGGCGTAGGGGCAGCGGCGGAACGAATACAGGGTATTCATTTCACCTCCAGGGTACTCAGGCCATTGCCCTGGCGCCGTACCTGGATCTGCACCGGAATCCGCTCGTGCATTTCCTGCACGTGGGAAATCACCGCCACCTTGCGCCCCTGGGCCTGCAAGCCGTCGAGGGCGTCCATCGCCAGTTGCAGGGATTCCGGATCGAGGCTGCCGAAACCTTCGTCGATAAACAGCGACTCGATCTTCAGCGTGCTGGAGGCCATGGACGCCAGGCCCAGGGCCAGCGCCAGGGACACCAGGAAGGTTTCGCCGCCGGACAGCGAATGCACCGAGCGCAGTTCATCGCCCATTTCCGTGTCCATCACCAGCAGGCCGAGCATGCTGCCGCCGCGCTTGAGGCGATAGCGCCGCACCAGCTGGCGCAGTTGCGCGTTGGCATGATGCACCAGCAGATCGAGGTTGTAGGCCTGGGCGATCTTGCGGAAGGTGTCGCCGCTGGCCGAGCCGATCAAGGCATTGAGCCGCGCCCAGCGTTGCCATTCGGCGTAGGCCTGGGCGATCTGCTCGCTCAGCGCCTGGTTGGCGTCCTGCCGGCGCTGGTCCTCGCTCTGCTGGGCGCGCAGTTCGGCGCTCAGCTGTTCGCTGGCGGCCAGTTGGTTGTGCAGTTCGCTCAGGGCGTTGGCCAGTTGTTCGGCGTCGAGTTGGCCGTCGTGCTGGGCCTGATGGCTGTGCAGGCGTTGCTCGCGTTCGGTGACCAGGACCCTGGCCTGTTCCACCGCCTTTTCACTGGCTTGCAGTTGCTGACGCAGCGCGGCGACCTGCTGGTCGTCGAGGCTGAGCAGCTGTTCCAGGCCGCCGTCGTCCAGTTCCGGGTGCTGCTGGCGCCAGTCGGCGATCCTGCTGCCCAGCTCCTGCTGTTCAGCTTCCAGGGCCAGCAGGCGTTCCTCCTTGCCTTGCAGCTCCGCGCCCAGCTGCACCAGCAGGCTGCGGACTTCCTGCAACTGCTGGTTGGCCAGCACATCGGCGGCGCGCGCCTGTTCCACGGCCTGTTCCAGATGCTGCTGCCACTGCTCGGCACTGGCGTGTTCGCCCAGCAGTTGCGTGAGTTTGTTGCGGGTGCCTTGCTGTTGCTCGGCCAGGGTATTGAACTGCTCCTGGGCGGTTTGCAGTTGCTGCACCCGGGTCTGCTGGCGGTCCTGTTCCTTGTCCAGGGCCAGCTGGCGCTGTTGCTGCTCCTGCTGTTCTTCCTTCTGCTGGTCGAGCTGTTCCAGGCGCTGCATGACCTGCTGGTCGATCTGCATAAAGGTCGCGGCCGGGTCGCTGCGCAGGGCTTCGAGGGTATCGGCCGGCAGCAGGGTGGCGAAGGCGGACAGCTCTTCTTCCAGGCGCTGGCGATCCGCGCCCAGCTGCTGTTGCTGATGGGTCAGGTGTTGCGTGGCCTCGTGGCTGGCCTCGATCGCCGCCTGCAGTTGCTGTTGCAGGCGCCCGGCGTCCTTTTGCAGTTTCAGCAGGGCGCCTTGGCGCTGTTCGTCCTGCTGGATGCTTTGGTTCAGCTGGCTCAGTTGCTGGTTCAGCCAGGCGTCGCGCTTGCCTGCGTCCTGGTCGAGCAGCGCCGCCGACAACGGATGGGCTTCGATACTCGGCGCCAGGGCCTGCTGCTGGCTTGCCAGTTGTTCCTGTTGCTGGAGGAATTCCTTCTGCTGAGCGATCAGGCCGCCGACCTGGCTGCGCAGTTCGGCGAGTTTTTCCTTGAGTTCGTCCACCGCCTTGCGCGCGTTGGCTTCTTCGCTTTCGTCGTGGCGACCCAGGCTCTGCAACAACGCCTCGGGTTGATGGTACGGGTGCTCGTGGCTGCCACAGACCGGGCAGGGCTGATCGTCCTGCAACTGCTCGCGCAGCTCTTCGACACTGGCGCTGCGCGCCAGGCGCTGGCGTTCCAGCAGTTGCTGGGTCACCGTCAGGGTCTGTTCGGCGACCGTCAGTTCGGCCTTGCTTTGCAGGCCGATCCGGTTCAGCTCTTCGCGCTGGCGGGCGGCGGCTTGCAGTTTGTCCGCCAGTTCCGCGCCGCGCTTGTCCAGTTCCTGCTGGTTGGCCCACAGCCGCGCCAGTTCTTCGAAGGCGCGCTGTTGCTTGCGGTTGTCTTGCAGCAGGTCGCTGAGGATCTGCAACTGTTCGGCCACCGCATGGGGCTCGGCGCCGGCTTCGCTGTACAGCACCTGCAGTTCATCGCGTTGCGCGGCCAGTTGCTGCGCGGCGCTGGCGGCCCGTTGTTGCAGGCCGGGCAGTTCTTCCTGGCCCTTGTTCAGTCGGTTGCCGGCCAGCATCAGCTGTTGCAGGCGATCGCGGTAGGCGTTCCAGGCATCGCTCAGCGGCGCCAGATGGGTGCTGTGTTCCAGCTGCTCGGCAATCCGCTGCAGGCGTTCGCTCACCAGGCGCTGCTGTTCGAGCATGGCCTGGATCGCCTGCTGGCCTTGCTCGCTGGCCTGTTGCAGTTTGTCCTTGAGTTCGCCGGCTTCGCCGCAGGTCTTGCCCAGGTGGGCGAGGGTGCTTTGCTCGGCAAAGGCCTCGCGCAGCAGCGGGGCACTGGCGCTTTGCTGTTCCTGGGCGGCGAGCAACGCGGCCTGGGCCGTGCCCAGCTGCTGCTCCAGTTCGCCCTGGCGTTGTTGCTCTGCGCCTTGTTGCTGACGCTGTTGCCGGATCTGCTCGCGCAGCGGCGTCAGTTGCTGGTTCAGTTCCACCTGCCGGGCGAACTGATGGCGTTGCGGCGCCAGCTGCTCCAGGCGGGTCAGCCTGGTCCGCTCGCTGGCCAGGCCTTCCCAGGCTGTCTGCGCCTGTTGCAACTGTTCGGCGGCGCTTTGCTGCTGGTCCTGCAACTGCTGCAGTTCCTTGAGCCAGGCGTGTTGCAGCTCCAGCTGTTTGAGCTGCGCCTGCTGGGCCTTGAGCTGTTGCTGGGCGGTGTCGAAGCGCTGGTCCAGCTCGGCGCGGGCCTCGGGCTCCAGCGGGGTGATGCCGCTGGCCTGGGCCTTGAGGGTCTTGTGCTGTTCCTCGGCTTCCTTGCTCTTGCTGTAGGCGCGCCGCCCGAGCTGGCTGTAGATCGAGGTGTTGGTGAGCTTTTCCAGCAGCTCGCTGCGTTCCTTGTCGTCGGCCTTGAGGAAGGCGCTGAACTCGCTCTGGGCCAGCATCACTGCGCGGGTGAACTGCTCGAAGTTGAGCCCCAGCTTGGCTTCGATCAATTGCTCGTAGTCGCGTTTCTGGCTGGCCAGCAGTTGATTGCTGTCCAGGTCGTGCAGGCTCTGCTTGCTGGCCTGCAGCTTGCCGTTGGCCTTGTCTCGGGCGCGGTTGGTTTCCCAGCGCGCGCGGTAGCGATGGCCGTCGATGCCGACGAAATCAACCTCGGCGTAACCGCTGCCGGTGCCACGTCGCAGCAGGGTGCGCGGGTCGCTGGTGAGCATTTCGCTGTCCACCTCCGGCACCTTGGTTTCGCGGCCGATATTGTTCAGCCGCGGCACCGCGCCGAACAGCGCCAGGCACAGGGCATCGAGCAGGGTGCTCTTGCCGGCGCCGGTGGGCCCGGTGATGGCGAACAGCCCGGCGCTGGCCAGGGGTTCGGCGGTGAAGTCGATTTCAAAGGGACCGGCCAGGGAGGCCAGGTTCTTCAGGCGGATGGCAAGAATCTTCATGGCTGCTCCTCCTCGTGCTGCACTTCCTGGAGCAGTTGCGCGAAGTCCTTGAGGGTCTGTTCATCCACCTCGCTGCCGTAGCTGTCCAGCCAGGCGCGGCTGAACAGGTCCTGGGGGCTGAGCTGGTCCAGCTCCACCAGTTGCGCGGCGCCGTCGTCACCCTCGCGGCCGCCATTGCCGGCGTATTCGGCAGCAATCCGCACCAGGCGCACGGCCTTGCCGTCCAGGGCGCTTTCCACTTGCTGGCGCAGGTCCGGCTGCGGCTCGTCCAGGCGCACCCGCACTTCCAGCCAGGGCTGGCGCTGCTCTTCGGCCAGCAGGTCGATGTCCGGCAGTTCCGCCAGTTGCAGCAGGATCTCCGCCAGCGGCGCCGGGCCCAGGCGTTGCAGGTTGACCGCGCGCGGGATCAGCCGTGGCTCGACGCTGACCAGGGTTTCGCCGTCGAGCTGGATATCGAGGATCTGGTGCTGGTAGCCGATCTCGGAGAACGACAGCGGGATCGGCGAACCGCTGTAGCGGATGCGCTCCTCGCCGTTGACCTTCTGCGGCTTGTGCAGATGCCCCAGGGCCACATAGCTGATGCTCGGGCCGAACAGGCTGGCGGGCAGGGCCTCGGCGTTGCCGATGATCAGGCTGCGCTCGGAGTCTTCCGACACCGAACCGCCGGCCATGTGCGCGTGGCTGATGGCGACCAGCGCCTGGCCCGGCTGGCGCTTGGCATTGGCCGCGGCGATCAGCCATTCATGCACCTGGCCGATACCCCGCAGGTAATCGTCACCCAGGTGCGCGCCCGTGACCTCCGCCGGCCGCAGGAACGGCAGCGCCAGGCACCAACCGGCAATCTCACCGCTGGCATCGGGCAACGGCAACAACAGACGCTCGCTGTCCAACTGCCCGTCGTCCAGCCACAGCACCCGACCCAGGGCATGGGTGCGCAGACGCCGCATCAAGGGTGCCGGCAACTCGATGCGCGAGCCGGAGTCATGGTTGCCGGCGATCATCACAATGGTCAGGCCGGGCTGCTGTTCATGGGCACTGACAATAAAGTCGTACAGCCGCTCCTGGGCTTTGACCGGCGGGTTGACCGTGTCAAAGATATCGCCAGCGATCAGCAGCACATCAGGGCTGTGCAGCGCCAGCTGACGCAACAGCCATTCAAGAAAGCAGGCGTGCTCGAAATCGCGTTCCTGGCCATGGAGGTTCTGCCCCAGGTGCCAGTCGGAGGTGTGAAACAGACGCAAGGCAAACTCCGCAAACAATCAGGTGAGCCGCAGGGAAGAGGAGAGCGGCGTGAGGGGGGAGAGTTTACTGGCAAATCGGCTGGGGGGCTTGGTTGGATGGCGGTTGCGTTTAGCCGCAGGTTGCCGGTGTCTGGCTGGAACCTGCATAAAAGGCTGCTAGCACTCGCCCAACATTCTTTTTACCAAGAGAGAGCGCCCTCTACACGGACATTCCCATCTCGAGTGCCCGGGGCTCGAACCCCAACTCCGTGTACATACGGGTTGCACGTGCATTGAACGTCCACACCGCCAGCCTTATATCTTTGGCGTTGTGCTCGATTGCCCAGTCTTGAACGAGTTTTACAAGGGTTCGACCAATACCTTTCCCCCAGAATTGCTCGTCTACGCACACCGATCCAATACGAACGAAATCCAGCGGTTGCATCAGCGGACCGGAGCTTGTCGACAGGCTGGCGGAAATGAAGCCAGCGGCCTGATGGCCGACATTCGCAATGAAAACAACCTGGGTCGGTTTCTCGAAAAAACTCATCCAGTGCGGGAGGTCGCGCGAAAAGTCCTGGGTGGCAGCGGTGTAAATATCGGGACGGGCAGCGTGATGAATCGCGTTGAGTAATTGTCCCAACTCACAAATGGTCAGTGCATCCTCTACGGTCGCCGTTCGGTACGTGATGGCTTGATCCATGATGCGCAATTCTCCTTGAGTGTTAGGTCATCACCGCTAAGGGTTGAAATCAGTACACCACGAATGGCTTCGACGCTGTCACTTCATAGCGCCTTACAGTCAACTGATTCGAAAAAGACGGGATATCGCGACCAGGGCTTTCTCACCGTCAGCCTCATAGAGGTTATATAAGGCTGTTTGATCGCTAAGGTGATGCAGGTGGAAATGGTTGTAGAAAGCTTGGCCCAGGCGTTGTTCTTTGAAGAGCCCTCGACTCCACAGGTCTAGAAACTCGTCAAAGACGGCGCTCTCGATTTCCAGCGATCTGCTATCCATGTGAACCTTGATTGATGATGATCGCTGGCAAGATCCTATAAAGCTCATGATGGTTGTGCAATGCGCGCTCAGTTGAACGTCCGCCTCTGGGTAGCCAGTGCGAAGGGCTGCAATCGGCCAATAGCTGCCGTTCACGGCTGACAGCTATTGACTAAAAGCCGGCTCTGAGTTGGCTAATGAAGCTATACAGCTTCCTTAGTTAGCTGAGCTACAATCTCCAAAGTCTCCGGAGACTTAAAGTCGAGTAGTTCCATGGGGCGCTTAATCCTCATCAGCGCGGCCGGCCTGCCGTGCATAGGCTTGCCTTTTTTGACTTCCATTCGGCCATGCTCGAGTAGAACACTTTTAACACGCGGCCAGTGTTCATCGCGGAGCATGAATGATCCCTCGTCATCGTCTCCATCTCGGAGATAGCAGTATCTTACCGATCTACGAGCAACTTTCTCTAATAGGTAAACCGCAGGATGCTCTCTGAGTTGTCCTATGTCCGTATCGGCAAAGTGATTGCAAATGAATGCATCAATTTCACCTGGGTCTCTTTCGGTGCGGGGATTATCGCCTCGAATTTCTAGCGCGTCGACGCTCGGTGTGCTGCTGCCGAACATAGTGAACTCGTTAACTACGAGAGTTCCAATTTTGACCTTTTCAAAAGTAACATTTGAAACATCACTCCCGCAGATATCTAGTCGACTTATCGTGACATCTTGAAGTGCGCCGCTTGGGGAACCGCCTGCAAAAGTTGCATCATTTACTGCGAGGTAATCTATTCGATCCGTAAGACCCATGGCAAAACTCAGTAGTACCATTGCACCGCCGTTCGAGGCGAGACTATCGTTGGATGAGTCCCCATTAATTATCGCGTACAAATAGTCCATTGCATTTTTTGCGGTTCGCTCTGATCGCGTGAAGACTTCGGCGAAGACTTCAAGATGCTCGGCACTGAGAATGGTTCTGCGAAGCACACTCGGAATGGTTTTTTTAGCTAGCTGAGCTACTAGCGCGTTCCCTAGGAAATAATATTGCACCTCAGTATGAGGGAATTTTCTTTTATCCTTTACATCAGAAGTCTCTAGAAGAGAAATGCTACCGGCCTTGTGCGTGAGTTTTCGGCGGGAGTTATCGTCCAGCAACTCGCCAAAGCAATAATCTGTCAGGAAGGCCAAGTGATCTATTTCAATTAAATTGTTTTCTCTTGTGGCCATTTCTAACGCCACTTCTTCGAAGAGAGTATTTAAGTTTGGTGCAACATTGTCGCTATTTAAATCACCGAAAGTTTTTGAAAGTATTTTGGATTCACGCTCAATAAGATTGTTTACTAGAAACGAGCGAAAACCCTCCGAGTTCACGCTTGACCATCCACCGGCATCTCTCAAAACACTGAGGAAGAAGGGGCGTAATGCGTAGCTGTTACTTGAGAAGATATCAGCCGTAATTTCCTGTCCTAGGTCGGTAGGCTTCCATTTGGAGTTTGACAAGTATTTTACTGCGGTATCAATTGTTGCAAGTTTTATGTGTGCAAGCTTTAGATCAATAGCGCCTTTGTTTTCCGTACTAATTCTAGATATAAGCTCCTGCTCATCGAGAAAAGTATCTCGTGCAGCTAGTATGACCTTTCCAGAATTACCAATTTCTTCAATGAAGTCTTTTAGAGCTCGCCAAGAGTCCTCATATCCATCAGCATCTACGAGTTCGTCAAAACCATCAATTGCCGCAATCAATAACCCATGCCTAACAAGCATAGGTACGTGCGCGCCCGTGAAGGACGCTCCCATATCTTGAGTGGTGGCCGCAAGTACGTCCTTAAAGTTAGATAGACGGCGTCCGCTGCTCGATATGACAATTACAGGAGGGCTGATATTGTCTGAGAGGAATTTATTATATTGTGCTTTTGCTAACTCAGTAATTTGGAAAGTTTTGCCTACTCCAGCTGGGCCGTCTAGCAAAACCAACGTCACCTTGCCATCCGTGATCTTTATATTGCTATCAAGGTCTTTTGCAAGTATATCATTTCCGCCGTAGCTTATTTCAGACTCAATTACGGGCTTTTCTTTCGTTTGAGAAAAGAATCTTTTTTGGGTTTCTGCGAATCTTTTGATGTCCGAAAATTCACTTGAGGCAATAAGTGCTTTAATGTCCTTGTGTTCGGCTTTTTTATGCTTTGCTGAAATCCTACCTGTTTCTACGTCAATGTCGAACATTAGCTCCCTACCGTTTCGGATTAATATTATTCTTTTTTTTCCAGCCACAGGCTTTTGAGTGATCTCAGTGAACGGGTCGCAGAATAATTTAATATCTTCAATTGCTTGCGCTATGCTCATTTCAAATCCTATGAATTATTCCGTCTGTACTTAAATGCTTATTGTCAAGGTCACGCGTGATCCGAAAAACGTATGTTGGTAAACCCCACGCTTCAGCGACAAATACCCCTGGCAAAAGATCGTCATCATCACCTACTACTATGGCCAAGGTAGTAGGTCTTTCATTTCTCCTGAAGCTGCTACTTTCAGAGCGACAGAAGCTTAGAAGATCGGAAACTAAAGCTGTGTCCACCATTTTCTGGCTTGAAGATCCAGGGTTGCTTCGATCTGGACGCAAAGTGTCAAAAATAGGGCTTCGAGCTCCCCTACATATAAGCTCATTGCCAAATTCTATATCGGGCAGATAGGAAATTCCGTTTCTGGATACAGCCTTCAATTGAGTTCTAAGTTGATCCCATACAAGCTTGTCTGCGGAAGGTGACTTACCTCTATGCCATCCGTGATAAATTCTAGATTTTAATATTTTGATAGGCGACTTTGGCTCGATTTCCGCCAGTTTACTGATTATTCTGTCCTGTAACTCGGTGAACGCTTGTTTAGTGCAAGAAAGTCTTAAGGGCAATGGCATGTCACTTTTAGGCTTTATTCGAGCCACTCGAGATGCCGAGTCCCAGTCGATGAATAAATTTGCTGTTATCACTCGTCTATTCCTTGATGTCGTGAAAGTTTTTAGAGTGAAGACAGATCGCAGCTTTTGCATTTCTGCATTCAAAAAATATGGCCAGACGCTATCAAATCCACGGGCAACAGTCTATGGGGCTCCTCCCGCAGGCTAGAGTCTGCTTCTGGCCGAAAGCTGCCGTACCAGGCAGACCGCTTTCGGCCAAATGCGGTCATCTGATTCGTTAATGCCTGCGGCTCATTTGTGCTTGCCGGAAGCCCAGCCAGCTTCAAATCTGATACGGAGTTTTACCTCGTTAGCCTGGAAAATCTGAGTTCTTAATACCTGTCCACACAGCTCTGTGACAGGCCACACTTCCTCATTCAGTCGCACCATCCATACTGACTCCAGTGCCAATCCAAGGCCTCTGGGCTTACTCGGTGAGAATTTTGCTTTGGGTGGCGAAGCGGAGAGCCGTCCAACTTTCCGTAATCGGTACCTTCCAGTTTTGGTGACACTCGTACGACCATCGTTTCGGATTCGATGGCGATCAGCCCTAGATCGAACAAGGTATGGATATCCGCTCGTAACAGCAGCCCATTGGATACAACGTTGGTGTGGTCGCCCTTGTAGGGGTGGACGTGCGCGGCCTCGAGCACGTCGGGCAGGTTGCAACCTGTAATGGCACAGGCGTCGCCATAGGCGTCCATTAGCGCTTTGCGGAAAGCGGGTTGCCCTCTGCGTCGGATGATGTCGGCGGTTACACGCTTTCTGGCATCGGCTACGTCTGTGGGATCAAAGATGGCTGCTTGCTCAGCGGCATCCTCGGCGACTGCTAGTGCTTCTTCGACAGGATTCGAAACCCGTCGAATAGAGACGCCAAATCGGCTCCCCGATGATGCGTCGGGGTAAATTTCCCAAATGCCATGCTGAGCCTGATCGTAAGTTTCAAAGATGCCCCTGCCGACCTTGAACAGCCTGTCGTAGCGGTTGTCCTGATCAGTCCTTCGAGGCTTTTCATTTTGCGAGTACCCAGTCCGGGCAGGGGAGTTAACAGCCATCATGTAGAGGTCTGCCAGGTTCTTGGTGTTGTACTCCGGATTACGGGCGAGGATCCAATCTTCGACCTGCTTTCGACTGGCGGTGCCTCCAAGTTGAGTTACAGCAGCAAGGGCTTTCTCCCAGGTACGACTGTCTTCGAGGCTTCCTACTCCTGTGTCTTTTTCGGGAGTCTTGCCTTGAATGAGTTGGATCAGCCTGGCCTTCATGTCAGTACCAACATTCACGGCAGGCTTTAGGCCGGGTATCCACGGCAAATCCAGCTCATTGAGCACTGCTGAGATGTTCTGCATTCGGTACTCGAATGCCTTCGTGGTGCGATCAAACCGAGCGGCCAGTTCCTCATAGACCTGCTTCTTTGAGTAGCTAACCCCGGCCTCTTGCTTATCCGCCATTTGGCGGTAGGCCTTGACAGATGCGAGAAGCTCTTCGTTGCTCCAGCCCTTGGCCATAGGCCGTCCTCCCTTGAATGCTATGTCTGCGTTTAGGCTAACTGCTGGTGAGCGTGTCGCCACAATTCGTGCGCGTCATCGATCAGGCTGACGACAATAGAGCTACGGTTTGCAAAAAATCGTCCATGAGAGAGGGGCTCTGACTAAGGCTGAATTGCAGTGCGTAGTATCAGGCAAATCACGCTCTGATGTAATGGCCATTTGACCATGCATGACATCATGCAAGTCATGGTTTAGAACTGTGTCGACCGCTCAGACCTTGCCAATGAAGCGTTTTTCGAAGTCTCATCGCACTAAGTAATTCGGAGTATTTATGCTGTAAACAGCCCTTGCTTTTTGTAGACACGCGATGACCGCTTTTAGCTGAAAGCAAACACTTCAGCGAAGTGTCGATTTCCCATCGTCAGGCTTACCCGATACCGGGTAAATCCGCGCCAGTAATCTCAGGTATATCTTTTCAACCAGGCTCCCGCACCACAGCCAGGCGGCACCCAATCCGCGTTGTTCATACTGTTCGAACAGTTCAAAGCGCTCCATGCGCCACCCAGTAGTGCACAGCGCTGGGGAGTTGGGCAGGACCAGTCGACACAGGCAAGCATCGAGCACCCGATAGGTCTGACCCGACTGAATAAGCCAACCCAACTCAGTCTGCTCGACATTGCAGAACAGCAACTGGCAATCAGCCTTCAGTTCATGATCGAGAATCGAGTTCAGCCGCTCACGCAGGTGGGTGTTTGGCTGGAGGGGGCTGCCACTCAAATGAGTGACGAGCAGAAAGCGAGCGCTGGAGGTGATGATCAAAATTCGCGGCCTGCCTCGACGGGGAGAGCGGGGATTAGCTCACTCTCGGCCCGTGCTGAGGAAGGGGAAAATTCTGAAATGGGGTGCAGAAAACGGAGCGGAAGGCTGTGCGATTTCCTGGATTATTTCGGATACAGCGGCGGCAGGCTGCTGGTATCGGCCAGCGGGGTCTGCACGTGTTCGGCGATGGGGATGGCGCGAATTGCGCGCCACAGTTCTTCGCCTTGCCAGTATTGGCCGGTTTCGCTGTAGAGCGCGCCGTTCAGGCCGTCCAGGGCGTCGGACAGGGGCACGAAGCGGGCGGCCATGTCGGCCAGGGTTTCCGGTTGCTGGCGGGCCCAGGCGTCCAGGGCCTGGCGGGTGGCCTGTGGGTCGTTGGCCAGGCAGGCGCGCTTGAGGTCGTCGAGCAGGGTGCGCGGGCTGGGGCCGGTCTGCGCGGCGCGCAGGATCGCCGGTTGCCAGCGTGCGCGCCACCAGAGGCCGAAGCCCAGCAGGGTGGTGCAGGCGAGGAGCAGGGTGCTGAGTTTCCAGGCCCACAGGGTGCCGCTGTCGCCACCGGCGCCAGCCGTTGCCGCGCCAGCCGGGGTGTCCACCACCAGACTCGGGTTGTTCGCCACTTGCAAGGTGCGCGCCGGCAGGCTGCTGCGTTCCAGGTGGTCCTCATGGGTGTTCCACCAGACCACTTCCACCGCCGGCAGGTCGATGCTGCCGCTGCGGTTCGGCACCAGGGCCTGGCTGTCTTCGCGGCTGCCGATCAGCCCGCGGTCGCTGACCTGATTGCTCAGTTGCGGCTGGTCCGGGTAGCTGCGCAGGCCATTGGCCTCGGTCACCGGCAAGGGCGGCAGTTGCGAGCTGGACAGGCCTTCGGCCTTGAGGGTCAGGCTGCGGGTCAGCGAGTCGCCGACCTGGCTGTGCTCCGGCTCGGGGTTCCAGCTTTCGCCCAGGCTCAGGCTGCGGGCCGGCAGCCAGGGCGTGTCGGCCGGGTATTCGACCGGCTTGGCCTTGACCGTCAATGGCATCTGCGCCGAGCTCACGTGCACCAGCTTGCCCGGTTTCAGGCCCTGGGGCGCCGGGTCCTGGGTATTCGCGGCATCGGCCAGGGTGGCGCTGAAGATCAGTTCCGGAATGTTCAGCACGCCGCTGTGCTGGGGGAAGATTGCGTAGCGGATCTCGATCACGCCGTGGCGCACGCCGTTGATGACTTTTTCATAGGTGCGCGACTCGCCGAGCTGTTCGACTCGGGCGTCGTCAATCTGCAACGGCGTCAGGCTGCTGTCGTCGTACAGCGACACCGAGTGATAGATGTGCAGGGTCAGCACCGCCTGGGCCTGCACGTAGACGCTGTCCTGGTCGAGGCTGGCGTCGATGAACACCGGTTCCAGCGGGGCGCTGTCGCTGCGGCTTGCGCTTTGCAGCACCTGCAGGGTGATCGGCTGGCTCTGTACTTCGCCCAGTTGCAAGGGCGGTATCACCACGGTACCGGTGGTTTTCGGCAGCAGGGTGATGATCCAGCGGGTGATGGCGCGGTTGTCGCCGTTGAGGCTGGTCAACTGGTTGACCTGGCGCGTGCCCTGGACCTCGAACTGCGCTTGCAGCGGCGTCAGGTCGGGTTTGCCGAACAGCGTGACATTGTTGGATTCCAGGGTCAGCTCGACGGTTTCCCCGGAGTTCACGCGGCTGCGGTCGACACTGGCGACCAGCCCCTCGGCCCGGGCCTGAAAAGCGCCGAGCATCAGCACAAGCGTGAGTAAGAGGGCGGTGAAGCGGGTCATCGAATTTTTCCCTGATCCTGATGTTGTTGCTGTTCGTACCAGAACTTGCGGCGCAGCAGTTCGCCCGGATCGTCCGGAATCTGCCGCAGCCATTGTTCCAATGCCTGACGGTGTTCGCCGTCGAAATTGTCCTGGGCATCGCGCAGCGGCGGCGTGGTGGTCTGTTCGTCGCCCAGTTCGCTGCCGGGAATCGCATCGTTGCCCGGGGTGGCGACCTCGTCGTCCGTCGACTCGTCGGCGGTGCTGGGGTGGCTGTTCTCCGGGGGCTGCTGGCCCGGGGTGACCGGTGCCTGGGTCGCCGCGCCGGCTTGTGGCGGCTGGCGGGTTTCGTCGTTGTCCTCGCTTTCGCCCTTGGCCGGTTCTTCCGCTGGCGCGGGCTCGGTCTCTTGCAACAGGCGTTCGACCAGGGCCTTGTTCTTTTGCGCGGCCGAAAGCTCCGGTTGCAGCTCCAGGGCCTGTTCGTAGGCATCCAGCGCGGCTTCCAGCTCGCCGCTCTTGGCCAGGGCGTTGCCACGATTGTAGTGGGCGCGGGCGTCGTTGCCTTCGGCGAAGCGCTGAGCGGCAGCGGCGTAGTTGCCGGCCTCGTACAAGGCCACCCCTTGCCACTGCGGGTCCTCGAAATGCTGCGCCGCCTCGCTGGGCCGCTTCTGCTCCAGCAGGCGCTGGCCTTGCTGGTCGGGGCGCAGCCACAGGTCGTTGAACTCGAAGGCGTAGCTGGGCTGCGGCACGGCGAACAGCAACAACGGCAGGCAGAACAGCCAGCCGCGGCGCCCGGCGCAGGCGGCCAGCAGCAACAGTGGCAGGAGCAGCCAGTAACCCTGGTCGGCCCAGGTGTCCAGGCGCAGAGTCTGGCCGTCGCTGCGCAGATTCTGCGGGCCGCTGAGCAGGCCCAGGCCGCGCAGGTCGTTATCGTCCAGGCGCGCCGGGCGATAGCGGCCGCCGACTTCGCCGATAAAGCGCTTCAGACTCGGGCTGTCGAGGCGCGACATCAGAATCGCCCCCTGTTCGTCCTTGAGAAAGCTGCCGTCTTCCTGGGCCACCGGCGAGCCCTGGCGGCTGCCGACCCCCAGCATCAACAGTTGCGGCGCCTGGCCGCCGAGGGCCTGGCGGATGCCCTGGCGTTCCTGTTCGCTGAGGGACGAGCCGATCAGCAGGATCCGGCCCTGGCCCAGCGCGCCCTGGTCCAGCAGCTTCAGGGCCTTGTGCAACGCCAGGTCGGCGCGGTGGCCGGGCTGGGGCATGATCGATGGCTTGAGGGCTTCCAGCAGGTTGCGGCTGGTGGCCAGGTCATCCGACAGCGGCACCAGGGTGTGGGCGCTGCCGGCATAGACCACGATCGCCGTCTGCGCATCGCTGCGCACCTGCAACAGGTCCAGCAGCTTGCGCCGGGCCTGTTCCAGGCGATTGGGCGGGACGTCGCCGGCGAGCATTTCCGGGGTCAGCTCCAGCACCACCACCAGCGGGTCGGCCGGTTTCTGGCTGGTTTGCTCGACCCGCTGCCAGCCGGGGCCGAGCAGGGCCAGCACGGCAAGGATCCAGGCCAGGCCGAGGGCGACCCACGGCAGCTTGCTTTCGCGACCGCTGCCGCCGCTGAGCAGGGCGGCGTGAAAGGCCGGCGGCAGGATCATCTGCCAGCGGCCGGCGCGTTTCTGCCGGTGCCACAACTGCCACAGCAGCCAGCCGAGCAGCGGCAACAGCAGCAGCCACCAGGGACGGAACCAGTGGGGCCAGAGTTCGGCCCAGAACGGCGCGCTCATCGACGCCTCCGCAGACGCAGGCGTTTCAGCCGTTCGCGCCAGTGGGGCAAGGGCTGCAGAAAGCGCTCGCGGGTGAAAAAACGGTGCAGCGGATGGTCCGGCCAGCGCTCGCGCACCACCAGCAGCATGCTCAGCAGCAGCGCCGCGGCCAGCGGCCAGCTGTACAGCGCCTGCGCCGAACGGGCCTGGGTCGGTTGCTGGGTCACGGGTTCCAGTTGGTCGAGGGTGTCCTTGATCGCTTGCAGTTCCTGGCCGTCGCGGGCGCGGAAATAGCGCCCGCCGGTGGCTTCGGCGATGGCCTTGAGGGCCGGCTCGTCCAGGTCCAGGCTCGGGTTGAGGCCGAGCAAACCCAGGGTGCCGCTTTGCTCCGGGTCGGCGCCGATGCCGATCGGGTAGATCTTCACGCCTTCTTCGGCGGCCAGGCGGGCGGCGGTCAGCGGGTCGATTTCGCCGCCGTTGTTGGCGCCGTCGGTGACCAGGATCAGCACCCGGCTCTGCGCCGGACGTTGGCGCAGGCGCTTGAGCGCCAGGCCGATGGCGTCGCCGATGGCGGTGTTCTTGCCGGCGATGCCGATCTTCGCTTCGTCCAGCCACACGCGCACGGTGTGCCGGTCAAAGGTCAGCGGCGCTTGCAGGTAGGCCTTGCTGCCGAACAGGATCAGCCCGACCCGGTCGCCTTCGCGGCGCTCCAGGAAGTCGCCGAGCAGGTGCTGGACCAGGTTCAGGCGGCTGACGTCTTCGTCCTGCCACTGCATGTCGGGGAAGTCCATGGAGCCGGAGACGTCCACTGCCACCAGCAGATCGCGACCGCTGGCGGCCACGGGCAGCGGTTCGCCCAGCCATTGCGGGCGGGCGGCGGCCAGCAGCAGCAACAGCCACAGCAGAATGAAGGGCGCCTGCTGGCGCCAGGTCGGCAGGTTGGCTCGCGCGCGGCGCTTGGCCAGGCCTTCCAGGTCACTGAGGAAGCTGACCTTGAGCGCCGGTTCGCCGCTGTCGGCCACCGGCAGCAGCACCCGCAGCAGCCAGGGCAGCGGCAGCAGGGCGAAGATCCACGGCCAGGCGAACTCAAACATGTTTGCGAATCCAGATTTCCACCGCCTGGGTCAGGCCGGCGATGGCCTTGTCGTCAAGCTTGCACTCGGGTTTGTAGGCGCCTTCCACCAGAACCATCCAGCGTGTAAGGCCGGCCGCCGGGCAGCGGTTGTCGAGGAACGCCAGCCACTTGCGGCCGTTGAGGGTGTGGCTCTGGCTGTAGGGGTAATGGTTGCGGCACAGGCGCTTGAGCAAACCGTTGAGCTGTTGCAGCCAGGCACCGGCGGGCGCGCCGTCGTAGGGCTTGGGCAGCAGCGCCAGCTCGGCGAGGGCGGCCAGGCGTACCGGGTCCAGCGGTTGTTCGGCGCGGGGCAGGGGTTGCTTGCGTGGCCAGAAGCGCTTGAGTTGCCACAGGCCGAAACCGAGCAGCGGCAGCAACACCAGCAACAGCCACCAGCCCGGCGCCGGCGGCCACAGGTCGATGGCGGGCGGGGCGATCAAGGGTTGCAGTTGGTCGAGGCTGCTCATCGGGCTTTCCCCGGGCGCTGCGGGTTCAGGTACTCGCGCAGTTGCTCGACCATTTCGCTCTGGGTGCTCAGGGGCATCAGCAGCACCCGCAGCTTCTGCGCCAGCAGTTCCCAGCGGGCGATGCGCGCTTCGCTCTGCGCCCGATAGGCCTGGCGCAGTTCGTAGTTGAGGGTGTCCAGCTCCAGCTGCGCGCCGCGTTCGGCGAAGCGCAGCAGGCCGGCGGCGGGCAGGGCGTGGTCCAGCGGGTCGGACAGCGGCATCAGCAGCAGGTCGCAATGCCGCGACAGCAGGCTCAGTTGCTGCTCGGCGGCGTCGCTCAGGGCGCGTTCGTCGCAGATCACGATCACCAGGCTGCCCGGGCGCAGCACTTCGCGGCCACGGCGCAGGGCGGTGCCGAGGGCGTCGCGCTCGGGTTCGGTTTCGCTGTGCAGCGACTGGTTGACCCGCACCAGGCGGTTGAGCAGTTGCAGCAGGCTCTGTTTGCTGCGCCGTGGCTTGATCTCATAGTGGTCGTCGTCGCCAAACACCAGGCCGCCGACCCGGTCGTTGTGGCCCAGGGCGGCCCAGCCGATCAGGCTCGCGGCCTGGGCGGCGAGCACCGACTTGAACATCAGCCCCGAGCCGAAGAACAGCCGCCGGCTCTGCTCGACCATGATGAAGATCGGCCGTTCGCGTTCTTCGTGGAACAGCTTGGTGTGGGGTTCCTGGGTGCGCGCGGTGACGCGCCAGTCGATGGTGCGCACGTCGTCGCCAGCCTGATAGACCCGCACCTGATCGAAGTCGACGCCACGGCCGCGCAGCTTGGAGTGGTGCAGGCCGACCAGCGGGCTGCGCTGGCTCGGCGTGGAAAACAGCTGCACTTCGCGCACGCGATGGCGCATCTCGATCAGCTCGGCGAGGCTGACGCGGATGCCCGGGGCATCGACTGTGCTGGCGTTCATCGGGGTCAAGCGACGGCTACGACGTCGAGAATCCGCTGGACCACCCGGTCCTG
>Ga0066464_1000335_pt1 | contig 20675 bp, 23 predicted proteins | sample LakWasMe94_HOW11_2_FD_59583 | JGI IMG/M metagenome (GOLD analysis project Ga0066464, IMG submission 59583) | Freshwater sediment methanotrophic microbial communities from Lake Washington under simulated oxygen tension - Sediment Metagenome 94_HOW11 | ecosystem: Environmental > Aquatic >...
TACCCTATTGTCAACAGGAAATTTTTAGCTGTCGTGTTCCACCCGAAACGGAAGAGACCCGAAAAATAGGCCACTAGCCCTCGTGGAATATACGTAGTTCGCTATCGAAACTGTAGCGATACCGTGTGTGCCACGTTGGCGTTTCCTTGCTACTCCAAGCCCATGCAATTCGCGTAATACGTCACGGTGGCCGGCCAGTCGGAGAAGACGCCGATGACGCCCACCTCTTGGGCCAGCACGTGCAGCGCCTGCAGCGTGTCGCCCTCGTGGTTCATGGCCCGATTGACGCCTTGGTAGTACCAGCCGCCATGGCCACTGGCGATGACGCCGGCGCGCTCCAGGCTCCAGGTGATGATGTTCAGGCCGGCGGCCTTGGCATTCTTGGCATAGGTGGATGCGGTCAGCTTGCCGTCGGGGGTTGTGTCCAGCAGCGCAAAGATGGGCGGCGCCACGATGTTGATGCCGTCCCTTTTGTAGCTCTGCAAGGTCGCCAGGTTGGGCAGGGCGGCCGGCGTGGTGGCCTCGTCCAGAAACACCGCCTGCTTGGCAAAGGCCGGCTCGTGCTTCACCCAGTACAGGATGTCGGCCTTGCTGAACGACTGCGCAAACACGTGGCTGGCGGGCACCTTGGCGGCTTTGTAGGCGTCAATCATCTTCTGCGCATAGGCCTCTTGGCTGAAGCCGTCAAACGGCATGGCCACGACCGGGGCCTTGAGCTCGGGCGTCATCTTCACGCCCAGGCGCGTGAACAACGCGATGCTCTCCTGGTGCGTCATCAGCGTGCCGCTGGTGGGGCCCGCGTACAGGTCGGTGCGCCAGTTGGCGGTGCCACCCAAATACTCTTGCGGTGTGGTGGCCTTGGGGTTGAACGCGTCCATCTTGCCGCGCAGTGTCTTGAACTCGGCCAGCGTGATGTCACTGGTGCGGCACTCGGCCGATGCGGGCGAGTTTGTGGCCGCGTCGTAGGGCACGAAGGGCTTGCTGCACTTGGCGGCCAGCGGCGTCACCAGAATATTGGTCGTGGTGTGCAGGTCGTTCTGCGCATGGCGGCAGACCAGCTCCTTGTCCTTGGTGAAGGTCACGTCGCATTCCACAATGCCGGCCCCCATGCGCGCCGCGGCCTCGTACGACTCCTTGGTGTGCTCGGGGAACATCAGCGCCGCGCCCCGGTGGCCTATGGAGAAGGCGGTGCGCTTGAACGGCCCGTTGCCACAGCTTTGCAACTGGGTCTTGAGCGGGCCGTCGGCCATGTCGTTCACCAGGAAGTAGGGGCGGGGTCCCAACTGGATGTTGGTGATGGGCGATGACTGGGGGTTGCTGTTGGTGGGTTTGTCTTGCGCCGTGGCGGTCAGGCCGCAAGCCAGCAGCAGCACAGCGGCGCTGCAGATTTTGAACAGGCGGTGGAACAGGTGGTGCATGGGGATGGGCCTATTTATCGGAGTTGTTAAATATAAAAATGCCGCTAGCCCTCGTGAATTGGTCGTTCGTAGCTATCAAAACAATAGTTCCTTCAGCCGGGTGGCTTGGCCAAACCCCGCAGTCGCACATGCGCATCGCACTCCCACTGCGCCGGCTGCTGGCTCTTGGCGCGCAGGTAGTGGTGGGTGAACACATCCAGGTAGGCCTCCAGCGTCTGCGCCGCCAGCGGCTCGCCGGCCAGGTCCAGGCACAGCGCCGCCACCTCGGACGTGCAGAAGTGGTCATCGCGCCGGGAGCGGCGCAGCTTGTAGCGCGAGATTTGCTCTGAGGCCAGGCTCAGCACCGGCAGGTGGTCCAAGTAAGGGCTCTTGCGGAACATCTTGCGTGCCTCGGGCCAAGTGGCGTCTAGCAGCACGAAAAGTGGGCGCCCCCACGCTCCACCGCTTCGCGGGTCGCTGCCACCCGTGGGGGCTAATTCCCCTTGGGGCGGCCCGGCGGGGAATTGCGCCGCTTTGTTGCGCTCGATCAACTGCGTCACCACACGCCACTCCGCCACAAACTCCCCCGGAAACACCACATACGGCTGCCACTGCGGGTCGGCCAGTAGGGCCAGTAGCGCAGGGTCCACCTCGGTGCGGGCCCAGCCAAAGGCAAAAGTGTCGGCCACTACATCGGCAATCAGCCAGCCCGTGTTGCTGGGCTTGAGCGCTTCGATGTCCGCCATGATCAGGCACACCCCGGCGCGGGTCGACACCACGGGCCGTGCGGCGCACAGGCAGTGGCTCACCACCAGACGGCAGCCCGCGCAACGCGGCACATCCGACCCGCCGCGGGCGCGGAAGGGCTTGGAGCTGCGGGCCAGGCGGGCGGTGCGCAGGCGGGCAACGGCGTGGGGTGGCGCGGCTGATGCGGGTGGAATGGGCAAGGCGCTGTTCAAACTGTTTGATGTATGTACTAAAAATGCCTTTGCGATGGTACGCCACGCGCTCTCACCTCAATGGTGGCGCGCTGAACCACACAACAAGGAGCAACCAATGGGAACCATGGTGAATGTCGCACGCCTGGATGGCAAGACCGTGCAGGGTTACCTGGTCCACCACGCATTTGCCAACGAAACCGCGGTAGGCCCCGGTTGCATTGCCGCTACGCAATACGACCCGGTGTGGGCCCAGCAAGCCTGGGACCGCACGCTGCGCTTCTTTGGCAAACACCTGGGCTGACGCGCGAGGGTGTTAACGATTTGTACGGTTATCCCTCGCCAAATATGATCAGCGCGCTATCAATAGCGTAGCGCTCTACTTGGCGGCTACCGGCTTCACCAGCTTGAACGCATGCGCCCACTCGTTGCGCAGCAGGCCGGGTATGCACCACAGCATGCACTGGGGCTCAATCGCACGGGCGGCGGTGGCGGCGCCCATGTCCGCGCTGTCCCAGCCCACGCTGCCCAGCAACTGGCTGACCGTGGCCTTGGCAGCGGCGTCGTTACCGGCAATGAACATGGTCGGTGCGCCGCCTTCAAACTGCGGGTCGACCATGAAGCCGCTGCCCACCGAATTGAACGCCTTGACGAAGCGCACGGCCGCAAACTCGGCCTGCAGCGTCTCCAGCAGCGATTCATTGGGCCCGGTGAAAAACTGCAGCACGCCGTTGACCGGGGGTGCATCCGCAATCGGGTTGCAGGCGTCAATGACCACCTTGCCTGCCAAGGCCTGAGCGCCAGCGGCCTTGACCGCCGCCACGGCGGCGTGGCCTTTGACCGCCAGCACCACCAGTTCACCAAACGCTGCCGCGTCGGCAAAGCTGCCCACTTGCGCCCCGCTGTTGGCGGCCTTCCAGTCGGCGAGTTTGGCCGGGCTGGAGGTGCCCAGCAGTACCTGATGGCCCTTGGCTGTAAAGCCTTTGCCCAGTGCCTGAGCCACGTCGCCAGAGCCGATGATGCCGACTTTCATGGTGTGTTCCTTTTTAAGGTTTGTGTTGCGATGGGTGAACTGTAGATTTGCCACGAACAAAGAAAAAGTCATCAATGGTTGTTTGATTGCTGAGTAGAAGTTGATAATTGCCGGCATGAAAAACCTGCAAGGCCTGCTCGCGTTTGTTGAAATCGCCGCCAGCGGCAGCATCACCGCCGCGGCGGACCGCCTGGACCTGACGGCAGCCGCCGTCAGCAAAAGCCTGGCCAAGCTGGAACAGCAGTTGGGTGTGCGGCTACTGAACCGCAGCACGCGGCGCCTGTCGCTCACGCAAGAGGGCCAGGGCTTTCTGATTGAGGCCCGCCAAGCCCTGCGCCTGCTGGACGAGGCGGTGGCCGGTGTCTCGCAATCGGCCAGCACGCCCGTGGGGCGGGTGCGCATCTCGGTGGGCATGGCGTTTGGCCGGCGCTGGGTCTTGCCGGCACTGCCCGCCATCAGCGCCGCCTACCCCGGTCTAACCGTCGACGTGGACCTGGACAACCGCCCGGTGGACCTGGTGGCCCAGGGTTATGACATCGGCATTCGCGGTGGGCTGATTGAAGACTCCAGCCTCATTGCGCGGCGCGTGTGCGCGCTACCGCTGGTGCTGCTGGCCAGCACCGACTACCTGCGCACGGCCGGTGTGCCCGGCACGATCGAATCACTGGCCCAACACCGCAGCGCTGGTGTGCGCCTGGCCAGTGGGCCGCCTACGCCGTGGGTGTTCAAACAACCAGACGGCAGCCGCGTGGAACACACCCCGAAGGCCCAGCTGACGGTGAACGACCCCGAGGCCCTGATCGACCTGGCCCTGGCCGGTGCCGGCATCGTGCAGGGCGGCCTGACCCACGCGCTGCCGCACCTGCACAACGGCACCCTGAAACTGGTGCTACCCGGCCTGCACGACCCCGGCTCGCGCGAGGTCGTGGTGCACTACCCGCACCGCCGCTACCTGGCGCCGCGCGTGCGTGTGGTGGTGGACGCGCTCATGGCCCATTTCGCCGCCAGTGCGGACATGCATCTCAGCGTGGACACCCTGGTGCGCGACCATCCGCAGCTGGTGGCACACGCGCTTCGCTAAAGTACGTGCATGCCGATGCCGTTGCCACCGTGCTTGATGCGGTAGAAGCCGCCCTGGCCGCACTCAGCCCCATAGACCTGCGCCACGACATCACCGGCACCGTGGGCTACCAGCAGCGCTTCTACCGGCTGCGCGATGCGCATCCAGCACCTGATGTTTGTCAGCGACCTGGATGACCTGGAGCGCAAGCACGCGTTGGCGCAAGAGTGGTTTTGGGAGACTTTGGGCCAGATGGAGCTATGTGTCAAATAGGCCGCTAGCCCCCGTGGAATATGCGCAATAAGCTACTAAATACGTAGCAAGTCCGGCGCGAAGAACGGCGTGCTCTGGCACCCAATAGCCTGCACACCCAGCATGTAGCACGAACGTGCTACTATTTCCTACCCATCAAGGAGACTGCGGCATGTCCACCACCACCATTCGAATTGAAGACGACCTCAAAGCCCGTGTGGCCGCGGCCGCACAGCTCGCTGGCAAAACCGCCCATGCTTTCATTCTGGACGCCATTTCCCAAACCGTGGAGCAAGTGGAGCTGGACAATGCCTTTAACGCAGTGGCCGACCAGCGACGGGCCACCATTCAAGCCAGCGGCAAAACCGTGCCGTGGGATGACGCAAAAGCCTACCTCACTGCGCGGGCGAATGGCAAGCCCATCCGCAAGCCTGCCGCACGCAAATTGGCCAAGTGACGACCCAGCGCATGACCCGCATCGAGTTGGCGCCGGAAGTCTTTGACGACTTTGACCGTTTTTTTGACCACATCGCCCAGTTCGACGCTGGCTCCGCTCCCCAGCGCATTGGTGACATTCTGGAAGCCATCCAAATCCTGACCCACAGCCCCCTGATCGGGCGCCCCGTGAAAGACGGCAAACGCGAACTCATCATCGGTCGCGCCACGCGTGGCTATGTGGCGCTGTACCGCTATGTGGCGGCCATCGACACGGTGTTTGTGTTGGCGGTACGGGCTAACTAACCAACCCATCCCAAACCAGCTTCACCCCTGTCAACAGCATGCCCGCATACAAGAAGCGGTAGAACAGCACCTGGCTGATGCGCCGCGCCCAGTGCACGCCTATCCACACACCAATCGGTGCAATGGGCAGCAGCACTAGCGATGTGGTCATGTTGCGCATGTCCAGCAGGCCCAGCCAGGCGTAGGGAATCCACTTGCAGATATTCACCACAAAGAAGAAACACGCCATGGTGGCGGTGAACCGCACGGGCGATAGCTTGAGCGGGATCACATACGCGTTGATGGGCGGGCCGCCCGCATGCGCCACAAAGCTGGTAAAGCCCGACAGCGTGGTCAGCACCGCGCCCAGCCACTTGGGCGGCAAGGGGCTGTTGGGCTCGGGTGGAAACAACACGCGCTGTGCCAGGAACAGCAAGGTGAACACACCCACGATGGCCGCCACGGTGTGCGCGTTCAGCAGCTTGAACAGCAGCGCCCCCACGACGATGCCCAGCACCCCGAAGGGAAGAATGAAACGCAACAGCGCGCGGTCAAAGTCCTTGCGAAAAGCGGCCATGCCCAGCACGTCCATCAACAGCAGCACCGGCATGAGGATGGCCGCCGCCTGCGGCACGGTCACGGCGAGGGCCATCATGGGCACGGCCAATGAGCCAAACCCCGAGCCGAAGCCGCTCTTGCTGATGCCCAGCAGGAGCACGGCGGGGATGGTGACGGCGTAGAAGTAGGGGTCGGTGATCATGGGTTTCAGGCACGTAGACCGTGGCGCAGCCGGGCTGCAGGGGTAGACAATCAAATGCCACCCCCAATTCAACCAGAGAATTTGCAATGAAAACACTATTTGCCTCGCTGCTGCTCAGCGGCCTTGCGCTGGCCGCCAGCGCCGAGACCATTGGCAGCGTCAGCACCACCTTCAAACTGCTCAGCCCCAACGACAAGGTGGTGGTCGATGTGTTTGACGACCCGGCGGTAGACGGCGTGGCCTGCTATCTGTCGCACGCCAAAACCGGCGGCTACGCCGGCGCGCTGGGTATTGCAGAAGACACGGCTGACGCCGCCGTGGCCTGCCGCCAGGTGGGCCCCATCCGCTTCAAAGAGAAGATCGACAAGCAGGACGAGGTGTTTAACGCCCGCTCTTCCTTCCTGTTCAAGCACGTGCGGGTGGTGCGCATGGTGGATGTGAAGCGCAACACCCTGGTCTATCTGGTGTACTCCGACAAGATCATCGACGGCAGCCCCAAGAACAGCGTGACGGCGGTGGCTGTGCCGGCTGAGCAGCCGATCCCTGTCAAGTAGGCCTATAAGGCGAATCGGGCTGTAGCCCCCGTGGAATGTTCGTAAGCAGCTATCAATTCATGAGCAAATCACCACACCACTCGTTCAAAACGCCTGAGCAGCTCCACGCGTGGCTGCGGGCGAACCACGCCAGTGAGACTGAGCTTTGGGTGCGCATCTTCAAAAAGGCCACCGGCCAGCCCTCCGTCACCTGGGACGATTGCGTGGTGGCCGCTATTTGCTGGGGCTGGATCGACGGGGTGCGCAACGCCTTGGACGACACCTCGTTTCTGCAACGCCTGACGCCACGCCGCGCGCGCTCCAACTGGTCGCAGAAAAACGTGCAACATGCCGAGCGGCTGATAGCGCAAGGGCGCATGCAAGCCGCCGGTCTGGCGCAGGTAGTGGCCGCGCGCAGCGATGGGCGCTGGGCCAGCGCCTACGCCGGCAGCGCCACCATGGTGGTACCCGAAGACTTTTTGGCGGCGCTGCAACAAGACCCCGCTGCCCACGCTTTCTACGCCACGCTCAAACGCGCGAGCCAGTTCACCATTTACCACCGGCTGCACAGCGCCAAGCGCCCCGAAACGCGGCAGAAGCGCTTCGCGGAGCTGCTGGCGAAGTTGGCGCGCGGCGAAACACCTTAGCCCGTGGGCGTACACAACTCCACCAAGTAGCCATTGATACTCCTGCGCCCGTTTGACGACGCCACGGCCGCATCAGCTGCTTTTGCGACGTGTGTGTACAACCCAGCGGGCCCTACTCTGTCTCAGCCGAGGTGATGGTCCCAGGCAACTCGGCAAACTTTGCCGCCATCGTGGGGTTGCCCCGTGTGAGCTTCTTGATCGTCAGATCGTCGGCCTTGTCGTTGGCGAGTCGCAAATTGTTCGCTGACTTGTGCAGCGCTTCCTTGGTTTTTTCCAGGTCCTTGATTGCTTCGTCGATGCGCTTGATGGCTTCTTCAAAGCCTTCGGAGGCCAGGCGCCAATTGCGCCCAAACGCAGTCTTGAATTCGTCGAGCTGGGTTTCGAACTTCGTAATGTCAACGTTCTGCGAGCGCACCAGTGCCAGCTCGGACTTGTACTTCATGGAGTTCAAAGCGGCATTGCGCAGAAGCGTGATCAGGGGCACAAAGAATTGCGGCCGCACCACGTACATCTTCGGGTAGCGGTGGGAGACATCGACGATGCCGCTGTTGTACAACTCGCTCTCAGGCTCAAGCAGGGACACCAGCACCGCGTACTCGCACGCCTTTTCAGTGCGGTCCTTGTCCAGCTCTTTCAGGAAGTCTTCGTTCCTCTTCTTGGTTGCCGTTTCATCGCTCTCGTTCTTCATCTCAAACATGATGGAGACGATCTCGGCGCCCGACTCGTCCGAGTCGCGAAAAATGTAGTCGCCCTTGCTGCCGGTGCGGGCATCGTTGTCTTTCTCAAAATGCGCCCGCTGAAAGGCTGCAGCACGGATGCGGTTGAACTCGATCTCGCAGTGCTGCTCCAGGGTTTCACCCACCATCTTGGTCGAAAGCCGCGCCTTAAAGTTCCGCAGGCTCTCAATCGCTCCATCGCGCTCCTTGATCTGCAACTCGTATTTTTCCTTGATGGCCTTCTCTTCCAGCTGATTTTTCACGGTGATGAGGTTGAGGTCATTTTTTAATCCATCGCGCTCTCGGGCGACCACACCCACGGCTTCATTCACGGCCAGCTGGCGCGCCGCGTCGCTGGCCTCCAGCTTGGTTTGCAGCGCCTGAATTTCGGCGTCCTTTTTGGCGGCAGCCGCTTGCAGCTCATGGGCCAGCTTGGCCTCGGCCAACTGAGCCGCAGCTTGCTGCGCGTTACGCGCTTGCTCCAGCTCGTTCGCAAGCCTATCACGCTCTTTACTGACCGCGCCCAAAGCCTCCGTCACCGCCAGCTTGCGGGCTACCTCACCGGCAGCGATTTGGGCCTGCAAGGCCTGAATCTCGGCATCTTTGCGCGCCGCAGCCCCTTGCAGCTGATGGGCCAGTTGGGCCTCGGCCAGCTTGAGCGCCGCCTGCTGGTCCAGCTTGGCCTGCGCCAGCTCGTTGGCGATGGCATCGCGCTGCTTTTCTACGGTGCCCAAGGCCTCGGCCAGCGCAAGCTTGTTCGCCACCTCGCCCGCGTCGAGCTGGGCTTTCAGCGCCTGAATCTCCGTGTCTTTGACGGCCGCGGCTTTTTGCATCTCATTGGCGACCTTGGCCTCGGCCAAGGCAATCGCGTCACGCTTTTCCCGCTCGGCCAACTCTAGCCGTTCGTGCAACTGTTTGTCAAAATCGCCATCGCGCACCTGCTTGAGGATGTCGGCGTACCCCGCCTCGTCGATCTTGAATGCTTTGCTGCAGTGGGGGCAGATGATTTCATGCATGTCTGTGCGTCCTGTTTTTGTTAGTAGTTGACGAGTGGCCAATTTGGTCGAATGGCCCCTTTGCTAATGGGTGCGCTCTGGTTCCCCAATGCTCTTGAGTAAAGCGTTGTATTGAACCTCGTCAGAGGCATATATCTTGTCTAAGACATAGTTCGCAACCTTTGCGATCTCAGGAATCTCCACAGGCTTGAAGCTTCGATCAGGTATAGCTTCAAGGTGGGAGAACTCGTTGTTGAGCCGGTTTACCAGAGCAACAGCAGTGTCTTCCTCTTCGCCAAAGAACTTCTTGATGCGCTCAAATGCATCGCTTCTATCGTCATGGTAGGGGTACTTGAAGAACAGGAAAGCCTCAAGAAACTTGCGCAGGTTGTTGCCGAAACCGAAGAATGGTTCGTGATTGTCTGCTGCCGCTGCTTGATCTTTGCACTTGTAAATTTGGTGGAAAAGGTAGTGAAACTCTGTGATGTAGTCTCGGAGATAAGAGGGCATAAGCAGAATATTGCTTGAAGCCCCATTTCGCTCAATCATGAAGTGCTCATGATCGCTCGCGCTTTTGGTCTTACCTTCGCCTGCTGTGATTTTCTTCGACGGAATGGATAGTCGTTTAAGGTATTTCAAGAAATCCAAGTTGTGTGTAGATATGAAGAGTTGCTTGTAGCGATATGAGTTTGCGCCGTCTTTTTTTATTGGTCTGGTTATCAAGCTTTCAATCAGGCTGAACATGAAGAAGATGTGATTTCCGTCCAGGCTTGAGATTGGATCATCGATGTAGATGATCAAGTCCTTTCCTTTGCTCTCTGGATCGTCAAGCTTCGCCATGAAATAGCAGAAGGCGATAAGGCTGCACTCTCCTTCGCTAAGGTTATATGCGGCCTTCCCGTCCCGTGTGACCTCAAACTTGACGGTGACTTTGTCCTCGCCGTCGCGGGCCTCCAGCTTTATTGCGTCATGACCGAAGAAGTTGGTGAGTAGGGAGTTAACTCGTTCCGCTCCCTTGCGCTCATCCTTTTGCTTGGCCCTCAACGCCTGAACTTCAGCTTCAGCTTCGCGAATTTCCTTCTCTGCATCGGTATGTGCAGTGCCAGCAGTCTCTGCATCTGTCTTCAGGATGGAGATGCGGTCGAGTTCCTCGTCATAAGAAATCGCATCAGCAAACGCGAACACGTCAGCTAATCGAAGCGCATCTCTGGCAGCGGTCTTATCCTTCTCCAATGTGGAGGTATTGCTGTTGCTAACGCCGATCAGTGCATTGATGGCGGCTACATGCTTTCCGATTTCTTCAGCGTCATGCGCTGGAACTTTCAGGGACACGGGCTGAAACAGGTTGTTCTTCCGGGTCTCAAGCGCCTTCTTTAGTGCCTCCAAGTCCTTCTTGTAGACGGCCAGTGCATGTAAGAGAGCCTTGCTGCTTGCTTCAAACGCGGTGCGCTCATCAGCGTAGAACTGGGCACCCGTGAAGCTGTTGTGCTCCGCGATGGTGCTGATTTCGTTAGTCACTGAATTGAGAACCGCATCCAAAGCCGTCTCCAGGTCGCCCGACTCTTTGCTGAAGTGCTCGTCCAACACTTGCCAAATATCGTGCGGCAGATCCTGTCGGCAGAAAGCACAGGTGTCCCGTTTTTCGCGGTGGTGTCCCATCCCCTGCTTGACCCATAGTTGCAAGGCGCTGTCTTTCAGAAGCTCCTCTATGGCTTTGGTCGGGGTAATGGCCTTGGACAGCAGAGGTTCGGCAGTAGCGGTCAGTGACTCCAGCTTGAGAGTGATTGTCAGCGAGCCCGTGATGTCGGGAAGAGCTTCTTGCTTGAGTAGCGTGAGCTTGCCGGCATGTTCCTCGGTAGTTAATGCGACGAAACCAGGCTTCTTCGTGGAAGCAATGTCTCGCCTGATGTGGTCAATGTTGTAAACGGCGCTGCCGTACTGACGGTTCTTCTTGATCTTGTCTGCGGCATGGGTCCGCAACTTCTCATCTAAGCCATTTGATGCCGTAGCGTGGGCAGACTTGGTGCGATCGCGCTCTTTGCGTTTGGCTTCCAGATCAAAGCGAAGCCCCGCTTTGCCTTCAATGCTGCCTAGCTTGGTTTCAATAACAGCAATGGCGTCGTCGATTTCCTTGTTCTGCTCACCGACGATGGCGAAGGTCTTAATAACTCCACCGACATCCTGATTGACCAAAAAGCTCAGGTTGTCGGTCACGAAGTCGCGGTTGTAGACCCGCACATCGTAGTTGTGGCTCGACAGGCTTGCATGTGTGACCGCACCCTTGTCACCCGTCACCGTGAAGGAGGAGCCAACATAATTTAGTGGGAGCTTACGAGTCTCTAGCGCACGAAAAATTCGGGACAGAGTTGTCTTGCCAGAATAGTTCCGTCCGTAGAGGATGTTTAAGCGTTGAAACGACTTGACATTCTTGCCGCTGTCGCGAACCGTCTTCTTCCAGTCCAAGCCTTGGAAACTGCCAAAGCTCGCTATATCAATTTGATTGATCACCAGTCTTATCCCCCTTTTTTGTTGCCTCTCGCTTTGAGTCGCTTTTGAATGCACACAGAATTGCAGAATCGCTATTCCTGTAACTGCCTCCCAAACCCCCCACTCCCACCCACACCAACCACCAACCTCTGCGTAGCCCGTGTGGCCGCCACATAAAACACCCGCGCCGCTTCCTTTTCGTCTTCCCCCACCGCAGGCATGTGCCCCACGCCGGGTAGCGCCACCACCGGAAATTCCAGGCCTTTGCTGACTTTCATGGTCATGATCTGAATAGCGTCAGCGGCAGGGTTGTATTCGCCGGTACGCTTGCGCATGTTGAATGGCAGCTTGCGCTGTTCTAAGGCATCGGCGCACAGGTCCATGGTTCTCCAGTCCGCGCACAAGATGGCCATGTCGCCCCAGGCGTGGCCTTCTTTATGAGCGCTGCTTAGTTGGTCGGCAATGGCAAATGCTTCCTCGCGCAGACTGGGCAGTTTGATGATGGTGGGCGCTTGGCCTTCGCGCCCGCAGCTGATGGGTTTGACCAGCGGTATGCCGTCATCATCTTTATCGTCGGCAGTCAGCAGGTCGGCCGCTATCAGGTTGGCGGTCTGCAGAATTTGTTTGGTGTTGCGGTAGTTGATTTTCAGAATGGTGGTGCGGCCCTGGGCCTGCACGCCCACGCTTTTGAAGCTGAACTGTTTGCTGCGCGCACGTTCGTAAATGCTTTGCGCATCGTCATACAGCAGGAGCAGGCTGTTGGTGGCGGGGTCCACCATTTGCGTGATCAGCTTGAGCCACTCGGGCGCGAAGTCGTGGCCTTCATCAATCAACACGGCTTGGTACTGGCCGCTGGGGATTTGCTTGCGGTCTACAGCGGTGATGACGCGCCGCACCAGCTCTTCTACATACTGCTGAGCGCTCATCTGGCCCGGCAGGGTTTGCCCAAATGCCACCAGTTGATCGCGGCACCACTTATGAAAATGCCGCACGTGCACTTTGCAACTCAAACCCTTGGCATTCATCACGCTGTGCAGCTTCACGCCCAGCGGCTCGTTAAAGCAGAGCACAAGAATGGGCTTGCTGCTGGCGGTGCTGGCTTGCGCAAGGTACTCGGCGCGGTAGCCCAAAATCATGGTCTTGCCTGAGCCGGCCACACCGTGGATAACGCGGTGGCCATCGCCCAAGCTGCGGGCCAGTTGCTCCTGCTGGATGTCCATCACGCGCATGATGCTGGGCATCTCCGCGTCGGCATCGCTGTCGTCAAACAAGGTGGCTTGCGTTTGCACGCGCACTTGGGGGAACATGATCCAGCGCACGCGGTCCAGCTGGGGCAGGCTCATGGCGCCGCGCATCATGTAGGGGAACATGTCCCACAGGCGGCTTTGCAACTCTTCCGCGCCCACGGTCTCCAGCATTTCGTCTTGGCACAGCACGCGGTGGGGTTCGATGGCGTGTTGCAGTTCCGCCGCTTCAAACTGCTTGCGGGTGATGTTGGTCAACACCACGCCATAGCTCCAAGGGAAAGCCAGTGCACCGTCGTGCTTGCCGTCGGGCTGCACCAATTGCGGATCGCGTTTGAGTGCGTCTACCACCGCATGGGCGTGCTGGCGGGCTTGCTCCAGCGGATTGAGGACGTTCTTTGGAATGCCGTCTGGAATGATGGTCCAGGTCTGTTTGTCGGCTTGCCGGATGGTGGCTGGCTTCCAGTCTTTCACCTCCAGAATCAAGATGCCCCGGCGTGGGTGCATCACGCAAAAGTCGGGGTGGGCGTTCTTCGGGCCCATGGGCACGTCGTACCACAGCAGGTAGTCGTCATCCAGCTTGTCTTCCAGCCGCTGGGCCACGCGGCGCTCGCCGCTGGTCATGCGGGACGTACACGTACTGATGGAAGGAATGAGAATTGCCATCCCGGAATCACCCCCCTGAGTGAATTTGTGTTTTTATGTAACCATCTTGCCGACTTTATCGGCGAGTGGCTAGGGGGTGTTTGCCCGGGTGTGGGGTTTATGCAAATGAAACGTGCCGCTAGCCCCCGCAAAATGTGTGTGGGCTGCTATCAAAACCGTAGTGACTAGCGGCAGCCGATGCAGGCACATGTACCTGCAGGTGCGCCTGGCCTAAGACGCGCACAACTTACTCATCCTCACCGCCGGCCAACAATACCCCGCGCCGCGCTAGCCGTTCACGCGCTTCCAGCAAGGCCGCGTGTAGCTTTTGCTCCAGCTCCGCCTTGGGTGGCAGCTCGGTCCAGTATTCGGCCACCGTGATGCCGTCTTTGTGCACTTGCAGTAGTTCCACCTGTTCGCGGCTGGACTCGGCGCACAGGATGAGGCCGATGGGCGCCTCTTCGCCCGGCTGGCGTTCATACTTGTCCAGCCATTTCAGATACAACTCCATCTGCCCCTTGTGTGCAGCCTTGAAGCGGCCCAACTTCAGTTCGATGGCTACCAGGCGGCGCAGGCGTCGGTGGTAGAAAAGCAGGTCCAGGTAAAAGTCGTCGCCGTCAATGACCATGCGCTTTTGGCGCTCCACAAAGGCAAAACCCCGGCCCAGTTCCAGAATGAAGGCTTCCAACTGGCGCAGTATGGAGCTTTCCAGGTCAGCCTCGTCGTGGCCCTGGCGCAGACCCAAGAAGTCTAGGAAGTACGGGTCTTTGAAGACGAGTGCTGGGTTGCTCTGGTCTTCGACCGGCTCAGCCCGAACGGGGGTGGTGGCTTGCAATGTGGCAAGTTCGGTGCGCTCAAAGGCTTTGCGTTCGATCTGATGGTGGAGTTCGCGCACGCTCCAGCGCGACTCCACACACTGCTGGGCATAAAACCAGCGTGAGGCGTCGGTTTTGAGTGGCAGGAGTTGCAGAAAATGCGTCCAGCTCAAATGTCGCATCAGTGATGCGACTTTCTCCGTGTCCGGGAAAGCCACCGCAAATTGCAGCATGCGGCGCAGGTTTTTGGCTTCAAACCCACGGCCAAACTCATGTGCCAGTTGTTCACCCACGCGTTTAATCAGTTGGTCGCCATATTTGGCGCGGTCTGCCCCAGCAAGGACTTCTGTGCGCAAGCGCTCGCCCACACTCCAGTACAGGCGCGTTAGCTCCGCGTTCACCGCACCGGCCAGGCGCTGGCGGCTGCTTGCAATGAGTGCGCGCAGTTCGGCGTGCAAGCCGTCTGACGGCGTGGCGTCCTTGGCTTGGAGGAGATCGTTTGTTGTCATTGACTGGCTTCCCTGATCCTCGCGGGCAAGCTCATTAGCTGCCCACGGTGGGGAGTAATTTTGCCCTCCAATTGGATGGATCTAGCAATATTCCGGCGAATGATTTTCCAAGGACATCTCCTACACCGCTCTTCCATCAAAGTGGTGCACCGGTATCGCATACACATCCACCCCCTCCAGGCAGCGCACATTCACCGCCGCCATCGCATTGCCTTTCGGGTCCGTGCCCTCGCCAAACGGGTGCATGCCACACGTTGGGCAAAACTGGTGCCGGATGGCGTGCTTGTTGAAGGTGTAGCTGCGCATGGCCTCGGGTGGGGTCAGCAGGCGCAGTTGGGGCCTGGGCACAAACCACAACAACCCGCCCTTGCGCTGGCAGATGGAGCAGTTGCAGTCCATCGCGCCGGTCAGGTCGCCGTCCACTTCAAACTTGATCTGTCCGCAGTGGCAGCTTCCTTGGTAGGTGGTTGTCGTAGTTGCTGCTGGTGTCTTTTTCTTCGTTGTCGTTTTACGCATCGTCAGGGCATCTCCGGTGAGGGCACGATGACCATCCAGCCCACGCCGAATTTGTCTTCCACCATGCCAAAGCAGGGCGACCAGAAGGTCTTGCCCAGCGGCATCGTCACTTTGCCGCCGCCTTTTGCCAGCGCGTTGAATCTGCGTTCGGCCTCCGCCGCATTGGCCACGCCCAGGCTCAGCGTGAAGCCTTTGAAGCTGGGTGGCGTATTGCTGTTGCCGTCGGACACCATCAGGTTCATCTGTCCGACGCGCAGGTTGGCGTGCATGATTTTGTTTTCAAAGCCAGCGGGAATGGCGCCGGGTGGTGGTGGCTCGGGGGCTTCGTTCATGCGCATTTGCAGGGTCACTTCCGCGCCGATGGCTTCTTTGTAAAAGGCGATGGCTTCTTCGCAGCGGCCGTTGAAAAACAGGTACGGTTCGAGTGTCATGTTGGGTTCTCCAGTAAGTAATACGGAATTGAAAGATGTTTGGGTGAGTGTGTGCGTAAAAGGCTGCCGTGTGGCTTAGCCGGGGATGTTGGGCTCAACCAGCGTGGTCAGTTGCGCCAGAGATTCTTGCCAGCCCAGGTAGCACATCTCCACGGGGATGGCCTCAGGTATGCCTTCCTGCACGATGCTCAAATCGGTGCCGCAAGACACGGCCTTCAAGGTGATGGTGGTCTTCATGGTGCCGGGCATGTTGGGGTCGTCAAACTTGTCGGTGTAGCAAATCTTGGCCCCGGGCACCAGCTCCAGGTATTCACCGCCAAAGCTGTGGCCGTTGCCGGTGCCAAAGTTGGTGAATGACATTTTGAAGGTGCCGCCCACCACGGTTTCCATGTGGTGGACCTTGCAGGTGAAGCCATAGGGCGGTAGCCACTTGGCCATGGCATCGGCATTCAAGAATGCCTTGTACAGGCGATCCGGCTGGGTGCGGATGACGCGGTGCAGCTCAACGGTGTGGGGTTTGGTCATGGTCTGTTTTCCTCCTTGTTTTGAAGAGTGATTGCGCCTTGCGGTGTACGCGTGCGACAAGGCGTGTAATCAATTGTGGACAGCGTACACAAAAAGAATACCATAGATAATGGACAGTGTCCACATTGCTTTATGTCTGTTACAACTACCCCCTCCGCCCGCAAAACCTACCGCCATGGCGACCTGCGCCGTGCCTTGCTGGAGGCCGGCATTGCGCTGGCCCGTGACGGTGGCCCCGAAGCGGTGACGCTGCGCGAGGCCACGCGCCGCGCGGGCGTGGCGCCCAATGCGGCGTACCGCCACTTTGCCAGCCAGCAGGCGCTGGTGCTGGCGGTGCGCGCCACGGCGCTGTCGGCGGTGGCCCAGTCCATGGAGGATGAACTGGCCGCGATACCGGCCGGTCTGTCAGCGGCCGACCACGCCCGGGCCTGTGTGCGTGCGGTGGGCACCGGCTACCTGCGCTTTGCCAAGGCGCAGACGGGTTTGTTCCGCACCGCGTTCTCGCTGTCCGACAAGCTGATCCAGGCCACTCCCGAATGGCCCACCGCCGGCCCCAGCGGGCGCAACCCGTATGAGCTGCTGTGCGATGCGGTAGACCTGCTGGTGCAGGCCGGCGTCATGCCCGCCGCCAAGCGGCCAGGTGCCGAGATATTGGCCTGGTCCGCCGTGCACGGCCTGGCCATGCTGGTGGTGGACGGGCCGCTGGCGGCGCCGGTGGGGCCGCACTTTGAAATGTTTGGTCAGCGGCTGTTGGACATGGTGGAAAAGGGGCTGTAGCCCCCGTCGAATGTGCGTGATGTGCTATCGAAAACGTAGTGTCTACGGGCATTGCCCCCGTTGCCACACGCAGTGCAAGCCTTAACACACCTGCCCCAAATACACCCCAGGTTGCGCGGACAGCCCTTGCTTCACATTGCGGGTCAGCGCATCCGCTAGCACCTCATCCTGCCCCGCCTCCAACGCAGCCAGCGTCTGGCGCGCCACGTCCAGCGGGTCGGCCTTGGGGCCGGGCACCTTGCGGGCCATGTCGGTGTCCATAAAGGCCACGTGCACGCCCACCACCTGCGTGCCCTGCGCGCGCAGCTCGTTGCGCAGGCCGTTGGTCAGCGACCAGGCCGCCGACTTGGATGCGCTGTAGGTGGCTGCCGCGCTCAGGTTCAGCCAGCTCAGCACCGACAGCACGTTGACTATCGCGCCGCCGCCGTTGGCTTCCAGTGTGGGCGCAAAGGCCTGGCTCAGTGCGAGTGGGCCAAAGAAGTTGGTCTCCAGCTCGGCGCGTGCGGCATCCGCACTGCCTGCGGCCAGGAAAGACGCGCCACGGCCTATGCCGGCGTTGTTGATCAGCAGGGTGACGTCGGTGCACAGCTTGGCCGCTGCGGCAATATCCGCCGCATTGGTCACGTCCAGTTGGATAGGCACTACGCCTTCCAACGTGATGCTGCTGGGGTCACGCGCGGCGGCGTAGATTTTGGCTGCGCCGGCTTCCAGCAGCGCGTTGACAAAGGCTTGGCCCAGGCCGCGGTTGGCACCGGTGACGAGGACTACGGAGTTTTTGATGTGCATGATGTTCTTTCAAGTTAGAGGCGTTCGAGAATGGTGGCAATGCCTTGCCCGCCGCCCACGCACTGGGTAGCCAGCGCATAGCGCGCGTTCTCGCGCACCAGCAGCGCGGCCGCCTTGCCGGTGATGCGCGCACCGGTGGCGCCCAGCGGGTGGCCTATGGCCAGGCCGCCGCCGTCGATGTTCACGGTGGCCGGGTCCAGGCCCAGTTCGCGGATGCAGGCCAGGGCTTGCGATGAAAACGCTTCGTTGATTTCCACCACACCCAGGTCGGCCACCGTCAAGCCCGCGCGGGCCAGCGCCTTGCGCGTGGCGGGGATGGGGCCAATGCCCATGACGGCCGGGTCCACACCCACGCTGGCAAAGGACACGATGCGCGCCGTGGCTTGCAGGTGGTGCTTCCTAGCAAAGGCTTCGCTGGTCACCAGCACGGCCACCGCACCATCGGTCAGCGGGGACGAGGTGCCGGCGGTGACCACACCGTCGGCCTTGAACACGGGGCGCAGCGCGGCCAATGCTTCGGCGTTGGTGCCGGGGCGTATGCAGCCGTCTTGCGTGACCCAGTCGCCGGCCGGCGTGGTGATGGGCACGATCTCGGCTTCCAGTCGGCCGTGCTCGCGGGCAAACGCGGCCTTGCGGTGGGATTCCACGGCTAGGGCTTCTTGGTCGGCGCGGCTCACGGCCCAGCGCTGGGCCACGTTCTCGGCCGTGTCGCCCATGCTGATGTAGGCGTTGGTCTCTTCCAAGAGCCGCGGATGGGGCGAGTAATTAAAGCCGCCCTGCGGCACCATGGTCATGCTCTCCACGCCCACGCACAGAAACGCATCGCCCATGCCAGCCTCGATCTGTGCGGCCGCGATGTGCACCGCCTGCATGGACGAGCCACAGAAGCGGTTGACGGTCATGCCTCCCACCTCGGTCGGCAGGCCCGCCAGCAGGCCGACGATGCGCGCCAGGTTGTTGCCCTGCGACGCCTCGGGGTAGGCGCAGCCCAGGATCACGTCTTCCAGCAAGGCGGGGTCCAGGTCGACGCGCTTCAAAAGGCCCTTGACCACTTGCGCGGCCAGGTCGTCCGGGCGCACCGTGGCCAGCGCGCCTTTCTTCGCAAAGTGGAATGGGGAACGGGCATATCCGGCGATGACTGCTTGCATGGTGGACTCCTTGGTTAAATGATGATCGTCATGATTGAATTATATGACGCACATCATCTAAAATGCAAAGACCCTGCTGACGCGTGGGGGACATAAGCCCCGACGAAGCAACGACAACACATGAGGAAACACCATGAAAGTCACCCGAGAACAAGCCAGCCAAAACCGCGACCGCGTGCTCGACGTTGCCGCGCGGCTGTTCCGCGAGCGAGGTTTTGACGGCATTGGCGTGGCCGATTTGATGAAAAGCGCGGGGCTGACGCACGGCGGGTTCTACGGCCAGTTCGCGTCCAAGGAAGAGCTGATGGCCGAGGCCTGTGCGCGCTCCTTTGACAGTGCCTTGCAGACCTGGGTCAAGGTGGGCGACCGCGCTCCCGACAACCGGCTGGCGGCGGTGATGAAGGGCTACCTGAGCAAGCGCCACCGCGACAACCCGGGCGAAGGCTGTGTGATGGCATCACTGGGTGCCGACGCGTCACGCCAGGGCAGCAGCCTGCGCCACGCGGTGACGGTGGGCACGCGCAAGCTGCTGGATTTGTTCACCACCTTTGCGCCGGGCCGCATCCAGGCCGTCAAACGCGAGCGTGCGCTGGTGGCCTATGCCAGCATGGTGGGCGCGCTGATACTGGCCCGCGCGGTGGATGACGAGGCGCTGTCAGACGAGATATTGCACGCGGTGGCGGCCGCCTTGCCGGGTGCGTCTAAATAGGGGCAACGGTTTCAGCGCCGGGCCGCCCCAAGCTGAAACGCACCCCCTCGGGGGGCAGCGACCCGCGCAGCGGCGGAGCGCGGGGGCAACTCTGTATCAGTATTCTTTAAGCGCGGGGTCCACCGCGCCGTGGATGAACACCACACAGCCCACGTCGGATGACAGCGTGTCGTGGCTGGTGCCGCCTGGCGCCCACTGGTACTCGCCTTCCAGCAGCAAGATGTCGCCGAGAAACATGTCGCCCTGCAGCATCAGGCATTCTTCGGCGCATTCGTGCACATGCGTTGGCACGCTGCCGCCCTGCGCCAGCCGTGCCAGCATGGACACCCGGTCGCCCACGCCAAACAGCGGCTTGAGCATGACCCCGGGGCGCAAAGGCTCCCAAGTGTCCGCGCTGGCGGGCACGGTGATGGATGTCCGCACAGCGCCAAACGCCGTTTGCGCGGTGGTGCTGCGCCGCCAGTACACCAGTGCACCGGTCGACGATTGGGCTTTGACCGCGCCTGCATCGGTGCCGCGCAGGCGGTAGTCGTGCGGGCCCAGCTCCAGCCCATCCAGGTGCAAGTCTCCGCTAAGGACCAATAGTTCATCGGCACCGCCCTGTGGAGTCACCGACCACTGGGCACCGGCGTCCAGTCGGACCAGGTACGACTCCACCCCGTGCGCCGCATGCAGCGGCTTGCACGACACGCCTGCGCCCGCCTCACGCCACTGGCCATCGCCCTTGCGGACGTTGACAAACGGTGCGTGGCTTTGGGCGCTGTGCGCCACGCGTGAGAAAAGCCGGGCGCGCAATGCGGCGCCCATCGCCGGATCTGGATCGATGGGGGCCAGGCTGGTGGCAACCAGTGCTTCGAGTGCGGCGGCGGCGTCCACACGGTGCAGGGGCAAGGGCGCGATGGTGGAAGGCATAGTGTTGTGGGCTTTCATGTGGACTTGCCAAGTGCTTGTGGCGTCAGCCAGCCGCGCAGCGTGATCAGTGCCCTGCGGATGTTGGACTTCACGGTGCCCAGGGGCATGCCGGTGTGCCCG
>Ga0066464_1000341_pt1 | contig 20563 bp, 19 predicted proteins | sample LakWasMe94_HOW11_2_FD_59583 | JGI IMG/M metagenome (GOLD analysis project Ga0066464, IMG submission 59583) | Freshwater sediment methanotrophic microbial communities from Lake Washington under simulated oxygen tension - Sediment Metagenome 94_HOW11 | ecosystem: Environmental > Aquatic >...
AACTTTTTCTGGATCAACTGGTTGGCTGCCAGGGGCTTGCCGAACTGTTTGCGGTCCATCGTGTACTGGCGGGCGCGCAGCCAGCAGTCCTCCGCCGCGCCCAACGCACCCCAGGCAATGCCGTAGCGGGCCGAGTTCAGGCAGGTGAACGGACCCTTCAAGCCGCGCACTTCGGGGAATGCGTTCTCTTCGGGGCAGAACACGCCATCCATCACAATCTCGCCGGTCACTGATGCGCGCAGGCCGACCTTGCCGTGGATGGCCGGTGCGCTCAAACCGGCCATGCCTTTTTCCAACACAAAGCCGCGGATGGGGCCAACCTGGCCGCCCTCGCTCACCTCTTTGGCCCAGACCACAAAAACGTCGGCCATGGGGCTGTTGGAAATCCACATCTTGCTGCCGGTCAGTTTGTAGCCGCCGGCCACCTTGTGCGCACGGGTGGCCATGGAGCCGGGGTCGGAGCCGTGGTCGGGTTCGGTCAGGCCGAAGCAGCCAATCCACTCACCGGTTGCCAGCTTGGGCAAATACTTTTGGCGCTGCGCTTCGGTGCCAAATTCAAAAATTGGCACCATCACCAGCGAGCTTTGCACGCTCATCATCGAGCGGTAGCCGCTGTCCACGCGTTCCACCTCACGCGCGATCAGGCCGTAGGACACGTAATTCAAGCCGGGGCCTCCGTATTGCTCGGGGATGGTGGGGCCTAGCAGACCCAGTTCGCCCATTTCGCGGAAGATAGCCACGTCGGTGGTGCCATCGCGAAAGGCCTGGGTGATGCGCGGCAGCAGTTTGTCCTGGCAGTAGGCGGCTGCGGCGTCGCGCACCATGCGCTCGTCATCGCTGAGCTGTTGCTCCAACAAAAAGGGGTCTTGCCAATTGAAAGATGTGTGGGCCATGGGGAATGTCTCCGTTGGGCAGATGGGTTAGCGGGTCGGGGTGTTTGCCGTGCATGGTAGTGCCGAAGCCGCCCAGCGACAAACGATTGTTTGGCACCCAGATATGCGCCCAACGCATGTCTGCGCCCCATGCATCGAGTGCTGCGCGGGGTTTAAGACGGCGCGGGCGATCCACATATTGCGCGCCCACCGCGAACCAGGGCGCGGCTCGTGTGTCGTCTTACTGCGTGTTCGTTTGGACACCTACCGAAGCAACGCCGTTGCGCGCCTCAACAGTGGCTAGCATTTGATCCAATGTGAGCTGTGCGACGGCCTCGCACAGGCTGTCCATGCCGTGGAAAGCATTTGCCGAGTATTCGCCGGCCAGGGATTCCTTGCCGCGGAAGGTGACGCGCGTCTCCAAGATGTCTTTGCCCGCCATAAAGCCAAACATGACGCGCACGCCCGGTGGACGCTGGCGGTATTTGGTGACAACCATTTCGGCGGTTTCGCTGTCAGAAACGGCATAGCCTTTGGCGCTGGCCTTGTCGGCATATTGCTTCTCGATCAGTGGCGAGACTTTTTCGTTCTTCTCGCAGTCGCCGCAGTCCCAGCGGATGACCAATTTCGGAATCTGGCGGTCCATTAAACCGACTTTGGGCGCAGGGACCGGGTCAGCTGGCGCGACCGCAGCCGCGGGCTCGGTGGTAGTTTGCACGCTCGGGTTGGCTGGCGTCGCCGCTTCGGGCGCGCTCTGCGCGTTGGCGGTCGTCAGTTGCACCAGCAACAGTGCGGCACCAACAGCGGCGCACAGGGAGGCGGATGGGGTTTTGGTCATGCGTGGGTCTTTCCTGCGGTTGAAATCAGACCGGCATTGTCCCTGAAGGATTTGCCAACCACCCGCCCTGACCGCTGCAGGGCTAGCGCCGCGTAATCTTGGTGGCTTCGATCAGACCCGGAATGCCTTCCAGTTGCACCACCAACTCACCGCGGCGCAGGATCACGTATTTGACGGATTCCGTGCGGTTGGCATAGGTCACCCGGTCGCCGGGCTTGAATTGGGGCAGGTTGGGCAGTTGTATGGGAACAGGTCGAGCCGGGACCGTCGGCTTGAGGCGCTGCGCGATGTCGGGATGCAGCTTGGCCAAGTGCTCCAGCGCCTTGCGCATGTCGGTGCGCATCGCGTCCGCGGTGAACGGTTTGGCAAGTAGAAACAGCGCACCGGCCTGTTCGGCTTCTTGCTGGTGCGTGGCGCTGTTGGCTTGGGATAGCAGGGCGAATTGGCAGCCGGGGTTGGTCTTCGCCATCGCCTGGTACAGGGCGATGCCGGTCATGGACTCCTTGGCAAACCAATCGGTGAGCAAGAAGGCGGGCTTCAGCGATTGGGCGACCTCGAGCGCGGCGTGCGGGTCGTCCGTGGTCTTGATGGCAGCGGCATCAAAACCATATCCCGTCAACAACTGCCGGACAAAGGTCTGCAGCGCGTGGCTCGGGTCGGAAATCAGAAAACTAACGGCAGACATGGGACGACACAGAACCAAAAAAAGACAACAAAAAAGGGAAGGCGCGCGGACGAAGTATCGCACCGCGCCGCGCACACCATCAATGGGTAAATGGGGACTTGGCTCTATTTCGTCTGTGGTGTTGATGGGGGTCAACGTCACTGCGTCTGGGTGGCTACAAGCGTGATTTTCGGGGGTCGCTACACTGCGCCTTCATGCGACGCAAGATCCCTGCCACCCACACCCTGCTGTGCTTTGAAGCGGCCGCCCGGCACGAGAGCTATACCCGTGCCGCACAGGAGCTGGCTTTGACGCAGAGCGCGGTCTCGCGCCAGGTGGCTGCGTTGGAGGCTTACTTGGGCCAGCCCCTGTTCACCCGCACGCGGCACGGTGTGGCGCTGACGCCGCGTGGGCGCGAGTATGCGGCCCAGGTGGCCGAGCGTTTGCTGGCACTGGAGCGCGACACGCTCAACGCGATGTCGACCCAGGGCAGGCAAGGCGCCGTGCATCTGGCGGCCGTGCCAACCTTTGCCACCCGCTGGTTGATTCCGCGTCTGCCCCAATTACGGGCGCTGCACCCCGATATCGTGGTGCATATCGAAACCCGCACCCGCCCCTTCATGTTTGCCGACACCGGCTTCGACGCCGCGCTGTTTGCCGGGACCGCGGACCAGGTCGCCAATTGGGCGGGAACCCGGGCGACCTTGTTGTTGCATGAGGAAGTGCTGCCGGTGTGCGCCCCTACGCTGCTGCGCAAAGGCAAGCCATGCAGTGCCCAGGCGGTGGCCGACCTGCCCCTGTTGCAACAAAGCACACGCCCGTTTGCTTGGAGCCAGTGGTTTGATGCCATGGCGGTGGTGACGCCCCACGCGCTCTCGGGCCCGCGCTACGAGCTTTTCTCGATGACGGCGACGGCAGCCATCCATGGCCTGGGCGTGGCGCTGGTGCCCCGCCTCTTGGTCGAAGCCGAGCTGGAGCGCGGGGACTTGGTCGTGGCCTGTGACCAGCCCTTGCGGGACGAGCGCGCGTATTACCTGGTCACGCCCTTGCGCGACGCCGAAACGCAAGCCTTGATGCACTTTCGGCATTGGCTTGGTTTGGCAACCGCGGGCTAGCATGGAAGGCCTGATCATTCCAGCTCAGCGGGGTCGGAAGTCGGCAATCGGCAACGTGCATTATTTTTATGGCTGAGTCTTCTTTTTCGTGTGTCTACAGCCAGGTACACCGCCCCAAAGCACTGCAAAGCGTACTGTGCGGTTCTTCGGATAAACCCCTAGATACAGACTGGCACCACACTTGCTAGCATCTGATTAGGAACCTGACTAAACGGTCAGATTTTATAAACAGGAGTGCTAGCGTGTCTGACTCTTACCAACCCGACGTTCGCCCCGGTCGCCTGGCTGCCACCGATTACGCGCAACGCTTTGCCGATTGCTCCCCGCGGCTGACCCGCACGCAGGCCCTCTTAGAGGCCGAGCGCTGCCTGTATTGCTTTGATGCGCCCTGCGCCACGGCCTGCCCTACCGGCATCGACGTACCGTCCTTCATCAAGCGCATTGCGGATGACAACCTGCGCGGTTCGGCACGCACCATTCTGGAATCCAACCCGCTGGGCGGCATGTGCGCCCGGGTCTGCCCGACCGAGAACCTGTGCGAGGCCGTGTGCGTGCGCAACACGCAGGAAGACCGCCCGGTCGCCATTGGCCGCCTGCAGCGCCACGCGGTCGACGCGCTGATGGAAAGCGACAAGCCGCAGATCTTCACCCGCGCGCCCGCTACCGGTAAAAAAATCGCCGTGGTCGGCGCCGGACCTGCCGGCCTGGCCTGTGCCTATACGCTGGCGCGCAAGGGGCATGACGTGGTGGTGTTTGACGCCAACCCCAAGGCTGGTGGTCTCAACGAATACGGCCTGGCCAGTTACAAGACACCCGATAACTTTGCCCAGCGTGAGGTGCAGTGGTTGCTGGACATAGGCGGCATCACCATTAAGAGCCAATGGAAGCTGGAGAGCGCGGCCCAATTGGATGCGCTGCGCAAGGAATACGACGCCGTATTCTTAGGATTGGGCCTGGCCACCACGCATGCGCTGGGCGTACCCGGTGAGACCTTGACCGGCGTGCAGGACGCGGTGGACTTCATCGCCACGCTGCGCCAGACGCCCGATCTGTCCACGCTGCCCGTGGGCCGCCGCGTGGTGGTCATTGGCGGCGGCATGACGGCCGTGGACGCTGCCGTGCAAAGCAAGCTGCTGGGCGCCAAGGTGGTGCACATGGTGTACCGCCGTGGCGCGGAAAGCCTGTCTGCCTCCAAGGCCGAGCAAGAATGGGCGCAAACGAATGGCGTGGTGCTGCACCAGTGGCTGGCGCCGGTTGATATTTTGGGTCGTGATGGATATGTGACCGGCGTGCGTTTTGCCGACCAGGCCATGGTCGACGGCAAGCTGCAGCCCACGGGCCGCGAGATCACGTTTGAGGCCGACACCGTGCTCAGGGCCATTGGCCAAAGGCTGGGCAACCCGGTGCTGGCCGCGGCTGGTTTGGCGATGGACGGCGGTCGCATCGCGACCGATGCTGCGGGCACGACCAATCTGCCTGGCGTCTGGGCCGGTGGCGACTGCCGTGCCGGTGGGCTGGACCTGACGGTAGAGGCGGTGGAGCATGGCAAACAATCCGCCAAAGCTATCCACGCGTTTCTGTTGGCCGCACGCCCGGCCAAGGCGGCTTGAGCTGCTGCGCTTAGGCAAGTGCCGCACACACGCAACCCATTCTGATTTCGGAGTTCACCACCATGGCCAATCTCGCAACCACCTTCGCCGGCATCAGCAGCCCCAACCCCTTCTGGCTGGCATCTGCCCCGCCCACCGACAAGGCCTACAACGTCAACCGCGCGTTTGAAGCCGGTTGGGGCGGTGTGGTCTGGAAGACGTTGGGCGAGGCCGGGCCACCGGTCGTCAACGTCAACGGCCCGCGTTATGGCGCACTGCTGACGCCAGATCGACGTTTGCTGGGCTTCAACAACATCGAGCTGATCACCGACCGCGACCTGGAGCTCAACCTCAAAGAGATACGCGAGGTCAAACGCAACTGGCCGGACCGCGCCATGGTGGTCTCACTGATGGTGCCCTGCGAAGAGCAATCGTGGAAGGCCATCCTGGCCCGCCTGGTCGACACGGGCGCCGACGGCATTGAGCTCAACTTCGGCTGCCCGCACGGCATGAGCGAACGCGGCATGGGTGCCGCCGTGGGCCAGGTGCCGGAATACATCGAGATGGTCACCGCGTGGTGCAAGCAGTACAGCAAGCTGCCCGTCATCGTCAAACTCACACCCAATATCACCGATGTGCGCATGCCGGCACGCGCCGCCAAAAAGGGCGGTGCCGACGCGGTGTCGCTGATCAACACCATTAACTCCATCATGGGCGTGGACCCGTACACGCTGAAGATGTCGCCCAACACCGGCGGCATGGGCAGCCATGGCGGCTACTGCGGTCCTGCCGTCAAGCCGATCGCGCTGAACATGGTGGCCGAGATCGCACGCGACCCGCAAACCGCCGGCCTGCCCATCAGTGGCATTGGTGGCATTGGCAACTGGCGCGACGCGTTGGACTTCATCGCGCTGGGCAGCGGCACCGTGCAGGTGTGCACCGCTGCCATGGTCTACGGCTTCAAGATCGTGCAGGAGATGGCGGACGGTTTGTCCAACTACATGGACGAGATGGGCTTTACCAGCGTGTCGGAAATCGTCGGCAAGGCCGTGCCCTCGGTCACCAACTGGCAGTACCTGAACCTGAACCACATCAGCAAGGCTGTCATCAACCAGGACAGTTGCATCCAGTGCGGGCGCTGCCACATTGCGTGTGAAGACACCTCGCACCAGGCCATCACGCAAATGAAGGACGGCAAGCGTTTCTTCGAGGTGAAAGAAGACGAGTGCGTGGGCTGCAACCTGTGCACCGTGGTTTGCCCGGTACCCGAGTGCATCACGCTGCGTGATCTGGCACCCGGCGAAAAAGACTTGCGCACCGGGCTGGTTGTGAGCGATAAATACGCGGACTGGACGACGCACGCCAACAACCCGATGCGCACGGCCACTTCGGCCTAGAACCTTTAAGCGAAATCTGCCTTTAGCCCTCGTCAACATTGCGTAACTAGCTACTAAATCAGGAGCATTTATGACAGCACTCTTTATCCGGGGCGGTACCGTGGTCAACGCCGACCGGGCCTTCAAAGCCGATGTCATCACCCAGGACGGCAAAATTGTTTCCGTGGGCGAGAATCTGACAGCCCCTGCGGGCGCAACGGTGGTGGACGCCGGCGGCCAGTACGTGATGCCCGGCGGCATAGACCCGCACACCCATATGCAGTTGCCGTTCATGGGCACGGTCACGATGGACGACTTCTTCACCGGCACCGCAGCCGGCCTGGCCGGCGGCAACACCAGCATCATCGACTTCGTCATCCCCAACCCACAGCAGTCCATCATGGAGGCTTACCAGACATGGCGCGGCTGGGCCGAAAAGTCCGCTGGCGACTATGGCTTCCACGTCGCCATCACCTGGTGGGACGAGACCGTCAAGCGCGACATGGGCACGCTGGTGCAGCAAGAGGGCGTCAATAGCTTCAAGCACTTCATGGCCTACAAAAACGCCATCATGTGCGACGACGAAACCCTGGTGAACAGCTTCAAGCGTTGCGTGGAACTGGGCGCCATGCCCACCGTGCATGCCGAAAACGGCGAGTTGGTCTTTCTGCTGCAAAAAACCGTGGCCGAGATGGGCATCAAGGGGCCAGAAGGCCACCCGCTGTCACGCCCACCCATGGTGGAGGCCGAAGCCGCCAACCGCGCCATCGCCATTGCCGATGTGCTCAACGTGCCCATCTACGTGGTGCATGTGAGCTGCATAGAAGCGGCCGAAGCCATCGCCCGCGCCCGCGCCCGCGGCCAACGTGTGTATGGCGAGGTGCTGGCCGGTCACCTGGTCATAGACGACAGCGTGTACCGCCACCCCGACTTCGCGACCGCCGCCGCCCACGTCATGAGCCCGCCGTTCCGCCCCAAGGGCAACCAGGACTTTTTGTGGCGCGGCCTGCAGGCTGGCAACCTGCACACCACGGCCACCGACCACTGCACCTTCTGCGCCGCGCAAAAGGCTGCGGGCAAAGATGACTTCAGCAAGATCCCCAACGGCTGCGGCGGCGTCGAAGAACGCCTGGCCGTCATCTGGGACGAAGGTGTCAACACCGGGCGCTTGACGCCGTCCGAGTTTGTGGCCATCACGTCGGCCAACACCGCCAAGCTGTTCAACATCTACCCGCAAAAAGGCAGCGTCTCGGCAGGCGCCGACGCCGATATCGTGGTCTGGGACCCGACCGGCAGCAAGACCCTATCCGCCAAGACCCAGCACAGCAAGGGCGACTTCAACATCTTCGAAGGCCGCACCGTCAAAGGCATCCCCAGCCACACCATCAGCCAGGGTGAACTCGTATTTGTACAAGGTGATTTGCGTGCGGTCCAAGGCAAAGGCCGTTACATCAAACGCCCGGCGTTTGGGTCCAACTTTGCGGCGAATAAGTTGCGGGCGGAGACATTGGCCCCCACCGCAGTCAAACGCTAATGGCGTGGCCTGCTGGAATACGAACTGCCGGGCGGCTCATACTGCCAAACGCGCAGAAATCGCCGCCCAGCAGTCCGCACTCCAGCGAACAGTAGCGCCATTTGTATTGGAAGGAATTCACCATGACTCGCAAAATTCACGTCGATACCGACGCCGACACCCATATCGATACCCACATCGACACTGTTCTGGATATCTCGAACATCCAGATCAACGGCGACCGCCTATGGGACTCGCTGATGGAGCTGGCCAAGATCGGCGCCACGCCCAAGGGGGGCGTGTGCCGCCTGACGCTGACCGACCTGGACAAACAGGGCCGCGACCTGGTGCTGCGTTGGGCCGAGGAAGCGGGCATGACGGTGACCATCGACAAGATCGGCAACGGCTTCATGCGCCGCGCGGGGCGCAACAACAGCCTGCCACCCATCGTCACCGGCAGCCATATCGACACCCAACCCACCGGTGGCAAGTTCGATGGCAACTACGGTGTGCTGGCGGGCATTGAAGTGGTGCGCACGCTCAACGATCTGGGCATAGAGACCGAAGCGCCGATTGAAGTCGCCTTCTGGACCAATGAAGAAGGTTCGCGCTTTGTGCCGGTCATGATGGGCTCTGGCGTGTTCGCCAAGGCCTTCACGCTGGAGCACGCGTATGCCGCCACCGACACCGAAGGCAAGACCGTCAAGGGCGAGCTGGAACGCATTGGCTACATTGGCACCCAAGAGCCCGGCGACCACCCCATAGGTGCGTACTTCGAGACCCACATCGAACAAGGCCCGGTGCTGGAAGACAACAACAAGACCATCGGCGTGGTCAGCGGCGTGCTCGGCATTCGCTGGTTTGACTGCACCGTGACCGGCATGGAAGCCCACGCCGGCCCCACACCCATGGCGCTGCGCAAGGACGCGATGCAGGTCTCCACACGCATCATGCAAGAGGTGGTGGCCAGCGCGCTGCGCCACGCGCCACATGGCCGCGGCACGGTGGGCATGGTGCAGGTGTTCCCGAACAGCCGGAACGTGATCCCCGGCCGTGTGAAGTTCAGCATCGATTTGCGCAACGCCACCGACGCACTGGTCGACCAGATGGCCGACGAGGTCAAAGCCTTCGCCACCAAGGCAGCCAAAGACAGCGGCCTGGATGTGAAGATAGAAATGGTGTCTAGCTACCCCGCGCAAGTCTTCCACCCCGACTGCGTGGACGCCGTGGCCCGTGCCGCGAAGAAACTGGGCTACTCCAACATGCCTGCTGTATCAGGCGCCGGCCACGACGCCGTCTACATGGCCAAGCTGGCCCCCGCTGGCATGATTTTTATCCCCTGCAAAGACGGGATTAGCCACAACGAGATTGAGGATGCGAAGCCCGAGCACATCACGGCGGGGTGCAATGTGTTGTTGCATGCGATGTTGGAGCGGGCGGGGGTGGTTTGAGGGGCGAGTAATCTGCCCGCCTCAAGATAAGAGGCAGTAAAGCCTTTCAGGCTACAGCGATTTGTGGCTTTTGGTTCAGAGTTCGCTGAGACTGGGAAAACTAGATGTCCCAGCCCCCACCAATGGAAAATACATCGCGTCGGTTCGCAGCATGTACTTGGTGCCTTCCTTGACGAGTGAGCCCCTGTGACGCAAGCGGTGCGGGAAAAACACCACGTCGCCTTGGTCGCCACGAACCTCAATCAGTTTTTCATCCACAAAAAAGGTGGTCTCACCACCCGTGTAATCGCCACCCAAATAGAGCAAGACGGTGATCAGACTTTTCTCGCCATTGCTGCGCTCAAAGGCGCCGTCGTAGTGCCAGTCGAAATGTTGGCTGGTGCTATAGCGGTAGAACCGGAACCTCTCATTCAAACCGGCCAAGCTGCGGGCAATCCAGACGGCTGGTAGCACGGGCGCCAAGCGCTTCCATAGGCGTAAAGCCAGCTCCAAGTTGTCAAAGATGATGCGGTCATTGTTGCGGACATCTTGATGAAGCTCTGCACCGTTCAAGGTGGTGATCGTCGCTGGCTCGAAGCCTATCTGCTCGGCTTGTTCAATGAAAGCTGCGCATTCGGCAACCGAGAACAGGGTCTTGAGCTGCTGAATACCGTGGCCGTGATTGAGTGTGTCTTTCATCCGGCCGATGATAGACGGGGCTGCGGGCAGAGCCCCGAAGCCCTGCGTTGCGCAAAGGCTTCCGCGATTGAGTCAATGCGCCGTCGCCACTCGCGGCAACGCCTTCCCCGTCTCCAAGAATGTCTTGAGATTCGACAACACCGCAGGCCACCCCCCCGAAATACCCACCAGCATTTGCGGATCTTTCTCCAGGTCCACATGGCTGACTGTCAGACGGACCAGTCCATCAATACGCTGCTCAATATCAATTTCCACGCGTGAGTGTTTGGTCTCATCGTCGGCCTCGCTGGGGCGCGCCCAGGTGTAGACCAGGCGGCTCGGCGGCTTGCATTCCACAACCTTGCCGCAGATGTCGACCGTGCGCGCGGCGTCCAGGCGCTGGTGCTCCCAGGTGGAGCCGACCTTCCAGTCCGACACGTTGACACGCACGCATTCCGATGTCGGACCGACCCAGTACTGGGCCATGATGTCGGTGTCCATAAAGGCTTGCCACACCTTCTCGGGCGTGGTGGCGATATAGGTCACGTAGACAAAGCTAGGTTTTGTTGCTGTTGGGCTTGTTGTCGTTGCGGTTGTCATTTTCTTTTCCTTCCAGTTTCTTTTTCAGGTTGTGCAGCGCACCCAGGCGGCTGTGTTCAAACTTGGCGATCCACCGGGTGTGGATCTCGTGCAGCGGCACGGTATTGATGTAGTGCAGCTTCTCGCGCCCTTGCCAGACCACCGCCACCAAATTGGCTGCCTCCAGCAGTTGCAGGTGCTGGGTCACGGCCTGGCGCGTCATGTCCATGTGTTCGCACAGCGCGCCCAGGGTCTGGCCGCTCTCGCTGTGCAACTGGTCGAGCAGGCGCCTGCGGGTGGGGTCGGCCAGTGCCTTGAAAACTTTGTCGATATCCAAAACGTAGCTACTTTCATCATAGAAGGCGCCTCAGTCCGGGCCGTCGCCGCTGATATGCGGGTCGTTCGGGTTGGGGCTGCATTTGCCGGTTTCCACCAGCGCCTTCAGGCTCATCAAATACACCGCCCACTTGGTGCTGCAATGGTGCATGAATTCCACCGGCTCTTTCCAGCCCTGGTGCTTGAAGAGCACGATGGCATGGTCGCCGGATGGTTTGAGATTAAAACTGATCCGGGTACCTATCCATTCCGCGGGTCCATCCACCACTTGCCACAGCACCTGGCGGGCGGGTTCCAGCTCCAGCACCTTCATGTCGAAGCCACCGATTTCAACACCACCGGAGCTGAATCGGAAGGTAATGGCGCCACCTTCCGTTGAAGTGGCTTCTCCCTGTGTGTTGTCCGTCCACCAGGCCGCCAGGCCCGCGCGCGTGGTCAGCGCCTTGTAGACCTCTGCCACCGACGACTTGATTCCGATTCTGTGCAGGATATCCACCATGACATTTCTCCTTACGGGTCGTGCAAACGTTGCGGAACAAAAAGCGTTGAGAAATTATATGCAAGTAAATACTTGCATGTCAAGTGATGGGTACTTGCGGCGGCTGTTGTGACTGGTTTGGAGAAAGACGCTGCGCTGGAGCACAGCCTTGCGAGTCGGTACCGCATAATTCGCGACCTATGCCATACACCCGCCAACCCGTCGCTGCGGTACTGGTTTTCTTGGCACGCAATAACACCAGGACATTCATGCACCGCTTCATCTTTGCTTCTTTGTTCTCCCTGGCAACCGCACTCCATGCCGGCAATGCCGTGGCCCAGCAATGGGTAGCGGATTTCTACCAAGGCGTTGATCAGACGATGGCTGAACTGATGCGCGTTCAAAAGGACGAAAAGCAATTCAGCAAAATCGCGGCGCAGAATTTCGGTTCCGTCAGGAAGCAACTGTTACCGATCGCAGAGGCCGGAGATCCGGTGGCGCAGTACATGCTTGCCAAGCTGCACAGCGTATCCTCGATGCTGACACGGCAGGACCGCAAGCTGGACCAGGAAGCGCTTCAATGGGCCTTGCTTGCAACGAAACAAAACTTCCAGCCCGCGTACATGTTGAGCCTGCAATTGGATTACAGCGGCCAGAGCAACCTGTCCGACTGCACTGACCGCGACACGAAGCCGCGCGACAAACCCAAGAACTGCAAGCTGATCATTGAGCGCTATCGGCAAGCGGCCTATGCCGGAGACGTATCGGCGATGCAGAGCATGCCTTTGGTGGAAATGCAAACGAAAACCGACTTATCGACGTACCTTGGCCGCAAATATATTTGGCAGCGATTGGCGATCGATTTCATGCCGTCGGCGAATTGGTCGGGTTACGCCGCCATGCCTGAGAAAACCCGGCAGGAACATATTGCGCAGCGCAAAGAAGAGGAACAAACGTTGCAGACGATGAAGGCAGAAATGCCTTCGACGCTGAGTCCAGTCCAACTCGCTGCGCTCGATCAGGAATACCGCGAAACAAACGCGCGGATCAAGAAAGCCATCGTGCAGTGGAAAAGCCGCTACCCCGCCTTGAAAGCCGGAGAGCACGGCTGGTACTGATGCATAGGACTCGCTAGCGCTTGAATGCTGGGTGGTGCCGCATCGGCTGGGGGTGCTGTGTTGCGAAGGTAGTTGCCGGCAAGAAGCTGCGCGTATTGCTTGCCCGCGGCAAATCCCTTCAGCGCGTTGAGACGAACCGGAACAAAGGGGTGCGTATTGGATGCATGTTCCATGATCGATACCAGCAGCACCAGCTTGTTGACATCCATGTTGGTGGTGAGGTAAATGTCGGGCACTGGGCAGGACAGAGTGTCACAGCAACGCGCCACCAGCGCATGCAAAGAACGTGCGTTGTTTGCAGTGCCCCGAATCATCTGGCAGAGATCGCAGCGACCCGCAAAATCAGAGTCAAGCGCGATGTGCTGCCCCAGCGCTGCCGTGTTTTTATGCCAGCGCCAGCTCGGCCAGCTTCACAGCCCCATCAAAACTGCGGGCACCGCCAATGAACAGGTTTAGGTGGCAAAACACGCTGTCCGCCACCCCCGTCACCGCGGCCAATTCCTGGTCGCGCAAACCGGCCCAGCTCTTGGGCAAATCCAGGCGCGCGGTGAACGAGCCCGCTTCCACCGGAACGGTTTTGACCTGGTACTGGTCGCCGTCCGAGTCCGGGTAGATCACGAACACCACCTCGGGCATTTCGTGCAGCACCACATGGGTCCACGGCATGCCGCCTTCGGCCAGGTGCAGCACGCGACCACCCAGCAGGCGGGGTGCGTTGCGCACGGTGTCCATGGCGCGGATTTGCGCCACTTTTTTGCTGATGGCGTGGTCCAGAAACGTGCGTGTGATGGTGATGGCCTCACGAAAGCGCAGCTCCTGCAACTGGGCCTTGGCCATGGCATCCAGGCCCTGTTCGTCCATCCAATGGGTGTTGAGCTGGGCGATCAGGCTGGATAGGCCAAAGATGCCGGGCGACACATCGCCTTGGCCGGTGTCCACGATGTCCAGGTACTGCACCAGCGAATGGTCGATGGAGCGCACGGTGTCTTCCACGGCCTTGGCGTCCAGGCTCTGGCCGTGGGTGCTGGCCCAGGCTTTCACGTAAGCACTGCCATGGGCTGCCCACACCAGCCCGGCGCTGGCGTAGCCCACGCCGGGCACGGTGTGTCCGTCTATCTGCTGCGCGGGGCGGGCGCCGCCAAAGCCGCGCTGGTGGTGGTCAAAGCGGCCGGTGGCGGCATCCCAGGTGCCGCCCACATCGACCACAAAGTCGGCTGTCTCAATCAAGGCCTGGTTGCGCGTGCGCACCAGCGTGTGCGATGGGAAAACCCCCATCAGAATGCCGACGCCAAAAACGTCGTCGGCGTGGAAACTGCCACTGTGTGTGGCGATGGTGGTAGTGCTCGGAGTTGTCGTGGAGGTGGTGTTGGTCATTGGAGGATTCTATGGATTCGTCGGCCGGACCATTCTTGGGCTGACGCGTGACGGCACTGCTGGCGATGATGAGCATCTCGGCGGCGGGCCTGGGCGCCCTGTGGCATACCGTCCCCATCGTGTTTGACGCACTGCGTCTGGCCGGTGTGGCCCCCGTGTAATATACCTGTGTAGCTACCAATATAATAGCAATATTGAGGCGACGTTCACCCCTTGCCTCGAATGGGCGTAGCCACGCCGCCGCCGCCGGGCTTTACACATCCGACACATTGCGCCAGCGACAATATGCGGTCTCCTCGTTCTTCCCCGCACACGACCCATGACGAGCCCCAAAACCTTCTTTCCGCGCCAGGTCGTCGAGGCTGGCGGCAACCGTTGGGATCTGGCCCTGTTGCCCCTGGTATTGGTGATCCTTGTCCTGTTGGCCTTTGGTGCGCGCCAGATGGCCACGCCCTACCAGATTGGCACCGAGCTGCCGATTTCGCTCGATGTGGCCTATCTGCCGTATTACCTGTTGCGCACCACGCTGCGCATGTTCATGGCCTTGGCGGCCTCCATGGTCTTCAGCATCATGTTTGCGGTGCTGGCCACCAAATACCTGGCAGCAGAGAAGTTTTTGATCCCCTTGCTGGACATCTTGCAGTCCATACCCATTCTGGGCTTTCTGTCGATCACGGTGACGGGTTTCATTGCCCTGTTTCCGGGCAGCTTGCTGGGCGTGGAATGCGCGGCTATTTTTGCGATCTTTACCTCGCAGGCCTGGAATATGGCCTTCAGCCTGTACCAGTCCTTCAAGACCGTTCCGCGCGAACTCAAAGAGGCCTCGCGTGTGTTCCAGTTGTCGGGTTGGCAGCGCTTCTGGCGGCTGGATATGCCCTTCGCCATGCCGTCCTTGCTGTGGAACATGATGATGTCCATGTCGGGCGGCTGGTTCTTCGTGGTGGCTTCTGAGGCGATTTCGGTGTCCAACCAAAACATCAAGCTACCAGGCATAGGCTCCTACATCGCGATGGCGATCGAGGCCAAAGACCTGGGGGCCATTGGCTTTGCCGTGGGCGCCATGTTGGTGGGTGTGTTGCTGTACGACCAGTTGTTCTTTCGCCCCTTGCTGGCATGGGCCGACAAATTCCGGTTTGAAGAAATAGGCGGCGCCCAGGAGCAAAGCTCTTGGCTGCTGACCTGGCTGCGGCGCACCGAACGGCTGCAGTCGCTGGGCGGCGTGTTCTTGGCCCTGCTGAACCGCAGCATTGCGGTCTTCAGGCTCCAGCACGACGGCACCTCCATCCGTGCCCGGCGGGCCGAGCCGTCCCAGACCTTGGTCCGGGTGTGGGATGCCGTGCTGGCCGCGTTGGTCCTGTTTGCCATGTGGCGTTTGCTACAGTTCATCCACACCGAGGTGGGCTGGGCCGAGGTCGGCCACGTCTTGGTGTTGGGCTTTTATACGCTCGTACGCGTCATGGTGCTGATCGCCTTGGCCGCGCTGGTATGGGTGCCCATGGGCATCTGGATTGGCATGAACCCCCGCATAGCGGCCCGTGTCCAGGCCATTGCGCAGTTCCTGGCGGCGTTTCCGGCCAACCTGATGTTTCCGGTGTTCGTCGTGGGCATTGTCCACTTCCATCTCACGCCCGATATCTGGCTTTCGCCACTGATGATCTTCGGCACGCAGTGGTACCTGTTGTTCAATGTGATTGCTGGCGCATCGACCATTCCCACCGAGCTGCGCTATGCGGCCAAGAGCATTGGCCTGACAGGCGCGCTCAAATGGCGGCGCTACCTGTTGCCGGCCGTCTTTCCCAGCTTTGTGACGGGCGCCATCACGGCCAGTGGTGGTTCGTGGAACGCCAGTATCGTCTCGGAGTATGTGACCTGGGGCGCCACCACGGTGCAGGCCCATGGCATCGGCAGCTATATCGCCGAGATGACCGCGACCGGTGACTTTCCGCGCATTGCGCTGGGCATTGGCGTGATGTGTGTGTATGTGATGGGCCTGAACCATTTTGTCTGGCGCAGGCTCTACCGCATGGCCGAAGACCGTATGCATTTTTGAGGTGAGCATGGCCCAATCCATTGTTGAATTGAAAGCGGTTGGTAAGTCCTTCCGATCGGCAGACGGAGCGCCGCGCACCGTGCTGGATAACGTTGACTTCACGCTGCGCGAGCGCGAGATCGTAGCCCTGCTGGGTCAGTCCGGCTCCGGCAAATCCACGCTGTTGCGCATCATGGCCGGACTGGTGGATGCGGACCGCGGTGATGTGCTGTACCGCGGCCAGCCCCTGTTTGGACCGGCCCGCGGGATCAGCATGGTGTTCCAGTCGTTCGCGCTGTTTCCGTGGTTGACGGTGCAGCAAAACGTGGAGATCGGACTGGAGGCACGGGGCATACCCGCCGCTGAGCGTGAAAAGCGCGCGGAGCAGGTGATAGACCTGATTGGCCTGGCCGGCTTTGAAGGCGCCTTGCCCCGCGAGCTGTCGGGCGGCATGCGCCAGCGCGTGGGGATTGCACGGGCCTTGGTCGTGGACCCCGATGTGTTGTTGATGGACGAGGCCTTCTCCGCGCTGGACGTGCTGACGGGCGAGCGCCTGCGCGACGATATTCTGGAGCTGTGGGAAGAGGAGAAGATTTCGACCAAGGCCATTCTGGTCGTCTCGCACAACATCGAAGAGGCCGTGATGATGGCCGACCGCGTGCTGATCTTTGCCAGCGACCCTGGGCGCGTGCGCTTTCAGATGACGGTCAGCCTGCCCCGCCCGCGGGACGCCGATAGCCCCGAGGTGCGGGCCCTGGTGGACGAAATCTACGCCGTCATGACGGCGGGCCGCGTGCGCAGCGGCAAGGCGGCGGAAGAACCCGATCGCCTGCGCCTGGACGACCGCCTGCCCGATGCCGACATTGGCCTGATGGAGGGCCTGCTGGAGCGGCTGCTGGATGAGCCTTTCCTGGGGCGCGCCGATTTGCCCAAGCTGGGCGAAGAAACCGAACTCACCGACGAGGAATTCTTGCCTGCCACCGAGGCCCTGGCCCTGCTGGACCTGGCCCAACTCGAAGGCGGCGACCTGTCCATCACGGAGCTGGGGCGGCAGTATGTGGCCGCCGAATACAGCGAACGGCAGGCGCTGTTCTTCCGGCAGTTGCTGGCCCGTGTACCGTTGGCGGCGCACATCCGGCACAGTCTGTTGCAGGAGCCATCGGGGCAACTGCGCGATGAACCGTTCCTGGACCTGCTGCGCGAAAGCCTGGATGCAGAAGAGGCGCAGCGTGTGCTGAACGTTGCCATCGAATGGGGGCGCCATGCCGAGGCCTATGGCTATGACTACCATACCGGCATGATCCGGCTGCCGGAGTCTGGTGCAACGGCATCGGCCTGATGCGCTTCGCTGAGTGGGTCAGTCCGCGCGAACGGCGCAAGTAATGCCCCCACAAGTCAAAGGTCACTCTGCAACCGATGACTGGTGTGCGCTAAAGTCAAGCCACTTCCATTCTGCATCGCAGTCGAAAGCCGGTAAACACCTTGTCGTCCACCCACCCTGCACCCATTTCACCCGCCGAGGCGCTGCCGCGCCCGCTGGCGCTGGACACGGCCGCGGCCCAGTTGGCGGGCCTGCTGAACTCGGCGATGGACGCCATCGTGACGGTGGACGAGCACCAAAACATCGTGTTGTACAACCAGGCGGCCGAAAGAATCTTTGGCTGGCCGGTGCAACAGGTCCTGGGGCAACCCTTGTCCAGGCTGATACCGGCGCGCTTCCACGCCGCGCATGGCGAGCATGTCCAGGGCTTTAGCGGCACCGGTGTCAGTTCCCGGCGCATGGGGGGTTCCGCCCTGGTCTACGGCCAACGCGCCAGCGGCGAAGAATTTCAGATCGATGCCTCGATCTCGCAACTGGATACACCCGACGGCAAGCTGTTCACGGTGATCTTGCGCGATGTGACCGAACGCCTCGCGGCCGAGCGCGAGCAGCAGCGCCTGACGCAACGCTTGGCCGGGCTGCTGGACTCGGCCATGGACGCCATCATCACCGTCAACGATCAGAACCACATCGTGTTGTACAACCGCGCGGCCGAAAAAATCTTTGGCTGGCCCAGCGAACAGATGATGGGTGAACGCCTCGAGAAGCTGATGCCCGAGCGCTTTCGCGCTGACCATGCGCTGCACTTGCAACACTTTGCCGCCACTGGCACCACCTCGCGGCGCATGGGCGATGGCACGGTGTTGTATGGGCAGCGCGCCAATTGCGAAGAGTTCCCGATGGAGGCATCCATCTCGCAGTTGAGCGTGCCCGAGGGCCGCCTGTTCACGGTGATTTTGCGTGACGTTTCGCAGCGCGTGCAGGCGCAGCGCGAACTGCAAGCCTTTGCCAGCGAATCCCATGCGCTGCGTGAGGGTGAAAAGGCCCGCATTGCCCGCGAACTTCATGACGAGCTGGCACAGTCCCTCACCGCCATCAAGATGGACGCGATCTGGGTGCGCGACAACCTGGCCGATGGCCACGACGCGATCCAGGCCAAGCTCAAAGGCATGCTGGCCCTGCTGGACAACACGGTGGCGGCCACCCGGCGCATTGCCGCCGATCTTCGCCCGCTGTTGTTGGACGACCTGGGCCTGGGGCCGGCCATTGAGTGGTTGGCGCACAACTTCACACAGCGCAGCGGCGTGGACTGCAGCCTGGATGTGGACGATGAGGTCGACCTGCCCGAGCCCTACGCCAGCGCGGTGTTTCGCATCGTGCAGGAGTCGCTGGCCAATGTGGCCAAGCACGCCCAGGCCACGCGCGTGACGGTGTCGGTCGAACGGAAACCGCACAGTGTCACCTTGCGCATCGAAGACAACGGGGTGGGCTTTGAGGTCAAGGCACCCCGCAAGACGCACTCCCTGGGCCTGATGGGCCTGCGCGAGCGCGCGCAACTGCTGCAGGGCAGCGTACAGATCCAGAGCCAGCCAGGGCAGGGGACCCAGGTCGCGGTCAGTATTCCCGTGCAGGACGTGGGGGGTGGTAATTGATCCGCATCGTGATTGCCGACGACCACGCCATCGTGCGCGAGGGCCTCAAGCGCATCGTGGGCTCTATTGACGACATGGAGGTGGTGGGCGAAGCCGCCGACGGTACCGAGGTCATGGCGCGCGTGCGTGAGTTGGCGTTTGACGTGCTGGTGCTGGATTTGTCCATGCCGGGGCGCAGCGGCATGGAGCTGATCAAGCTGGTCCACGCCGACAAGCCGCGCCTGCGCATCCTGGTGCTCAGCATGCACCAGGAGTTGCAGTACGCGGTGCGCGCCATCAAGTCCGGTGCCAGCGGCTATCTGACCAAGGAGAGCGCACCGGCCCTGCTGGAACAGGCGATCCGCAAGATTGCCGGCGGCGGTGCCTTTGTCACGGCCGATGTGGCCGAGCAACTGGCCCTGGGCGCCATGCCGGGCAGCGAGACGCTGCCGCACCAAAGCCTGTCGGACCGCGAATTTGAAGTGTTTCGCCTGCTGGTTGGCGGTCAGTCGGTGACCGACAGCGCCACCCAGTTGAATTTATCGGTCAAGACGGTCAGCACGCACAAGGCCAATGTGTTGCGCAAGCTGGGCCTGCAGAACCAGAGCGAGTTGATCCGCTATGCCATCAAGCACGGGCTGGGCGACGCCGCCGATGTCTGAGCGGCGCCGCGACGCGCATCCTAGTGCCTCAGACAATTCCTAGGCGCCCTAGGCGCTGATACCGGTTCGCGCGCGGCATCCGCCTAGGCACCATTTCAGCCAGCGCCGATGGCGCCCATCACGGTCTGCGGCCACAGTAGAGGCATGTCTGAACCCCATGTTCCCGTCACCGTTTTCCTGGTCGACGACTCTCCGTTGATTTGCGAACGTGTGGCCGCGATGCTCGCCGGCGACGCAGTTTCGGTCGTCGGTCAAGCCGCCACGCCGCAGACCGCCATCGACGGCATCCTGGCCCTGGAACCCAACGTGGTGGTGCTGGACGTGCAACTCGAAGGTGGCTCTGGCCTCGACGTGCTGCGCGTTGTGCATCCGGCCTTGCCCAAGGTGGCCTTTGTGGTGTTCAGCAGCAATTCAGGCCCCGCCTACCGCAAGCGCTACCTGCATGCAGGGGCGCTGCGCTTCCTCGATAAGAGCAGCGAGTTCGACCAACTCGCACAGGCCGTGGTGCATGCCGCGCAGCCAGCTACCCGTTGATACCCCCATCCTCAAGGAGTTCACCCATGTCCACCGCCACTTTGTCTGCCCCTGCCGTTCGCTTTACAAATGCTTTGCCGGCCTTTCTGCATATGGACGGCGTGTCCGCCACGCAGCTCAAGACGCAGTGCTCGACCTGCCACTTGCGCGAACTGTGCCTGCCCTGCGGCATGGCGGCACCCGAGGTGGAGCGGCTGGACCAGTTGGTTTTTACCCGGCGCAAGATCCGCTCCGGCCAAAAACTGTACCGCGAAGGCGATGCCTTTCAATACATCTATGCGCTGCGCACCGGTACCTTCAAGTCCAGCCTGCGCACCGCCGATGGCCGCGAGCAGGTCAGCAGCCTGGACATGGCGGGGGAGGTCCTGGGGCTCGACGGCGTGGCCACCGGCGTGCACGCCAGCACCTCCGAAGCGCTGGAGGACT
>Ga0066464_1000345_pt1 | contig 20479 bp, 21 predicted proteins | sample LakWasMe94_HOW11_2_FD_59583 | JGI IMG/M metagenome (GOLD analysis project Ga0066464, IMG submission 59583) | Freshwater sediment methanotrophic microbial communities from Lake Washington under simulated oxygen tension - Sediment Metagenome 94_HOW11 | ecosystem: Environmental > Aquatic >...
GTGGATCACCAACAGCCTGCAGGCCGACTGGATGTGCATGCTGGTCAACACCGGCGACGGCCCCGCGCACAAGAACAAGAGCCTGGTCATGGTGCCCATGCGCGAGAACGGCAAGCTGCGCAAGGGTATCGAGGCGGCGCAAAAGATCCGCAAGATCGGCATGCATTCCAGCGACACAGGACTGATCTACTTCGACGAGGTGCGCGTGCCGCAGCGCTACCTGATCGGCCAGGAGGGCCACGGCTTTGTCTACCAGATGCAGCAGTTCCAGGAAGAGCGGCTATGGGTGTCGGCGAGCTGTCTGCAGGCGCTGGAGAACTGCATCCAGTGGACCGTGGACTGGGCGCAGGAGCGCAAGATGTTTGGCACCACGCTGGCGGACCAGCAGTGGGTGCAGTTCAAGCTGGCCGAAATGAAGACCGAGGTGGAGGCCCTGCGCGCGCTGACCTACCGCGCCTGCGAGCTGTATGTGGGTGGGCAGGACGTGCTGGAACTGGCCTCGATGGCCAAGCTCAAGGCCGGGCGCCTGAACCGGTTGATCCCCGACGGCTGCCTGCAGTTCTGGGGCGGCATGGGCTTCACGCTGGAGAACAAGGTGTCGCGCATGTACCGCGACGCGCGCCTGGGCTCGATCGGCGGTGGTGCGGACGAGGTGATGATGGGCATCATCGCCAAGACCATGGGCGTGGCCAAGCGACCGGCACACGCGTGAACCCTTGCCTCCGTCCATTCAGGAATTTCCATGAACCCAGTTGATACCGACTGTGCCATCGACGCGGAAGACATCGCGGCGATAGAAGACACCGTGCGCCGCTTTGTGCGCACGGAAGTCAAGCCCCATCTCGACACCTGGGAAGAGGCCGGTGAATTCCCCCGCAGCCTGTACACACGCGCCGCCGAACTCGGTTGGCTGGCCATGGGCTACCCCGAAGAACTGGGCGGCACACCCGCGCCGTGGAGCCTGCGCAATGCGATGACGATTGCCTTGGCCCGCCATGGTGGCAGCGGCGGCCTGATGGCCAGCCTGTTCAGCCACAACATCGGCCTGCCGCCGGTGGTGCGCCACGGCAGCGCCGCCTTGCAACAACAAGTGATACCCGATGTGCTGGCCGGCCGAAAGATATCTGCACTGGCGATTACCGAACCCGGTGGCGGCACCGATGTGTCGGCACTGAAGACCACGGCACGCCGGGATGGCGATGACTATGTGGTCGATGGCGAGAAGGTCTTCATCACCTCCGGCGTGCGGGCCGACTGGTTAACGGTGGCGGTGCGCACCGATCTGCAGAACAAGGGGCCGTTGGGCATCTCCATGCTGATGGTGCCGGGTGACGCCGTGGGTCTGTCACGCAGCCCACTCAAGAAAATGGGCTGGCTGTGCTCGGACACGGCGCAGATCCGTTTTGACGGCGTGCGCGTACCGGTCAGCAATCTAGTGGGTGAAGAGGGCTCGGGCTTCAAGATCATCCTGACTAACTTCAACGGCGAGCGCCTGTCCATGTCGGCCATGGCGCTGGGCTTCTCGGAGTGCTGCTACGACGAAGCGCTGGGTTGGGCGCAGCAGCGCAAGACCTTTGGCACGGCGCTGGTGGACCACCAGGTGATACGCCACAAGCTGATGGACATGAAGATGCGCATCGAGTCCACCCGGGCGTGGCTCAACGCCGTGTCGGAGCGCGCTGACGCCGGTGACCGGGGAGATAAGTCTGCCAAAGGCGCTGAATTCCCCGCCGGGCCGCCCCAAGGGGAATTGGCCCCCTCGGGGGGCAGCGACCCGCGTAGCGGCGGAGCGTGGGGGCCATCCACCGTCGCCCAGGTCTGTCTGCTGAAAAACCACGCCACACAAACCATGCAGTTCTGCGCCGACCAAGGCGTGCAGATACTGGGAGGCATGGGCTTTATGCGCGGCACGGCCTGCGAGCGCATCTACCGCGAGGTCAAGGTCATGATGATTGGTGGTGGGGCCGAGGAGATCATGAAGGAGTTGGCCTCGCGTCAGCTGGGAATTTGATACCTTGCGGGACAGACCGCAGCGAAGCAAGCTCTGTCCCCAACTGAATAGAACCATGCCCAAACATACGCAACACGTCGAACTGGCTACTTCCATTGCATTCGAACCCGAATTCCTGCAAGGCCTGACCAAGATCTTTGAAGAGTCCATCGTCTTCAACAAGGTCTTGGGCTTGAAGATCGCCTCCATCGCGCCCGAGCGCGTCGTCGCCCACATCGCGATGAAGCCCGAGCTGGTGGGCCACTACAGCTTCAACCGCTTGCACGGCGGCGTCATCAGCGCCGGGTTGGACGCGATGGGTGGCCTGGCCGTCATGGCCGCCATCGGCGCGCGCCACATGGACGAGGCGCCACTGCAACGCCTGTACCGCTTTGGCAAGCTCAGCACCATTGACCTGCGCGTGGACTACCTGCGCCCCGGCATTGGCGACAGCTTCGAGCTGCGGGCCGAGGTCATGCGACTGGGCTCGCGCGTGGCCTCGACCCGCATGGAATTTCTGGGGGTCGACGGCAAACTGCTGTCCACCGGCTCGGGGGCCTATATCGTTTCCTGATACAAACGAGGGTCCTTTGGTTCTGACCGCGCACGCGGAGATTTTCACCATGTCCATCACTGTTCGCCACGCCACGGTGCAAGACGCCGCCGCCTACGCCCGCATCATGGGCGACCCTGCCGTGTACCCCGGGCTCATGCAAATGCCCTACACCAACGAAGAGCTGTGGCGCACGCGCCTGACCGAAAGCACGGCGCCCGGCAAGACGGATTTGCTGTTGGTGGCCGAGCTCAATGGGGCCGTGGTGGGCACCACCGGTCTGCATCCGGTGTCGGCGCACATGCGCCGGCGCCATGTCTGGATGCTGGGCATCTCCGTGCTGCCCGAGGTGCAGGGGCGGGGTGTGGGCTCGGCGCTGATGGCAGCGCTGTGCGACTACGCCGACAACTGGGTTGGCGCCTTGCGGCTGGAGCTGGACGTCTACACCGACAACGAACGTGCGATGGCGCTGTACCGCAAGTTTGGTTTTGTGCTGGAGGGCACACACCGCGGCTACGCGCTGCGCGATGGCCGTTATGCGGACTGTTACTCCATGGCACGCATCCACCCCAAGCCACCAGGCATCGCCGCGCCCTAGCCACCCGCGCAGCGGCCGAGCGTGGGGGCAATGAAGCTTGTCGCCAAAGTCCCACAGGGGCGTACAACGTGTGGAGAGAGTCATTAAACTACGCGTCCATTCACCGTTTGTTGTTCCATCACGCTTAGGGAGACCCCGCATGAAATCCACTACTGCTCTCATCCTCGTCGCCATGCTGGCCTGCACCGCGCAAGCCCACGCCGCCAAGGCCTGTGAAGAACTCAAAACGGAAGTCGCGGCCAAGCTCGATGGCAAGGCCGTCAAGGGCTACGCGCTGGACGTGGTCGCCAGCGACCAGGTGGGCGACGCCAAGGTGGTGGGCAGCTGCGAGGGCGGCGCCAAGAAGCTGACTTACACCAAGAAGAAGTAAGCCACGGCCCCGCGGGGCTTGCGCAGCCGTCCAAAGGGGGGAGGCGTGGAATTCGGTTGCTACCGTTTTGGTAGCTATATGTGTATATTCCACGAGGGCTAGCGGCCAATTTGCCTCTTAATCATCGGGGGGTGATTGCCAAATAACCCAGTTTGGGGTATTTGGCAACCAAGGGCGCCACCCCGTTATTTCTTGACCGCGGCAGTTGCCGCAGCGGCAGGCTCCGTGCCGCCAAAGTAATCCGACACGGTCTTCCACTTGCCGTCCTGGATTTGCGAGATGCGTGAGGCGTCGCTGCCCAGGCGCTTGGTCGCTGTAAAGGTGGCTGGCGCGCTGCCAAACATGTCGGGTGGGATGCTCATGCTGTCCATGACCTTGATGAAGCTGTCGGTGCTCAGGTTCTTGCCCGCCTGGGTGGCGGCCCTGGCAAAGGTGTTGATGATGGTGTAGCCATAGACCGAGAACACGGTCGGGTCTTCGTTGAACTTGGTCTTGTACTTGTTGGCCCAGAAGCGGATGGGCTGGGATTGCTCGTCGGTGTAGGGGTTTTGCACCGTCATGGTTGCATACAGGCCGTCCATGGCCTTGCCGCCCAGCTTGTGGATCAGGTCGGTGTACGAGGCGCTGGAGCCCAGAAAGACCGGGTTGAAGCCCAGCTTGCGGGCCGTGCCGATGGCGCCGATGGTCTCGCGGATGATGGTGCCCAGCACCACCATGTCGCAGCCGCTGGCCTGCAGCTTGGATACCTGCGACGAGAAGTCGGTGGCGCCGCGTTTGTACGAGGTCTTCTCGGCAAACTCCATGTTCAGCGTCTTCAGCCCGGCCTCGCCGCCGCGCAGCACTTCCAGCCCGAAGTCATCGTCCTGGTACATCGTGCAAACTTTTTTGGCGCCCTTTTCCTTGACCAGCTTGGGTACGGCATTGCGCATCTGGTCAAAGTAGGTGGCGGCAAAGGAATACTTGAGCCGGTGGAAGGGCTCGTACATTTCGCGCGCGGCCGTAATGGGGAAGAAGTTGATGACGTTCTTCTCGAACTGCACCGGCATGGCCGCCATGTTTTGCGCCGTGCCGATATGGCCCACCATCATGAAAATTTTGTCCTGGTTTACCAGCTTTTGCGCGGCCAGCACGGCCTTCTTGGGGTCGTAGGCCGAGTCTTCGACAATGATCTTGAGCTTGCGGCCATTGATGCCGCCTTGCTCATTGATTTCGTCCACCGCCAGCAGCATCCCCAGGCGCGCCTGTTTGCCAAAGCCGGCAATCGGGCCGGACAAGTCCTGGATGGAGCCCAGCAGGATCTCGTCCTTGCTGACACCTTGCGAGGCGCCCGTGGGCGCGGCGGCCGTGGCCGCGGTGGCCGCGAGTGCCAGTGTGGCGAGGGTTATGGCAGTCTTTATCACTTGCATGCTGGGTCTCCTGTTGACAAAAAAGGGTGGGTGGCTCCGTTATTTGAAGGCGTAGTCGATGACGACCTTCCAGCGACCGTCCTGGATCTGCGACAGGCGCGATTCGTCACTGCCCAGGCGCCGGGTGGGCGTGAACTTGAGCGGGGGTGCGCCAAACATGTCGCTGGGAACCTTGGTGATTTCCATCGCACGGATGAACTTGGAGGTGCTGGGGCGGTCGCCCGCTTCGCGCATGGCACCCACAAACACGTCGATGGTGGAGTAGCCGAATGCGGATATCGTGGTCGGGTCTTCATTGAACTGGGTTTTGTATTTGCTGGCCCAGCGGCGTACCTGGGGTGATGCGTCGTCCAGGTATGGGAATTGACCGGTCATCGTGGCGTAGAAGCCCTCCATGGCCTTGCCGCCGATCTTGTGGATCAGGTCGGTATAAGCCGCGCTGGAGCCCAGGAAGATCGGGTTGAAGCCCATCTTGCGCGCCGTGCCTATGGTGCCAATGGTCTCGCGGATGATGGTGCCCAGCACCACCAGCTCGCAGCCGCTGGCCTGCATCTTGGCCACCTGGGACGAGAAGTCGGTGGCGCCGCGCTTGAACGAGGCCTTGTCGGTCAGTGTCAGCTTGGCGGCCTTGAGCCCTTCTTCGGTGCCTTGCAAGACTTCCTGGCCAAAGTCATCGTCCTGGTAAATCGCACAGACCTTGGTCACGCTCTTCTGGCGGATCAGTTTGGGCAGTGAGGCGTGGATCTGCTCGTAGTAGGTGGGTGCCACCGAGAACTTGAGCCGGTGAAAGGGCTCATACATGGAACGTGCGGCCGTGAGCGGGAAGAAGTTGATGACGTCTTTTTCAAACTGGATCGGCATGGCGGCTTCGTTTTGCGCCGTGCCGATGTGGCCCACCATCATGAAGATCTTGTCCTGGTTGACCAACTTTTGCGCCGCCAGAATGGCCTTCTTCGGGTCGTAGCTGGAGTCTTCGACCAGCAGCTTGATCTTGCGGCCGTGGATGCCGCCCAATTCGTTGACCTCGTCAATGGCCATTTGCATGCCGTTGCGTGCCTGCTTGCCGTAGGCGGCCAAAGGGCCGGACAGGTCCTGGATGCTGCCGATCAGGATTTCGTTTTTGCTGATGCCTTGCTGGGCGCTGGCGGCGCCGGCTGCCAGCGCAAGGGCCGCGATGGCGAGGGTGGTTTTGAGTTTCATGGTACTTGCTGCGATGGTTGTGTAAAAGGGGTTGGGGCTAGCTGTACATGGCGTCGATTTGCGCCGCGTATTTTTTTTCCACCAGTTTGCGTTTGAGTTTCATGGTGGGGGTGAGTTCCTCGTCTTCCGCCGTCAACTGGGTTGCGAGCAGGAAGAATTTCTTGAGCTGCTCGACCCGGGCAAACTTTTGGTTCACCCGGTCCAGCTCGGCCTGAATCAAGGCCTGTACTGCAGGGGCTTGGGTCAGGGATGCGTAGTTGCCAAAGGGTACGTCGGCGTCTTGCGCAAACTTCTCGACGTTCTCCTGGTCGATCATGATGATGACGGTCAGGTACGGACGTTTGTCGCCAATGACCACCGCGTCGGTGATGTAGGGCGAGAACTTCAAATCATTCTCCAGCTCGCTGGGCGTGACGTTCTTGCCGCCCGCGGTGATGATGATGTCGTTCATGCGGTCGGTGATGCGGTAGTAGCCCTCGCTATCCACCACGCCGACGTCGCCGGTGTGCAGCCAGCCGTCCTTGTCTATGGTTTCGGCCGTCTTCTCGGGCAGGTTCAGGTAGCCGGCAAATACATTCTTGCCGCGTACCAAAATCTCCCCAGTGGCCGGGTCCAGCTTGACCTCGTTGTAGGCCGCGGCAGGGCCAATCGAGCCCGGCTTGATCTTGCCTGCGGGCACACCGGTGGAGGCGCCGCAGGTCTCGGTCATGCCCCAGACTTCAAGCATGGGCACACCCAGGGCCAGGTACCAGCGCACCAGGTCCGGCGATATGGGCGCGGCACCGGTCACCAAAAAACGCGCGCGGTGGATGCCGATCAGCTTGCGCACATTGTTCAGTACCAGCCACTGGGCCAGCGTGAACTGCAGCTTGAGCCAGCCGCTGACCGGCTGACCGGCCAACACCAGGTCGGCAATGCGGGTGCCCACGCCAATGCCCCAGGCATAGGCCATTTGCTGCACGCGACCAGCCTCTTTCAGCGAGATCATGACGCCGGAGTAAAACTTTTCCCACACGCGCGGCACGGCGGTGAAGACCGTGGGCGCGATCTCGCGCACGTTCTCGGGGATGGTCTCGGGGTTCTCGACGAAGTTGAGCTTGGCGCCGGTGTACAGCGCAAAATATTCGCCGCCCATGCGTTCGGCAATATGGCACAACGGCAGAAAGCACATGCGCTCGTCACGTTCGTCCTGGGCGACCAGCGTGTTGTAGCCGTGCAGCGTGAACACCAGGCCCTGGTGCAGGTGCATGGCGCCCTTGGGCTTGCCGGTGGTGCCCGAGGTGTAGACCAGGATCGCCAGATCGGCGGGCTTGCACGCGGCCACGCGTTGCTCCACCGCGCCAGGGTGCTGGGTCAGATAGTCGCGACCCACGGCGCGCAAGGCGTCCAGGCTGATGACGCCCGGGTCGTTCAGGTCGCGCAGGCCTTCCATGTCGAACACGACGATCTTGCGCAGCAGCGGCAAAGCGCCGCGCACTTCCAGCGCCTTGTCCAGTTGCTCGTCGTCTTCGACAAACAGCACCGTGGTGCGCGAGTCGGCGCACAGGTACTGCACCTGTGAGGGGGCATCGGTGGGGTAGATGCCGTTGGACACGCCACCGGCCGACAGCACGGCCAGATCGGCGCACACCCATTCGACCACCGTGTTGGCCAGGATGGAGGCGCACTCGCCCTTGGCAAAACCCAGGCTCAGCAGGCCGCCGGCGATTTCACGCACGGCCTCCGCGGTTTGCGCCCAGGTCCAGCTGCGCCACAGGCCTAAATGTTTTTGTCGCATCCAGACATTCGGGCCGCGCGCGGCCACGCCGTTCCAGAACAGGGCGGGTATGGTGTCACCTTGCAACACAATCTCGTTGCAGGGCTTGATGGAAGAGGTATCCCAGAGTTGAGTCATACTGTTTTATCTCGAGGTTTTCTTCTTCTTTTTCCAGCGCTGCAACACGGCGAAAGCGGCAATTTTCCGCAGGGCCGCCCCAAGGAAAATTAGCCCCCTCGGGGGGCAGCGACCCGCGTAGCGGTGGAGCGTGGGGGCCACATTCATCTCCAGGTCTTCTTCTTTTTCCAGCGCCGCTCGCCGCGCACGCCGTCTTCCTTCAGGCCCAAGTAGAACTCCTTGATGTCGTCCTTCTCGCGCAGGTGGGCGCAGGTGTCTTCCATGACGATGCGGCCGTTCTCCAGCACATAGCCGTAGTCGGAAGCATTGAGCGCCATGTTGGCGTTTTGTTCCACCAGCAAAATGGTGGTGCCGCGCTCGCGGTTGATGCGCACCACGATCTCAAAAATTTCCTTCGTGAGCTTCGGTGAAAGGCCCAGGCTCGGTTCGTCCAGCAAGATCAAATCGGGGTTGGCCATCAGCGCACGCGAGATCGCCAGCATTTGCTGCTGGCCACCCGAGAGCAGGCCAGCGTCTTGCGTGGCGCGCTCGCGCAGAATGGGGAAGTAGTTGAACACGGTCTCCATGTCTTTTGCCACACCGTCGCGGTCCGAGCGGGTGTAGGCGCCCATCAGCAGGTTGTCGTGCACGCTAAGCAACGGAAACACCTCGCGCCCCTCGGGCACATGGCTCAAGCCCTGCTGCACGATGACGGCGGGGTCTTTGGCGGTGATGTCCTCGCCCTTGAATGCGATAGAGCCCTTGCGCGGGTCGATGATGCCGGAGATGGTCTTCAAAATGGTGGTCTTGCCCGCGCCGTTGGAGCCCAGCACGGTGGCAATCTCGCTGCGCCGCACCTGCAGGCTGACGCCACGTATCGCCTTGATCGGGCCATAGGCACTCTCGACATTGAGCAGTTTCAGCACTGGCAGGTCGCTGATGGGGGGCGGTTGTGTGCTCACTGGATAACCTCCGTGCTACGCACTGCGGTGCGAGCTTGCTTGGGGCGGCCCGGCGCGGCGCTCATGCCACCCCCACTGTGCCGTTGTGCGTGCCCGCGGCCTTGCGCCGCAGCGAGGACACGTCATCCACCGAGCCCAGATAGGCTTCGATGACTCCCGGGTCGTTTTGCACTTCGCGCGGCGTGCCCATGGCCAGCATCTCGCCCTGGTTCATGGCCAGCACCCGGTCCGATACCTTGGAGACCAGCGACATGTCGTGCTCCACCATCAGCACGGTAACGCCCAGCTCGTGTTTGATGTCCTGTATCCAGAAGGCCATGTCGTCTGTCTCTTCCACATTCAAGCCGCTGGAGGGCTCGTCCAACAGCAGCAATTTGGGCTCGGTGCACAGCGCGCGGGCCAGCTCGACCACCTTGCGCACGCCATAGGGCAGGCCGGCCACAAAGGTGTCGCGGTAGTGCTGCAGGTTCAAAAAGTCTATGACCTCCTCGGCCTTTTCACGCGCCTTGAGCTCGGCCTCGCGCACTTTGGACGTGAAGAACAGGTCTTGCCACAAGTTGGTGGCGCGGTGCGTGTGGCGGCCAATCAGCAGGTTGTGCAGCACCGACGCGTGTTCGAATAACTCGATATTTTGGAAGGTGCGCGCAATGCCCAACGAGGCCACGTTTTGCGGTGGCTGCTCGGTGAGTTTCAACATGCCATGGGGGCCCTGAAAATCGATGGTGCCGGTGGTCGGTGTGTAGATGCGGCTGATCAGGTTGAACACCGTGGTCTTGCCGGCACCGTTGGGGCCAATCAGCGTGAAGACCTCGCCCTGTTTGACGTCAAAGCTCACGTTGTTGACCGCCAGCACGCCACCGAAACGCACGCTTAGATTTTTCGCCGATAGAAGATTCTCGTTTTTCATTTCAGGCGATCCGACTTTTGGAACGATTTCTGCCGCTTGAACATGCCCTTGCGGTAGAACGGGAACATCTGCAAATAGGTGCGAATCTTCAACCAACGCCCATACAAGCCCATGGGCTCAAACAGCACAAAAGCGATCAGAACCAAGCCATAGACCAGGCCTTGCAGCCCCGGAGCCTGGCCGACCACGGCGGGCAGATAGTCCTTGGACATGGCAATCACCTGTGGCATCGTGATCAGGAAGATGGCGCCCAAAAATGCGCCATGCACCGAGCCCGCGCCGCCAATCACAATCATTAGCAGCAAATCGATGGACTGCAAAATGTTGAACTGGTCGGGTGAAATGAATTGCAGGTTGTGCGCGTACAGCGCGCCCGCAATGCCGGCCAGTGCGGCCGAGATCGCAAACGACAAGGTCTTGTAATAGGCCAGGTGTATGCCCATGCTTTGCGCCGAAATTTCGGAGTCGCGTATGGCCACAAAGGCACGCCCGGTCGGTGAGCGCAGCAGGTTCAAAATGCCCAGCGTCGCCAGCACGGTGACAGCCAAGCACAGGAAGTAGAACGCGTCGCCGGTGTCCAGCACCCAGCCAAAGATGTCGGGTTTCTTGACGTGGATGCCCGCGTTGCCGCCGGTGACCGATTCCCAGCGCGCCAGCACCTCTTCGACGATGAAGCCAAAGGACAGCGTGGCGATGCCCAGATAAATGCCCTTGACCCGCAGTGCCGGCAAACCCACGACCAGGCCCACGGCGGCCGACAGTGTGGCCGCGCAGGCCAGTGCAATGGGAAAGGGCACACCCATATTGGTCAACACCGCGTGCGTGTAGGCACCCACTCCGAGAAAGGCCGCATGCCCTATCGAGAACAGGCCGGTAAAGCCGGCCAGCAGCATCAGCCCCAGGCCCGCCACGGAATAGATCAACACCAGTGTCAGTTGGGCCAGCCAATATTCGGCAAACAGCCAGGGAGCGGCCAGAAGGAGCAGCATCAGGGCGCTGTACCAGAACACATGGCCACCATGCTTGGCCAGATTGATGTCCTGGCCATATTCGGTCTTAAAAATAAAGCGCATTAAACTTTTTTCCGGAGTTTTTCGCCAAACAGACCATTGGGCTTGACCATCAGCATGATGAGCACCACCACATAGGCGGCGGTGTCCTTGAAGCCATCGGGCAAGTAAAAGCCGGATAGCGATTCCACAATGCCAATCACCAGCCCGCCAACAATGGCCCCGGGCAGGCTGCCAAAGCCGCCTACCACCGCAGCAGGAAAGGCCTTCAAACCAATGAAGCCCATATTCGCGTGCACAAAGGTAATCGGCGCCAGCAACAGGCCGGCAATCGCAGCAACGGCAGCGGCGAGGCCCCAGGCAATGCCGTTGAGACGCTGTACCGGAATGCCCATGTAGTAGGCGGCCAACTGGTTTTGCGATGCGGCCTGCATCGCAATGCCCAGCTTGCTATAGCGAAACAGCGCAAACAACAACACGCACAGCACGGCGGTGGCACCAATCACGGCCATGTGTTCCACATTGAGCACCACGCCGGCCACGGTCCAGATCTCGTCCTTGTAGGGCACGGGTAATGCTTGGGTATCGGTGCCAATGCCGGGCACCATGGTGATGGCACCACGCGCCACGTAGCCAATGCCGATGGTCAGCATCACCACCGAGAAAGCGGGCTGACCCAAAATGGGTCGGATGACGGCACGCTCCAGCACCACACCAAGCAGCGCCATGGCGGCAATCGCGCTGAGGACCGCCAACCAATACGGAAAGCCCAGCATGGTCATGCCCACCAGGCCGCCAAAGGCGCCCAGCATCATCAACTCGCCTTGCGCAAAGCTCACGGTCTCGGTGGCCTTGTAGATCAGCACAAAGCCTAGAGCGATCAGGCCGTAGATGCACCCTTGTGCAATCCCGCCGATCACCAGTTGAACAAACAGCACATCGTCTCCTAAATTTTTTGCTTTCTGGTTATAGCTGGTGCGATGTGATTCACCGATAGGGTTGTCACTGATGCTGGTGTCTCCCGCGAGACTGTCTAATCCAACGCATGCAAGACCCCGTAGAAACCCGCACGCACGGTGCTATCACCGTAGTAACCCTCAGTCGCGCCGACGTGCGCAACGCGGTCGATGCCGACACGGCGCGCCAGTTGTACGAGGCCTTCATCGCGTTTGATGCGGACCCCGATGCGCGCGTGGCCGTGTTCCATGGCGCGCATGGCCACTTCTGTGCCGGTTGGGATTTGCAGGCCGGTGCGCGCATGGCCCAGCACCTGCAACAGGGCGTTGATCCATTTGCAGCGTTGGATTTTTCTTCGGATGACTACGCGTCCGGTTCTGCCGGTCCTGCTGGTCCTGCTGGTCCCATGGGCCCGTCACGCTTGATGTTGCGCAAGCCTGTGATCGCGGCCATCAGCGGTGCCGCGGTGGCCGGTGGCATGGAGCTGGCGCTGTGGTGCGATATGCGGGTGATGGAAGAGGACGCCTACTTCGGTGTCTTCTGCCGCCGCTTTGGCGTGCCCCTGATCGATGGCGGCACGGTGCGCTTGCCGCGCTTGATCGGCATGGGCCATGCGATGGATTTGATCTTGACCGGGCGCAAGGTGGAGGCCGCCGAGGCCTTGCACATGGGCCTGTGCAACCGCGTGGTGCCCACCGGTGGCGCGTTGGCTGCGGCCATTGCACTGGCAGAGCAATTGGCGGGCTTTCCACAGCAGACGATGTTGGCCGACAGAGCCAGCGCCTATGCACAGTGGGACCTGGAACTGCCGCATGCCTTGCACCAGGAGTGGGAGCGTGGAAAGGACTGCATTGCGGCGGGGCTGGAAGGTGCGGCGCGCTTCGCAGCCGGGGCAGGGCGGCATGGAAAGTTTTGATAAAAGGGCGCTAAGCCCGAGCCGTATCCAGCCAAGCCCGCGGCGACTGGCCCACGCGTTGCGCAAACACGCGCGAGAGAGCGGAGGCGTTTGCGTAGCCCAGTTCATCGGCAATGTGTTTGACCGCGTGGCCGTTGCGCAACCGCGTCTGGGCGAGGGCCATGCGCCAGTCGGCCAAGTAATTGGCGGGGGTCTGGCCCACCACGTCCTTGAAGCGTGCGGCAAATGCGCTGCGCGACATGCCGGCCTGTTGCGCCATGGCGTCCAGGCTCCATGCCGCGCCCGGGTTCTCGTGCAGGGCGGTCAGCGCGCGCGCCAGCGCCGGGTCCGATAGCCCGGACAGCAAACCCGCTCGGACGCCGCCTTCGTTTGGGTGATCGAGCAGCCAGCGCAGCAGCTGTATCAGCACCACCTCAAACAGACGATCCGCCAGTTGCCGGTGGCCGCAACGCACGCGGTCGGCTTCCGAGAACAGCAAGGCCAGGGATGCGTCCAGGCCGTCCACTGCGCGCAAGGGCAAGACGACCAGGGGCGGCAGGGCGCGCACCAAGGGGTGGGTATCGCCACCGTCAAAGTCCAGCGATGCGCACGTGAAATCCGATCCATCCACGGGTGCGTTATGGAAGTCGTGGGCCAGGGCCTGGGGATAGAACAGCAGCGTGGGCTCCTGCACGGCGATGCGTTGCCGAACACCGCTGCCGCGTCGGTGGGTGACAACCATCTCGCCACGGCGCAACACATGCAGAAAGCCGCGCCCCGGTTGGGCCGTGAAATGGGTGATGCCGCACAGTGCGCCAGCGTGGAACAAATGTGCCCGCACGCGAAAGCGTTCCAGGACCGCGGAAAGGCGGTCCATGGGCTGGGAGGATGGGGCCAGGGGCATGGGGAATTGGACGATTGGGTATTTATCTAGTATCAATAGACACCAATGGTACAGGATTGGCGTCGACACTTGCGTCGTGCTTATCGGCATCTCCTGTTTTTCCAACCCATCAAAGGACCCAGCATGACAACCTCCAAACACTTTGCCCGACTCGCCATTGCAACCGCCTGCGCCGCAGCCGCGCAGCTCGGATTGGCACACGACGGCGCGCACACGGGCGGCATTGCGACGCTGCCCACGGCCGCAGTCAAAGCGGCTTACGACATCGTGCATACCAAGATCAGCACCGACGGCAATATCGCGGTGTTCCACATGGCCGTGTCGGGCAAGGCGGGCGCCAGCAAACCTGGCAAAACGGGCAAGCTGGCCGGCAGCAGCGTGTTCTCTTACGTGTGGCCTACCCGCATGGATCCGTCGGTGGTCGGCTTTGAGGCCCACAGCGGCATCCTGGCCTTTGCGGCGACGTCCCATCCCGATTTCGACGACACCCCGTTGTTTGATGAAAACGGGGATGGCGACGCCAGCAACGACGGCGGCGTCTGGCACTCACACTGGGTGGTGCTACAGCCCGACGAAGCCTGCGGAAAAGGGGCACTCAAGGTGGTGGACATCCCGCCGGGCGCCAAGCCCAAGTTGCCCAAGACCTGGCCAGGCTTGCCAATACTGATCGATAGCCCGGGATGGAGTCCCCGTTTCAAGGGCGGTACGGTGGAGGTGCGTGTGCCCTTCGACGACATCGGCGTGGTCAGCGCAACCGGCTTTGATGGTGTGACCGCAGCGCTGCGCGTGAACGCCAGCGTGCACGACCCCCTGCTGTGCGTGGTCAATGTGTTCAAAGTGGCATCGGGCGACCTGTCCCTGCCGGGCAAGGTCAAGCCGTAGGCGGCGGGAACCGCGCTCAGGCCGTGGCGGTCAGGGCCGATCCGTCACCGGGGGTTCTTGGTCGCCAAGAACCGTTGGAGCCGTCCGTGCTAACAAATACATGCCCACCGCCCGGCACGATATGGCCGTATGGGTCCAGGCTGTAGCCGTCCTTGCCTTGGTACAGGGCAAAGTCCATCTGGCCATACGCGCTGTTCATGTCCTGGGGCTTGGTAACGCCCAGGCCGATCATCATGTTGTTGACGGCCGAGACGCCCAAGCCCAGCTCGGAGGCCTTTTGGAAGACTTGGGCCTGGCTGGGGTTGGTGGCAAAAAAGGTCTGGATCTCGCTCTTGGTCACGGCACGGCCCAGCGTGGGTGAAAAGTAGGACGTCCAGCCGCCATGTTTGCCACCACCAATGTCGGTGCCCAGGCGGTTCGCCGCGTCGACGTACATGGTCTCCAGCACCGGTGCGCTGATGTTGTTCATGTTCATGCCGATGCCGGTGGCCTGGAACTGCACCATTTGCGCAGCATTGAGTCCCAGGGCCTTCACCTTCTCCGTCACCTGCGCATCGGTAGGATGGGTGGCGTAAAAAGCCCTGATGTCCGCCGCCGCGGGCATGACTTTGTCGGCTGCAGCACCCTGCGCGGTGGATTTGGTCGGGGTCAGTACGCCGTTGGCATCCCAAGCGAAACCATTGCTGGCGGTTGCCACGTAGCTTTCGATCTGTGTTTTCAGCGCCCCCTGGCCCTTGCTGCCTTCAAAACCACCCACGGTCATGGCCTGCGCGATCTGGTCTTCGGTCAGACCCAATGCCGCTGCCTTGTCCGCGATCTGCTTCGCGTTGGGCTTGGCTGCAAAGAAGGCCTTGACTTCGTCGTCCGAATACGGTGTTCCGTTGCTGACGCTGGACAACGTGTCCGCGAAGGATGTGCCCGAATTGGTCGCGGGCGTGTTCTTGGTGTTGCTCGCGGTGGCGGCGCTGCTGGAGTGGTTGGCGTTCTGTACGCTAGAGATGGACATGGTGCTTCCTTTGCGCGGGGTAGCGGGACTTGGATGGGGCGGCGGTGGCTGCCGGCCGGCCAAGACTTGCACCTTGATTCTCTGCAATGCGGCGGCATCGAATCCATCAAAAAGCCGGGAGTTTGCCCCGTAGACTTTGCGTTCCTGGTGGGCATCGGCGACCGGCTCCGCACCCAATATCGCTGAAGGCATATAAGCAAAATAAGGCGCTAGCCCTCGTGGAATCTAGATACTTTGCTATCAAATCAGGAGTTATTCGGGTTGCGCCAAGGCTTGCTGTGGCGGAATGGGACGTGGCTTGCCTGCGTCGTCAATGGCCACATAGGTGACCGACGCTTCGGTCACCTTGATGTACTGGCCCTGCGTGCGGTAGCGCTCGGCATAGACCTCCACCTTCACGGTGATGGACGTGCGCCCGATGCGCGTGACCTTGGAGAAGAAGGACAAAATGTCGCCAACTCTTACCGGGTGCTTGAACACAAATTCGTTGACCGCCACCGTGGCCATGCGGCCCTGGGTGTAGCGCGCGGGCAGCACCGAGCCCGCCAAATCGACCTGGGCCATGACCCAGCCGCCAAAGATATCGCCGTTGGCATTGCAGTCCGCCGGCATGGGGATCACTTTGAGGACCAGTTCCTCGTCTTTGGGCAATTGGATGGTGGGGGGGCTTGAATTCGTGGACATGGGCACAATGCTAACCTCTTGCGGGGCAGGTCGTACCCTTCACCCAGCTTTGCCCCTCTCTGACTCAGAATACCCCCACATGCGCGACCACCGTCCCTCTGCTCCCACACCTGCGCCCAACTCCGCCGCCTCCGCGACTGCGGGCAAGTCCGACTGGGACACGATCCAGCGCCTGTTCCCCTACCTGTGGACCTACAAATGGCGGGTGATCGCCGCGCTGGTCTTCATGGTCGGCGCCAAGTTGACCAATGTGGGTGTGCCCTTGCTGCTCAAGAATTTGGTGGACCGCATGAGCTACAAGCCTGGCGACCCGGCCGCGCTGCTGGTGGTGCCGGTGGCGCTGCTGATTGCCTATGGGCTCTTGCGTCTGTCAACGACACTGCTGACCGAGCTGCGTGAGCTGGTGTTTTCCAAGGCCACCCAAGGCGCGGCACGCAGCATTGCGCTGCAGACCTTTGAACACCTGCACGCCCTGAGCCTGCGCTTCCACCTGGAGCGCCAGACCGGCGGCATGACACGGGACATCGAGCGCGGTGTGCGCGGCATTGAATCGCTGATTTCGTTCTCGCTGTTCAGCATCGTGCCCACGCTGCTGGAAGTGGCCATGGTGCTGACCATCCTGGCGGTGAAGTTCGATGTGTGGTTTGCCTGGATCACGTTGGGCGCCCTGGTGTTGTACATCACGTTCACGGTGCTGGTCACGGAGTGGCGCACCAAGTTCCGCCGCGAGGCCAACGAGTTCGATTCGGCAGCCCATTCCAAGGCCATTGACTCGCTGCTGAACTACGAGACGGTCAAGTATTTCAACAACGAAGGCTTCGAGGCCAAGCGCTATGACGAAAGCCTGGAGCGCCTGCGCCGCGCGCGCCTGAAAAGCCAGACCACGCTGTCCATGCTGAACACCGGCCAGCAGCTCATCATCGCCACCGGCCTGGTCGCCATGTTGTGGCGCGCCACCCAGGGTGTGGTCGATGGGCGCATGACGTTGGGCGACCTGGTCATGGTCAATGCCTTCATGATCCAGCTCTACATTCCGCTGAATTTCTTGGGCGTCATCTACCGCGAGATCAAGCAAAGCCTGACCGATCTGGAAAAGATGTTCACGCTGATGGAGCGTGAACGCGAGATTGCCGACGTGCCGGGCGCGCAGGCTTTGCAACTGCAGGGCGACACGCCCCTGGCATTTGAGAACGTCAGCTTTTCCTATGACCTGTCCACCGCCGCCAACCCGGGCAGCGGGCGCAGCATTCTGCACAACATCAGCTTCGAGATTCCGGCGGGCAAGACGGTAGCCGTGGTGGGGCCTTCTGGCTCCGGCAAGTCCACGTTGGCGCGCCTCTTGTTCCGCTTCTACGATGTGTCAAACCCGCACGAGGGCGGCCGCATTTTGATCGCCGGGCAAGACATCAAACAGGTCACGCAAGCCAGCGTGCGTCAGGCCATTGGCATCGTGCCGCAGGATACGGTGCTGTTCAACGACACCGTGGAATACAACATCGCCTACGGCAAGCCCGGCGCCACGCGTGCCCAAGTGGAGGAGGCCGCTGCATCGGCCCACATCCACCAATTCATCAGCTCCACACCCAAGGGCTACGGGACGATGGTCGGCGAGCGTGGGCTCAAGCTCTCGGGTGGCGAGAAGCAGCGCGTGGCGATTGCCCGCACCTTGCTGAAGAACCCGCCCATCCTGATTTTTGATGAAGCCACATCGGCGCTCGACTCCGCCAACGAGCGTGCCATCCAGGCCGAGCTGCAAAGCGTGGCCCGCAACAAGACCACGTTGGTCATCGCGCACCGGCTGTCCACCGTGGTCGATGCGCATGAAATTCTGGTCATGGACGCCGGACGCATCGTGGAACGCGGCAACCATGCGGCCTTGCTGGCCGCACAGGGCCGCTATGCCGAGATGTGGGCGCTGCAGCAGCAGAGCGCCGAGTAAGTCTGTCACGCCCACGGACTGCCAGGGTGGTTGACACAAGGCCAAGGGGGCTTTTTCCTCGGATCCGAGCAAACCAAGCCGCGCGTATCCATCGGGTAGTGGGTTTTGCGCAGGTCAAGGAGGAGCCCGCGTAGCGGGCGGGGGACACGGAGCAAAACCCGCTACCCGATGGATACCTAACGAAGTCACCAAGGCGTTCCCCCGTCCTGCGCAAAAACCTACACGATCTTTATGACAGAATGGTTGGGTGTCCATGCAATTCACACATAATCTTAGGTATGGAAACCAAATGGCTTGAGGATTTTGTATCCCTGGCTGAAACCCGGAGTTTCAGCAGGTCCGCGCAATTGCGCCATGTCACACAGCCGGCGTTCTCCCGGCGCATCCAGTCGCTGGAAGCCTGGGCCGGCACCGATCTGGTGGACCGCAGCAGCTACCCCACGCGCCTGACGCCCGCAGGCGAGACGCTGTATGACCAATCCATGGAGATACTGCAAACCCTGCAGAGCACGCGCGCCATGCTGCGGGGCCACACCTCGGCCGCGCAAGACGTGATCGAATTCGCGGTGCCGCATACCTTGGCGTTCACTTTTTTTCCGGCTTGGGTGTCGAGCCTGCGCGAGACCTTTGGCCCCATCAAAAGCCGCCTGATTGCACTCAACGTGCACGACGCCGTGATGCGCATGGTGGAAGGCAGTTGTGACCTCTTGATCGCCTACCACCACCCTTCACAGCCGTTTCAGCTAGATGCGGACCGCTATGAGATGGTGAGCCTGGGCGAAGAAGTGGTGGCGCCCTATGTCAAACCCGACGCTCAGGGCGCGCCGCTGTTCCAATTACCGGGTCGGGTCGGCCACCCGCTGCCCTATCTGGGCTACGCGCCGGGGGCTTACCTGGGGCATATGGTGGAACTCATTCTGAAGCAATGCAGTACCCCCATTCACTTCGACCGTGTCTATGAAACCGATATGGCCGAAGGCCTGAAGGCCATGGCGTTGGAAGGGCACGGCATTGCGTTTTTACCGCACAGCGCGGTCAAAAAGGAGTTGCGCGCCAAGCGGCTCGTCAGCGCGGCGCCACCGGAAACCAAGGGGCTGGATATCACCATGGACGTGCGCGTGTACCGCGAGCGGCCGGTGCTGAAGGAGTTGCAACGGGGCGGCGTGCCCGCATCGCGTGGCCCGGCATTGGCATCCAAGAATTCCGCGCAGGCGCTGTGGGACTACTTGCTGGCACAGGCTGCGCGAAAATAGAGACCCACGAAACCGATTGAGATCGATAGACCTGCATGCAAGAGCTGACCCTGACCCGACCCGATGACTGGCACCTGCACGTGCGCGATGGCGACGCCCTGCACACCGTGGTGCCGCACACCGCCGCACAATTTGGCCGCGCCATCATCATGCCCAACCTCAAGCCACCGGTGACCACCGCGGCGCAAGCTTTGGCCTACAAGGCGCGCATCCAGGCCGCCGTGCCAGAGGGCCTGAAGTTTGAACCGCTGATGACGCTGTACCTGACCGACAACCTGCCCGCCGATGAAATCCGCCGTGCCAAGGACGCCGGTGTGGTGGCTCTCAAGCTGTATCCGGCCGGTGCCACCACCAACAGCGATGCCGGTGTGACCGACCTGCGCAAGACCTACAAGACCTTGGAAGCCATGCAGCGCGAAGGCATCCTGTTGCTGGTGCACGGGGAGGTCACCGCATCCGACATCGATCTGTTCGACCGCGAAGCCGTGTTCATCGACACGCAGTTGATTCCCTTGCGCAAGGATTTTCCGGAGTTGAAGATCGTGTTTGAACACATCACGACCAAGGAAGCTGCGCAGTACGTGCAAGCGGCCGATCGCTACACGGGCGCCACCATCACCGCACACCATTTGCTGTACAACCGCAATGCCATCTTCACCGGCGGCATTCGCCCACACTACTACTGCCTGCCGGTGTTGAAGCGCGAGACCCATCGGGTCGCGCTGGTGCAAGCCGCCACCAGCGGCTCCGCCAAATTCTTCCTGGGCACCGACAGTGCCCCGCATCCTTCGCACTTGAAAGAGCATGCCAGCGGCTGCGCCGGTTGCTACACGGCCTACACGGCGATGGAGTTGTATGCCCAGGCCTTTGATGCGGCCGGCGCGCTGGACAAGCTCGAAGGATTTGCCAGTTTCCACGGTGCAGATTTTTATGGCCTACCGCGCAATGCGGGCACCATCACACTGCGCCGCGCGGCCTGGACCGTGCCTGAGAGCTTTGCCTTTGGCGAGGCGCGCTTGAAACCCTTGTGCGCGGATGAAACCTTGCAGTGGCGCATGGTCTAGAGGCTGTTGACTGGGCGGCTCCTTGG
>Ga0066464_1000355_pt1 | contig 20128 bp, 20 predicted proteins | sample LakWasMe94_HOW11_2_FD_59583 | JGI IMG/M metagenome (GOLD analysis project Ga0066464, IMG submission 59583) | Freshwater sediment methanotrophic microbial communities from Lake Washington under simulated oxygen tension - Sediment Metagenome 94_HOW11 | ecosystem: Environmental > Aquatic >...
CAATGCGAGTCGACTCTGAGGACACAACATTAGGTTAACGCTTATGCCCTCGGGGGGCAGGGAGCCACACGCAGTGGGCGACCGTGGGGGCCAGTTATGGAGCGGTCAGCCGCGCCGCATCCAGCGTGACGGCGGTCTGCGCCAGCAGGCGGCCCGTCACCACGGCGCCGGTGGCTGCCGAGATCAGCGTCTGGCTCAGCAGATTACCCTTGAAGTCGGCCGCCGTGCCAAGGGTCGCCTTGCCGGACACTTGCCAGAAGATGTTCTTGGCCTGCGCCCCACCGCTCAGCGTCACCATGGCGCTGTTGCTGATGGTCAGGTCTTGCCCGATCTGGAAGATCCACACGGCATTGGGGCCGCCCGACAAGGTCACGCCCACACCGGTCACCAGCACGCCGGTTCCCCATTTGTACAGGCCCGGTGCCAGGGTCATGCCGCTGATGTTGCCGGCGCCCAGTTCCGTGGCGTCGGGCAATGTGCGGCCGGCCGCATCGGTGAACGCGGTTTGCATGTCACTGATGGCCGTGGTCATGTACGTGGGTGACGGTGGTGCGTAGTTGGCCGCGTACACCTTGCCGGTCACCAGGGACGATGTGGCAAAGGTATTGCTAGCATCGGCGATCAGACCGAAACCGGTGATGAAGCTGGCTGCAGCGGGGCTGACACCAATGTCACCGACGATGGCCGTGGCGCCTGTCGTCGAGATGCCGGTCTTGGCCAGGGCGACAAAGTTGCCCGCCGATCCCAAGTTCACGGCAACCCGCCCCGCCGCGGCGGACACAGTCAACGCGGCCGACCCGGTCTTTCCACCCACGATGGCGGTGATGACGGACGAACCCGCTGAGATGCCCTTGGCCAGACCCGTGCTCGCCACGACAGTGGCAACGGCGGGCGTGCCCGAGGTCCATGCAGCAGTGTTGCTGAGATTGGCGGTGGAGCCATCCGAATAGGTGCCGGTGGCGACAAAGGCGCGGCTGTCGCCGGGTTGCAGCGTGACGGTTGACGGTGTCACGGCGACAGACAACAGCGTCAAGGTGGGCACCGTGACATTGGCGGCGGCGAACGTGCCACCGTAGACCGCAGTTACCAAGGCGGACCCGGCCGATACGCCGGTGACCACACCGGTTTTGGCGACCACACCGGCCACCGAGGTCGTATTGGACGACCATGCGGCGCTGGTGGTGACGTCGACCACACTGCCATCCGAGTACGTGGCCTTTGCCTGCAAGGCCTGCGTGGCACCAGTTTGCACGGTGGCGATGGCTGGCGTGACGGCCAGCGACACCAGCACCGCAGCGCTCACCGTCACGCTTGCGCTACTGGTCTTGCCCAGAAAGTTCACGCTGATCAATGACGAACCCGTGGCAACACCGGTCACCACGCCGGTGGTCGACACTACGGTACCCACACCGGTGCTACCCGAGGTCCAGACGGCAAACGCCGACACGTCTAGGGTGGAGCCATCGCTGTAGGTCGCCGTTGCCACCAAGGGCTGCAGGCCATTGATAGGCACGGTTGCAAGCGCCGGTGTGACGGCAACGGACACCAAGACGGCCGACGTCACGGTCACCGTGGCCGTCGCGGTCTTGTCGCCGAAGGCCGCCGTGATCACCGCGCTTCCGCTGGCTACACCGGTGACAACGCCGCTGGTTTGCACGACCGTACCGGTGGTCGCGTTGGCGGAACTCCAACTGGTGGCGGCCGTCACATCGCGGGTAGAGCCGTCGCTATACGTAGCCGTGGCCGTCAATGGTTGGACCCCGCTGGTCGGCAGGGTAAGGGTTGTGGGCGTGACCGCAATGGAAACCAGGGCCGCAGAACCGTTGGTGGTGGGCGTAACGGGGTTCGGCGCGTCGTTGTTCCCACTTCCGCCGCCGCATGCGGTGACCAATATGCCCAGAAGTAATGCCATGAACCACGGCAGCACTCTGAAATACCTGTTAAATGTTTGCACTTTTCATTCCTCGGGTTGGGGATCCATACACATCGCAGTGACCGGTTGGCCCGAGGCGGCGACCCAGGTCGCCACTTTGCATATCCGCCAGCACACAGCACTTTGCGGAGGCGAGTATTGAGCGCGAACGGGGAACTGTCGGTGTGCTGGCCAACACTGCACGCGCGACGAGACGGCGTTTCGCTCCGCGTGTACGGGCTTTGCCGCCGACTATGTGCCGCTTGGTCGCACACGGCTTGCTACTGCACCCCCAGACCGCGACAGTTGCCCACACGGTCTATGATGGCCGCCCGTTGAGAACGATCCAGCCCGCTTTTTAGTTCACGCCATGTTGTCCACACAAACACCGGAGTTCGCCCCCTCCCCGAAAACCCGCCGCACCGCGCAAGGGTGCGTTTTAGCCTGCGCCTTGCTGCTGTCGGTGCTCACCGGCTGCGCCAGCCTTGCACCGCCCACACCGCGAGAGCCCAGCACCGGCATTGCCGCCAGCCCGCAGACGATGCTGGGCGCGTTGGCGCTACAGCTCACGGAGCAAGCCCATGCCTCCGTTTCCGCAGCTCCCACCGCACCCGCAGTGGCCCGCTCGGGTCTGCGCCCCATGCCCGAGGCCAACGTGGCCCTGGACGCGCGCCTGACGCTGATCCGCAAGGCCCAGTCCTCGCTGGACCTGCAGTATTACCTGGTGGGCGATGACGAGATCGGTCACCTGCTGTTGCGCGAACTGCGCGATGCGGCGGCACGCGGCGTGCGCGTGCGCCTGCTGGTCGATGATTTCTACACCGCGGGCCTGGACCCCTTGCTGCAAGGCCTGGCCGCGCATGCCAATGTGGAAGTGCGTCTGTTCAACCCCTTCGCCAGCCGCGCGACATCGGCTGGGCGCATGCTCAACATGGCGACGGATTTCAAGCGCCTCAACCACCGCATGCACAACAAGCTGTTCCTGGCCGATGGCGCCATTGCCATCGCCGGCGGACGCAATATGGCGGATGGTTATTTTCTGCGCGGCCCGGATACCTTTATCGACTTTGACGCCCTGGCCGTGGGTGCCGTGGTGCCGCAGTTGCAGGCCATATTCGACAGCTACTGGAACAGCCCCCACGTCTATGGCATCGCGCAAGTGGCCCCCACGTCGGAATCACCGGTGTCGCTACGTGCCCACTTCGACGCCGTCGTCAATGTTCCCAGCCCCGAGCCCATCGTCGCGATCACGACCGATGTCTATGGCGCACCGTTGTTGTCCGTGGATCTGGCCGCCAGCCTGCAGCAGTTGATCTGGGCCGAGACCACCGCGTTCGCCGACAACCCCGACAAGGTCGTGCGGGGAACGGATCCGGCCAATATGGCCGACACCGCGCTGTACCACTCGCTGGCTGCCTTTCATGCGGCACGCTCCGAGTTGATGTTGTTCTCGCCCTACTTCGTGCCGGGGCGGGTCGGCATGAAGGGCTTGAAAACGGCACGCGACCACGGCGTTGCGGTACGCATCATCACCAATTCCATGGCCACCACCGACGAGCCCTTGGCCAGCCTGGCCTACGAACGCTACCGCATACCCATGCTGCAGATGGGCATCGATCTGTACGAATTGCGACCGTTGAAGGGCTCACCCGAAATTCGCAACGGCCCCGGCGCCTCGCGCTCGCGATGGCACGCCAAAATGGCCTTTGTCGACCGCAAGACCATGGTGCTGGGATCGATGAACCTGGACCAGCGCTCGGCTACCACCAACACCGAGGTCGTGCTGCTGATCCAGAGCCCCGAATTCGTCGGGCGCGTCCTGCAATACTTCAATGCCACGCGCGCCAAGGATGTAGACCACGTGCACCAGGTCAAACTCAAGCCCGATGGTTCGGGATTGGAATGGGTTGCATTGAAGGGCGAAGGCCGCGCCGAATTATTGAACGCCGAGCCCGACATGGACTACCTGCTGCGCCTGCGGCTGTGGCTGCTGTCGCCCTTCGTGTCGGAGGACTTGTTGTAAGGCCCGGGTGAACGAAGGCAAGGGCACGCAACTGATTACACTGGCGTCCAGGAACTCCCCCATGACGCCATGCCAGCCACCCGCCCCCTCGGAATGACCCTTCTTGTCAGCTTGGGCCGTATTGCGGCCGTGGTCTTCGTGCTCTACCTGGGGGTTCTGGCCTGGCTGTGGTTCCGACAAGAGAAGCTGCTGTTTGCGCCCGACGTTTTGCCCGCGGACTACCAACTGGCCAAGGCACCCGACATCCACGAGGTGTCCATCGCGGTGCCGGGTGCCACCTTGTCGGCGCTGCACTTGCGCCTGCCCAACCCCAAGGGCGTGGTGTTCTTCCTGCATGGCAATGGCGGCAGTTTGGAGAGCTGGTTTGTGAACCCGGACTACTACCGCCGCGCCAACTACGATTTGTTCATGGTCGACTACCGTGGCTATGGCAAGAGCACCGGCCACATCGAAAGCGAGGACCAGTTGCGTGCCGACGTGCGCGCGGTCTGGGCCACCGTCGCGCCGCAATACGCGGGCAAGAAACGGGTGGTCTACGGCCGCTCGCTGGGCTCCGGCCTGGCAGCCGGTTTGTCCGCCGAATTGGCAAACAGCGGCACGCCGGATCTCACGGTGCTGGTTTCGCCCTACAGCAGCATGGCGGCCGTGGCGGCCGAACACTACTCCTGGGTACCGCAATTGGTACTGCGCTACCCGCTGCGCACCGACCAACTGGTGGCGCAGATTCGCAATCCCCTGTTGTTGATCCACGGCGAAAAAGATCCACTGATTGCACCGAGCCACAGCGAGCGCTTGAAGGCCCTGGTGCCCAAGGCCACGCTATTGCGCATCGCCGGTGCGGCGCACAATGACTTGCAGGATTTCAACGACTACCTGGGCGCCTTTGCACGCGCCCTGGCCAGCTTGTAGCGGACGACCGCTGGCTCCGGCTTCGCTTGTAACAACGCAGGGGCCCGAACGGCCAACCTCACGGGCAAGAGCTTTGCGTTTGGCGACATGGGCTCCACGTCTGGCTACTTGATCCGGCTGCACGACCTCATCACCCAGAGCGCACTTATCCACCGTCTTGCCAGGCGGGCCCACGGCGGGCTCTCCAGTTCGCACCGTGCGCGCTAAATTAGCTATTGACTATCCAATAAATTAAAATAAAATCGCTTTATTGAATAGTAAATATCTTTTAAATGCAATGCGCCCCAGGGCGGATACCTTTGGAGTTTTCACGATGGCAAACGCAGCCGCTTGGTTCATGTTTCTTTTGGGTATCGTCCACATCGTCTTTGGCCTGGTGCGCTTCAAGGGGCCGGTGCTGGACGCGCTATCCGCCGGCTTCATCGGCAAGTTTGCCGTGCCCGAAGTGCGCCGCACGGCGTTCTGGTTTCTGATCTTTGGGCCCTTGCTGATGCTGGCCGGCCAGGTCGGCATCCATGCCGTCGCCCAGGGCGACCTCGCCTTGCTGCGCATGTTGGGCATCTATTCCCTGGTGACCGCGGTGCTGGGTGTGGCGGCCTTCCCCAAGTCGCCGTTCTGGGCGCCGCTGTTTGTCGCGCCGGTGCTGGTCGCCGTGGGCTACGGATGGCTGCCACTGGCCTGAGCATCCCCACCCCAGATGTGAAGTCAGCACCATGCAGCACAACCCTCTCCCAGCAGGCAAACACGTGACCTCCGAAGACTTCAAGGTTTTTTGGACCACCTACACCACGGCGCTGATGGCGCGGGACGTCGACCGCGTGCTGGCGTGCTACGCCGATGACGTGGTCTACGACGAGAGTCCGATGATGATGTCCCAACCGCGGGTCGGAAAAGGCCCGTGCCGAAAGTATTGGGCCAAGGTTTTTGCAGCATTTTCATCGATTGCCATCACAACCAACAGCATCACGCTCCACGGTGACCACGCATGGGTGGAGTGGAGCATGCACAATTTTCACGCCTCCGTCGGAAAGACTGTGGCGATCCACGGTGCGCTGGTCCTCACGCTGCGCGACGGACGCTTGGCCCACGAAAAGCTGTACTGGGATCGTGCCAAACTGGAGCACGACCTGGGGGCATGGGGCGGACTGGCACGCATGGGAATTGCCACCAAGGTTCTGCTGACGAGACTGGGCTTGCGGCGTTCAGATGCAACGCCCCCGGCTAACGTAACAGCGAAAGATGTACGGCGCGGCACGCTCACCACCCTATCTTCAAAGGACGCCCCATGAACGCCTATTTTGTCGCTGCAGCAGCCTTCGCTTTTGTGGTCGGACTGGTGCACTCGGTGCTGGGTGAGAAACTGATCTTTCGGCGGCTGCGTCAGCGGGGTTTTGTGCCTACCAACGGCGGTAATCTGCTGGACGAGCGGCATGTCCGCATCATCTGGGCCACTTGGCACACTGTGACGGTCTTTGGGTGGTGTTTGGGCGCCGTGCTATTGCGCTTGGCACTGCCTGCGGCGCCTGAAGCCTCAACCGGGTTTGGCGTGCAAGCCATTGCCCTTGCCGCGTTGACCGGAGCTGTTTTGGTGTTCATTGGCACGCGGGCCAAACACCCGGGCTGGATCGGTCTGCTGGCCATCGCCGTCTGTGCGTGGCTCGGAAACACTCAGATCCAAGCCACCTTTTTAACCTTGCTTTCCAACTGAGGAAATATGTCCAAATCCGCATTCAGCGCGAAAATGTTCGCCGTCTATCTGTTCATCGCCGGTGCACTACTCGCCACCGTTCCCAATGTCTTGTTGTCCATTCTTTTTATCCCGCTGACCTCGGAAGTCTGGATCCGTGTGATTGGCGTCATCGCGTTCGTGATCGGCGTCTACGCATGGGTCGCGGCCAACCACGAGTTCAAGCCTTTTCTGGTGGCATCCGTGTACACCCGGTTCGTGGTCTTTGTCGCCTTCACCGTGTTCGCGGTCCTGGGTCTTGCCAGCCCCATGGTCATGCTATTTGGCTTCGCAGACCTCGCGGGCGGCATCTGGACCTACTTCGCACTGCGGGCGGATGCTTCGGCGCCAACCCGCAGTTGGGCATAAAGTCCCGCCACGCACGGCCAACCTTAGATTTCAGGATTGATACCCATGCCCAGAGAATTTGAGTTCGTAACATCCGTTCCAATCCCCTCGAGGTCCGGCATCACCCAGCTTTACAAGGCTATGGACTTGGCGGACGCTTTTGCGATTGCGCTGCCAGCAGGCACGTCCAACAATCCAGAATTGCTCGGTCGATTCATGTTCTCCCACCAGCCAGCGTGGATCGGATGGCTCATGACGGTCCGAGACCTTATCGTTGCCCGGTTGGGTCTCAAGACAGCCAAACAACTGGCATCACTTGCCAATCGCGTTGGAATTTTCAAGGTCTACAGCACAACCCAGACTGAAATGGTGTTGGGAGAGGACGACAAGCACCTCGACTTCCGGATATCCGTTCTATGTTCTGCGGATGCAAAGGCAAAAGGCCGTCACCAACTCGTTGTTTCAACGGTTGTCCAGTGCCACAACCGCTTAGGTCGGGCCTATATATTTGTCATTGCTCCCTTTCACCGCTTGGTTGTCAAGGCCAGCCTCCTTCGCGCAGCCCGCATCGGTTGGCCGCTGGCGACGTGTCAGTCGCCTCTGTAAAACCCATCCATCAACACCGGTCCAAGCCCCCTATGCGCACTACCAAAGCCCAGCAAGCCAAGAACCACCGCCTCATCATCCAGACGGCGGTCGACCTGATGACACAGCACGGGTTTGAAGGCACGACGATGAAACAGATCGCGCGTGCCGCCGACATCGGCGACGCCACCATCTACAAATACTTCCCGACCAAGGAAAAGCTGGTCACCGCCTACTTTGAACAAGCCATAAGCGACGCGCTGGTGCGGGCGGGAAAAGCGCCATGGAACAAGGACTTTTCGCTGCACGAACGCATGCAGTTGCTGATAGACAGCCTGCTGGAAATTCTGCTGGCTGACCGCGAATTTGTAGCACTGGCACGCGGTCTGATCGAGCGTACACCCATGCTGTTGCTGGGCGAGCAATTGCCGGGCAAGCCATTGTTGAAGCAGGCCTTCCTCCAGATGTTGGAGCAGGCAGAAACCAGCCAAGAAATCGTACCCTGCGGCTTCAAGCCCAGCCTGGCCGGTCTACTGGCCGACTATGTGTACGGCGTCATGGCCTACTGGCTGCGCGACGAGTCCGAACAGTTTGCCAACACCACACAAATGGTGGACCTGAGCCTGGGCGTGCTGGTGCTGGCGCTGAAGAGCGGGCTGGTGGACAAGCTGCTGGAACTGGGCGGTTTTATGGTGCGCAGCCAGATGGCGCGGCTCATGCAGGACGGCACCGGCTTACTCGATCTGTTGCAACTGGCCCGCCGGAGCTTGGGAGGCGCACGCCCATGACCATGAAACCTACTCTTTGTGATCTGCCCAGCGGCAGCCGTATCGCCCAGACCCTGCCCGGTTCTGACTTTGCCGATTGCTACCAGTTCGACGACCTGTGGCCGGACCAGAACGCCTTTGAAACCTATTTGACCCTCACCGCACGCACGCCGGGCTGGATGAACGCACTGATGGCGATGCGAAACCAGGCCGTGCGCCTGGTCGGGCTCAAACATTTGGGCAATCTGTCATCCGGCATCCACCGCAAGCCGGCCAGCGCCTACCATCTGGGCGACCGCGTAGGCATCTTTGGTCTGCAGCACCTGCAGCCGGACGAAGTGATCCTGTTTGACAACGACAAGCACCTGCACGTGCAACTGTCCCTGGTCAAGCACGTGGTGGACGGCAAACCCAAGGTATCGCTAAGCACCGTGGTGCACATCCACAACCGCCTGGGGCGCTTCTACATGGCCATCGTGGGGCCGGTGCACAGCGTGATCGTGCCGCGCATGCTGGCACAGGTGGCGCATGGCTAAGAAAGGTGACAAGAAAGCCGAGCTGCCCCGCACCGGGCGGCTGTCACGCGGCGCCATTGCCGGCATGGCGGTGGCGCGCGCCGGCCTGGCGCACCTGGGCCACAAGGCGCAGTGCCTGGCCCGTGACGAGGCGCAGCAGGCCCAAGCCCGCAGCGCACACGAGGCCGAGCTCGGCCGCATTCTGTTTTCCGCGCTGAACCAGCTCAAGGGCACGGCACTGAAGGCCTCGCAACTGCTGAGCATGGAGTTGGGATTTCTGCCCGAGGGCATGCGCCAGGAGCTGGCCCGCGCCCACTACCAGGTCACGCCGCTGAACCGCGCACTGGTAGTCAAGGTCATGCGCCAGGAGTTTGGTCAGGACCCGCACGCGCTGTTCCAACACTTCGAGCCGCAGGCCTTCGCCGCCGCCAGCCTGGGCCAGGTCCACGCCGCGACGCTGGACAATGGCGACCCCGTGGCCGTCAAGCTGCAATACCCCGGCATGGCAACCTCCATCGGCAGTGACATGCGCATGCTGCGCAGCCTGCTGCAAACACTGGGCGGCCATTCGGACGCGCTGCCCAAGGCCAGCATCATCGAGCGCGTGATGGCCGACATCACACACAAGCTGAGCGAGGAGCTGGACTATCTGCATGAAGCCCAGGCCCTGCAATGGTTTGCCCAACATCTGACGCTGCCCGGCCTGGTGATCCCGCAACCCGTGGTGCACCGCACCACCCAGCGCGTGCTGACCATGCAGCGCCTGCAGGGCCAGCACGTCAACGAATGGCTGCAAACCCACCCCAGCCAGGAACAGCGCGACCACTATGGCCAGTTGTTGTTCGACACCTTCATGCACTGCAGCTTTGTGCTGCACCGCCTGCAGGCCGACCCGCACCCTGGCAATTACCTGTTCATGCCGGATAGGCAATTGGGCTTGCTGGACTTTGGCTGCACCCGCGCGCTGAGCCCGGAATTTTGCGAGACCGTGGCAACCGTCTGGTCCACCTTGCTGCGCAGCCCCATAGACACCCACCGCGTGCAGCAGGCCTACCGCAACTTGGGGCTGATTGACCCTGCCTTGACCGCGCACGACTTTTGCACCCAACTGCTGCCCGCGTTAGCTGCCATGCAAGCGTGGCAGCGCCTACCGTTTACGGTGCCGGTCTACGATTTCGCACAACACCCGCCCTACCCCGGCTCCTCGCCCGAGCACCAGCGCCAGGCCGTGAAGTTCCTGCAAGCGGTGCCGCCCGACCTGCCCTACTTCGACCGGGCCTACCTGGGCCTGACGCAATTACTCAAAACCCTGGGTGCGCGCGTGCGCACCACCAACCCCTGGATTCGCTAAATGGACACCACGCTTTTGATACTGGGCTGCGCGATCTTTGTCATCCTCGGCATCGGGCACGCCGCCTTGTTGCTGTTCAGCACGAAGCTGGATCCCCACGACCCCGTTTTGATGGCACACATCAAGCGCGGCAAGGTCGGCTTGTCCGCAACCGGAAATCTATGGAATGCCATCCAGGGTTTCCACCTGAGCCATAGTCTGGGCATGGTGCTTTTCGGCTGGTTCTACACCACGCTGGCACTGGAGAGTCCGGCCGCCTTGCAGTCCTCGGTATCCCTGAACCTTGGCCTGCTCCTGGTACCCGCTCTCTACATCTACCTGGCCCACCGGTTTTGGTTCCGCGTGCCCAGAAATTGCTTTGTGGTGGCCCTGGGTCTGTTGCTGCTATCCGTCGCCTATCGATGATGCAAGCGTTGTAGCTACTATTTCTATAGCGGCTTACACATATCCGACGAGGGCTAGCGGCACATTTTGTCGCCAATGTTGCCAAGAGACTGACAAATAAACCCACTTTGGGTATATAACGCGCGGAATGGACCCGAACGCGTTGACCGGCGGGACACCCATGGCAAGTGAAGAAATGCACCTGGTGAAAGCCGGTTACATCGGAGCCACGACTTCGCGTCGCTGGTGCGCGGCCACGCCGCTTTGACACCCTTTAGTTCAATAATCTGGCCTTTGCAAAACACTTTGTGAGCGGCCTACTCCCATGACCAGCAGCACACCCAGCGCGTCTCCCCCTGCCAACACCAAGGCCGCCGCTGTGTCCCCGTCCCCTGCGCGCTTGCAGGCACTCGATGCCTTGCGCGGCTTTGACATGTTCTGGCTGATCGGCGGCGAACTGCTGCCGGCCGCGCTGTTCGCTTGGACCGGTTGGCCTGTGTGGAACATGCTGGCACAGCAGTTTGAACACAGCGCCTGGCATGGTTTCACGTTTTACGACCTGATTTTTCCATTGTTCATCTTCATCTCCGGTGTCAGCCTGGGTCTTCAAGACCATTCGCTGGCCGCGCGCAAGCCGCACTACGCGCGTGCACTGCGCAGGCTCTTCCTGCTGATGCTGCTGGGTGTGGTCTATAACCACGGCTGGGGCACCGGCATGCCCGCCGACCCCGCAACCGTGCGCTACGCCAGCGTGCTGGGGCGTATTGGGATCGCCTGGTTTGTGGCCGCCATGCTGCTGTGGCATCTGCGCACGCAAACGGTGGTGGTGCTGACCGCAGTCGCGCTGGGTGCGTATTCGGCGTTGCAACTGCAGTGGCCGCTGACCGAAGCGGGTTCACTCAATGCGCTGCTGGACCAGGCCTGGCTGCCCGGCATCACCTACCGCCATGCGCCTTTTGATCCCGAGGGGCTGTACTCGCAACTGGGCGCGATCTGCAATTGCCTGATGGGCGCCTTTGTCGGTGCGATCTGGCGTACACACGCTGCCGCACCGCGCCGCCGCCTGGTAAAGCTACTGGGCATGGGCGGCGGCCTGGTGCTGGTGGCCTGCCTACTGCACCCGTTTTACCCGCTGAACAAGTCGCTGTGGACGGGTTCGTTCACGCTGCTCACCAGTGGCATCAGTGTGCTGCTGTTGCTGGGCTTTGACCTGCTGCTGGGCCAGCGCAAGCCGCGCTTGTCCCTGCCTTTGTATTGGCTGGGCCAGAACGCCATCCTGATTTACCTGGGCACCAGCCTGGTGATGTGGAGTTACAGCGTCAAAAGCCTGTTCGGCGGCTGGATCGCTGCCAGCCCCAGCGACCTGCAACTGCTGTTGCATGCCTTGGCCCTACTGTTGTTGCAACTGCTGGCACTGCGTTGGCTGTACCTGCGGAAACTGTTTCTGCGGCTGTAAGCTCAACACCCCCACGCTGGTCGCTTCACATACTGCGCTGCCCCGAGGGGCTGCAGCCGCGCTGGGGGCGGCCCGGCCGCTCTCAGTTACACATGGAGTATTCGCGCCCATCCGACTTGAGGATCAGGTAACCATTGGAATTGCGACTGGCTGTCACCTCCAAGTCCTGAAAGCCCGAGCCGTCCATCGGGTCCGCATAGACGCGCTGCTGGTAAACCTTCCAGCGCGCGGCCTGGCGGGAGCTGGACTGGCCGGCAACCGTGCCGGCCCTGCCCGAGCTATAGGTCTCGCCGCCACCCGTCGTGTACACCATGCCGTCGCTCTGGAAGACCACCCTGCGCGTGTGCGACGCACCGCTGATCTTGTTGTAGCTGAAGGAACACCAGGCATTGGCAGTCAGCACCTGGCGGATCTGCGCGTCCTGCTGGGTGCCGCTTTGCGCGTTGGCACTGCTGGCCAACGTGAACCAAAGAAAGATCTGGAGATACGGGACTTTCAACATGCTGGCCTCGCAGACGGGGAAGAAGCGAATGCACACCGTGGAGCGCGTGGACCGCAGTATCGCGCCGCCCATCCCCCGGGTGCAAGCGGTTTTTACGCCCTCGGCATGGCCTTACTGCCGTCCGCTAACATGCAGCCATGCGAACCCTACAGCCACTCTTCACAGCCAGTCTCGCGCTGGCACTGGCGGCCTGCGCTGGCCTGCCCGCCAGCGGCCCGGAAAAAGACAAGACCTACGCCATCACCATCCTGCACACCAACGACCACCACGGCCGTTTTTGGCAAAACGGCAATGGCGAGCACGGCATGGCGGCCCGCAAGACCGTGGTTGATACCATCCGTGCCGAGGTGGCTGCTGCTGGTGGCTACAGCCTGCTGTTGGACGGCGGTGACGTCAACACCGGCGTGCCCGAGTCCGACCTGCAAGACGCGGTGCCCGACTTCAAGGGCATGAACCTGCTGGGTTACGACGCCATGGCGGTGGGCAACCACGAATTTGACAAGAGCCCGACCGTGTTGGCCATGCAGCGCAAGCTGGCCACCTTTCCCATGCTGTCGGCCAATATCTACCGCAAGGGCGAGCGCGTTTTCGCGCCCTATCAGATGTTCACGCTGGGCGGCGTGCGAGTAGCGGTGATGGGTTTAACCACCGACGACACGCAAAAGCTGGGCAACCCGGCCCATATGCAAGACCTCGAATTCCGCAGCCCGATACAAGAAGCCGCCAAGCTGGTGCCCGAATTGCGCAAGCAGGCTGACCTGGTGATCGCCACCACCCACATGGGTCACTACGAGAACGGCCGCCACGGCATACAGGCGCCGGGCGATGTGGAGATGGCGCGCGCGGTAAAAGGGTTGGACCTGGTGGTGGGCGGGCATTCGCATGACCCGGTGTGCATGCAGGCTGAAAACGTGGTGGAGGCTGACCATGTGCCAGGTGCGCCTTGCCAGCCCGACCGACAAAACGGCACCTGGATCGTGCAAGCCAACGAGTGGGGCAAATACATTGGCCGAGCCGATTTTCAATACCGCAACGGCAACTTCACGCTGGTGAAATATGCGTTGATCCCGATCAACCTGAATAAGACCGTGCCCAACGCCAACGGCGGCACCCAACTGGTCAGTTACACCACGCCCATCACGGAAAACGCCGAGATGCTGGCCCTGCTCAAGCCCTACCAGGACTATGGGCAGCGCACCCTGTCGGTCGCCGTGGGCAGCAGCGATGGCAAGCTGGAAGGCGACCGCTCGGTGGTGCGCAAGGCACCCACCAATTTGGGCATGCTGATTGGCCAGGCCATGGTGGAAAAAACGCATTCCGATTTTGCAGTGGTCAATTCCGGCGGCCTGCGCGACTCCCTGCCGGCCGGTGCCATCAGCTACAAGGACATCCTCAAGGTGCAACCCTTTGGCAACACGCTGGCAACCCTGCGCCTGACTGGGCGCGAAGTGTGGGACTACCTGTCGGTGGCGGCCAAAATGAGTCCCGGTGCCGGCGGATTTCCGCACCTCACCGGTGTGGAACTGGTCGTCAATGGTGGCAGTGTGGTGCAGGCCCGCATCCAGGGCGCACCCATTGATCCGACCAAGACCTACCAGATGGTCATCAACAATTTCATGGCCGTGGGTGGCGACGGCTATCCCAATGTCACCGGCCACGCCAGTTACGTGAATACGGGCTATGTGGATGCCGAGGTGCTACGCGCCTTCGTTGCCGCCAACAGCCCCATCCAGACGGCGCGCTTTGCCCCCGGCAACGGCGTGGTGCGCAAGGCAGCCCCCTGAACATGCCAGTCCACCCCGGATCCATGAACACCCCCTCCCGCCGCAAGAAGTTTCGCGTCGTACCGCGCGCCGCCGTTCGGCCCGATCCATCGGAGCACGCCGAACAGGACCTGATCGTCGAGGGCTACGCACCCTCGCAAATGATCGAGGACCTGCGCAAATACCAGGCCGAGCTGGAAGTACAGAACAAGGCCCTGCGCTACAGCCAGCAGGAGGCCGAAGGCGCATCCGAGCGCTTTGCCACGCTGTTTTCGAATGTGCCGCTGGCGCTGATGGTGGTCGATGAGGAAGGCCTGGTGATGGCCAGCAACGCCATGGCACTGCGCTTGTTCCAACCGCTGGAGACCGACCCGCCGTTGAACTTCTTGCTGCCCTTTGTCGGCCCGCAGCACACCGATGAAGTGGCGGTCGCATTCTTGAACGCCAAGACCCGCAGCACCAGCGAGGTCAGCGAGGTCGTTTTCTTGGCGGGATCGCAAGGCACGTTTACCGGTGATCTGCACATGGCGCGCATCGAGAACCCGCAGGGCGATCTGGCGCACTTCATCTGCGCCATCATCGACCAGGGGCCGCTGCTGGCGCAACGCCATGCGCTACAAAAAAGTGCTGCCGTGCTGCAGCAGCGCAATGAAGATTTGCTGCTCAGCGAGAACCGCATGGCCGCCATCATCAACTCGTCGCTGGACGCCATTTTGTGCATCGACGAGGAACAACGCATTACCGTGTTCAACCCTGCGGCCACAGCCCTGTTCCAATGCCCAGCAGACCAGGCGCTGGGCAGCAAGCTGGGCCGGTTCTTACCCCAGGTGGAAGCCACCTTGGCCAGTGGCGGCGTCTCCACGCAGGCCACATTGGGCGAGTTTGCGGCCACTACGTTATTGGGACGCGAGATATTTGTGGAAATCAGCGTGTCGCTGGAGCGGCGCCTGACCCCCCGCCTGCCCTCGGACAAACCTGCGTCAGAGCTGATTGCACGCCGCGGCATGCAAGGGCCGCATGGTGAAGTCACCACCATTTTTGCGCGCGACCTGACGGCGGCCAAACTGGCCGAGGCCCGCCGCGTCACGCTGGAAACCCAGTTGCGTGAATCGCAAAAAATGCAGGCCATGGGCACCATGGCCGGCGGCATTGCGCACGATTTCAACAACATCTTGAGTGCCATCCTGGGCAACGTGGACCTGGCCAAGCAGGACACGGCGGCCACGTCACCGGCCCTGACCAGCCTGCAAGAGATTGAAAAGGCCGGGCGGCGCGCGCGCGACCTGGTCCGCCAGATCCTGACCTTCAGCCGCAACGAGGTGCCCAAGCGCACCCCCATCGCGCTGGACGACGTGGTGCGCGAAGCCGCCCGCCTGGTGCGCCTGGCCCTGCCGCCGTTGGTGGACATGCAGGTGCTGCTGGCGCCCAACACCCCCGCCATCCTGGCCGACACCACGCAAATCGAACAGGCGCTGCTGAACCTGTGCACCAATGCCTTGCTGGCCATCGGCAACAAAAAAGGCTCGCTGACGATCACGCTGGCCAGCGCGGAATTAACCCAACCCGTGAGCGGGCGGCTCGGACTGCCCAATGGCCGCTATGTCACCGTCGCCGTGCGCGACACCGGCAACGGCATGGCGCCCGAAACCCTGGCGCGCATTTTTGAGCCCTTCTTCACCACGCGCGAGGTGGGCCAGGGCACGGGCCTGGGGCTGTCGGTGGTGCACGGCATCATGCAGGCGCACCAAGGCGCCATCGACGTGCAAAGCGTGCCCGGCGCGGGTAGTGTGTTCACGCTGTACTTCCCGCCCACGCACCAGACCCCGGTGTTTGCCACTGCGGAAGTGGCTCTTGCGGAGCCCGAACCCATCGTCGGCAAAGGCCGCCACGTGATGTATGTGGACGATGACCAGGCGCTGGTGTTCCTGATCGCCCGCGTACTCAAACGCAAGGGCTTTACCGTCACCACCTTTACCGATCCGCACGAGGCCCAGGCGATGCTAAGGGCCGATGCCGGGGCGTTTGACATCGTGGTGACCGACTACAACATGCCGGGCTACAGCGGCATAGACCTGCTGCGCTATGTCAAGCGGATCCGCCCCGACCTGCCGGTAGCGCTGGCGTCGGGCTATGTCACGCCCGAGCTGGAGCAAAGCGCCATCCGCGAAGGTGCCAGTGCGCTCATCTACAAGCCCAACGACGTCAGCGAATTTTGCGAAACCGTGCAGCGCCTGATCACGGGCAACGATGCCAACTGACTACATAACGGGCGACTCGGCAGTATGCGTGGTCTACGCCGACGACGCCCTCGTCGTGCTGGACAAGCCGTCCGGGCTGTTGTCGGTGCCAGGACGTGGCCCCGACAAACAGGACTGCCTGAGCACACGTGTGCAAGCGCGGTTTGCCGACGCGCTCGTGGTGCACCGCCTGGACATGGCTACCTCGGGCCTGATCGTCATGGCCCGCGGCGCCGCGGTGCAGCGCACGCTCAGCGAAGCATTTGCCAACCGGCTGGTCGACAAGCGCTACGAGGCCGTCGTCCACGGTGAGATGGCTGCCACCGGAGGTGGCTGGCAGGTGATCGACCTGCCCATCGCCGTCGACTGGCCAAACCGGCCCTTGCGCACCATCAACCACGTCATCGGCAAGCCCAGCGTCACCCATTGGCGACTCAGTCACTATGACGCCCAACGCCAGGAAAGCTACGTGCTGCTGGAGCCACTGACCGGCCGCACCCACCAGTTGCGGCTGCACCTGCAGGCCATAGGGCACCCTATCCTGGGCGACACCCTGTACGCCCCGCCCGAGGTTGCCGCCCTGTCCCCCCGGCTGCTGTTGCACGCCTGTGAATTGGGTTTTACCCACCCTGTCAGTGGTCTGCCGATGCGGTTCAGCTGTAAAAAACTCGCCAGCGCCTAAAATGCACCGGTGAACCCCATACAAAACGCTGACCTCCACTGCCATTCCACGGTTTCCGACGGCACCCTGACGCCCGAGGCCCTGGCCGAACGCGCCAGCGGCAATGGGGTTGAACTGTGGGCCCTGACCGACCATGACGAGATCGGTGGCCAAGCCCGCGCCGCCGCCGCCGCCAGGGCCTGCGGCATGCGGTATTTGACCGGTACCGAGATTTCCATCACTTTCGTCGGCAAGACCGTTCACATCGTGGGCCTGGGCTTTGACGCCGACAACCAGTCCCTGATCGAGGGCCTGCACCGCACCCGGGGCGGGCGCGATGTGCGCGCCATGGAAATGTCCGACGGTCTGGCCAAGGTCGGCATCCAGGGCGCCTATGAAGGGGCACTGAAATTTGTCGGCAACCCGGAACTGATTTCGCGCACCCACTTTGCCCGGTTTCTGGTGGAAAGCGGCGTCTGCCGTGACACCAACGAAGTGTTCAAAAAATACCTGATAGAAGGCAAACCCGGCTTTGTGCCACACCGCTGGGCCACATTGAAAGACGCTGTCAGCTGGATTACCGGCGCCGGCGGCATGGCCGTGATCGCGCACCCGGCGCGCTACAAGTTCACGCCCAACGAAGAGTTTGCGCTGTTCACCGAATTCAAGGCCCACGGCGGCCAGGGTGTTGAGGTGGTCACGGGCAGCCACTCGGTGGCGGAGTACAGCATCTATGCCGACACCGCACGTGAATTCGGCCTGGCCGCGTCACGCGGTAGCGACTTCCACAGCCCCGACGAAAGCCACACCGAACTGGGCACCCTGCCCTTTTTGCCCGCCAATCTGACACCGGTTTGGGACCTGTTGGCCTCACGCATCCAATAAGCGGCGTTGGTCGTCGACATCTGAGAGTTCTTTACCGGCATGGCCCAATACTTCGAAGTTCATCCCGAAAACCCCCAAACACGTTTGCTGAAACAAGCCGTGGCCCTGCTGGAAAAAGGCGGCATTGTGGCGGTGCCGACCGACTCCAGCTACGCCCTGGTCTGCCACCTGGACGACAAGGCAGCAGTGGACAACCTGCGGCGCATACGGGGTGTGGATGACAAACACCATCTCACGCTGCTGTGCCGCGACCTGAGCGAACTGGCCAGCTATGCGCGCGTGGACAACGCCCAATACCGCTTGCTGAAATCGGCCACACCGGGGCCGTACACCTTCATCCTGGAAGCCAGCAAGGAAGTGCCCCGCCGGGTCAGCCACCCGTCGCGCAAGACCATAGGCCTGCGCGTGCCGGACCACACCGCCTTGCAGGCCCTGCTGGCCATGCACGAGGGCGCCTTGCTGGCCACCACGCTGATAGCCCCGGGCGAGACGCATCCCATGAACGACGCCAACGAAATCCGCGAGCGCTTTGAAAAAGTGATCGCCGGCGTCATCGATGCAGGGGCCTGTGCACAAGAGCCAACGACGGTCATTGACCTGACCGGCCCGGAGCCCCAACTGATACGCCAAGGCCGTGGCGATCTGGCCCGTTTGGGCTTGTAGCCACCACATTGGAATAAAGAACGAACACATGGACTTTGGCAATCTCATACAACAAGCTGCAATACTGGCAATCCCTCTGCTATTTGCGATCACACTTTCCGAGGCGGCGCGCGGTCAGGTAGCGTTCTGGCTAGGTGACAAAACAGGCTGGAGTCAAGGCCGAAAGTCGTGGAATCCGGCTAACCACATCTCGCCGATTGAAACCATCGTCATGCCCATGGTGATGTTCTTCTTAACAAATGGTTCGTTCATTTTCGGTAGCGCCAAGCCCATACCCATTGACTACCGCAACCTGCGCAACCACAAGCATGGTGCCATCTGGGTGGAAATGGCCAGCCCCATTGCCTTGTTCGTGATGGCGTTGGTGTGGTACCTGGCCTACACCGTGCTGGCCATCTTGCAAGTGCAGGAGCCCTTTTTCCTCGAATCTTGCAAGGCCGGCGTCATGGTTTGCCTGAGCCTGTTCGCGTTTCAATTGCTGCCTATCCCCCCTCTCGCTGGCGGGCGCATTTTGCTATTCTCGCTGCCGCCGAAATATGCAGTGCAACTGGCAAGGATTGAACCATGGGGCATTTGGATCATTTTGGCTCTGGCCTTCATGCGCGTCCTTGGCCCCCTGTGGATGATCCCAATTCGCAACTTATGCCTGTCCGTGCTGCAATTGCTGGTCACGCCTCTGATTTTCCTGTTCAATTGATCGACCATGGCCCAACCGACCACCCGCTTCCTCACCGGCATCACCACTTCCGGCACACCCCACCTCGGCAACTACGTCGGCTCCATCCGCCCATCCGTGCGCGCCAGCCTGACGGCCGACGTGGAGAGCTATTACTTCCTGGCCGACTACCACGCGCTGATCAAGATCGATGAGCCGGCCCGCATCCAGCGCTCCACGTTGGAGATCGCCGCCAGTTGGTTGGCCGCGGGTCTGGACCCCGAACGTGTGGTCTTCTACCGCCAGTCCGATATTCCTGAAATTCCCGAACTCACCTGGCTGCTGACCTGCGTCACCGGCAAGGGTGTGCTCAACCGCGCCCATGCCTACAAGGCTGCAGTGGACAAGAACACCGCGGCCAACCAGGACCCGGACATGGATGTAACGGCCGGGCTGTTCATGTACCCGGTGTTGATGGGTGCGGACATTTTGATGTTCAACGCGCACAAAGTGCCGGTTGGGCGTGACCAGATCCAGCACATCGAGATGGCGCGCGACATGGCCAATAGCTTCAACCACCGCTATGGTGAACACTTTGTGCCACCGCAGGCGGTGATTGAGGAATCGGTGGCCACCTTGCCGGGGCTGGACGGCCGCAAGATGAGCAAGAGCTACGACAACACGATACCGATGTTTGCACCGCGCGAGCAGCTCAAGAAATTGATTGCCGGCATCGTCACCGACTCGCGCGCGCCCGGGGAGCCCAAGGACACCGAAGGCTCGGCG
>Ga0066464_1000361_pt1 | contig 19803 bp, 21 predicted proteins | sample LakWasMe94_HOW11_2_FD_59583 | JGI IMG/M metagenome (GOLD analysis project Ga0066464, IMG submission 59583) | Freshwater sediment methanotrophic microbial communities from Lake Washington under simulated oxygen tension - Sediment Metagenome 94_HOW11 | ecosystem: Environmental > Aquatic >...
GTGGTGGTGACCTGGTGCACGACCTTGACCTGAAGGTGAGGCGCCCCCAGGTCCAGGATGCGTTCCAGGGCTTCAAGCTCGGGTAGGTGTTGGGTAAGCACGGGCTAGCATAGCCCGCAATAGACGGTGTTGCGCGATGCCACAGCGCATGCCAAGGGCTTTCGCCATTGACGCAAAACCGTCACACAAGGGCGATAGCCTAGAGGCTGTTCACCGACTCCATAGGAGGGCACCATGCTCTGGAAACTCTTGGGATTGCAGAAAAAGTTGGACGCTTTGTTTGACGATGGATGGGTCAGACTGGGCCTGACGAGCGAACGCAGCGGCCCCTCAGCCGCATCCGCGCTGTTGGTGTTACCCGAACCGGCGCAGGCCTGAGACCATGCGCCGCTTGTATGTGCTGACCAGCATCGTCTGGGGATTGGTGGAACTGGTGGCCCTGCAACGCTCGCGCCTGCTGGCCTGGCGGCTGCGCGCTTGATCTTGCCCGGCCGCGCAGCGTGGCGGGCACGGGGTCTTGGTTGCATGGTTGCTTCTATTTTTGTAGCGCTGTGCTTATATTTAACGAGGGCTACGGCTTTGTTTCTATTTGAATATCGGTTAATTAACCCAATTTGGGTATTCATGCGTCCCTTGGGCCTGTAAAAACACCCCTGAAACCCGGCAGAGCGGGTATATTGCGTGCATCCATGTTGTCCAAGGGTCATGCCATGTTGCTGCCTGGCTTGCGCGTTGTCGGTATCGCACTGTGCCTGTTGCTCGGTGCGGCCGCGCAGGCCCAGACCGTGCGCATAGGTTCGTGGGACCGCAAGACCGATCAATTGGTACTGGCCACCGAAGCCATACTGTCCCAGGCCTATGCCGAACTCAAGCAGCCCGTGGAGTTTGTCGAATTGCCGGTGCGCCGCGCACTGGTGATGATGCTCAGTGGCGATCTGGACGGTAACCTGTACCGCATTGCAGGTTTGGCGCAAGAGCAAGCCGGGCTGTTTCGTGTGGACCCGCCCGTGGGCATGACTGAGGTCCGCGCCTATGTGAGCAACCCGGCTGTCAAAGCCGCCAATTGGAACCAATTGGCAGGCCTGCGCGTGGCCTACCAGCGGGGGGCACTGATCGTTGAACGCAATTTACCGCCCACCAGTGTGCGCCTTGAGGGCAGCAGCATTGCGGAGCAATTCCGTATGCTGGGCCGCGGTATGGCCGATGTGGTGCTGATCGTGGAGCCTGCCAACAACAAGCCCCTCGCCCTGGCCAAAACTGCAGGTGCCCAGCGCATCGACACCGCACTGGAGCTGATTCCCTTGCACCATTACCTGCTGGGTAGCCACCGCGAGTTCGGCTTGCGCCTGGGCGCGGTGTTGGCGCGGATGTCCGCCAACGGTGAGCTGCAGGCTCTGCGCAACAAAGTCTTGGGCGCCAGCGACGGGGCTCCGTGAGTGGGGTAGCTGCAAGCGCGCGAGTGGAGCGCGTGTTGATGCGTTGAGTTTCCTTAATTTCTGTATTGACAGAAATATTCGACGAATCTATAGTCAAGCCCAACACAGTCGCCAAGCCATGCAACTCAGCGAAACCAGCCAAAAATTCATCCTCCACTGGGGCGAGATGGGTACGCGCTGGGGCGTCAACCGCACCGTCGCCCAGATCCACGCATTGCTGTACCTGGCGGGCAAGCCCTTGCCGGCCGACGAGATTGCCGACACCTTGGGCGTGGCGCGCAGCAACGTCAGCAATTCCATTCGCGAACTGCAGGCCTGGAACCTGGTCAAGCTGGTGCATGTGATGGGCGACCGGCGCGACCACTTCGAGTGCAGCACCGACATCTGGGAGTTGTCCCGCACCATCGTGCGCGAGCGCCAGGAGCGCGAGCTGATGCCCACCATCGCCATGCTGCGTGAACTGCTGAACCACCCGGAGATCATGCTGGACGGCGTGGAGCGCGCCAACCGCATGCGCGAGATGCTGACCATGCTGGAGACCATGACGGTGTGGAGCGAGGAGATGCTGCGCCTGGATACCGAGACCCTGACCAAAGTCTTGAAGCTGGGTGCCAAGATTCAAAAATTGATACGCGGGGAGGGCGCGGCTGCCGATGCCAAAACGGGCGCGCGCACGCCGCCTAGTGATTTGCAGGCCATGGGTTCGGTGATAGGGCCCTGAAGCCAGGTGGGTGTGGGCTTTTTTTTGTTTGTTAATTTCAGTTTAGACAGAAACAACTGTAATAAAGGATTGATATGGCGACGGAACAGACCTCCAACACCCCCTACCCCTTGACCCTGTTTTATGACGGCGCCTGCGCGGTTTGCAACCTTGAGATGGACAACCTGAAGGCACGCAACACCGGGCACCTGCTGCGCTTTGTCGACATCGCCGCACCGTCCTTTGACGCCACGCCGCTCGGCGTCAGTCTGCAGACCCTGAATGGCTTGATCCATGCCCAGCGCCCCGATGGCAGCCTGGTGGTTGGCGTGGAGGTGTTTCGCTTGGCCTACGGCGCCGTAGGCTTGGGGCACTGGGCCGCACCCACGGCCTGGCCCTGGGTGAGGCCATGGATCGACCGGGCCTATGCCATCTTTGCCCGCAACCGCTATGGCATTTCGCGCACCACCATTCCCCTGCTGCAATGGTTGCGCCGCGCCCGCGCCGCGGGGCGCAGTGCGCGAGCCGATCGACGCAGGGCCGCGCAAGTGGAGCAAGCGGCGCAGCATGCGGTACGGGCCGCAGGCGCCTGCCACAGCGGTCTGTGCGGCATCGACGCTTGCACGGTCCACCACGGGTCCCTCATTCAAGAAAAGACCAGACCATGAACATCATCGTCTTTGGTGGCGCCGGCGTGTTGGGCCGCGCCATTGCACAGCAGTTGCGGCAGGCGGGCCATGCCGTCACCACGGCGGGCCGCCAAGGCTGCGACGTGGCGGTGGATTTTCGCTATGACACCACGCCGGATGCTTTTGCGGATGTGCTGCATGGCGCGCACATCGTCGTCAACGCGGTGGGCCTGCTGATCGAGCGGGGCGACAACCGCTATGAGACGGTGCACGTGCAGGCCCCGGCTGCACTGTTCGCGGCGTGCGCCAAGGCCCGTGTGGCGCGCATCGTGCACATCTCGGCATTGGGTGTGGGCACCGGCATACCCGGTGCCTACATGGCCAGCAAGCTGGCCGCGGAGCAAGCCTTGCAAGCGGGTACCGTGGACTACGCAATCGTGCGTCCGGCCTTGTTGGTGGACGACGCCTGTCCCAGTACCCGGCTGTTCAAATTTCTGGCCCGCATGCCGGTCATCGCGCTGCCGGGCTTGCTGCACCCCGGCGCCGCGCGTCTGGCGCCCATCCGCGTGCAAGACGTGGCCCAGGTCGTGGCCAACGTCTGCGTGCATCCCAAGGCTTTGCGCCGCACCGTGGAGTTGGCCGGGCCGCAGACCATGCGCTACCGCGACCTGCTGGCAGGCTTGCGCCGCGCTGCGGGCAAGGGCCCCGCGCTGTGGCTGCCCATGCCGTGGTGGTTGATGCACGCCAGCGCCTGGCTGGCCGCCCTGTTGCCGCAAAGCGTCTTCAGCCGCGACACGGTGCGCATGCTGCAAGCGCAAAGCCTGCCCACGCACAATGCCGCGCAGACCTGGCTGGGCTATATGCCAAATCCTGTTCTAGCCCTCGTGAATACTAAGCATGATGCTACTAAAACGGTAGCTGGTTGAGGGGCCCGCTGCCACCTTCCGGCGGCGCGGCACGCGGCTAGCGCGGCAGTGTTTCCAGGAATTGGGCGTACATCCGCGCCGTGGCCTGGGGCGCTTCCATCATCGGCAAATGCCCCACGCCGGGCAGTACTTCGACATGGGGGTTGTGCAGGCGCGTGCGCAGCGCCTGCGCACCCGATGCATTAAAAACCTGGTCGCTGCCGCCCCACAGCACCAGCGTGGGCTGTTGCAATTCGGCGATGCGGGAGTCCAGCAGATAGCGGTCCTTCAACTGGGCATTCCACAGGCGCAGGTTGGAGTCGGCATTGCGCACCGCGTTGGCCTGCGTGGCGTGCAGGATGGGGTAGGGCAGGAACGGGCGTTGGCTAAAAACCAGGTCCATCATCTGTTCGAACTCGGCCGCGTTGTGCGCAATCAGCGGGGACTTGCCGGCATCCACCAGACCGTCCATCCTGCTGGGCACCGATGAGCGGATGCCGTGTGGAGCGCCAATCAACGCGACGCTGGCCACGCGCTCGGGGTGCTCAATGGCAAACAGCGCCGCAAGGGTGCCACCCATGGAATTGCCCGCCAGGTGCACGCGGCGCACGTCCAGCGTGTCCAGTAGGGTCTTCAGGCGCTCGGTCTGTGCCGCATAGTCGTAGCGCTGCTCGGGCAAGCGGCTACTCTCGCCGAAGCCGGGCAGGTCGGGCGCGATGACGTGGTAGCGGCCGGTCAGCGTGCGTGCAAAGTCCACCCAGTGGTCTTTCTCGGCAAAAATGCCATGCAGCAAGACGATGGTTTCACCGCTGCCGCCCTCCAGGTAGTGCACCTGGTGGGCCCCTACGGCGAGCGTTTTCTCCGACAGGCCCGATAGGCTTCGGTTCAGTTGCAACAGCGGCCGCAGGAAGTGGTCTGGAAGGCCGTAGTACGCCGCGGTCAGCACCGACAATACAGACAAGAGGGCGATGGTCAAGCCAAGGGCAATGCGTTTCAATGAAATCTCCGGGATAGATAGAAAATGGGAACACGCCAGGCCCGCCATGGCGGCGATAGGCGTGCCCAAGGCTACGTGAACCCCCAACCAAAAACTTGTATGTTTAGGCTATGCGTGCAACCACCAACACCTTGACCCTGGGGGCCAACCGCGCGTTGTACCAGGGTGATTTGCCGGCCACGGGCTGGCATTGCCACGCCGTCCCGGTGCTGCTGATGGGCCTGTCGGGGCGCTTTGCGGTGCGGTTGCCGCCGGGCCACGCGCTGGGCCCTGTGCAGACCTGCCACAGCGCGCTGATCGACACCGGTGTGGAGCACGTGTTTGACCCCTGCGGTGAGCACGTGGCGCTGATGTACCTGGAGCCCGACTCCGCCGAAGCGCGCTCCCTGCGTCCGCATTTTCAGGCACAGGGCGGGGTGATTTTTGATCCCGCGCTACCGGTGCGGGGACGTAGCGCCATGGGGGCCTATTTGCGCAGCTTTGATCTGCACGCCTTGCTGCGCCTGGATTGTCCGGCGGTCGCACCCGTCGACGCGCGGGTGGCCCGCAGCTTGCTCGCACTGCGCCGACCGGAAGAGGCGTCGTGGGGGCGCGACGCGGCGGCCGCCACTGCGCACCTGTCCGCCTCGCGCTTCAACCACCTGTTTCGTGCGGAGATGGGGGTGAGCTTTCGCAGCTACCGCGTCTGGTCGCAGGTGCGCGCGGCCATGGTGGCGCTGGGTGCCAACCCCACGCTGACACGCGCGGCGCTGGATGCGGGCTTTGTGGATTCATCCCACTTCAGCCGCATGTTTCGCCAGACTTTTGGCATGACCCCATCGAGCGTGCTGAAGCCCTTGAAAGAGATTGCGCTCGTTTAGGAGTCTGGGGCCTATTTGGGCGCGACCGATCCTGCGGCAGGCCAGTCGGTATTGCCCACGCGCTTGAGCGTCATCTCAAAAAAACGCGCAGGCGCCTGGTCGGGAACGATACGATCACCGACCTCGACCCAGGTGCCGTCCTTGATGGTGGCGGTGTAGCGGATCGTCATCGTGGGGCCGGCCGGAATCGTCCAACTGAAACCGTCGGCCGTGGGCGTCAACGCAAAGTCACCGACCCGACCCTGGGCGTGCGAGTGCATCGTTGTAGGCCTTGGTGGCCGCGTTGAACGAAATCGTGCCGAAGGAATTGAAGGTGGGCTTGCCATCGGCCTCATAGCCCTTGCCCTCAATGACCTTGACCGAGCCATCCAGAAACGGGCCTATGCGCTCGGTCTGCGTGATGGCAAGCATTGTCAAGAGGTCTCCGCCCTGAAGGCATGCAGAGTTTCCCTAGGTCGACTCCGTCTTCCACGGGGTCTGTGGTGCAGTGCGGTTCATCCATAATGCATTACCACCACCAACACCACAATGGACATCCACATGACCGCTGACTGGGTTGTCTATCTCCTGCATGCGAGCAAGCGCTGGCGTTGCCACCTGTGGTGCGTGCTGTGCGGCGTGTTGGTGTGGGCGACCCCGGTCTGCGCCAGCGACCGCGCGTTGGATGCCAGCCAGATCGACAAAGCCCCGGTTTCGCTGACCGAGTACCTCTCGATTCTGGAAGACTCCAGCCTGGCCTTGGGGCTGGATGACCTGCAAAGCCCCGACGTTGCCCCACGATTCAAGGCGGCCACCGCTTCGGGCGAATCGTTGAACTTTGCCTACACCGCGTCCGCCATCTGGTTGCGGCTGCACCTGACCAACTCCGCCGACGCGCCCGTGGAGCGGATGCTGGAAATTGCCTACCCGTTGCTGTCCAGCGTGGAGTTTTTCCAGCCGCTTGAAAACCAGGGCTACCGGGCCGTTCGCACGGGTTACTCCCGACCCTTTTCCGAGCGCGCGCACGCCAGCCGTTACTTTGTGTTTCCGGTGGAGTTGCCAGCGCATGCCGACCAGGTGGTCTACCTGCGCATCGCCTCGCCCAACTCGATCAACCTGCCCATCAGGCTGTGGGCGCCGACGGCCTTCCATGCCCACGAGCGGGCGGACTATGTCTTTCAGGCCCTGTACTTTGGCAGCGCGATGGCCATCATTTTGTACAACCTGATGCTGTTCCTGGCCCTGCGCGATACCGGCTATCTGCTGTATGTGGTGTCGGCCACGTTCAGCGCGCTGACGGTCGCTGCGTTTGTCGGTATCGGTACCGAAACCCTGTGGGGAGACAGTCCCGGGCTGACGATGCGGGCGACCAATATTTCCTTGGCCATAGCGCTCACCGCTTTCTTGTTGTTTACGCGGCGCATGCTTTTCACGGCCGAACTGGTGCCCCGGCTGGACCGTTTTTTGAGGCTATTCGTAGGGATCAACGCGGTGTTTCCGGTGTTGCTGGTGCTGTGGTTTCAACACTTCGCCCGGCTCTTCGTCATCAACTACGCGATTACCGCTTTGCTGTTGTTGTCATGCGGCGCGGTATGCGCGTTCAAGCGCCAGCGCAGTGCCTATTACTTTATCGCGGCCTTTGTCGTGGTGCTGTTGGCCCTTGCCTTGCTGTCCATGCGCCAGTTGGGCATCGTGCCCACCAACGCCTGGACCAGTTCGGGCGCGCAGATCGGCTCGGCGCTGGAAATGCTGCTGCTGTCGTTTGCGCTGGCCGACCGCTACAACGTGATCCGCCGGGAAAAGGAAGCCGCGCAGCAATTGCTGGTCGAGAACCTGAGAACGTCCGAGGCCATTCTGGAAGAGCGCGTGGCCGAGCGCACCCAGGAATTGCAAATACTGAACCAGAAGCTCGAGACCCTGAGCACCACCGACGGCTTGACCGGGCTTGCCAACCGGCGCCACTTCGACACGGTGTTGGCCACTGAATGGCTGCGCAGTACACGCCTGGCACAACCCATGGCCTTGGCCATTCTGGACATTGATTGGTTCAAGAAATACAACGACTGCTATGGCCACGCCGCGGGGGACGAATGCCTGCGCAAATTTTCCCGTATTTTTGCCGCCACGGTGTGCCGCACGGGAGACCTGGTGGCCCGCTACGGTGGCGAGGAGTTTGTGTTCCTGGCCCCGGCCACCGATGCGGAGGGCGCGCTCAATATGGCCAACAAGGTCTGCGAGGAACTGCACACCGCGTCACTCCCACACGCTTTTTCCATCTATGGATGTGTCACCGTCAGTGTGGGTGTCGCCGTGGTGGTGCCACGCGAGGGGCAAGACCCCAGTGTGCTGTTCCAGGCGGCGGACGAATCGCTGTACCTAGCCAAGGAGCAAGGGCGCAATCGCGCGGTGCTTGCGTCTATGGTCGTTTGATTACAGGTGGAATGGGGCTTTATGCACTGGACCCGAATCCTGACAAGGAACAAAGGCGCAGCACGGCCGTCCATCGATAGGTGCCACTTGCTGCTTTTACTCCGATCCGTCGGGTTGGATCCGATACGCCTCGTGTGCCGGCGGCGCTTTCATTGCCATCCCACCGTTCGGGAGCGTTCTGGTCTGTGAAGCCGCTTCGATGCACCACTAGCGGCCAAAGACCGCAGACGCAAGCGATTTTCCCGAATCCAGTTTGGAAATTCGTCCGCTGGCATCGGTTTCGCAATCAAGTAGCCCTGCGCCACATCGCAAGAAAGCTCCTGCAATACATTCCAATCGAGTAAGGATTCGACGCCTTCGGCAACCGTGGTTATGCCTAGACGGTGTCCCACCTCGATGGAGCTCGCCAAGATGGCACGGCGATTCGGACGCTCCGCCGCACCATACACAAATGCGCGGTCAATCTTCAACTCCGTGAAGGGGCAGCGCGAGAGTTGTTGCATCGATGAATAACCGATACCGTAGTCATCCATCGCCAGCCCGTATCCCTTGAGCCGCAAGCGCGCCAGATTGGCCAGACATTCTGACAAATGGCTCATGACCATTGTCTCGGTGACCTCCCATATCAGCGACTCTGGCGCCGCGCCGTGCGAGTTGACGAGCGCATCGACGCGACCAATGAAGTCGCTATCGGCCAGCGTCTCCGCCGACAGGTTGATGGAAACGGTGATCGCGTAATGACCCAGACGGCGCCAGGTGTTGAGCTGGCGCAATGCCTGGTCAATGATGGCCAGCGTAAACGGTGCCATCAGTAGTGTACCTTCAATGCTGGGGATGAAATGAAACGGCGCAAGGACACCATGTATCGGATGCTGCCAGCGCGCCAGCGTCTCCACGCCATTGACAACGCCGGAAGCGATCGCGACTTTAGGTTGAAAATACGGTGTGAACTGGTTTTGCTCCAACGCGGTTTCGAGCTCTTGCAGGGTGAATGAAACATGATCCGGTGCCACCATACCGGCGTGCTTGATCTGGTCGACCCGTTTCAGCATGGCAGTGAGATCCTCCAGCGCAACGGGTTTCAACATGGTGCCAAGCAGATGCAGACGGCCATCGCTCGAACCCATGTTTTCAATCACTTCGAGCAGGCGCGGATCGCGTGCGCTGGTCACAATGACATTTTCGGCGAGCTGGTGTTCGCCCAAATGGCGTATCAGTTCGATGCCATCCATGCCTGGCATGTCGAGATCGGTCAGCACCAGATAGACTTGGTTTTTTCCGTAGTTGTCCAGTACACGCAGGGCATCGACGCCATCACGCGCCTCCAGCACGGTACCGAACTGCAAGGACTGCACCAGGGCGACCATGTGGGCGCGCTGCACCGCGCTGTCTTCCACCACCAGTGCGACCTGATTGCTCCTGCTATCCATGTGCGTTCTCCTTGCCACCGGCGCGCTGTGCCGTTAAGCCGCGACCCCGGAATCCTGCAACTGACTCTCCACCGGTTTGACTTGGCGTGCCCAAACTTCCCCGCTGTTGGCCTCAAAAATAACCTGTCGATGGCCAACACCAAACAAACTTTCGGACACGATGGGGATGCCCAGCGAACCCAGCAGACGGCGAGCGCTGTCACCGTTTCTTTTGCCCACATTCTCACTGTCCATACGACAGTGCCTGGGGAACATATTGCCGCCACCAAAGATCTTGGCCTGGCATTCCGTGGGTGGAACAGATCGGCGCTCCAACGCCCGCAGCATCAGTACCAACGCCTCGTCGCCGTAGCGCCCATCCAGTTCACGTGAGTGTTTGGCGCCGCGTGTGGGCAGCAGGAAATGCGACATTGCGCCGATGCGTCGGTGCGGATGCCAAAGCGTGATCGAAACGCACGAACCGAGCAGCGTGCGAATACGGTAATCCGCATTGCCGACAAGATACTCGCCAGGCCCCAGGAACAACTCTTTGAGTTTTGGTGGAGCAGTCATGGGTTGTATCCTTTGCGATAGATGGACGGCGCAATTTGTTGTACGGCGGCGCCCATTTCATTCAGGCTTTCCGAATGTCCGACGCATAAAACCCCATCGGGTTTCAGCAAGGACAGCACCCGACCGATCACTTGGCGCTTGGTGTCGCCATTGAAATAGATCATCACGTTGCGCAGGAAGATCACGTCAAACAATCCGAGCTGCGGCAGTGGGGCGTTCAAATTGATTTGCATGAATTGCACGCGGTTGCGCAGGCTGCGTTCCACCAGTAGGGTGCCATGGTGCTCGGCATTTCCTTTCAGGCAAAAGCGCCGCAAATATTGTGGAGAAACATGCTTGGCGCGTTCTTCTGGATAGTGCCCGGTGCGCGCCCGCTGTAACACGCGCAAACTGATGTCGGAGCCCAGTATTTCCCACGAAGTGTTTCCCAGGCAGTCTGCAAGCACCATTGCAATGCTGTAGACCTCTTCACCTGACGAGCAGGCTGCACTCCATACGCGAAAGTTATGCGCATGCTGGCGCGCCGCCAGTGCCCGGTCTCGCAGCAGATCGAAATGTTTGGGTTCGCGGAAAAAATATGTTTCGTTGGTCGTCAACAGGTCGACAGCCGTCTGAACCTCGTCCGGAGCCTTGCCACTTGCCAGCAGATGGAAATATTCGCCATACGAGGTGAACCGGTGTTGTTGCAGGCGCTTGGCAAGGCGACCGCTGACCAATGCCTTTTTGCTCGAAGACATGCTGATGCCTGCAGCTTCATGGATGAAGCGCTGAAACTGGGAAAACTCGTGGTCGGAAATGGGTTGCATGTTCATGGCGACAAGCTCTAGAACTTGCTGAATTGCGCCTCATCCAGCTCGGCATTGGCAGCCAGCGCCAAATTGCCCGCCACGCGAACCCCACCCGATTTGTGGGGCGCCGCCTTGAAAACTGTAGTGGTCTTGTGTGCCAACGCCAGGTTAGCACCGCGTGGCGATTCCAATTTGAAGAACGACATGGTGCGTTGCAACTGTTCGGCCTGGCTGCTCATTTCTTCTGCCGTTGCAGCCAGTTCTTCTGAGCTGGATGCATTCTGTTGCGTAGCCTGGCTCATCTGACCCACTGCCGCATTGATCTGTCCCACGCCAGCTGACTGTTCCTCGGATGCCGCCGTAATTTCCTGCACCAGATCGGACGTTTTGCGGATGTTGGGCACGATGGCGTCCAGCAGCCTGCCCGCCGTCTCGGCCAGTTCAACGCTATTGGTGGCCACTTCACTGATTTCCTGCGCTGCCACTTGGCTGCGTTCGGCCAGCTTGCGTACTTCGGCTGCAACAACGGCAAAGCCCTTGCCGTGTTCGCCCGCACGCGCCGCTTCGATGGCCGCATTCAAAGCCAGTAAATTGGTCTGGTAGGCGATGTCGTCAATGATGCCGATCTTCTTGGCGATTTGCTTCATGGCCGCAACGGTGGATTTGACCGCGTCGCCGCCCTCCGTGGCTTCTTTCGCCGCTTTGCTAGCCATCCCGTCGGTCACTTTGGCGTTTTCGGTGTTCTGCGAAATGGACGCGGTCATCTGTTCGATCGAGGCGCTGGTCTCTTCCATGCTTGCAGCTTGTTCGTTCGACGCTTTTGACAATGACTGCGCGGTGGCGCTGACTTGCTCGGAAGCATCCGTGAGCGCCAGGGCACCGCCGTTGACTTCGGTGACGACTTGTGAAAGCTTCACGACGGTGCTGTTGGTGTATGCCTTGAGTACGCCGAAAGCACCTTCGTAGGATTTTTCGATGCGCTGCATCAGATCACCTTCGGATACGGCGCCCATGACGCGCACGACGTCGTCAATGCTGCTCTTGAGTTTGTCGGCCATTTTCGCAATCGCTTGCAGAACCTGGCCGATTTCGTCGTGCCGATCCGCAACGATCTGCGCCCCCAGCTCACCTTCCGCGATCGCGCTGGCGACTCCCACCGCTTGTCGCAACGGACGTGTGATGGAGACCGTGATCAGGTAGCCAATCCAAGCGGCGACCAGCGACATCGCAAGCACTGAGCCGAGCAGGGTATACATTGCGTAGCTTAGTTTGCTAGCCCGCTCGAGCAACAGCTTGTCGAGTTCGTCCATTGCCACGTCGAGCAATTTGAACTGGATGTCAATGGCCTTGGTGAATTGGGTGACGTAGTCGGCACCGGAGTAGGTGAGTTTTTCCGGCTTGATTACTTGTGCGTCTGCCAAGTGCATGGCTTGCTTGGCTTCGGCCAAGCTGTCTTCCGCAATCTTCTGTAGCTTTTCTTTTAGCACCGGGTTGGAGGCCGAGGCCTTGCGGAATGCTGCGGCCATGCTGGCATGGTGTTCTCCAGCTTTTTCCAACAAACTGATGAGTCCTGCCCGTTCTTCCGGCAGTATCTTTTGCTGAGCCAGGAAACCGGCACCACGTGCGCGCATGCGGCCCAGATCCTCGGCCAAGGCGGGCAAATGGTACAGCGCCCCAAAGATCAGATAGTAGCTGTCGACATCCGGATCCAGCGTGAGACCAAAGTGGTCCGCCACCAGATCGATGACGCCCATCAGTTTGGCGACCAGAGCCGTATGGCTGGCCGTACTGGCCTTGCCACTGGTGCCCTTGTTGGCGACTTCCCCGCTCAAGGTTTTCCAGTGTGTCTGTGCTTCTTCCCAGGCGGCTAGCACGGCCGGGTCTTGAACGGTCTGCTTCAACAATGTGGCCGCATTCAGGTAGGCACGCTCAGTTTCCTGTAGTTTGGCGCGCAGTTCATCCGCCTTCTCATCACGCCCGCCCAGTACCAGCGCAGCCAGCCCACGGTCTTGCTGGGTCAATTGCACCACTTGCAACAGGGCTTTGGCAGGCACCGTGCCGCGTGTCTCTAGGCGTGCCGCGTCAAGATTCTTGTACGAGTCGCGCACATACAAGAAGGAGGGAACGCTGACAAGTGCCAGGCCAAGGGCGGCCAGAATGGCGAACTTCTTCCAAAGCAATAGGTTGTTCAGAAAGCGGATCATGGTGTGTTCTCCCCGGCGTTAAAGCTCTGCGTTTCGAATGGATTTCAGGCGGCGATGGCAACTGTCGCGTTCGCCTGCACGCTTGGGGCAAGCTCCGACAGTGCCACGATCTCATTTGTCGAAAGCACGTTGTCGACATTGAGAAGAATGACGAAATTGTTGTTTACCTTGCCCATGCCTGCGATGAACTCGGTGCGGATATTGGCTCCAAAAGACGGCGCCGGCTCAATGTCGGACGGCGCGATTTCCAGCACCGCATTGACCGCATCAACGATCACCCCCATATCGCGGTGTTCACCGTCTGCATCCATTTCTACGATCACGATGCAGGTCCGCTTGGTCACGTCGTTGGAGCGCTTGCCGAAGCGTGCCGACAAATCCATCACAGGCACCACCGCACCGCGCAGATTGATGACGCCGCGAATGCATGCCGGCATCATGGGCACCGTAGTCAAGCTGCTGTATTCGATGATTTCACGGATGGCTAGAATGCCGATGGCAAAAACTTCACCGCCGAGCATAAAGGTCAGATATTGCGTTTTGTCTGCGGCAGTCTGCGTTGCAGCGGTTACTTGCTGGTTGGGTGTCTGGGCGAGTGCGTTCATCACCGTTCCTCTTATCAGAATTTGCTGAATTGCGCTTCGTCCAGCTCGGCATTGCCCACCAATGCCAAGTTGCCCGCCACCCTGCTGATACCGCCCGTTCGCTTGGGAGCAGGCTTGCGCGTCGTGGCAGTTTTGTGCGCCAGCGTCAGGTTTGCCACGTGCGCTGATTCCAGTTTGAAGAACGACATCGTCTGCTGCAATTGCTCTGCTTGGCTGCTCATTTCTTCCGCCGTCGCCGCTAGTTCTTCCGAGCTGGATGCGTTTTGTTGGGTAGTCTGGCTCAACTGCACCACTGCCGAATTGATTTGACCCACGCCGGATGATTGCTCCTCCGATGCAGCGGTTATTTCCTGGACCAGGTCCGAAGTCTTGCGGATGTTTGGCACCATCTCATCCAGCAGTCTGCCGGCTTTCTCCGCCAACTGCACGCTGTTGGTTGCCACTTCTCCTATCTCTTGCGCCGCAACCTGGCTGCGCTCTGCCAGCTTGCGCACTTCGGCTGCGACGACGGCAAAGCCCTTGCCGTGTTCTCCCGCCCGCGCCGCCTCGATGGCCGCATTCAAAGCCAGCAAATTGGTCTGGTAGGCGATGTCGTCGATGATGCCGATTTTCTTGGCAATTTGATTCATCGCCGCGACGGTCGACTTGACTGCTTCGCCGCCCTCCGTGGCTTCCTTAGCCGCCTTGCTCGCCATGCCGTCGGTAACCTTGGCGTTCTCGGTGTTTTGCGAAATCGACGCCGTCATTTGTTCGATCGACGCACTGGTCTCTTCCACTCCAGCCGCCTGCTCGGTCGACGCTTGCGACAGGGATTGCGCAGTGGCACTGACTTGCTCGGACGCCGCCGCCAAGGCGACGGCGCCGCTGTTGACCTCAGATGCCACCTGCGACAACTTGGCAACCATGTTTTTCATCGCAAACAGCAGGCTGGACGTATCGTTGGCGCGTGTGTTGACGGCGATCGTCAAGTCTCCTTCGGAAACCTTGCGTGCGATGTCAGCCACGTGTTCCGGTTCGCCGCCCAGTTGCAGGAGAATGTTGCGTGTCAGAAGGAAGGCAAATAGCAGTCCGACCACCAGAGCAGCCACGCTCAGGGTCAGCATCAGGTTGCGCGCTTCCTCATAGGTATTGCGGGCATTGATTGCGCTGGTTTCTACGATCTTCTTTTGCAGATCTACCAGATCCTTGATGTGTTTCTGTAGCAGATCGATGGTGGGCAAAGTCTCGGTATTGAGTATGCGCAGTGCTTCGTCGCGTTTGTTGTCCTCCAATAGTGGGCCCACCTTGGAAAAAGAGGCGACATAGGTTGCTCGCGTTTCCTTGATCTTGCCCAAGATCGCCCGGCCTTCCGGCAGAACAACCAGTGCATCGAGTTTGTCGAGTCCTTCCGTGACCATTTTCTTGTTGTGTTCGATTCGCTCCTTGATGTTTGCGGTCTGCTCCTTGCTGCCGGAGACAAACAGCTCCAGCGTGCGCCGCGCGTTGGCGCGTGCATAGGCGTCGATCGTCATTGCGGTCTCCGCCTTGACCCAGTCTTGAGACGCAATCTTGTCGGTACCACGGTTCAAGGCCTCCATGCGCGTCATTGCAATGAAGACAATGACCAGCATCATTGTCAGCAGCATGCCAAATCCAAGTGCCAGGCGAACGCCGAGTGTCATACTTTTGAACATGATTCTTTCCTCAGTAAAGTGCGCGTCAAACTACCACGGTGGTGATCCAAAACAAATGCAGTAGAAAGTGTTCCTGTTGAAACCTATGCGGCCAACAACCGCGTGCTCATTCCCTCAAAGGAGCGGAATAGTGCGGCCACATCCAGAATGAGTGCAACTTCCCCGTTGCCGAGAATGGTGGAGCCGCTGACGCACTTGACCTGGCTGAATATCGTGCCCAGCGGTTTGATAACGGTTTGGAATTCACCGAGCAGCGTATCGACCACGAGTCCGGCCTTGTGGCCCGCGTGCTTGACGACCACGATGCTCGGTCGCCGCCCTGGAGCCCCCTCCACGGCGAACAGTTCGCGCAGGCGGATGAAGGGTAGGACTTCACCGCGCAGATTGGTGTAGTCGTGTCCGGGCACCACCGAGAACTCCACGCATTCCTCGATCATGTCGAGCGGGATCACAAAGGTCGAGTTTCCGAGGCCCACCAAAAATCCATCGATGATCGCCAGCGTCAGCGGCAAACGCACCGTGACGGTGGTGCCGACGCCTTCCTCGCTCTGAACGCCAACGCTGCCACGTAGGGCCGTGATGTTGCGCTTTACCACATCCATGCCGACGCCGCGACCCGACAGGTTGGTCACCTGCTCGGCGGTGGAGAAGCCGGGCTCAAAGATGAGTCCGTAAATCTCACTGTCGCTTAAACTGCGACCGGGTTCGACTAAACCGCGCTCGATTGCTTTCTCCAGAATCTTGTCGCGCTTGAGGCCGCCGCCGTCATCGCTGACTTCGATGACGATACAACCCGAATCGTGGTAGGCATTGAGCGTGACCACACCGTGGGTCGGTTTGCCGCGGGCGGCCCGCACCTCGGCCGCTTCGATGCCGTGGTCGATGGCATTGCGTACCAGATGGGTCAGCGGATCGGCGATCTTTTCCACGACGGTCTTGTCGAGTTCGGTGTCCTCACCGCAGACCACGAGCCCAATGTCCTTGCCAATCTCGCGCGCCACATCGTGCACGACGCGCTGGAAGCGGTTAAACGTTGCGCCGATCTTGACCATGCGCAATTGCAGGGCACTGTCGCGCACCTCCTCAACCAAGCCCGCCAATGTGGATGTGCATTCTTGCAACTCGGCGTTTTGCGCACGCCGCGCCAGCAGGTTGGCACTCGCGCCGGCGATGATCAGTTCTCCGACCAGGTTGATCAAGTGGTCAAGCTTCTCGGCATCTACCCGAATCGAGTGGCGCTCCGGTGCTTTAGGCTCGCCGATTTGCTTCTGCTTGCTTAGTGCGGCAGCGACCACGACGGGGCGCACCAAACCCTGATCCACCAGGATTTCACCGATGGGGCGCCCCGTCGGTGCAGCTTGTGTTTGCGCGTGGAGCGCATGTTCGAGCTCCTGTGCCGTTATGCTGCCGCAGTGCACCAACATCTCGCCGAGCCGCGCTGACTCTTCCGGCAACTCGTCGATCAGGCGCAAATACTCGGAAACTCGGCTGTGCGGTGGCAGTATCCGGATCTGACAATCGTCGCGTACGAAATCAAAAACGTTATCGATCGTGGTTTTGTCGGCGGCACTCACGAATGCGATCTCGAAACCCAGATAGCACGACTCGGGATCCATGTCTGGTCCCGCCGGCATCGCATCCGGCAGGGTGGCGATACCGACAATCGTGCCGAGTCGTCCGAGATAGCGAATGAAGGACATCGGGTCCATGCCGTTGCGCAGAACGTCGCGGCCGAAACGCAATGAAATGTGCCAATGGTCACGCTCACTAAAGGTTCCGTCGGTGCGTTCGACCGGCGTGGCGTCTTGGGCTGTCACCACCAGCGACAGCGTCGGTTGCTGCACATCGGACGAGTCCAAATAGGTGCGCAATTGCGCAATCAACGGTTCGCCGGGCTGCGTAATCTCCGGGGCGGCTTCGATCTGGCCGGCCTCGACCGCGCCCACCAAGCTGCCGATGTGATCGCAACACGACAGCAGCAACACAACCAGTCGGTCAACAATTTCAATTTTGCCGTCACGGACCTGGTCGAGCACGTTTTCTACAACGTGTGTGAAAGCAACAATGTGATCGAGTCCAAACAAGCCGGCCGAGCCCTTGATGGTGTGCGCCGCGCGAAAAATCGCATTCACCATTTCCGTTTTGGGTTGGGCTTGTTCAACCGCGAGCAGCGCGCTTTCCATTTCCGCCAGCAGCTCATGGCACTCGATGATGAAGGTTTGCAATGCTTGATCGAGATTCATGACAATGCCCCGTCGATTGCATGTGCCCGGCTAATGCTGGGGCGTGACGCAGCGTTTAAAGGGCCGCCAAAGTGCTCGGCCAAATTGAGCAGTTCGAACACGTCCAGTACCGGCGCGCTGTGCGCTACCAGATTCAGATATTGCTGTTTGGATTGCGCCACTTGCCTGGCCAACATTAATACTTGCAGTCCGGCGGTGTCCATCTCGGTGACCGCCGACAGATCGATTTCGAGTACGGCAGCTTGGTCCAGTGCGTCCAGCAGTGTTTGCTTGAGTTCGCCCGCTCGGTATATGGTCATCTCGCCTTCTATGCGCAGTACGGATGGCGTTGGTTTCTGCTTGTTATTGCTGGTCATGACACGGTCCCTGGATGAATGGGTATCGGCAACCGGTATGGGCTATGGCAGCACCAACTTCTGCACGGCGCCTAGCAGCGATTCCGGTTTGAAGGGTTTCACAACCCATGCCTTGGCACCTGCGGCTTGGCCTTCCTGCTTCTTGGAGTCTTGGGACTCCGTTGTCAGCATGATGACCGGCATGAATTTGTAGTTCGGCATCTGCTTCAGGGTTTTGACGAAGCTGATGCCATCCATGTTCGGCATATTGACGTCGCTGATGATGAGATGAACCTTTTTACCAGCGAGTTTGGCCAGCGCGTCCTTGCCGTCCATGCCTTCCAACACCTCGTAGCCAGCGCCCTTGAGTGCAATGCCAACGACCTGGCGCAACGAAGCGGAGTCGTCCACGATCATGATGGTTTTAGCCATATCAGTCTCCTAAAATTAAAAGAATGTCACTTCCTCAGCCGGTTCGGCCAACACTGCCACATTGCCGCCGCTCTGGTCCCGATGCAGGGCGCGTTCCTCCGCCATTGCGTAGGTTTGTTCGAGTTCGGCCAGCAAAGCGACTGCATCGAGCGGCCGTAGGGCGCGGCCTTGCTCGAACTGCTGCAGGTTTTGTTCTAGGAAGGCAGGCAGTCGCTCGATGTTGTCCCTGACATGGCTCATGATCTGGCTGATGCGATCCTGAAACTGCAACTGCACCAGCGCTTGTCCCACTTCCGATTTGATGCCTATGCTTTCATTCTTCAGCACGCTGGAGGAGTGCACGAGTGCGTCGGTCACATTTCTGAACTCGTTCAACACGGAGCTGATGGCGGCCTCCGAAGCGTGCATCGATTTTTCTTCCTGCTGCGTGGATTCTTCGGCGGCGTGGCAGGTGTCCATGATCGCGGAGCTGATCAGTTCCACCTTTTGTGCGATGCGTCTGCCGGTGTCCGCTGATCGATTGGACAGCACGCGGACCTCTTTCGCGACCACTGCAAAGCCACGCCCCGTCTCACCGGCACGCGCTGCTTCAATGGCCGCATTGAGTGCCAGCAGATTGGTTTGCGCCGCAATGCTGGCCACGTCGGCCGCCATGTCCTGCAGCTCGCGAATGAAGTGTTCCAAATTCTGTATTTTTTCCAGCATCGCAGCCTTGCTCGACATGGCGGACTTGAGCGAGGCAACAACCGCGCCGAGTTCTCTCTCGCCGGTGGCGAATACGGCTACCAATCCGCTGTCCGATCCTTCTACCGACTGCGTCGCTGAACTGGACGCTTGAGTCGCTTGTTCGAGCTTGTCAACAATTCCAGAAAATCGTTTCGTGAGTGCCGAAACAGCGGATTCCATTTGGGATCTGGATGCTTCGATGTGCCCGCTCCAGACCGGGACCACTTTTTCTCCGAATGCCTGGCGACCGGCTAGGTAGGTATCAATGGATTGCCGAAATTCGGTCTGCATCGCAACAACATGGCGCCGCATAAAAATTCCGACGGCAAGCAGTGACAGGGCGAGAGCAATACCGAACCACGTGAAGCCGCTCATGACAAGAGAGACCAGCGCCGTTGCACCCAGAAAAAAAAGGTGCACGTAATTTCGATAAAAGCTTTCCACCGCGGCCTCCCTAGAGAGCAAATTTTCAGTTAGAAAATTGGCGAACCAAAAGGTGCGCGTGGGTCGATTTCAGTATGTCTATCCAGACTGAAAGAACTTCACTTGCCCAATTGTTTATAGTTGTAACCAACGACTGGAAGCTGCATTTGACATCGCCATGTGTAGTGCGGCAATCCCATGAACATGGGAGGCGAAGAAAAATATATATGCCGTTGTTTTATGACTATCTTGGCCCGAGCCAGGCGCTTGACACTATGCGATAAACGCCGCTGAAAGTGGCGCGATACATGACGAAGCGGCCGAAAATTACGCCTGCCGCATGATCTCGGTGTGGATGGCCGACAAGGCGATCGTCTTGTCCACGCCGCCCCATTTCAGCGCTTCCTTGGGCATGCCATATACGACGCAACTCGCCTCGTCTTGCGCCACCGTTTG
>Ga0066464_1000373_pt1 | contig 19489 bp, 18 predicted proteins | sample LakWasMe94_HOW11_2_FD_59583 | JGI IMG/M metagenome (GOLD analysis project Ga0066464, IMG submission 59583) | Freshwater sediment methanotrophic microbial communities from Lake Washington under simulated oxygen tension - Sediment Metagenome 94_HOW11 | ecosystem: Environmental > Aquatic >...
CTCCAAGGTGCCCGACATCCACAACATCGGCCTGATGGAAGACCGCGCCACGCTGCGCATCAGCAGCCAGCACATGGCCAATTGGTTGCACCATGGCGTGGTGACCGAGGCGCAGGTGAAGGAGACATTCGAGCGCATGGCCGCCGTGGTGGACAAGCAAAACGCCGGTGACAAGCTGTACCAGCCGATGGCCGGTAACTTCGAAACGTCGATGGCCTACAAGGCGGCGTGCGAGTTGGTGTTCAAGGGTATGGCTCAGCCCAGTGGCTACACCGAGCCGCTGCTGCATGCCTGGCGCTTGAAGGTGAAGGCGGCCGCGTAACGGCCCGGTGTGCAGTTGCTCCTAAATAGGGAGCAGAATGCTCAATGAATACGAGGCCTGGTGGCCAGATTCTCCAATGCTTCTAGTTGAAACGGCACCCTCGGGTGCCGTTTTTTGCTTTCGCTTTTGGCTCAGTGGTAATCGTCTTCAAGCTGGTGCCGCACGGCCAAAATATTGATGGCACCAGCACCCTCAATTTCAAACAGCGCAACGTAGCCCGAGTGGCCAAACGGAATGATCAGCTCACGCACGAATGCACTATCACCCGCCTTGCGATAGATAAACGGGGTGCGGCTCAGGTGGCTTTGCACCGCAGTGCGCAACGCGTCAATGGCGTCCTGCGCAGCGTCACAGTCTTCGATGGTTTGCGCCCGCTCCAGCAAAAAGTCGAACAAGCGCAGCAGATCCTCTCGCGCCGCTGCGGTGTAGCGGACTTCAAACTGCGCCTTCAACCCAGCACCTGTTTACGCCTTGCATCCAGTCGCTGGGCCAGTTCGTCGTGCACAGCCTCGGCTGCGTAATAGATGCCGGTCTGTTTGGCGTCTTGGGCAGCGCGCAGCCCGCGTGCCAGAAACTCGTCTTGCGTGCGCCGTCGTGCAATCGTCTCGCGCATGGCAGTTTCTATCAGGCTGGTCAGCGTCTCGCCCTCGCGCAGCACGCTTTCGGCCGCGGCACGCAACTGGGGCTCCACTCGGAGCGAAGGCAGGGTGGCAGTTTTCATGGCGACAGGTATTGCGTTGCAGTTGCGATGCAATCAGTGTAACAGCTTGGACAGACGGCGTCACACGTAAGTTGTGCAGGTTTGAGGGTGAAGGCCGCATCGTGAACCGACCACATTGCAAGCCCACCTGACACCGCCACGCCGACCCTTCCTATCGGAGTCGGCTATGCCAGACTACCTCAGCCTTTGACCCACGCACTGCGGTAATCCGCCGCGTACTGCTCCAGCGTGATCGGTGGGCGGCCCAGCAGCGTTTGCACGGCATCGGTCGTGCGCTCGGAGTAGCCCAACTTAAAGTAACCCAGAATCATCAGCAAAAACTCGGCATAGGCCGGTGGCAGGCCTGCCTGCAACAAGGCGCCGCGCATGTCACCCTCGGGGATGTCCTGGTAGGTGATCGTCTGGCCCGTCGCTTGGGACAGAATGGCGGCCACTGCGTCATGGTCCATTGCCACGGCGCCGGTCAGGTCAAAGTCGCGCTGGTTGAAATCATCCGTGCTCAGCAGGCGCGCAGCCACTGCGGAGATATCGCGTGCATCGATGAAACTGCCCTTGGCGGCGCCCACCGGCAGGAAGATTTTTCCGTGCTCCAGGATGCCCTGGATCCAGTACGAGTTGAAGTTCTGCATGAACCAGTTGGGACGGATGATGTTGTACGCCAGCCCTGATCGCTCCAAGTACAGCTCTGCTTTGCGCAATGGTGCGTTGTCATCCGCGTTCGCGCCCATGGCCGACATCAGTACGATCTTCTGCACACCGTGGGCCTTGGCGGCATCCACCACGGGGTTGAGCAGTTCGTCCTGGTTGGTATAGCCGGGGGGCGCCAGCATGAACACCTTGCTGACACCCTGCAGCGCCGTATCCAGGCCGGCACGGGTTACCAGATTAAGGTGTACTTCGGTGGCGGGGTCGGTGACCGGGCGGCTGGTTGCCTTGAGGACCTTGTGCCCGGCTGCGCCTAACAGGCGTACGAGTTCAGAACCGACCGTGCCGTTGGCGCCGATGACGAGAGTACGAGACATACTTTTTTCCTATCAGAGTGGTTGATGGGTGGATGATCCGCCCAAACACGCGAACTGCGAATAGACAAAAAACCATTTTTCATGTCCAATCGTCCGGACAGAGCAACCCATCAACCCCCGCAAGGGGCTATGAGACCCATGGATCTATTGACCGACATCTTCCGCCAGGCAGGGCTGCGCCGCCGGCTTTTGGACCAGCGCCACCTGCGCGATGCCACCGCCCTGCAGTTTCCGTGCGATCGCAGCATGGGCGTGCACGTCGTCACGGCGGGGCAGGTGTATTTGCATGCCCCCTCCCTGCCTGAACCACTGCGTCTGCAAGCCGGTGACATGGCCGTCATGGCGCGCGGCTGCATGCACACCATCAGTACCCACGAAGACATGGCCTCTGTGCGAACCGTTGCCCTCGATCAACCGTGGCCCTTGCCAGAGACGGGTGCCCCGGACGATGCGCCGCAGAACGCACTCATCAGTGGCGCCTACCAGTTCTGGCACACTCCGGTGCATCCGTTCTTTGCGGAAATGCCCGACTGGCTGGTGTTGCGCGCACAGGATGGCCCCTACCCCAGCGCCATGGTGCACAGCATGGAGTTGCTGCAGCAAGAACTGACCCTGCGGGAGCAAGGCAGCGAAACCCTGGTGTACGGGCTGCTGGACGTGATTTTTGTATTGTTGATGCGGGAAATGCTGCAGCGCCAGGGTGAGGGCACCTCGTGCTGGAGCCACGGTATCCGAGACCCGCAAGTGATGAAAGCGGTGCAAGCCATGCATGACGACTGCGCCCGCGCCTGGACGCTGGACACGTTGGCGCGGCATGCAGGGCTGTCGCGCACCAGTCTGGCGGAGCGTTTTCGCGAGTCCATGGGTAATACACCACTCAACTATTTGCGCACGGTACGCATGCAAAAGGCCATGGCCGCGCTAAGCGAGTCCGAGCGGTCACTGGAGCAGATTGCCCGCGAGGTCGGCTACACCGATGCGTTCAGCTTTTCCAAGGTGTTCAAGCGCACGGTGGGCATGGCTCCGAGGGACTTTCGCAGGCAGGATACGGAGGACAAAACGCTGGCGTGGCGTATCGCCTGAGGCCGACTGCGTATTCCGCGGTATGACTGATCACGTGTTCTTGAAATCGGTGGGCAGCTGCTTTGGGCCACTTGCGGTCCTCAGGCAATGCCTCCGAACAGTTGTCCAATTGATACCATGGTTACTCTATTTGAGAAGAGGAAGTAAACGATGGATTTCTATGTGATGGTCAAGTCCCACGATTGCTACGGTGGCCACACGACGCTGTCTCCAATTGGCAGGTTCCTCCTGAAAGGCGGAGACCAATTTGGTGATGCCATTCGGGAAATTGTGGTCACCCTTCACCTTCGTGATTCAGGCCCCGCACGGAAGACTCTGGAGCCGCTTCTGGAGAGGCATAACCAATACCGGGCGACGCTACCAAAAATTACCTTCCGGAGAGCAAAAGGCAAGCTGGAGATAGACGTGGCCAGTGAGCTCATGGATGGCAGAGAATGGATACCCTCGCCAAAACTGTCGCTACCACTGTTCATTCGGGGCGTGGACGAAGTGGTCCAAGCCATGGGACTGATGAGCAAGCGTTTGAAGAGTTCGGATGACTTCAGATTTGAAGAATTTATCAATCAATGCAACGCTGCTAAGACGGATGTCCCCGAGTCGGAAGATTTACTCCAAGACCTCGCAAAAGAACTGAAAGCAATTGAACATGCCAAGCGCGCCGCAATGTCCCCGTGGGAAAACTTGGGAATAGATTGGGAGGACTTTCACCCCGATGCGCGTGGCATTCTGGACGAGACTTTTTTTTGGGACTGTACAAACGACTTTTCGCCGAACGGCAACGACACAGGATCAGACCTGCTCTCAGAGTATCGCGATTGGCTCAAAAGACACAAGGACGGAAAGCCAATTTCCTTTCTTGAGAATCTTGCGAAGAAGTGGGGATACGAGAGCATGAATGCCATGGACGATGATGTTCTCTGCGAGGCATGTATTGGGCTCGCCTTTGCGGACGTCAAACTTCGGGCAACTTGTGATCAGGATGCGCGGCGACTCGCATTCCAAGCCATCGAACGACAGAGGGCCCATGCGCAGGACGCAGAAGACTGGCCTCATCGGGACGAGAGACTTAACGCGCTGAACAAGATCGAAGCTAAGCTGCAGCAAACTGCTACTTCCTGATGCTTCGTTCTGCCAAAGCGATTGTTCGGGGCCATGAGCCGACGTTCGCCAATGACTTCTTTCCGGCGCTGAAGAGAGCTTTAGGTAGCATGCCTAAGCGCCCCCGCTATCATCGGCGAAGGCATGGAAGCGATGAATGTTCCAAGTGTCTGCGCTTCAAGAAAGCCCACCCAAGCACAAGTACCCCGAGAGCAGCGATGAACAAGGTTTTGGCGCAACTGTTAGTAGTCTTCGGCATGTTGTCAAACACAGTCGCAGCCGACTTTCTCACTGAATCTGACCCCAGCCGGATGCGCGGATTGTGGCGTTCTATAAGCAGCACGATCAATATGAGCGATGGTCGATCGCGGCCAAATGTGAATTGTGATGTAGACATTCAAGAGCACACTTGGACATCCGTGTGTACCGTCCGTGGGAAGCAATACGGCATCACGGCGAGCTACTTGTGTGGCGACCCAGTTCTCGGTCGATTCACATGCTACGCAGAGGTTATCGCGGATACAAATGAGGTTAGCCGTGTTGGCACAAAAACCAGGATGACCGTTGAGTTTGACGGGGAGAAATTGGTTACTTCAACCTACCCACTGCTCATCTCAGGCTCTTCACCAGACGCGCCACTGTCAATTGTCTCCGTCATGGTTCGAAAATAGGCAAGGCCGTTCGGAACTTTTGTTTCATCGAGCAGGAAAGGCAATGGATGTAGTCATCCACGATTAAACACTCACGGTGGAAATTCGCGGAGCCATGAATGGCCGCTGTATAGCGATTATTTGAGCTGTCGCTACGTCCACTTTGAGTCGAATCCAACCAAGATTCAACGCGCCTTTGAATGCCCGTCCTGGTCAAGACGAGCAGGCAGGTCAACAATTCCACGTTCGACGGTCAGTAATTTCCTGAATACGCACCGACCTCAGCCGCAGTGGTCGCCTGCGATATTCTCACGGCATGCCCACCGACCACACCCTGCAGGAGATAGACCTGGTATACCGCCGCGATGCGCGGCGTGTCTTTGCCACGCTGGTGCGGCTGCTCGGTGATTTCGACTTGGCGGAAGAGGCGTTGCACGAGGCCTTCCGCGCCGCGCTGGAGCAGTGGCCCGAACACGGCGTGCCCGGCACCCCTGGGGCATGGCTGGTGTCGGCAGGGCGCTTCAAGGCCATTGACAGCATCCGCCGGCAGGCGCGTTTCACGTCCACGGAAACCATGGAGCAGCCACTGGAGGCGATTGCCGATGAAACGTTGCCCACCGATGCATCGGCCGAGCTGGAAGATGACTCTCTGCGTCTCATCTTCACCTGCTGCCACCCCTCCCTCGCCCCAGACGCGCAGGTGGCGCTCACTTTGCGCGAGGTCTGTGGCCTGACCACCGAAGAGATCGCCCGCGCCTACCTGACGCCTGCGCCCACCGTGGCGCAGCGCATTGTCCGCGCCAAAGCCAAAATCCGGGACGCGAAGATTCCGTACCGTGTGCCCGAGACCGATGAGCTTCCGCAGCGCATGGCCAGTGTGTTGCGGGTCCTCTACCTGGTGTTCAACGAGGGTTATTCACCATCGTCGGGTTCGTCGGCAACCCGTGCCGACCTGTCGCAAGAGGCCATACGCTTGACCCGGCTAATCGCCACTTTGTTGCCGTCCCCGCCCTTGGCCGAAGTCCATGGTCTGCTGGCGCTGATGCTGCTGCACGAATCCCGCCGCACGGCGCGAACCGACGGTGCTGGTAATTTGATACCGATGGAAGAACAGGACCGCACGCTCTGGCATGCTGGGCTGATAACCGAGGGCTGCGCCCTGGTGGAGAAAGCCTTGCAAATGCCCGGCATCGGCCCCTATGCTCTGCAGGCAGCCATTTCTGCGGTGCATGCAGAGGCCCAACGCGCCGACCAGACGGACTGGGGCCAGATCGTCGGCCTCTACGATGAGTTGTTACGTATGGAGCCCTCCCCCGTCGTGGCACTCAACCGCGCGGTCGCTGTTGCCATGCACGGCGGGTGTGCGCAGGGCATCGCGCTGGTGGACGAACTTCTCACGCTCCCGGCCATGCAGGATTACCACCTGGCCCACGCGGCGCGGGCCGATCTGTGTCGCCGCTTGCAACGCTGGGATGAAGCACGCGCGTCTTACAAAGCGGCTTTGGCACTGACCCAACTGGAGCCCGAGCGCCGCTTTCTGGAGCGGCGGCTGTCAGAAATTGGCATCTGATCAAAAATATTTTGTCGCAGATGTCGAATAGGCCTCGGCCCGATCGACTAGTTTGTTTAACCCGCCGCCTACCGGCACCGAACGTAAAGGATCCCTATGAAAATCACAGTTGCACTGTGGACTGCGCTGGCCTTGGTATCTAGCAACGCGATGTCCGCACCCGTCAGCTACACGATAGACCCCACCCACACCTTCCCCAGTTTTGAGGCCGACCACATGGGCATCTCGGTCTGGCGCGGCAAGATGAACAAGAACTCCGGCACCGTGGTGCTGGACAAGGCCGCTGGCACCGGCACGGTGGAGATCGCCATCGATCTGGCCTCCATCGACTTCGGAATGCCCGCGTTGAACACCTGGGCCAAGGGCAAAGACTTCTTCAACGTGAAGAAGTCACCCCGCGCCACGTACAAAGGCACATTGGAAAAATTTGTGGATGGCAGCCCAACGCAGGTGAGCGGTGCGCTGACGCTCAACGGCCAGACGCACCCGGTCAACCTCAGCATCCACCGCTTCAAGTGTGTGCCCCACCCGATGCTCAAACGTGAGCTCTGCGGCGCGGACGCCAGTGGCACTTTCAACCGTGATGCCTTCGGCCTGTCGGCCGGCAAGGACTATGGCTTCAACATGGATGTCGCCTTGCGCATCCAGGTGGAAGCGGTGGCCGCGCAGTAACGAACGAAGAAAAGGAAGCTGCCATGAAGTACCTCTGCCTGGTCTACCTGTCCAAAGAAAAGTGGAGCGCCTGCCCCGACGCCGTGTGTTTCGAGGCCGCCCGGGGCTTGCAGATGAGCGGGCATCTGCTGGCGGCGGAACCCCTGCACCCGGTGGAAACCGCCACCACCTTGCGGGTGCGCAACGGCCAGCTATCCATGACCGATGGCCCCTTTGCCGAAACCAAGGAGCAACTGGCGGGCTTCTACCTGCTGGAAGCCAATGACTTGAACGACGCCACTCGCCTGGCCGCGAAGATTCCGCCGGTGCAGCACGGCAGTGTGGAAGTGCGGCCCGTGCGGGAGCTGGATGTCAGCGGTTTTCAATCCTTCACGCCGCCGGCCGATGATCGCGCCACCTAACCGAGTGAATGCATAAATCTTCTAAGGGCATGTCGAAATTGCCGCGTGCGATTCGACTAATGGGGGACCTACTGAATTGCATCCCCCAACCCCTTAGGAGAAACCATGTCCAAAGTGATCTTCATCAGCCTGCCGGTTACAGACCTACCCGCATCGGTGGCCTTTTACACGTCCCTCGGTTTTGTGAACAACCCCCAGTTCACGGATGACTCGGCTGCGTGCATGGTCTGGAGCGAAGCCATCAACGTCATGCTGCTCACCCACACCAAGTGGCGCACCTTCACCACCCGACCGATCGCACCCGCAACCTCCAGCGAAGTGGCGCTGAACCTCTCCTGCGAGAGCAGGGAAGCAGTCGACGCCATGAACGCGGCCGCGGTCGCCAACGGCGGAACCGGCGACATCAACCCGCCGCAGGAACACGGCTCCATGTACGGCCGTGACATGGCAGACCCCGATGGCCATATCTGGGGCGCGATGTGGATGGACCTTGCAGCCATGCCATCGTGTGACCCAAAGCAGTGAGCTTGCGGTAGCGCGCGCGGACCACCACTGCGGCGCTTGTGTTGCAGGCCCAGCCACGGTAAATTGGTGTTTCACCCAAACAAGGGCTTGTTATGCCAACTACATGCTTGCGTCGATGGCTGCTGGGATTGCTCCTGCTGATGTGCGCAAGCATGCCGGCCCTGGCCTATGACAACGACACCCACTATGTGCTGACCTACTACCTGGCGCGCAAGGTCGGCTTCAGCATGGAGCAGGCGCGACAGATCGCCAGCGCCGATGTCAGCGTCGATGTGGAGCCCATGACCGAGCCGCAACAGATCGGTCAGGTCCTCAATCCCTTGGGCGACGCCCAAACGCCGCGCTGGTTGTTCCATGCCTTCCCCGATAGTCGGGTGTTCGACAAGATCCTTGGCCAGGACTTGGTCGCGGCCAACGGCCTGCCGGTGGTGATGACGGCGGCGGCGCGCAAAGCCTGGGACGAGGCGATTGCGCAGCGCGACGAGCGCCAGCGCGTGCTGCGCAAACGCGGCTACTACAGCGGCAACCCCGGCCAGTACCTGCACTTCTACCAGGACACCTTCTCGCACGCCACCTATTGGACGCGCATCGGCCACACGGCGGCGGGTCATGCGCCGGACTTCATCAGCAACGACCTTCGCACGGCCCGCAAAATGGCCCTGGGCACGATTGACGAGCTCAAGCGCTTCATGCATTCCTGCATGGGACGTGAACCGCTGGACCCGGATGTGGCGGACGTGGAGCGTGTGCTGAATCAGTTGGCCGCCATCAATCCGGTCAACACCCTGGACAACCTGGTTTTCAGATACAACGTGGGCGGCCGGGGGGTTCCGAATTGGGAGGCCGTGGCCGCGGCCATCAGCGGGGAGCTCGGCGAAGTCATGCCGGATTGGATCCAGTACCACTACCCGGCCGACGGCTATGGGCTGGACGACAACTGGCGTGTCGAGGGCTGCAGCGAGAACCAGAAGGAGGACGAGTTGCGCATCAAGGTGGTGGATGCGAGCAGCCAGCGCGCCCTGGATGGCGCCCAGGTGGTGGTCAAGGTGCCGGGGGTGCAAGAGACCAGCGCCAGCGGCGTCACCAGCGATGGTTTGTTGGATGTGCGCCTGGTCGGGCACAACCTGAGCTACCGCGTCGACGCCAGCAAACCCGGCTATGACCCGGGCAGCACCCTCATCAAATTTGGCTGCGACGGCTGCGAAGCGATAGCCGTGCTGGCGCTCAAGCGCAGCAGCGGCGCCAACGACGCCGAATTTGAACGCAACCGGGCGGCCCTGGAAGCCGACCTGCGCCAGCGCGTCCGGCGTTTGATGTCGTTGCCACAAGACACTGCGCGCAAGTTTGACCAGGCCTTGCAAACGGTGCAAGGCCTGGTGGCGCAGCGTGAAGCCCAGCGCGCACGCAGCCAGCCGACCGCTGGCAGCGCGGCCCTGCGAAACCTGAGCAGCGAACTGGCCCCGGCCCCGGCGCTGTGTGCGCAAGTGAACGCGGCAACGGCCCGGCTGGGCACGACGCTGGCGCAAATCTCGGACCACGAAAAAGACCTGGAACAGCAACTGCGCCAGGCCCAGCGCCTGGCCAGTGCCTGCGTCGACGCGCAAGCGCTGGCCAGCGCGCAAGGCTTGCTGCGCCAAGGCGCAACACTGGGCACCACCATCGACCAACAAGCCACCAGCCTGGCGTTGCTGGCGGTACAGGTAGACGACCTGAACGCGCAACGCCAGCGCCTGTTGCTACGCCGAACCCAAGCCGCGGCCAGCCTGGGCGCCAGCACGGCGCCCGCTGACCGCACCATGGCGACCACGCCGCCCATCGATTTCAGCCAATTACAGGCGGCGCTGGATGAACTCAAGCTCTGGAATACCGAATGGGCTATTACCAAGGCCGACGAGTTGCATGGCCTGTTTCAACCGTTCCGGCGACAAAGCCAGGAGTTGGTGCCATCGCCACGCATCAACGCGGCGATGGCACAGTTCAACACCCTCATCGCCCCGTTGGCTGGCGCCGCCCTGAATGATGCGGCATGGCAGCAAAAGGCCAGCCTCGTCGAGTCGCTGCGGCTGCGCGCCGGCGCGGCCGCGCAGCCTATGCCCGGCACCGGCACCGGCACCGGCAATGCGCAGGATGCCAGCGCGCTGGCGGCCGCACTGCAAGGGGCCGCCTGTCTCGACCAGCCCGCGCCCGATATGCGCGCCGGCATGGCCCAGGCCGACACCACCCGGGCGACGGCGCAATTGGCACTGGCCAAGCTGGGCAACTCTGCCGAGGTTCAGGTGCAGGTCTGCAAGGCGCAATTGAGCGGCAAGCCCCTGGACAAACAAGCGCTGGTGGCGCAAAAGGTGTGTTCCTACCCGGGCAGTGAAGCGGTCTGGGGCGACAAGGAAAATCGCCCGATGTGCCGCTGTATCGCCGGAAGCAAGTGGAATACCGACCAAAGCGAATGCATCGCCATCAACAAGACCGCGGAGGTTGCGGCCAAGGTCTGTAGCTATGCGGGTAGCGAGGCGATGTGGAGCGACAAAGACAACCGCGCCATGTGCCGCTGCAAGAGCGGCAGCAAATGGAACGAAGCCCAGACCGCCTGCGTGCCCGATCAACAGGCCCAGATGGCGGCCTTGGACTGTTCGCGTTGGCAAGGGTCGGGCCCGAGTTGGGACGCCACCGCCAACAAGGCGCGCTGCAATTGTCCCAAGGGCACGCGCTTTGATGCCATCTTCCAGTCGTGTGAGATCGACCAACAGGCCCGCATTGACGCATTGGACTGCTCGCGTTGGCCCGGCTCCGTGGCGGGGTGGGACCCCACGGCCAACAAGGCCCGCTGCGACTGCCCCAAGGGCACGCGCTACGACAGCATTACCCAATCCTGCGACGTGGACCGGGAGGCCCAGATTGCCGCCACCGACTGTTCGCGCTGGCCCAACTCCATCGCCACCTGGGATGCACCCTTGAACAGGCCGCGCTGTAGCTGCCGCGAAGGTACGCGCTATGACAACGCCAGCGAAGCCTGCGAGCCCGACCGTGACAAGCTGGTGGCCCAGCTCGATTGCTCGCGTTACCCCAACAGCGTCGCCTACTGGGACGAAGGCAAGGAACGCGCCCTGTGCCACTGTCGGCCCGGTTTTCACGCCAACGCGGCGCGCAATGGCTGCGAAGCGCTGGCCATGACGCCACCGCCGCCGGTGCCGGCAAACCGCGGCACGGGGCAATCACCCTTGGTTGGGAAATGGTTGTGCGACACCGTCCGCAATGGCGTGAGCTACCGCCGGCTGTTTGCGGGCGACCCCTTGGAGCGCTATGACTTGAACAACGTTCGGGACCACGGCGACGTGGAGATTCTTCAGGACAGCAACGGCCTGTATTTGGCCGGTAGTCAACGCACTCCGAAAATCTACCTTCAAGCCCAAGACGCACGCCATTTCAGCACCCAGACCGAATGGCCCGGCGTCAACCGGGTCAGCTACCGTTTGGAACTGCGCGCGGATGACAGCTTGTGGGCGATGGTCCGCTTTGTCTCACTGAACACGCCCAGCGATTACACCACCGCGTACAACGCCTGCAAGCGCGCGACGCCTGGCGCATCGGTGCGCGCCGGTGGCGCCTAAATAGCCCCCCATAAAATGTGCGCCGGAGGAAACCCCGCCCATCCGGCACGCTGAATCACACATAACCATGAAAAAAAGCTTCTTATCTATCGCCGCCTCGCTACTCATTTCCCTGCTCCCCATGGGCCAGGCCCTGGCCGCCAGAACCGTCAACCTGGTGGACAAGAGCGTGGTGTTGGATGAAAAATCCACGCGCACCCCCGAGCAGATCCGGGGCTACATCCTGTATGCGGCGCAGAACTTTCGCCCCACGCAATTGAGTGCAAGAATTGAGTCGGACAATCCCGGCGCCTTGCAGCTTGAGTTCAACAAGGAGGACCAGTACTACCTGTCGGTGCTGTACACCTACGACCACGCGGGCTTCAAGGCAACCTATGTCTCCAGCAAGAATTTGAACTATGCCGAGAAAGACGGCGTGCGCGTCATCCACGAAAACACCATGGTCTGGATGGACGAGGTCATCAAGATGGCCAAGGCCGCCTACGGCATGCAGTTGACGGCCAAGGGCGAGGTGACCAACCCCATGGCCTTGAGCGAATTGAGCTTCCGATCCACCGGCGCAAAGGATACGGTAGCCTTCGAAAAAACCGACGAGACCCATGTCTGCGGCAAGTTTGACGACGTAGGGCATGTGGCCAATTGGTCCGAGGCAGAGATTGCGGCGCGGGAACAGGAAATCAAGGACTGGAACGCCAGGCTGCAGACCATGACATCTGCCGAGCGCCGTTCGGAACCCAAGCCTTTGCCACCCCGCTCGGCGAGTCTGCGCGTGGTCGCCTTGCGTCCGCTGCAAATCAGCGCAAATTCGTCGGTCTATGTCTATGAGGAAGTCGGCAGCAACGGATCTCTTAGTGCTACCCAAACGCGGCGCGTGCGGCACTCTTGCGGTCCCATCACCTTCACATTCACGCCACAGGGCGCCAGAAAATATTCTGTTGAATATGCGGTGAGTTACGCGGAGTCTTTCCGTGGGAAGTGCACGCAAAGTGTCTTCGACGTGACCGATCCGGACAAGCGCATCGCCGTGGCCGCTGAAGACATCCAGATGTGCAAGAAGTAGTGGCCCAGGTCTGACACGCTCACCCCACGCGCAAAAATAAGCACATGACCAAACGCGAATGGCAACTGGCAATCCCGCTCCTGATGGGCTTTGCACTGTGCCTGGCGGGCTTTGTGCATGGCCAGCGCTTGGCGGATCCTAGCGACGGCGTTGCAGCGCTACGCGTCTTCAAGACGCAGCAGGGCGAGCGTGTGGCCGTCATCGCCAACAACGCCTTGCATGTGCTCGACGCCGCAGGGCACCGCCTGGCACGCCAGGACATCAAGCCACTGGGCTTGACCGAGCGCCCCAACGACATGGACTGGACGGTGGATGACCAGCAACGCGTGGAGGCCTGGTTCTTTGACGACACGGTGCCGCGCGTGCTGCGCTGCGCCTGGAGCATGGAACACATGCAACTGGTGGACTGCCGCGACGCGATGACCGGCCCACAGCTCAAAGTCAGCACCCTTTCGCGCGCCGTGCATCTGGCGGTGGACCGGGGTGGGCAGCGCGTCTTCATCGCCGATGCCAATGGCGACCGCGTGCAGTCCTTCGATCTGGCCGGCAAGGCCCTGGCCAGCACCGACCCGCAAGCAGTGCCCCTGTTCTTCCCGAATCGGCTGCGCTATCTGGGCGACGACACCCTGGTCGTGGCCGACAACGACCACCGGCGCCTGGTGTGGCTGCGCGTCACCCCCGGCCAGGCGCCGCAGTTGGTGCGCAGCCTGCGCTCGGCCGACCACGGCCAGGCACGCGCCGGTCGCGGCAAGGTAACGGACGCAGCCATCGGCCCCGATGGCACGGTCTGGATGCTGGCCATGAAGCAGGGGCAAAAAGATGGCGATGTGCTGGTGTTCGACGCGCAGCAGCGGCCGGTGGCGCGCGCCTCGCTGGAAGACGGCGCCGACCCCCTCATCATTGATGCGCTGGGTGACACCGCCCTGGTGGCCGATTACAGCTTGATCAAGCTGCACCACATCGACGCGCAAGGCCGCAACCTCGGCGAATTTGGCGATACCGCCTTTCGCGGCGAGCTAGCACCTCTGCAGGCCCGCGTGCGGGAAGGCGCCGTGTGGAAGACGGGTGCGATGGCGGGCGGCGGCATTGTCATCGTGCTGGGTCTGGTGCTGGGCTGGCGCTTCGGCGAGAAGCCCAAGCGGCCGGGGCAGTTCGACGAGCAAGCCAAAGCGGCATTGGCGGGACTGGGCAAGGCGGACACGACGCCGCTGCGCTTTCCGGTGGTGTTGAAGCAAACGCAGGCGTATCGGACAGCAATGCACAAACAAATGCTGGGCGTTACTGTGGTGGTGGTCTTGGTCGCCACCATGGCTGTGGCGGTGCCGGCGTTTCTGGTGGGCGATCTGGAGAAGATGCTGGGGAATTGGAAGCTTGTTTCGGGCGCGTTAATCGGCATCGCCGTGTCCTGCCTCAGCATCGTGCTGGTCTGGCGAGAACTGTCGAAAGCTCTCGAACTGCGCGTGACGGAGCACAAGCTGGGGTGCTTCAAAGGCGGTGACTTGGTTTGCAGCGCGCCGCTGAAGGAGGCCTATGCCTCCACCAATGCACTGCTGCTGGGGGCCAAGGTGGTCCGATTCCGGATGCCAGCCATGCACACCAAGGTGGGGGCCCCCATGTTTGACATGGAGGTGTTCAACCGCGCCGTGCTGGCGCGCCTGCCGCCCCAAAACCTGGTCAGCGACCAGGCCCTCGCATGGCTGGCCATCAAGAATGGGCCGCTGGTTGTCAAGCTGCTGTTCTGCGTGTTGTTCGTGGCAGGCGTGGTCGTCGGGTTCTACCCGATGTTCCGCTGAGCCCGGCTGCGGGCAATCCCAACCAGTCGCCGCAGAGACTGCGCGGGGATGCCTTTGCGCGGCACTTCCACTAGACTGGCAGAGCCGCTACGCGGGGGCGGCCTGAGCAACACACCCACCTGCATGCTTAACCTGCAGCATCCAACCGATTCAGGAGCACACGCAATGAAGACGACGAACAAAGAATTCGACATCGTGGTGCATGGCGCCACCGGTTTCACCGGCCGCCTGGTCGTCGAGTATTTGATGGCCCGCTACCCCAATGGCAGCAACAGCGAAGGCCTGCGCTGGGCCATGGGCGGGCGCAGCGCGCAGAAGCTGGCCGCAGTGCGCGACGAGATCGGTGCCCCAGCCAACACACCGCTGGTCGTCACCGAAGGCACGGACCCGGCCAGCCTGAAGGCGTTGACCGACCGCACCCGGCTGGTGCTGACCACCGTCGGCCCCTACCAGCTGTACGGCAATGAACTGGTGGCGGCCTGCGCCACTTCGGGCACCGATTACGTCGACCTGTGCGGCGAGCCGGTCTGGATGCGCAAGATGATCGACGCCAACGAGGCCGCGGCAAAGGCCAGCGGCGCGCGCATCGTGTTCTCATGCGGTTTTGACTCCATCCCGTTTGACCTGGGCGTGCTGATGCTGCAAAACGAGATGAAGGCCAAATATGGCACCAGCGCCAACCGCGTGCGCGGGCGCGTGCGCAAGCTCAAGGGCACCTTCTCCGGCGGCACCTCGGCCAGCCTGAAGGAGACCATGGTTTCCGCCAAGCAGAACCCGGCGGAAATGGCGCTGCTGCGCAATCCGTTCTCGCTGACGCCCGGCTTCGAAGGGCCACCGCAACCCTTTGGCAACAAGCCGCTGTTTGACGAGGCCATCGGCGCCTGGGTCGGCCCCTTTGTGATGGCCGCCATCAACACCCGCAATGTGCACCGCTCCAACTTCCTGCTCGGCCATCCCTACGGCACCGATTTTGTCTACGACGAGATGAGCGTCACCGGCACCGGTGAGCAGGGCGAGGCGCGCGCCAACGCACTGGCCAACGACCGCTCCATGGGCGCCGACGACGGCCCCAAACCCGGCGAAGGCCCGTCCAAGGCCGAGCGCGACGCTGGCCACTACGACGCGCTGTTCCTGGGTCAGGACGCGGCAGGCCACACCGTGCGCGTAGGCGTCACCGGCGACCGCGACCCCGGCTATGGCTCCACGTCCAAGATGATTGCCGAGTCTGCAGTCTGCCTGCTGAAAGACGCGACCGATACCAAGGGCGGCATCTGGACGCCCGCTTCGGCGATGGGCACCAAGCTGATTGCGCGCTTGAAGGCGAATGCGGGCTTGACGTTCGCGGTTGAGGAGCAGTAAGGGGCGGGTGGTGTCCCTACGGACGGACGGCACACCGGCGCGCATTTTTATAAATGCTCCGAATTTAGGAGCGCATTCTGCAGTACGCACGGGGGCTGCAGGCCAATTTGACTCATAAGATCCGGTGCCGTCACAACTCGGCAGACCGCGAGCCGCCTGGCGGTGGCCCAAGCAGTTGCCGCTGCGCGAGAATCAAGACCTCGCCCACCACCCGCACCTGCGCGCCCTGAGATGTCCACTTCCACCGCATCCGCCCCCCGCAAATCCTCAGTTAGAAAAAAATCCAAGACGGCCAAACCGACCGAGCCCCGCCTCTCGCGCACGCGCCGCCCGCCCGAGCTGGAAGTGGTCGACTGGCAGACCGCGCTGCGCCGCCAGTTTGGCCGCGAACAAAATTTTGGCCTGGAGAACCTGGGGTCGGAGCCGGTGTTTTCGGACTTTCGTGTCAGCAACCCCACCAATGGCACGCGCTACCGCGTGGCCATTCGCGGCCTCGCGCCGGGGCACAACTTTTGCACCTGCCTGGACTACGCCACCAACGACTTGGGCACCTGCAAACACATCGAGTTCACGCTCGCCAAGCTGCAGGCCAAGCGCGGTGCCAAGGCGGCATTCGCGCAGGGATTTCGGCCCAGCTATAGCGAGGTCTGGCTCGACTATGCAAGCGAGCGCCGCGTGCGCTTTAGCGCGGGTTCGGATTGCCCGGCCACCGTGCTGCGGCGAGCGAAAACACTGTTTGATGCCGACGCGGGCTGGACCATGCGCAGGGATCAACAAGGTGCGCTGGAGCACCTGCTACAAGCCGCGCAGACCAGCGGGCACGAACTGCGCTGCCGCGACGATGTCTGGCAATTCATCGCCCAACTGCGCGATGGTGAGCGACGCCACGCGGCTCTGAAGGAGGCCTATCCCAAGGGCGTCAAGGACAAGGCCTTGGCGCGCCTGTTGAAGGTCAAACTCTACCCCTACCAGGCCGAGGGTGCATTGTTTGCCGCGCTGGCCGGGCGTTGCTTGATCGGGGACGAGATGGGCCTGGGCAAAACCATCCAGGCCATCGCCGCCGCCGAATTGTTTGCCCGCCACTTCGGCGTCAGCCGGGTGCTGGTGGTGTGCCCCACTTCACTCAAGCACCAGTGGAAAAACGAGATCGAACGCTTCACCGACCGTAGCGTGCAGGTGATCCACAGCCTGCGCGCACAGCGCCAACAACAATACCGTGAAGACGTGTTCTGCAAGATCACCAACTACGAGACCCTGGTGCGCGACGCCGACCTGATCGACGCCTGGGCACCCGAGCTGGTGATCGCCGACGAGGCGCAGCGCATCAAGAACTGGAACACCATTGCCGCACGCGCCCTCAAGCGCATTGCCAGCCCCTACGCCATGGTGCTGACTGGCACACCGCTGGAGAACCGCTTGGAAGAGCTGATCTCCATCGTCCAATTCGTGGACCAGCACCGGCTGGGGCCCACCTGGCGCCTGCTCGACACGCACCAGACGCGCGACGAAGTGGGCCGCGTCATTGGCTACCGTGCACTGGACCGCATCAGCCAGACCCTGGCGCCAGTGATGCTGCGCCGGCGCAAGGCTGAGGTGCTGACGCAACTACCCGAGCGGGTCGACAACCGCATCTTTGTGCCGCTCACTCCCCAGCAACGCGTGCACCACGACGAAAACGGCCTGGCCGTCGCGCGCATCGTTCAGCGCTGGCGCAAGACCGGCTACCTATCGGACAGCGACCAGCGCCGCCTGCAATGCGCCTTGCAGAACATGCGCATGGCCTGCAATAGCACCTTTTTGCTGGACCACGAAACCGACCATGGCCACAAGGTCGATGAGTTGATGACCCTACTGGACGAGGTGCTGGAGGATCCAGCCTCCAAGGTGGTGGTCTTTAGCCAGTGGCTGGGCACGCACGAGCTGATCATGCGCCGTTTATCACTGCGGGCACAGCGTAAACAGAGCCAGACTTGGGGCCATGTGCTCTTCAACGGAAGCGTGCCCGGCGACAAGCGGGGCGCACTGGTCGACCAGTTCCACAACGACCCGGATTGCCGCCTCTTCCTGTCCACCGACGCGGGCGGTGTTGGGCTGAACCTGCAACACGCCGCCGCCGTGGTGGTCAACATGGACCTGCCGTGGAACCCAGCGGTGCTGGAGCAACGCATAGGCCGCGTGCACCGCATGGGCCAATCGCGTGGCGTGCAGGTGGTTAATTTCGTGGGCCAGGGCAGCATTGAAGAAGGCATTCTGTCCATCCTGGCCTTCAAAAAATCGCTGTTCGCGGGCGTGCTGGACGGCGGCGAGCACGAGGTCTTCATGCAGGGCACGCGCCTGTCCCAGTTCATGAAAAGCGTGGAACAGGTGGCCGGAGCGATGGGCGAGGGCGAGGCCGACGCGGATCTGGATACGGAACTCGGCGCGTTCACAGGCGCGGACCAAGGCCTGCCTGTAGAGCCGCCCCCGCTGGTGCCGCCGGCCGACGAAGCGGCCCTGGGCGCCACTACGGCCGCACCCGCATCCCCAGTGGCGGCGCCAGTCCCCACGGATGTGGACGCGACAGGCCCGTCGCCCCTTGAGGCCACGGCGTCACCCGTGGAGACCACCGATACCAACCCGCCCACCGACGCAACCAACCCCGCCAGCCACGGCGATGCCGCAGACCCCTGGGCTGCCATCCTGGAAGCGGGCGCCGCGTTGTTGCAAGGCTTGGCTGTGTCGCGTGGCGCGGACGGAGCAGGCGCGGCCAAAGCACCCATTGCCATCGAACGCGACCCCGTCACTGGCCAAGCCAGCGTTCGCCTGCCGCTGCCCGATCCGGCGGTGTTGCAGCGCTTGGCCAAGGCGTTCGAGCCTTGGCTGCGATAGCTACACGAGCCAACGCCTGACTTTTCAGCTCGATAGCGTAATCAACAATTAAGCGCCATAATCAGAGCCAATTAAGGAGCCAACCATGGAAGCCATTTATGCCGATGTGATGATCAGCATGTCCGAGTTCAAGAAGAACCCGGCGGCTGTTTTGCGAGAAGCCAAGAGCCGCCCGGTGGCGGTGCTGAACCACAACAAGGCGGCGTTTTACATGATTGAGCCCGCCTTGTTTGAGGCCATGCTGGAAGAGCTCTCTGACCAGGAGCTAGGCCGAACGGTGCTGGCACGCATGGGCGAGCGGGCGCGGGCGATCGAGGTGGGCATAGAAACTTCTTCTGCGAGCGGTTTGAAGCGCCAAGCCAAGGCCACGCGTGGCGCAAAGAAAGTGACCGAACTGGTTAAGACAGCGCAGAAGCGGTTGAAGTCATGAAGACGGGCAACAAGTTGCCCGTCAACTTACACGACCTGTTGCACCAACGCACGGTCGAGGGCGAGCGCATTGAGTACAAGGCGGGCTGGAACCCGGATGCCATCATCCGCACGCTGTGCGCCTTTGCCAACGACTTTGAATCCATTGCCCCCACGCTTGCCACTTCGTGTGCTGCACTGCCCCCTGAGGGGGTCGCGATTCACCTTGGGGCGGCCCGGCGATGAATCATGGGTGGTGGCTATGTGGTGATTGGCCAGGACTGCGATGCCAACGGCCAGCCCATCTTCCCGCCCACAGGGTTAGCTACCAA
>Ga0066464_1000376_pt1 | contig 19346 bp, 17 predicted proteins | sample LakWasMe94_HOW11_2_FD_59583 | JGI IMG/M metagenome (GOLD analysis project Ga0066464, IMG submission 59583) | Freshwater sediment methanotrophic microbial communities from Lake Washington under simulated oxygen tension - Sediment Metagenome 94_HOW11 | ecosystem: Environmental > Aquatic >...
GCGCAGTTGGTCTTCTGCCCAACCCAGCGCACGGCCCAGCACATCCAACTCGCGGCCGGCCACGCCCTTGGGTATGCCGGCGTGCAGGCATTCGACCCAGGCTTCCAGGCGCGCGCCGCGCTCCATCAGGTGGATAGCTGCCAACCCATCGGGCGGTGGTGCAATGCGCACGCGGACCTCGCCGCCACCTGCAGGGTAGAAGCCGTGGCGTTGCACTTCCAGTGCATACACGGCCTGGCCACCCCCGGAGAAATACGGCGCCATGCAGTTCAAAAAAGTCGCTGACGGTGCCATCGGGTTGTGGGTGCCGCCGCGCAGCACCACATGGGATGCCTGCGCAGCCAAGGCCAGCGGCCACAGCACGGTTTGCAGCACCAGCATGCAACTGCCCGCAGAGCCCACCGCGAATTCGTAGTCGCCACCGCGCACTGGCCCGGGGGTGAAGCTGAGTTGGCTAGCACCAATTTGCACCGCATTGCCATCTGCATCCAGGGCCTGGCAATGCTCAGGCCCACCACCCACGGCGACGGCCGCCTGCACGCAGGCCAAGTGCTGACGCATCAGGCCGGGCTTGGGGCGCTTGGCGCGGATGTTGACCAGGCTAAAGGCCTTACCGGTGATCAGGCTCAGGGCCAAGGCCGTGCGCAGGATCTGCCCACCGCCCTCGCCTTGGGATCCGTCGATTTCAACTGTCGTTGTTTTTGCTTCTGTTTTCATCATCATTGTTCTTCTTCATCGCTATTTTCAATGCCATGCCGGCCTGGCTCACGCGCCGGGCCTCTTCGACACGCGCACGCTCCAGCAGGCGGCAAGGACGGCAGCGCACAGCGCGGGTGTCGATACGCCCCTTGGCAATCTCGTACCACCACTTTTGCTGCTTGGCCGTCCATATTTCGTGCGCACCGCAGTCTTTGCAGACAAAGGGTGTGTCGATGTAGAACGACGGCAGCAAGCCGTAGGTGTTGTTATGCGCCAGCTGCGTGGGGTCCACGGCCACGGCACCCAAAGGCACCGTCTTGATCGGCATATACGGGTTGGGCGCCTGCGCCGCACGCAGGCGAACCAGGCGCTTGGCTTTGATTTCCTCCCGCCTTTGCTTTCCGCTTTTCATCACACATATCCTTTGCGGGGCTCTCCCCCGCGCTATTACCCCTTCACACACACCACCTGCTTCAGCGTGTACACCACTTCCACCAGATCGCTCTGGGCCAGCATCACGGCGTCGATGTCCTTGTAGGCCATCGGGATCTCGTCGATCACGTCGGCGTCCTTACGGCATTCCACACCGGCCGTGGCGTCAATCTGGTCCTGCACCGTGAACAGTTTCTTGGCCTTGGTGCGGCTCATGGTGCGCCCTGCTCCATGGCTGCAACTGTTGAAGCTGTCCGGGTTGCCCTTTCCGCGCACGATGAAACTCTTGGCACCCATGCTGCCGGGAATAATCCCCAGCTCACCCGCCTTGGCGCTCACGGCGCCCTTGCGGGTCACAAACACCTCTTGCCCAAAGTGCGTTTCTTTCTGCACATAGTTGTGGTGGCAGTTCACCGCTTCTAGGTGCGTCTCGAACGGCTTGGGCACGGACTTGCGCAGCGCGCCAATCACGGCCTGCATCATGACCTCGCGGTTCAGGCGCGCAAACTTTTGCGCCCAACCCACTCCACGCACGTAGTCGCCAAAATACTGGGCACCTTCTTCAAAGTACGCCAGGTCCTGGTCCGGCAGGTTGCGCTGGTGCAGTTCGGCATCCTTCTTGGCCAGCTCAATGAAGTGCGTGCCAATGGCGTTACCCACACCGCGCGACCCGCTGTGCAGCATGATCCACACGCTACCCGCTTCGTCCAGGCAGATCTCGACAAAGTGGTTGCCTCCGCCCAACGTTCCCATATGGCGGTGGTTGTTGGTGTTCTTCAGGCGCGGGTAGTCCACACACAGCGCGTCAAACTCGTCCACCAATTGCGCCCACGCCGTATCTGCCGCAGCGGGCGGATTGGTCCACGAACCCACGTCGCGGTTGCTCCCCTCGCGGCGGTATTGCTTGGGCGACATGCCGTGCGGCACGGCCTTTTCAATCTCGCTACGCAGCGGTCCCAGGTTATCGGGCAAATCAGCGGCGACCAACGTGGTCTTGCAGGCGATCATTCCGCAACCAATATCCACACCCACCGCAGCAGGAATGATGGCCTTGATCGTCGGAATCACACTACCGATGGTCGCTCCAATACCGTAGTGCACATCCGGCATCACGGCCACGTGGCTGAACACAATCGGCAGCTTGGCCGCGTTTTCCAGTTGGCGCTGGGCTTCGGCCTCAATGGGCACACCGTTGGTCCACATCTTCACCGGCACACCGCCGGGTACGTTGAGTTGTTGGTAGTTCATTTTTCTGCTCATTTCCTAATTCTTAGTCGTCATGCTAACCCTCAACGCAGCTTCACCAGCCCGTTGAGGACCTGGTCCAATCCGCCAAACACCGAGATCTTGTCAATGCGTTCGGCCACACGTTCCAGCGTCTCCAGTTCCTTCATACGCAAGGCGATGGGGTTGTCTTCCATCAACTTGGCCGTGTTCAACAGCGAACGCGTTGCAGCCGTTTCTTCGCGGCGGCGGATCACGTTGGCTTGGGCCGATTTCTCGGCTTCCACCACCTGGGCCAGGATGGTCTTCATCTCGCCGGGCAAGATGATGTCCTTCACGCCCACGCCTTCCAGCGTGATGCCGGCGGCCATCAGCTTCTGCGCCGCAAAGTCCTTCACGATGGTGTCGATGGTCGCCTTGTCTTCCAGCAACTCGTCCAGCGTGCGGGTACCCACTGCGGCGCGCAAACCGAACTGCAGTTCGCGGTACACCAGTTCCGCGGGTTTTGCGGTGTTGGCGAAAGCTTGTTGCACATCCGCATAGCGCCAGGTGGCCGACAGGTTCAAACGCAAGCCGACTTTGTCTTTGGTCAAGATGTCCTGGCCGCTGATCTCCAGCGCCTGCGAACGCAAATCCACGCACTCCACTTGCACCTGGCGGTTGTAGCGCCAGAACCCGTAGGCACCGGCACCCAACAGCTCTTGCAGCTTGCCGTCCACGGTCAACACACCCACGTGGTAATCCGCCACCTGCACCAACAACACACCGGCCAAACCAGCCACGGGGCGTTGGCGCAACTGGGTCTGGTTCAGCTTGGCGAGCAAATCAGCAGTCAACTGTTCGTCGGTGGCGATATCCACCACGTCCACGCGCACTGCGTTCAAGCCCTTCCAGTACAGCTTGCGGGTGGCGGGTGGCAACACCTCAACCAGCAGGTCGTTCTCATAACGCAGGCCCACTTGGGTATCGGTCAACGCGGCGTGCACAAACTCTTGCGCCACCACTTCGGGCTCCTTGGCCATGAAGTAGTCAGACAGACCATGCACAAACGCCGTTTGCTCCATGGCAAAGGTCTCAATGCGCACGGGCGCACCCCAGGTACCAACCCAGTGTTGACCGGGTTGCAACACGCGCTCAAAGTCGCCGTTGCGCAGCAACAGGCCGCGTTCGTTTTTCTTGATGGTGATGCGTTTCAAACCTAGCATTTTTTTCTTCCTTGTTTTTCTATCACTAACCAACAATCTCTTATGTGAAGGGCCGCAGCAGCAACAGGCGCGGACTCCGGGTGCAGGCACCGGTTGGCAGTGGTTTGAAGGTCTTGGGCGTCACCCAAATCTCAGCACACTGTCGCTCGGTGTCGCAGATCCTTTGCTCTGGCGACTGCTGCTGGTGGGGGTTTTAAGCCCCACGTGCGGCACTTCTCTCTTCTTCACTACTTCCAAGTAAGCCGGCTTTTTGACGACCGGCGTTCGGCGGGAATCGAACCCGCGACAGACGCGTTATTAATGCGTTGCTCTACCAGACTGAGCTACAGAACGTGGCATCCGGGAATCGAACCCAGCGGTAAGGCTTCTTTGACAAAGCCTTCCTGGACCACCTGCCTTGTGCCCCACGTTTCCAGGTCGCGGCATACAAAAAAGAACACTGACGTAAACCAGGCCTCTTTGCACCAGCGGGGCCCGGTTACCCGGAAACCCCTGCTTGTCAGCGAACACCTTCTGCGTATGGCGATACCTATATCGCATGGGCCGTGCCAACTTGCTCGTTCGGCGCATAGTTTTTGTAAGCTATTGAATTTATTGATTATTTTTAATGTCAACGAAAAATATGCTCCGATTGCTTGCACAATGATTTGAATTAACTATCTTTTCAGCTAGTAAACTAGCCAAATGAAGAAACTCGTCGTCATCGGATTCCTCGGCACCCAACTCGATTCCGGCCTCAGCCCCGCGCGCTGGGAGAAATGGCGGCCGACGGTATCGCTGGCGCAGCACGAGGACCTGGTCGTGGACCGGCTGGAGCTGTTCCACGACGCGCGCAGCACAGCGCTGGCACGGCAAGTGCAAAGTGACTACGCGCAGTTGTCCCCCACCACCGAGGTGAAGCTGATCGAGATGAATCTGGCCAACCCCTGGGACTTTGGCGAGGTCTACACCGCGCTGTACGACTGGGCGGCGGCCTATCCGTTTGATCCTGCAAAAGAGACCTACCAGGCCCACATCACCACCGGCACCCACGTGGCGCAGATCTGTTTGTTTCTGCTGGTGGAGGCGCGCTTTATCCCCGGCGTGCTGCTGCAAAGCGCACCACCCCGGGGGCGCCAGGGGCGTGGCCCGGGCAGCCATGAGGTGATTGACCTGGACCTGTCGCGCTACGACGCCATCAACCAGCGCCTGCATGTGGCGCAGCAAGACGCCGTGTCTTTCTTGAAGAGCGGCATTGCCACCCGCAACACGCGCTTCAACACGCTGATCGACGAGGTGGAGCGCGTAGCCGTGCAAAGCAAGGCGCCCATGCTGCTGACCGGCCCCACCGGTGCCGGCAAGTCCATGCTGGCGCGGCGCGTGTATGAGCTAAAGAAAGCGCGCCACCAGATTGACGGCGAGTTTGTCGAGGTGAACTGCGCCACGCTGCATGGCGATGGCGCGGGCTCCACGCTGTTCGGCCACAAGAAAGGCGCGTTCACCGGCGCCATCACCGACCGCCCCGGCCTGCTGCGCACGGCGCACGGTGGCCTGCTGTTTCTGGATGAGATAGGCGAGCTGGGTCTGGACGAGCAGGCCATGCTGCTGAAGGCGGTGGAAGAGAAACGCTTCCTGCCCATGGGCGCGGACCGCGAGGCGCATAGCAATTTCCAGCTGATAGCCGGCACCAACAAGGACTTGCGCATCGAGATCAACGCCGGGCGCTTCAGAGAAGATCTGTTCGCCCGTATCAACCTGTGGACCTACACCCTGCCCGGCCTGGCCCAGCGGCGCGAAGACATTGAGCCGAACATGGACCACCAACTTGCACTGGCCGCACAAGAGCTGGGCAAGCAGTTGCGCTTTACAGCCGAGGCGCGCACGGCCTACCTGCGTTTTGCCACCGCCGTGGACGCGGTGTGGCGCGGGAATTTTCGCGACCTCAGTGCGTCCATTACCCGGCTGGCCACGCTGGCCGACCATGGGCGCATTGGCATTGCCATGGTACAGGCGGAGATCCAGCGGCTGCGTTGGCAATGGCAGTCGCTACCCATTGCGGCACCGGGTGTCAGCCCCAGCCACGCGGCGCTGCCCATGCAGACCCCGTCACATCCGTCTCTGCCCGATCTACTGGGCGACAAGGCCACCACGCTGGACACGTTTGACCAACTGCAACTCGAAGCCGTGTTGGCCGTGTGCCGCAGACACGCCAGCATCAGCGATGCGGGCCGCGCGCTGTTCAATGTGTCGCGCCAACAGCGCAGCGTCATCAACGACGCGGACCGGCTACGCAAGTACTTGCTCAAGTTCGGCTTGGAGTGGGAGTCGGTGGCACAGTGATAAAGCAACTTCACCCTTTGCAGCCGCTATATAGTGAAGCGCATGCGCGCCTGTGCACCCCATCCCAGCGCGCCCAACCTCTGTCAAGCCCACACACAATCTATCTGCACCCATGCACACCCCGCCCCAAATCGCCCTGCACGCCGACGACATCCCCTTCACCACGGTCTCCCCCGGCGTGATGCTGAAAGAGCTCACTGGTCTGAGCGCGTTGCCCGGCGCCAAGACCGGCCAGGTCAGCGTCGCCCTGTTCCGCCTGGAGCCGGGTCGCGCCAGCGCCTGGAGCCACAACAAGGTCGGAGAGGAATCGTTCTTTGTGCTGCAAGGCCATGGTGAGGTGTGGACCGGCAACACGGCGCACCCGGTGCGGCCGGGTTCGTTCATGCTGATTCCGCCCAGCACGGTGCGATCGGTTCGCGCCAGCAAGGGCGAAGCCTTGGAGTATTACGCCATCACCACGCCGTCGTGGACTAGCGAAGACGACGTGTTGACAAGCGCCCCGGATGGTGCACCGGCGTAGCCCGTAGTCATCAAGCCGCGATTAGCGCTGCGGCCTCATCCGTTCGCATGACCTCGGCGCCCCAGGCTTTGGCCCGCTGCACAAACGCCTGGGACAGCGCTTCAAAGCCCGACACCGGGCTCATGCAATCACTGAGCAGCACGATGCGCGGGCGCGCGCCGGTGTGCTGGTCCAGGTAGCGCATCAGTTGGTCAATGCTGGCGGCCACGCAGTGGCTGGAGGCCTCGCCCGCCACCAGCAACACGTCCACGCCCTGGCTCACATCCCGCGCCAAACCGGTGTTGAACTGGGTGGACGGCACCTGCGCATCGGGCGCGTCGGCCTCGAAGACACCAAAGTGCTCGGTCAGCGGATATTCGCCTTTTAGCACCTTGCGCACCGCCTTTTGCTGCGCCATCTCCCAGGTTTGTAGTTGCTCGGCCACGGCGCCGTGGATGTTGTGGCCCCAGGTGCCGGTGACGCAGTGCACCGGCCACACCACCAAACCGGCGCGGCCGCGCTGGGCCAGTTGCCGCAGCATGGCCAGCACCGTGGACGTGTGCGCCGACTGGCGCGGCCGGTAGATGCCGTTTGCAACATCGGCCTCAGTGATGAAGGTAAAGGCTGGCACGGGCGCACCGTGGGCGTCCGTCCAGAACGTGGTGCGCTCCACCGCCACACTGGCGTGCGAATCCAGGGTCACCGTGATGTCGTTCAATTGGGCCCCGAGCGCCTGGATGAAGGCGGCCAGGCGCTGCATGTCCTGGTTGGCGCCAGTCACCGGCAGCGCCGCGCCCGCGATGTCGCAAAAGTCGTTCTGGGGATCGATGATGAGCAGGGTGGTGGTCATAGTCTGCGCAATTTACACCATGCGCCGGGTGCCCGTGGCGCCTTCGCTGGTCGCCCGATCCAAACCGCTGCTACCGCGGCATAGGTACGCTGTCGCACCGACGGCGCGGCACCAAAGCCCAACAATGGCATATCGTCCACCCCACCCAAGAGGTTTTGCCATGCTGTACACCATTGCCGTTATTCTGATCGTTCTCTGGCTGCTGGGGATCGTCACGTCCTTCACGCTGGGCGGATTCATCCACATCCTGCTGATCATCGCCATCATTTCCTTGCTGCTGCGGGTCATAGGGTAGACACTTCGGCGACAGGACGGCCGGTATTTGCTCCCATTTTGGTAGCGCAATACCAAGCGACTACGGGGGCTAGCGGCAAGTTTTGCAATGAATTTGCAAAACAATACCCAAACTGGGTAAAATTGACCCCATTATGGGTACCAAACACAACACTCCTCCTCCCCTGGCCGGCCTGGCCGATGCCTTGTTCCCCAAGGTGCGCCAACGCGTCCTGGCCGTGCTGTTTGATGCGCCCGAGCGCAGCTTCTACATGGGCGAGATCATCGCGCAGGCCCACTCGGGCACCGGCGCCGTGCAGCGCGAGCTGGCAGGCTTGGCTGCTGCCGGCATCCTGACGGTGCAAAAACAAGGCAAGCAAAAACACTACCAGGCCAATACCAACGCGCCCATTTTCAATGAACTGCACGCCTTGGTCGGCAAGACCATGGGGGTGGTCAATGTGCTGCGTTCCGCGCTGGACCTGCTGGGGGCTTCTGTCAGCGCCGGCTTTGTCTACGACCCGGTGTCCGACGCTGAGTCGACCGCCATCACCGTCGTGCTGTTTGGCGCCAACGCCAAGGCAGCCGCGGCGGCTTCCAGCGCCATGCAGGGCGCGGCCAACACCCTGGCACGCCCGGTCAGCTTTACGCTGTACACCCCCGAGACGCTGGACAGCGCCGTGGCGCAAAACAGTAATTTCCTCAAACGCTTGCTGCAAGCGCCCAAAACCTGGATCATGGGCAGCGAAGACGAACTCTTTCGCCAGCCCTCGTGACCTCGCAGCCGCACCACCCCACCCTCTACACCGCCCGCACCGAGCCCGAGCAACTGCAGGTTGACGCCTGGGACAGCGACCCCCTGCTGCTGTCGCTGGAGATGGGCGGCAGCAACTGGCCCAGCTCGTGCCGCAATGGCACCTGCCGCACCTGCATCGGCCAATTGCACAGCGGCACGGTGCGCTACGCCATCGAATGGCCCGGGCTGAGCGCCGAAGAGCAGGCCGAGGGCTATGTCCTGCCCTGCGTGGCCCACCCCTGCTCCGACGTGGTGCTGCGCCAGGGCTACTAAAAAGCTTGCCCCCACGCTGAAACAAAAGCTAGGGTTTCCTCTTACTCGGCCACTTGCCCGTACCATCTGGGGTTTTACAAAAACCCCCTTTGAGGACATCTCAACCCATGCAAGCAAAACTTCTTGGTTCCCTGGCCTTACTCCTGGCCAGTAGCACAGTGACTCCCTATGCGTTTGGTGCCGCACCCGCCAAAACGATCAGTGCCCAGCATTCGGGCATCGTCGCCCAAAACAACGACACCAGTGTGCGCCAACAGGACGACTTTTACCGCTATGTGAACGGCGCCTGGCTCAATACCGCCGAGATTCCGGCCGACCGCGCCTCCACCGGCGCCTTCATGGATTTGCGCGACGCCGTGGTGCCGCGCCTGCAAGCCATCATTGAGGGCCTGTCCAAGTCCAAACCCGCTGCGGGCACCGACGCGCGAAAGATCGCTGACATCTACGCCAGCTACATGGACACCAAGACCATCGAAGCCCAGGGCCTCAAACCCCTGCAAGCCGATTTCGCCAAGGTCGATGCGCTGAACGACGCCGCCCAGATTCCCGCGCTGATGGCCTGGCTCAATCTGGTCAGCATCAAGGCACCCTATGACGTGCAGGTGCACCAGGACAACAAGGACGCCACCAAGTACGTCATCGATATGGGCCAGTCCGGCCTAGGCATGCCAGACCGCGACTACTACCTGAAAGACGACGACGCCAAGCTCAAAGGGGTACGCGCCAAATACCTGGAGCACGTTGCCAAGATGCTCACGCTGGCCGGTGATGCGCAGGCCGACGCCCACGCCGCCGAAGTGCTGGCCTTCGAGACCGAGCTGGCCAAGGTGCAGTGGACCAAGGTGGAACTGCGGGACCCCATCAAGGCCTACAACAAAATCGACATCAGCAAGCTTGACGAGCTGACCCCCGGTTACGACTGGAAGAGCTATTTGCAAACGCTGGGCGTCACCGGCAAGGTGGACTACGTCATCGTCTCGCAGCCCAGCTACATGAGCGCCATGCAAAAGATCTTGCAGGCCACGCCCCTGGCCACGCTGAAGACTTACTTCAAATGGCAGATCCTGAGCGCCAGCGCTGGTCAACTGCCACAGAAATTCGACGACGAAAGCTTTGCATTTTTCAATACCACCTTGCGTGGCACGCCGTCGCAAGAGCCCCGTTGGAAGCGCGGCGTGCGCCTGGTGGACTCGGGCCTGGGCGAGAGTCTGGGCAAGCTGTATGTGGCCAAGCATTTCCCGGCCCAAAGCAAGGCCCGCATGGAAACCCTGGTCGGCAACCTGCTGGCGGCCTTCAAGCAAAGCATTGATACGCTGGACTGGATGAGCCCGGCCACCAAGGTCGAAGCCCAGGCCAAGCTGGCCGCCTTCATGCCCAAGATTGGCTACCCCGCCAAGTGGAAAGACTATTCCGCCCTGCAAATCACCAAGGGCGACACGGTGGGCAATTTGCGCCGGATGCGCAGCTTTGCGTCGCAGCGCGAGCTCGACAAGCTGGGCAAGCCCATTGACCGCGACGAATGGGGCATGACACCCCAAACCGTCAACGCCTATTACAACCCCGAGCTCAACGAGATCGTGTTCCCTGCGGCCATTCTGCAACCCCCATTCTTTGACGCCAAGGCCGACGACGCCGTCAACTACGGCGGCATTGGCGCCGTCATCGGGCATGAGATCAGCCACGGCTTTGACGACCAAGGCGCGCAATTCGACGGCAAGGGCAACCTGCGCGACTGGTGGACCAAGGAAGACCATGACAAGTTTGCCGCCAAGACGGCGAGCTTGGTCAAGCAGTACAGCACCTTTAGCCCGGTGCCAGGCTACAACGTAAATGGCGAACTGACCTTGGGTGAGAACATCGCCGACAACTCGGGCGCCGCCATTGCCTACAAGGCCTACAAACTGTCCCTCCACGGCAAGCCCGCGCCGGTGATCGGTGGCCTGACCGGCGACCAGCGCTTCTTCATGGGCTTTGGTCAGGTATGGCGCAGCAAGATGCGCGAGCAACAGGCCATTGTGCTGATCAAGACCGACCCGCACTCGCCCGGCGAATTCCGTGCCAACGGCACCCTGCGCAACATGACGCCGTTCTACGAGGCGTTTGGCGTCAAGGAGGGGGACAAGATGTTCTTGCAGACGGGGGAGCGGGTGTCGATTTGGTAGGTTTTTGAATCGACGCTGACCAACGGCAGGCGCCCTTTTGGCGCCGGCCATTGGTGGCGGAGGGAGTTCATTCGCGAAGCGGCATTGACAGTCCACCGCCCATCAAGACAATTCGCGGCGCAGATCGTCCCAGAGTTCTCTTTTGTCGGTCAGATACTCCGACGAGTACGCCGAGTTGGGAATGCGCAGCACCCGACGTCCCTTCAACGATAGTCCCGATAGCGCCGTCGCTTTGTAGGCGGAATAGGCCTTCATGAAGGAGCCGTCTTTCTGAATGTGATCCAAGCCTCCGAGAATTCTGCTTTTCAGCGCTTGGCCCGAAGCATCCTTGCGCACGATGAAGTAGCGCGCCATTTGAATTTGCAGCAGCAGGCTGTTCTCGATGGCCAACACATCCGCCAACTCCGGCCTCGCCTTCATTTCGGCAACCACGTCGCCCACGCTTCGGGCAAGTAACTCCCCCCGCACCGCGACCAACCAATTCATCAGCGGGCCATAGACCACCGCCGGCGTGTCTACCTTGAGGCCGGCATTTTGCAGGATCTCGACCTCGATCCATTGCGCGGATTGAATGATCGGAAACGCCTTCAGGTCATCGGTGGTCATGACCTTGCTGAGCGCGGCTTGCGTCTCCTTGCGAAGGATGAAGACCTTTTGCCCATTCAGGCCCCGATCAATCGGGAACGGCACTATTTGCAGGCTATCGCGATACTCCCCCGGAATGTAGGTGTTGACGGCCAAATCGATGTGGCCGAGCGACAGCTCTTTGAGCGTGCGCAGCGGACTCATGGGCACGCTCGCCGCCACATAGCTCACCTGGCCAGCCGTCTTGACCGTTTTGTCCAATGCCATCGCCAACACCTGGTAGGCGAACCGACGGCGGGTATCGTTCGCCGATTCGGGGGCCGGATGCCGAATGACCAGATTCGCGCCAGCCGCCATGGCACCTGCGCTGGACAACACACAGCTAGCACCGAGGAGCGCCTGACAAACATCCCTGCGAGTAATGTGGTGCATAGCGATTCAACCCAAGCGATTTTTCGAATGATAAGTCGAATCACGTCACGACGTCCTAGCAATGCATGCCGCTGCCTCCAGACCCGTCACCTACGCCCGGGCCAATTGCGCGGGGTGTAGTGTCTGGCGCAATGTGCTATGTATTGGGTAGCGCCACATGCATATTACACAAGGGCTATCGGCATATTTTACTTATGACAATGCGGGAAAATCTTGAAATAAACCCATTTCGGGTAAAAACAAAGAATTCAATATTAATCAGACGCCTTCGCGGCAGGCGGATGGCCGAACAGCGGCCAGATCGCCTGCCTGGTAGACCAGTTCAAATTTTTGTCGAGCACATACTCCCGCACTTCCACGCCTGCCTCGGTGATGGCCAGAACCTTGCCAAAGTCTTTCCCGACCGCCGAGCCGACGCCCAGACGCGCGTTGTATCCGTCCGGAGTCAGAACGAACACTTCGTACTGCGACTTGTTCGGTCGGGACGAATTCACAATAAATCCCTTGAAGTCAAGCGTCTGTGCACCATAGTGCTCGAGAAATTCTTTTTTGTTCCCATAGTTTCCTTCCGACCGCTGCGGTGTGGGGATGAGCGGTCTGTTGACCGCCGTGAAGCAGTCATTTGCGACAGGTGTCGCAATGATGGGGGCGGGTTTGCTTTCGCCGTCCTGGATACGTAATCCACTCAGTGCCGTGGCGAAAACCAAAGTGTGAACCACATCGAAGTCCTTTATGTTCATCACCAGAACGGCGTCTTTGTGTGTGGGGGGAATTTGCACCTCGACGTCGGAGAAGTCCGACAAGAGGGCGGCAACGGCGCCTGCCTCGATGTTAAAGAAATTGAGGCTGAGCTTGCCGTGGAGCGTGGCAAAACGTTTGCTATCGCGCAGGCGCAGAAGCTCCTGCTCCATGAAATCGAGCTCGCATCGGCGCCCGATTGCCACTGTGGGTTGCGGCGTGTCCGTTCTGACCATGCTCAACTGGTACAGATCCAGAATTTCCTTGCGCACCTGATCCACTGGCTTGTCGTGTGCCTGGTAGTTTATTTTTCCCGACACCGTCGGGGACACCAGCAGGCCTACCGCCGACTTGTAGAAGAAGATGTTCAGGAATTCCCGAATGTCGATGTCACGCACATCGATGCTGATGTTGTGGCCGGTAGGCGGTGGATCGCCGCCGTCTGGCGCGGCCGGTTGTGGCGGCGACGGTTCTTGGCTTTTCACAGGCTCTACGGCGACCGCAGTCTGCACACGCACGCTGGACAGTAGCCGCCCGACATCGGCTTTCTGGCGCGTGGTCAGTGGTCCGACGGACACAACCGCAGTGCTGAGCCACCAACCTTGCTGGAGAGAAATGCAGACGATGTAGTTTGACGAAAAGGCGTCCTGATGTGACCCCGCGCGCGCAGCAAGGGCTTTGCAGCCGCCTCCTGCGGGTGGGTTCAGTCCCTTTGGCAGAGCCACAGGCCGCACTTCGGGAGATTCCACTTTGAGACCATCTACCAGCGATTGAAGGCTAGCCTCCAAGCTTGTCTGCTGCGTATCTTCGTGCAATTCCGAGAGTGTCACGTGCAAAAAGCTACCGCGTGCACGATGGCGCAGATCGAATTCGGTGTCACCCTCCGCATCCACCGTGTCCGTGTCAACTTTCCACACACCGCGGTCAGCCCTGACGGTCGTGTACTTCAGGGATTTAACCGGTAGGCTGTGATCGCCGGTAGTGCCGTTGGCAGGCTGCGCGGTAGCACCCAAACACAGCGTGTTGGCGCCGATGCAAAGCCATGCCCCCAAGCACTGGAATGCACGGGTATTGCGCAAAATGCGCAAGTAGGCTGGCTTTTTTGAAATTGCTGAAGTCATGGACCTGGCACTCACCGTGAAGGGTAAAAACGGCCGGTTCGCGACCACTTCACAAATTATTCCACGCGAGAGCGCACACCGGGTGCTGTGGCTATGCCTTGACTGTCAGCCACGGTTTGAATCGGGCTACTGACCGGATCATGCCCTGCTCCTCCTGCGAAGCTATCACCGGCCCTACCGGCTTGTAGGCTTGGGGCGCTTCTTCTATCTTGCGCTCTTCGCGCGGCGTCAGGCATCGCCAGGTAGCTTCTTGCTCAATGGAAGGCTTAATGGCTCGCATGGCTTGGCGGCGTATTGAGCGCCCCGCGCCATGGCTGCAACTGGAGAGCCAGTCGGGGTTCCCGAGACCTTCCACCAGATACGAGAAGTCGCCCATCGATCCCGGGATCAGCGCCAGGTCTTGTGCACGAGCAGGCGTGGCACCCTTACGATGCAAGTTCAGTCCATTCTCTTGCAAGACCACGTTGTGCGGCACATCCACCACCATGCGGCTGTCATCGCAATGCAAGACCTCGCGCAAGGTCTGACGTACCATCTCGGCCAGTACCACCCGGTTCAACCAGGCATAACGCGCTGCCACGCCCATAGCCTCCAAATACTCGGCAGCCAGTGGCCCGGTCAGCGCGTACAGACCCGATTGCGGATGCTTGGCGCCTTGCGGCCATTCCATCTTGGCCCGGTCCATCCAGCGCTGGCCCACAAAGAAGCCCACATCGCGGGAACCACTGTGGATCATCACAGCGATATGGCCCTCTTTGAGTCCCAACCGATAGGCAGCCTGCCGGTCGTAGATTTGGTCGACAACCTGAAATTCGACGAAATGGTTGCCGGACCCGATAGACCCCAGGCTCGGATCGCGTATGGTTTCCCGCGCGGACACAAGGGCCTGCGGTGCCCATCGTGCGTTGGATGCAAACTCGGACAGGCCAATGCAAGCCGCCAGTTCCGCGCGCAGCCGTTCGGGCGAGGCCTGCGACCAGATACCGGCTTTGGGTACCGCGTCGATGAAGGCCTCGGCGCCGACGTCGAACAATGCGCGAAACGCGTTCCCCGATACCGGCACGTCTCGACCGCCTTCCAGGAACAGGCGTACCAAGCGACGCTCCAAAGTCGGCAATTGCGCCGCTGCCTGGTCTTGCGTAACACCTGTCGTCAGCAGGCGCATGCCACAGTTGATATCGGTCCCGATGGCTTGCGGGATCACCATGTCCGCGGTGGTTGCCACGATCGCACCAACCGGGGCCAGACTGCCGGGATGGAAGTCCGGTGTCGCGCAAGCCTTGCAGACGTGCGATGCACTACCGGGGACCTGCACCGCCGCGAAGTCCATGAGTTGGCGAACCGCTTTTTCCTCCAACGGGAACGCGGCAGGCAGCAGCACCCGCGCTTGCGACTGAGCGCCTTGCAAGAAATATACGCCTTGGTCATAGTCGACCACGACACCTTGGCGCAGGAGCGCCTTTTTTAAACGAGAGATTGAAGACATTTGCTGTGCATTTTTTAAACGAAGACAAACATCCGGAGCAAAGCCAGACTGTTTTCTTCCTCGCAGCAGCAAACCAAAGAAAGAGTGGCGCGGACTGTACCACAAGCCTGCAAGCCCGTGAAGATGGTAACGCCGTGTTTGGAAAAATTTTACTTAGTGTTATTTTTACACCTATACTTAGCGTATGAATTACACCTACCAATATGCCAGGGCGGCTTTAACCGTCGATTGCGTCATCTTTGGCTTCGATGGAGAGCGCATGCAGTTGCTATTCATCAAGCGTGCATTGGCTCCCTTTCAGGGTACTTGGGCGTTGCCCGGTGGCTTTGTCCATGTGAATGAGTCGGTGGATGACGCAGCACTGCGGGAGCTGCAGGAAGAGACTGGCCTTAAGGATGTCTTTCTGGAGCAGCTCTATACGTTTGGACAACTGGGCCGGGACCCACGGGAACGGGTGGTGAGCGTGGCGTACTTTGCGTTGGTGAATCGCTTTTCGCATACGCCTTTGGCCGCGACAGACGCAGCAGATGCCCAGTGGTTTCCTATGCAGGCGCTGCCCACATTGGCGTTTGACCACGCGCACATCGTGGACGTGGCTTTGGCGCGCTTGCGCGGCAAGTTGCGCTATGAACCGATTGGGTTTGAGTTGCTGCCCAAGAAATTCCGTCTGTCCCAGTTGCAGTCGCTGTACGAGGCCGTACTGGGTCAGACGCTGGACAAGCGGAATTTCCGCAAGAAGGTCCTGGGCTACGACTTGCTGATCCCGCTGGAGGAAACCCAGCGCGACGGTGCCCATAGGCCGGCACAACTATTTCGCTTCGACACGAAACGCTACCAACAACTAAAAAAGAAAGGCTTTAGCTTCGAACTATGAACAGAGAACAAAGAAGCCGACGGCCTCTACAGCCTTGCCTTCCAGTCCGTGACGTTCGCCATTGCTGGTTTGAAGGACGACACGAACATCCACGCATTTAGAGAGAGATTTGAAAATGGAAACGATTAATTTTTACAGAACCAAGGACACCTACGGAGACTTCTCCAACTTCGCATCGTTCCCTATTGAGATCGACGGTGTGAGCTGGCCTACCAGCGAGCATTACTTTCAAGGCCAGAAGTTCGTCGGACAACCCTTTGCGGAAGCAATTCGCAATGAGATATCACCGATGAAAGCGGCTCAGATGGCGCGCCAGCAACCCGGACTGCGGTCCGACTGGGATGTCGTCAAGGAAGACGTAATGCGTACTGCTCTGCACGCCAAGTTCACCCAACACCGTTCGCTTCGCGCGCTGCTGCTGGGAACGGGTAATGCTGTATTGGTCGAGCAGACCAAGAACGACAGCTATTGGGCAGACGGTGGAGACGGGACGGGCAAGAACCGCCTAGGCATCCTGCTGATGGAGTTGCGATCGCAACTTGCGTCGACGGACGAACAGATTTGAGGATATGGAATGAAAGAACAAGAAGTAACCCAGCTCAGCAAATTCCTGAGCTATGTATTGCGGCACAAACCGGAGAGCATTGGCGTGACCTTGGACCCAGAGGGCTGGGCCAGCGTCGATGCGATCATTGCCGGTGCGGCAAAGAGCGGGCGGCTAGTGGTCCGCGAGATGGTGGAGCGCGTGGTTGCCACCAATGACAAGAAGCGTTTCGCATTCTCACCGGACGGCCTGCGCATCCGGGCGGTGCAAGGGCATTCGACCACCGAAGTTGCCATCAGCTTTGAGGAGCAAGTTCCACCTGCGCATCTGTACCACGGCACAGCCACGCGCTTCCTGCCGTCGATTCGCGAGCAAGGCCTTCTGCCGGGCAACCGGCACCATGTGCATCTGTCCGCCGATAGGCAGGTCGCAGTCAGTGTCGGAACTCGCCATGGCAAGCCAGTGGTACTTACCGTTGCGGCGGCCGCCATGCATGCCCAAGGGCACACATTCCATCTTTCTGAAAATGGAGTGTGGTTGACGGAAACCGTGCCGCCTACTTTCCTTAATGAGCCACCGAACCATGGGGAGGCAAGTTAAGCCATGGACACAGTGAACAATGCCGCCAGCCCGCTGGCACATGCCATCCAAGCGCAGTCCATGCTTCCGGTTGAGCGTCCATATCCATGAAGACTGTTGCATGACCGCGCCCACTACTCCAGAGGTGGCCGTTGCAGCATTGGAGCGGGCACTCGTCGGTTCCATGCTCGGCACAGCGGTGGGCGACGCATTGGGTCTGGCGTGCGAAGGGCTGAGTCCGCGGCGTCAACTGAAGATGTTTCCGTCGCTGGACCGCTACGGGCTGCTGTTCGGCACGGGCATGGTCTCCGACGACACCGAACATACGGTGATGGTCGCGCAGTCGTTGATCGTATCGGGCGGCGACCCTGTGCGTTTTGCAAGGAACTTCGCGTGGCGTCTCAGAGCTTGGCTGGCCGCGCTGCCGGCCGGCGTCGGCATGGCAACCGGACGTGCCATTCTCAAGCTCTGGCTATTCTTTCCACCCGCCTATAGCGGTGTGCGCTCGGCGGGCAACGGCCCGGCGATGCGCGCCGCGGTTCTGGGTGTTGCCTTTGGTCACGATCCGCAAACACTGCTGCGGTTAAACCGCATCTCGGCACGCATCACCCACAGGGACGACAGGGCTGAAGAAGGTGCGTTGACGGTGGCCACAGCGGCCCACCTATCGGCCACGTCCGCTGCAGCCACGTCGCCGCAGGATTTCGTCACCCTGATGGCCCAACGTTTGCCCGCGCACAGTGCAACCCTGGCGTGTATTCGCGCCGTAGCTGCCAGCTTGGCGGCGGGCGAATCTGCAACGGACTTCGTAGCTGGCTTGGGCTCCAAGAACGGGGTATCGGGCTACATGCTGCACACGCTACCTGCGGTATTGCATGTGTGGCTGCGCCACCAAGACGATTACATCGGCGGGGTCACCAAGATGATCCGCCTGGGCGGGGATTCGGACTCCACCGCGGCCATCCTGGGCGGCATCATCGGCGCACGCGTGGGTCGTGCCGGCATACCCTCGCACCTGCTGCGCAACTTGCGCGATTGGCCACGATCACCCGGCTTCATAGAGCGTGTTGCCCAGCGACTTGCGCAAAGCCGCGCTGCCGGGTTCCCGATGCCTGCGGTGCCTTCGTTCGTGTTGACCACACCTCTGCGCAATCTGTTCTTTTTGGGCGTTGTGCTACTGCACGGCGTCAGACGACTGCTGCCACCGTATTGACTGGCTACAACTTCACTGCGGTCTATTCAAATTGGGCGCTATGCATTCAATAGCGGCATGCGCATATTCCACGAGGGCTATCGGCAACATTTTGTCAACAAAGTCCCTGAAAACCCATCAATATACCTATATTGGGTAAAAATATGCTCCACACCAATGGGCCGGGAAGCGATTGGCGGCATCAACAGGTCGACGTGACCGATCCGTGTGCAAAAACGGCATGCCCGACTCACGACACGCGCAAACACCCCAAAGCTTCTTGATCCACATCAAACTTTGAAGCCATGCGCCCGTCGATACTGGCGCGTGCCGATTTACCAAAGGCCAGTGGCCCATCCTCAGCATTTGTCGTCCGGCCTGCGCCGCAGGTCGGGGGGCAAGCTTTTCTTGTCGCAGTTTGCCATCTGTCTGGTGGCCTGCATCTTGCTGGTAACAGTGTGGTGGCACGTCTTTGGCTTGATCGAAGCCGATAGGCTGCGCACACAAGTGGCCACCGAGAGCGAGATCGCCAACCTGGCACGTGTCAGCGAAGAGCATGCCGAACGCACGTTTTCCAGCGTGGACCAGGCCTTGCGGATGGTGCAGTTTGAGTACCGCAGCCACGGCCATCAGCTGCAACTGGGCGCGCTGCGGGCATCCGGTCTGTTTGACCAGCGCCTTTTGGTACAGGTGGCAATCACCGATGCCAAGGGACTACTACTGCAAAGCACCGTACCTTATGCCGGTCGCATCGACCTCTCGGACCGCGAGCATTTCAAGGTGCACAGCAAGGGCGCGCATGACGTGTTGTTCATTTCTCGCCCGCTGGTGGGTCGGGCCTCGGGCAAGTTGTCAATCCAATTGTCAAGACCGCTGCTGGACCGCAACGGCACGTTTGGCGGCATTGTGGTTGCATCCCTGGACCCGACCTACTTCACCCGCTTTTACGGTGAACTGCAATTGGGCGAACGTGGCGTGGCCACCCTGTTTGGGCTGGACGGCATTGTGCGGGCGCGGCGGGTTGGCGGCCACGACCAATTTGAAGGCGATCTGTCCGCCAGCC
>Ga0066464_1000379_pt1 | contig 19310 bp, 18 predicted proteins | sample LakWasMe94_HOW11_2_FD_59583 | JGI IMG/M metagenome (GOLD analysis project Ga0066464, IMG submission 59583) | Freshwater sediment methanotrophic microbial communities from Lake Washington under simulated oxygen tension - Sediment Metagenome 94_HOW11 | ecosystem: Environmental > Aquatic >...
ACCGAGATAACCTTGCGACAGTTGCTGGTCACCGCCTTGGAGTCCCATTCCGAGTACTGGGCGGGGCTGGCTCTTCAATGGTTGGAAGAGGGGTTTCCCCAGGATCCCAAGTTGACCGAACTCCTGATGCATTGCTCCGAGAGCAGAACCCTGTCTCAATCCGACCGCCACAAAGCTCGCAGGCTTGCCAGTCGCGCAAAGAGCTGAGTGTTTAAGGCTGTAGCCAAGGGCTGCTTCCGACCCAGAGCTGCCATTCACGCCAAGGTGCGAGGAGGCGTTCAAGACGATACGAACAGCTAGTTGCTATTCTGGCGACAAAGAGTGAGATACCTTGTCGATCCGCTCAATGCTCCAAGCAAGCCTATGCCCAGTTCGCTCGTATCAAACGGACATTCACTCACGCCTTACCGATCTGAGTTGATGCTCCTTGGTGGCGTTATACAAAGACAGTCCTAGCAGCGACAAACCTATCGTTGGTGCGCATTGGTTCGCAGCTGAAACTTTTGAGATGGAGTTAAGGTTTGGTTACTGGGGCTTTCTCTAGTGACGATACAACCAGATAATGAGATATAGATATTTTTAACTTTTTTGAGAACTTCAACTTTACGCGCCCGTATCGCACTGGATCTACACAATCAATTTCTTCTGTTGCGACATTTTCACACGGCGGATTATTTAGTAGGGCAGCAGTTTTTTCGTCTCCTATAATGGATTGCGCTATTTTTTTAGGAATAAGAATATCAAGAGCATCAAGAACATCGTCATCCCCCATAAACAGTCGGCCACGTACAAGCCCTACCTCACTGTTGGTTATTTCAAGAAACCCCTCGGCAGGCATTGAAATATCGTGCAGTTTGGTGGCTTCATCCCCGATGATAAACTCCTCCTTTTTATTAAGGTTGGCGACAAATACTATCGCGGCACCCATAATACCTAGGGTTGCTCCAGCCTTTAGCAAGGTTGCGTTTATTTTTTCAATCCCATCACTCCCCATGAAAAATACTTTTGAGGCGACCAATACTATCCATTCGCCTGCATAAGTCGACACCATTAATAGGATGAATGAAACAAAGAATAAAATTGCATATATAACAGAAAGAACCTTAAAGGAATTCCCAAAAGAACTAAAGTTAAATACCCCATACCCAAGGGCATTTGTCATATCTGGGACATCTCCTGACATTGCAGCAAGCGTTCCTCTCAATGTCGCAAACATAACTGGAGAAAGGGCAAATGCAGCAGAAACAAAGGCACAGCGTTTGGTGATTTTCCAAAGCGACCTCACCCCACTTCCTGCTAACATAATTCCGCTTAGACACGCCCAAAGAAACAAAGAAGGGATTACGATATCAAAAGTTAGTGTTCGAAGCGATAAGACATAACCCACAGCAAATGCTAAGAAGATAGCTGCGCCAAAGCCTGCTTGGCTAGCTAGTCCTTGTCCGGGCGCAGGGGTTGGGTGGGGCAAGGGATCTGTCGTCATCGTCCATGCTCTATAATCGATGAGTTTTCATAGTGCTCTCACTTACGCTAGCTCAAAACTCGACACGTGCATAAAAAAATCAAAGCTTCCGCCCACATTCCTCTGACGTGCTTTGGCACTTTTGAGAAGTGACTAGCGCGCTCGTTCGATGGGAAAATTTTTAAACTAATACCTTCTTGACGAAATATAAAATTATTTTCGCTTTCTGGCCGATTCAAGCCCTTCATAACAGGCAGAAATCGGCCAAAAGCGGACCTCTATTAGAAGTGCCCACCGGATCTGGAGATGGCCTTTGCTATCGCCGGTGTACCCCCACGTAGACCTATGAGCCCTCAGTCATCCTTCTGAGTCAGGTAAGTGATTGGCGTCTCTGGCCCGTCACGCAGCCCTACCACACCGAGGTAGAGGTAGATAGTGAAAGTCTTACGGTAAGCGTGGCAACTACGAGCAGATGCTCATTGAAGCTAGGCTTTCTAGCATCAGGAAATGGGCATCACCATGAAAGCTCAACAAATGCCCTCAACAGGATGATCGTTATCAATCTGTCATTGCTAGACGGCATGATGGCTTTTCGCTTACCTTCGCTGGCATTCGTGCGGCGTGAACCTAATCCTGCCGCGTCCAGGCGCAATGTTAGCGCCAGAGTTTAAGCCTAACCTGCAGGAACTGCAGGCCCTGAGACCATCAACCTGCCAGCATGGAGCAAGAAGCGGTGAAGCTTATTAAAGAAATTGAAGTTGCGTATTTCCGCTCCATCTATAAAGAGCAGGTAACCAATTGCAGTAATAGCAACATACTCTTTGGAAGAAATGATTCTGGAAAAAGCAACATCCTCAGAGCTCTTAACCTTTTCTTCAATAACGAAACCAATCCAAATCAAAAATTCAACCTAGAGCGAGACCTCAATCACGCCCGTCGCGCCGAAGCCGAAACGGCTGCAGATATTCGTAAATTCGTCTATGTAAAAGTTACGTTCACCACACCAAAAAACTGGCGAGCTTCTCTAGGCGAAACTTTCTGGGTGAGGCGTCAATGGAGTGTAACTACAGAGACAACGCCAAAATACACATCATCCATTCGCAACGCCAAAAAAGAACAATACGTAACTCGCCTACTAAATAAAATAAAATTTCACTACATACCAGCAATCAAAGACCGAAAAATTTTTGAAAAGCTCCAAGCCGAAATCTACAATGTAATCTCGAATCACGAAGAATTTTCAGAGTCACTCGGAGAGTTTGCCCAAGCCTTGAGAAACAGAACGATTGATTTATCCCAAGGACTACTGGATCGACTAGCAATTAACAGTGTGGTATCTACTCCGCAGGATTTGTCTGAACTATTCAGATCACTTGACTTCGAGACAACCTCAGAAAGTGGTGACGCTTACAGCTTAACTCTTCAGCGTGGTGACGGCATCCAGGTTAGACACATCCCCCAAATTCTTTCATTCCTATCAGATAGAAGCTCAATTGATTATCACATTTGGGGATTCGAAGAACCGGAAAACTCGCTTGAACTCGCCAACGCTATCGAGGAAGCCAACACATTTAAGAACTTCGGCTCCGAAGACAATAAGCAAATTTTTCTCACAAGTCATAGCCCCGCGTTCTTCTCGCTCGTTGATCAGGATGTTGAAAGGTATTTTGTTTCAAAATCTGATATCAGATCAAATCGCCCCAACTCCAAGATAACTCCGATAGGGCACGACTTAGCGAGCAACCCAGGAGAGTTAATGGGTGAAACACCCCACCTCCCCGTGATCAGTTCATATCTAGTTGACGCTCACGAAAAGATTCTGAGGCATGAGCGAGAAGCTGCAGCGTTCAAAGAAGAGGTCGAGAGATCCAATCTTCCCGTTATATTTGTTGAGGGTCAAACTGACAAAGTCATCTTTGAAAAAGCTTGGGAACTCTTTATTGATGGCGAAATGCCTGCAATTTTCGAGTCAGCCGGCGGCACTTCAAAGATGGAAAGCTTAGCAAAAGATGGGAAAATTTTATCTCAACTAGCGCCTGAAAAAAGAGTATTCTGCCTCATCGACAATGACCTTGAGGGGCGCGAACTGCTCGCAAACAAAGACCTGAATAAGGGAGGGAAATGGGTTAGGCACAATAGTAACGGCGTTTACTGGTGCCGCCTGCCTTTGAACCCGGAGTTAACCGTATTGATGCGAAGCTTGAAGGTGGATGAAAAGTTCTGGCCTGGCTGTCTTGAAAATATTTTCAGCCCTGCTCTTAGACAGCGTGCTGAGGCGGAGCAAGTTTACGAGACAGAGGAAATTCCTCACGCTGCATTATTCCCGGACACTAAGAAAATCAAGGAGTACATCAAGCCTCGCGAGGATCACAAACACTACTTCGTACTAGCCCCTACAGCTGATGCCAAGGTGAGGTTTGCCGAGTGGGTTGTTGATCTGGCGGATGATGAGCCTGATATTCTTGAGCCGCTTCGTAGCACCATGGAAGGATTGCGCGACTTACTCGCTGACATCTGAAAAGACATAAACAAAAGACTTATTAAACGCGCCCAATTCAAACGACTTGCAACGCATGGCAACCTAACGGTAAGTACATTAAAAACGGCGCAGCAACGATACCACTTTTGACATACAGGGCTTAGAATTCAAGCCCTGTAAAAAGATTGTCACCATCATGCATTTTTATTTGCAACCAACAGTCCAAAGCTCATTCACTTTATTGGTAAAGGGTTTTTACACACTCTGGACCGAAAGCGGCCAGTTGCAGAGATGCCTTCGATACGGAAGGAGAAGCAAATGCGCCCCCATTAACATTGGCTGAGTGGCGTTAAATGGATGTAAACGGGTGGGTACTTTGGGTTTGGAGGCGCTAGCAGTTGTCGACTAGCCGCTTTTGGCCGATTGCTGCCTTTCGCGGATGTCCCCATTGGGTCCAGAGCGTTAATCTTGAAGAATGGACGTGCTGTCCGCGCAGATGAGTCAGTCAGGTACCAACGCAAGCACAGGGATATCGAGTGGTTACATCAACGGGCGAACTGGCGATATGTCAGATCTCAGTGCTTCCTCCGGACATCCTGGTATTGGAAGCGGAGGCCGTTGCAGAAGGTTTCAGGTTTCTCACGCGCTTGGTTGCGGATTGGAAAAACGGGTCCAATCGATTCGATCAACCAGGTGAATGCCTTTTGGGCGTCTTGCGCGACGGGCAACTGATTGCCATCGGTGGTCTTTCCTATGATCCATATGCCGGGCCGGACATCGGCAGGCTGCGCAGGGTATACGTCGTGCGTGCAGCAAGGGGGCAGAATGTGGGTAAGGCCCTGGTGCAGCAGCTTTTGGCCTATGCGGCTCAGCGATTCGGTGTCGTGCGCCTATCCACGGATACCCCGGAGGGCGCCGCATTTTACCTTCGCTGCGGGTTCCAACCGATAGAGGATGATTTTGCTACTCATGTAAAGTCGTTAGTCGATGCCACGTAAAACACCATTAAGGACTATGCATGCCGCTGATCTCGCAACGTGTCGAGTTAGCACGCAACGGAGCTAACGATAAAGTGATTTGCCGAATGGCCTCAGGTTGGGCAGTCATGGGCGATGTGCAATTTCTACCTGGTTACTGCCTGTTGCTGCCCGACCCCGTCGTTCCGAGCCTGAACGACCTGGATGCCGAGGCCAGAACCACCTACCTGCTCGATATGGCCCGCATGGGCGACGCCGTTTTACAGGCAACCGACGCTCTTCGTATGAACTATGAAATTCTCGGGAATTCGGAGCCAGAACTGCATTGCCATATCTTTCCGCGCTACTCCTCTGAGCCCGAACAGAATCGCAAGATGCCCGTATGGTTTTATGACTGGAAAACAGCGATTCCTTACGCAGAGGAAACGCATGGGGATTTGCGTAAAAGAATTGCTCAGTTACTGGATGCATCGAGCCAAGACATCTGAGTGGACATGGACAATGCTCTAAACGGGCCACGCTGGCCTCATTGCGCTTAGGGCGTTCATGAGCGTCCCGTTGCTTATCAGTAGCTGATGCCCGCTTTGGGGCTAGAGTGTGTAAAACCTACGTCGAGGTGCATGCCATCCCGCTAGCAAGCTGGGCCAGCCGTCGGAACACACTGACGAACATAGTAATTGTCGAATTCACCGTTTTCGATGAATTGGAAACCATGGCGGGTATAAAAACGATTCGAAGCACTGCCTTTGAGAGCCCCCACTCTGATAGGGAGCCCAGCCACATCCGCCTCTTTGAAAATCTGAGCGAGAACAGCAGAGCCTATCCCTGATCCCTGCGCGCTTGGCCTCATATACAAGTGGTCGAGCAAGAGTTCAGTGTGCTGATGCTTGACCACGACAAAACCAACCCTCTCTCCAGACACCTCGATGTAGTGTGTATTGCAGGCTTCAAAGCCGCTAAGAAAGCGTTCGCGCGCGCGCACCGGATCAAATCGCCCAACACGTTCCAGGCTTTCGCGCATGGCCTCGATTCGAATGGCTACAAGATTGTCCAAGTCGCTTTGTCGAGCCGGGACCAAAATGACCTGGGAACTTTTATCAGGTGTGACGGGCATCATTTGCGCTCTAACTCTCATCCTGGGCAGCGAGTATAGAGAGAATGGAAACAAGCGGCCCACCCACTTTTTCTGTCGAGGCCGACAGGCGAAAGCAGCTGAAATCAAACCGGGCTTGCAACGCACCAAGTATCAGCCCCGATCCCAGCCCATCAATGGAACGGAAAGATGTAGTTCATCCAGGCCGCCATGCGCAGGAGGATCTTGCGCATGATCGCCACATGGTGGAAGTGCTGGCTGTAGAGCGCCGCCTGGCCGTAGGCGCCGCCGGGCATGAGTTTGGCGTAGGGCAGATAGTCCGGGTCGGTGATTTCGATGACCACCGGCACCCGCCCCGGCGGTGGTGAGCCGGTGTAGCTGATCAGGGTGCCGGAAGGCTGTATCTGTCCTTCGCCGATCACCGTGATGACATTCTTGACCCGGCCCTTGAATACCTTGCCGGGGATACCGTCGAATGCCACTTCCGCTTCGTCCCCCGGGACCAGGCGCAGCAGGCTGTTCTGGCGCATCCAGGCCGCGAAATACTGGCCTTCGTCCGGAATGAACACCATCGACGGCCGCAGCGGCAGCTTGCTCGCCATCATCCCCGGGCGCAGCGATACATGGGTGACGAAGCCTCGGCTCGGGGCTCGAACCACGGTGTTGTCCAGTTCGAACTGGGCGTTGTCGATCTGTGCCTGCAGGTCGTCCACCTTGGCAATCGCGGCTTCCTGCTCGCGGCGGGTGCCGAAGTTGCGCTTGATCAACTCGTTGATCCGGTACAGGTCGCCCCGCGCCGCCACCTGCTGGGCCTTGAGGGACTTGAGCCGGTTTTCGAACGGCTCGGGGTCGATGCGAAACAGCACATCGCCGGGCTCCAGCATCTTGTTGCCTTGCACCGGCACCTCGATCACCTTGCCGGTGACCACCGGGATCACCGGCACCGAGACGAAGTAGGAGCGCGCCACTTCCGAATAGGGGTGGTTGTAGTTCATCAGGAAAATCAGCGCGCCGATCAACACCACGCCGCCGAGCACGGCGGTGGGCACCGTCCATTTGTTCAGCGGGATACGGAAAATCTTGAAGATGGCCACGCAGATGGCGCTGTAGGTCAGGATCAGTAACAGGTCCATGGGTCACATCTTCCCTTCCGGGCGGGACCCGGCCTGGGATTGTCCTTCCAGTCGCTCGACCCGCTGTCGCAGCTCGGCCAGCTCTTGCACCAGATCCTTCTCGCCCTGCATCCGTGCCTTGTCGGTGGCGAACCCCCAGCCCCGATCCTCGCGGTACAACATGGCCCAGATCCACAGGAACGGCCACAGGGCATGGAGGGTGAACAGGCTGACCCAGCCTGCCGCGTGAATCGCGTCCTGGTGTGGATGGTTCCGATGGACGGCAATTTCGTAGGGGATATCGTGCAGGACGATGATTCCGTAGAACAGGACTATCCCGGCGAAGATAAGAATGCCCAGCGCAATCTGATCGAGCATGATTCGCCTCCCGGAAGCCTTCAGCTCGCACGCAACCGCTTATGAAACACCTTGGTCAGCCACGGCCATCCGACAGTCTTATGGCACGGGCCTTACGCAATCCATACTAGTTCAAGTTCGTTCATCTGCCTGGCGGCCGTCAGGGCGCGCGCGGCCTTGAACCTGGAAAGCTGCGCTCGCGTGGGCAGCGGTTTATGATCCCTGCCTGTCGTCCATCACTGCGAGTCCGATCATGCCTTTTGAACTGGACCTTCCCGAAATCCGCGCCGGCATCCTTGAGTTTCCGGTCTGGCATGCGCGCGGTGGTACGTCCACCGGTCTGATCCTGGCTCGCGAGACCCTGCCCGAGGACCCGGCGCTGGTCGAGGAACTGCTGCAGCACTTGATGGGGGTGCCGCTGAGTGGCGACCTGCCGGGCAATAACCAGATCACCGGCCTGGGCCGTGGCGGGCCCACCAGCAACAAGGTGTTCATCGCCGAGCGGCGGCCCGGCGAGTCGCGTCTGGTCAGCACCTTGGCGCAGCTGGCGGCGGGTAAAAGCGCGATCGACTGGAGCGTCAATTGCGGCAACATGTCGGCGGCCTTGCCCTTGTACGCCCTGGAGCGTGGCTGGCTGAGCCCGGACGAGGACAGCGCGCAGATCGAAATCTTCAACAGCAATACCCAGACCACCATGCTCGCGCGCCTGGCGTTCCGGGACGGTCGCCTGCTGAGCGATACGCGCATTCCCGGGGTCAACGGGGTGTTCCCCGGGGTCGACCTGTTTCTCAGTGACCCGGTGGGGGCCAAGACCGGCCAGCTGTTTCCCACCGGGCAGCGCATCGACCTGCTCGACGGCGTGCGCGCCACCTGCCTCGATGTGGCGGTGCCAATGGTCATCGTCCAGGCCGTGGACCTGGGCAAGACCGGCCTGGAAACCCCAGCGCAGCTGGACGCCGATGGCGAATTCAAGGCGCGGCTGATCAGCCTGATGGTGCAGGGCGGCCTGCGCATGCAATTGCGCAACCGCAGCGGCGCCCTGATGAGCGCCGAGGAACTGCAACGCAGCGAAACCCTGCCGAAGATCTGCATCGTCAGCCCGGCCCAGGGCGCGGGCGATATCAATACCCGTTATTTCACCCCGCAGAATGCCCATCCTTCATTGGCCGTCTCCGGTGGCTGCTGCCTGGCCGCCGCCTGTCTGGCGCAAGGCACCGTGGCCCATGAACTGCTCAAGACGCCCAAGCCCCTGAGCGCCACCACGGCGGAATACCCGGTGTCGATAGAGAACCCGGCAGGGGTGCTGGACACCTTGATTACCGCGCGCGAGGAGGGCGGCTCGATGCGCATCGACGCGGCCGCCTACCGGCGTAGCGCGCAGATCCTGCTCAAGGGCCGGGTGCCGCTGTACAACGCCTCGGCGGCGTTGTTCGAGGCGTTGAAAGGGCGGGGCTGAATCCCGTACTCGGCAATCGAAGACGCGCCGCTCAACCCTGTGAACGGTATTCGCTGGGAGCGACCCCGAACTCGCGGCGAAAGGCCCGGCTGAAGGCCGCCTCCGATTCATAACCCAGCTGTTCGGCGATCTGCGAAATCCGCAGGCTGGACGTCTGCAGGCGCTGACCGGCCAGTTGCATGCGCCAGTGCATCAAGTAGCGCATCGGCGATTGGCCCACTAGGTGGGTGAAACGTTGCGCCAGGTTGGAGCGCGACTGGTTGACCAGGCCGGCCAGGCGCTCGACGCTCCACGCCGCGCCCGGTTCGGCATGCAGCAGCGCCAGCGCCTGGCCGATCAGCGGGTCGCGCAGGGCGGCGATCCAGCCGCTGATGCCTTGCGGGGCGTGGGCCAGCCAATGGCGCACGGCCCAGATAAACATCAGGTCGATGATCCGCGAGAGCATGATGCGGCTGCCGATCGAGGGGTTGCGCACTTCCTTCTGCATCGCCGCCACCGTCAGCGACAGCCATTCACGGGAGCCGATCAGGTCGCTCGGGTCCTCGCCCTGGCAGCTGACTTGCAGCACCCCGGGCAAGCCCTGGATCAAGGCCTGGCCGCACCCGCCCTCGAACTGAAAGACCCCGCTGGTGATGCGTACGGGTGTGTCCGGGCTGGCATCCACAGCGCTGTGCAGTTGATGAGCCTGGCCGTGGGGCACGAACAGGATGTCCCCGGGCACCAGGCGGGTGGTTTCGTCAGTGCCGTTGAGCCTGAGCTGGCAGCCGGCGTCCTGGATCACATGGAAGCAGGCGCCGCCCGCCGCTCGCTGCAGCACCTGCCCGGGCTGCAGCAGCGTCTCGCCCAGCAGCTCGCCATGCATCCGGGCCAGGCTGAACACTTCGAAAAACACATCGGCGGCCGGGTGCCTGAGGTCGGATGGCGAAGCGGGTGGGGTCAGGTGTCTCTGCACAGTCTTCGGCTTCTCGGTCATGGTCGGTCGGCACCGTCCCCTTCGATAATGAGCGCGCCCGAGCATAAGCCAGCATGGGGGAGGGCGTCTCCTGCCTTGTTGCCCGACGAGCGACCTTCCCAGCAGTGCCCTGGGCCGGCAGTACCGCCGCCATCGGCGAGCGGTCTTTATCCAGACAGAGGATTCAAGCTCATGAGTGATCAGCCTACGATTGTGTTGGTGCACGGTTTTTGGGGCGATGCGGCCCATTGGAGCAAGGTGATCATCGAGTTGGCGCGCAAGGGCTACAGCGCGATCCGCGCGGTGGAAATGCCCTTGACGTCGCTGGCCGATGACGTCGAGCGCACCCGCAGGATGATTGCCCAGGTCGATGGCCCGGTGTTGCTGGTGGGGCATTCCTACGGCGGCGCGGTGATTACCGAAGTGGGCGACCAGCCCAACGTGGTCGGGCTGGTGTACATCGCCGCCTTCGCCCCGGATGCCGGGGAAAGCCCGGGTTCCATCACCCAGCAGCAACTGCCCGCGGCGGCGGCCAACCTCGAGCCCGACAGCGATGGCTACCTGTGGCTCAAGCCGCAGGCCTTCCATGAGAGCTTCTGCCAGGACCTGGGCGCCGATGAGGCGCTGGTCATGGCGGTGACCCAGAAGGCGCCGCTGGCCAGCACCTTCGGCGATACCATCAGCGCGCCGGCCTGGAAGAACAAGCCGTCCTGGTACCAGATCTCCAGCGACGATCGCATGATCCATCCACGCAACCAGCAAATGATGGCCGCCCGGCTCAACCCGCAAAAGACCCTCACCCTGGCCAGCTCCCATGCCTCGCTGGCCTCGCGGGCGGCGGAGGTCGCGGCCTTTATCCACGAGGCCGCCTGCGCCACCGTCAAGGGCTGACCAGGCCGTGCTTCAGGCCCCGCTCAGGAGCGGGGCCTGTTCGGCTCACAGATCCAGGTCGACCCACACCGCCGCGTGGTCCGAGCCGGCGTTTTCCTTCTTGTCCAACTGCGGGTAGACGTCCCAGCGTTTGGGCTTGCTGCCCGGCCACATGCCCTTGCGCCATACGCCGCCGGCGGTGACGGTGGCGAACAGCGCGGGCGACAGCAGCAAGTAGTCGATCTTGTTCGCCGCTTTGCAGGTATCGAAGGTGCCGGGGTAACCGCCGTCATCGAAGGCCGGATGGACAAAGGCATCCTTCAGGTCGGTGCCCTTGAGCAGGGGCTCCAGCGGCGCGCTGTCCGGGGTGTCGTTGAAGTCGCCGACCACCGCGATATAGGCCTCGCCCTGGGCCACCAGTTCCTGGTAGATAAGCTTGATCCGCTCGGCCTGGGCCAGGCGTTTTTTCGCCGAAGCGGCGAGGCTGCCGAAGCCTTTGCTCTTGAGGTGGTTGACCAGCACGATCAGCTGTTTACCGTCGGACAACGGGATATGAAACTGCGCGCAATCGCGGGAAAAGATCAGCTCGCCGTTGGCCGCGGTGTCGTCGACATGGCTGCGCAGCTGGCCGATGGGGTAGCCCTCGGCGGTCATCAGGCCAACGTCGATGCCCCGCGTATCGTTGCCGTCGATCAGCATCACATGCTTGAACAGCGGGCCGCCCAGGGCGCCGATGATCTCCGTATTGAAGTCGCGCAGGGCCGGGCGGCTTTCCGCCTCGACCACCGCCAGCACATCGGCTTGCAGGTCGATCATCACCCGCGCGGTATTGCGCATGGCTTCCAGGTCCACCGGGGCGGCGATCAGCTCCAGCGAGCCGACCCACTCGGTGCGGCCGTTGGCGACAATTTCCAGGCCGCCGGTCTTGGGTCGCTTGACCAGGCTGCCGCGGTTCTGCCGCAGGATCACAAAAGGGCCCTTGTCCGATTTGCTCAGCCCCAGCTCGGTCAGCAGCTTGACCATCTGCGCCTTGTCCTGGTCCGTGTAGATGGGTTCGCCCAGCAGCTGGTTGAGCCGGGCGAAACTCTCCAGCACCGGCTTGCCCTCGGCCCAGCCTTCCAGGTTCATGGCCTTGGCGCGGTTGAACAGGTTTTCAACGTTGTAGGACGCGAGTCTCATCGTGCTCTTCCTGTGAGTGGGGCGGACGTCAAAGGGCATTACAACCGATAAAAATGACCGAATGCCGACAGGCCGGGCAGTGCCTTGGCGAGCCTGGGTCTGGCGCCGGGATTTGCCGGGGCGTCGGACAACCGCCAGACTTGCCGCTCTTGCACCCCTCGCGGAGTGTCGAACCTCTGCCTATTTCAACGAGGCCCAATGACTATCCAGATCAGAAGTGAACGCCCCGCCGACATCCCGGCCATCGCAGCCGTGACCCGCGAAGCCTTCCTCACCGAGGAGCACTCGAGCCATACCGAGCACTACATCGTCAACGCCCTGCGCGCAGCGGGTGTGCTCAGCCTGTCGCTGGTCGCCGAGCGCGAGGGCGTGGTGATCGGCCATGCGTCCATGTCGCCGGTGACCCTGAGCCAGGGCGACAGCGCCTGGTACGGCCTGGCACCGGTCTCGGTGCTGTCGGCGTATCAGGGGCAGGGCATCGGCTCGCGACTGATCCGCCAACTGCTGGAGCAACTCCAGGCCCTGGGCGCCGCGGGGTGCGTGGTGCTGGGCGACCCCGGCTACTACGGCCGCTTCGGCTTCAAGGCCCGGGACGGGTTGCTGCTGCCGAGCGTGCCGGCCGAGTATTTTCAGGCGTTGTCCTTTGACGGAAGCAGCCCTCGGGGCGAAGTCCGTTTCCATGACGGGTTTGACGCCAAAGGGTAAAGGGTGTGTCTTAAGAGGAACCCTACAACCTTGGGCATTATGTCGACAGGCGCCGTGCCTGACCGTCGGTTCGCGCTGCCGAAAAACCGGGGGCCTGGAGTAACCTGACAGGCAGCACTTCGCCCGGGCTGAATCGGAGGACAGGGCATGAATGATGAGTCCCGCGAGCAGGGCGAGCCGTTCAAGCGGCTGTTCTTCGCCTTGCCCTGCACAGCCGCCCAACGCCGGGCCATCGCCCAGTGGCGCGGCGCGCTTGGCCTCAGGGACGGCCGGCCGGTGGCGGCGGAAAACTTTCATTTGACCCTGATGTTCCTGGGTTCGGTCGCGGTGGCGCAGATCCCGGGGATCTGCGCCGCGGCGGCGGGCGTGCGCACCTCCGGTGAGCCGCTGGACGTCCCGCTCGACCGCCTGGAGGTCTGGCGTCGGGCCGGGGTCTTGTTGCTGGCGCCGACACAGGCGCCGCTGGAGTTGCGTCAGCTGGTGTATGCCTTGCAGGAAGCGCTGCTGCCACTTGGGCTGGTCGATTCGCCGCGGGAGTTTCGTCCGCACTTGACCTTGATGCGCGACTATCGGGCGCCGGTGCCCGAGTCCGAGACCCCTGCGGATTTTCACCTGAGTGCCCGGCACTTCGCCCTGTTCGAATCCCATAAAGGCCGTTATCGACCGCTGGCCGAATGGGCGCTGGCGCGGTGATTGGGGGCGCCATCTCGTCGGATTCGCCGACCGGCCGAAATCCGCGTGCCTCAAGGCCTGCAGGCTATAGTTGAGGGGCCGAATCAACGGGAGGGAGCATGCGCCAGATCGTCAGCAAAGAACCCTGGTGGGCCGCGCCGCCGAAACCGGGCCAGGATGAGTCCGAGCTGGAGTGGGGCTGGTTGGTCACCTACAACGAGGGCGAGCCACGCTTCGAGTTCGTCAAGGAGCGTCCTTCGGAGCAGGAGATTCGTCAGCGCAAGAGTTGCCGGACCACGCCGTCCGAGTAGCCTGTGGGCGCAGCGCTCACTGCTTGTAGCCGATCTGCCGCAGCAGGCTCTTGCGCCACAGGATGTCGTCGTCGCCTTCCAGGCCCTTGGCGCAGAAGCCATCCACCACCCCCAGCACCGCCCGGCCCTGCGCCGTTTCAGCGAGAATCACCTGGGTCGGGTTGGCGGTCGCGCAGAAGATGCGGCACACCTCAGGCACCATCTTCAGGGTGTTGAGCACGTTCAACGGATAAAAACCTTCGCCGAGAAACACGATAAAGCTATGGCCGGCGGCGATGGCCTGGGCGTTTTTTTGCGCCAGCGCGATCATCGTCGGATCGCTGCCGGACCAGCGCACCAGGCATTGGCCGGAGGCTTCGCAAAAGGCCAGGCCAAAGGCGATGTTCGGCACGGCGCCGACCAGGGCTTCGTGGATGTCCTCGACGGACTTGATGAAGTGGGTCTGGCCGAAAATGAAGTTGGTGGCTTCCGGCTTGTCGATGTTCACGCTGATCAGTTGCATCTCGAACCGCTCCTTGCCGGTGTCGCGCGGCGTTAGGGGGCGTGGCGGAAAGGGTGGGCCCGTCGCAGCCGTTATCGCGGCGGCGGGATTGTTTGCGGCAACAGATCAAGCATAGCCACTCATCGAGTCGCCACGTTGGTCGCTGGCCGTCAGTGCCTAGAACTTCGCGTAATTCAACACGTCCACAATCAGCGAGCCGCCAACGCCGGTCAGCGACAGCAGCAGAGCGCGCACCAGCGGTTCTTGCGAGTAACTTGAGAAGGCCCCGGTATTGAGGGCAGCAATGCGTGCGCGGATCAGTTCGAGCTTCTTGTAGATCGGTGCGTCCTCGGGTGTTTCCAGCCGGTAGTTATCAAGACGCTGTAATGCTGCGCCACGTGCCTTTTCTGCGGCACGTCGCAGCGACAGCGCGGAGGTGAGCAGTATCAGTGTGGTCAGCAGGAATGAAATGATGAGGCTGGGCGGGGTCGGCCAGTTGTCGAACACGCTGTTGCGCGACGCAATCAGGATCAACATGACCGCCGTCGGAGCATAGATCAGGCGATTGACGGTCGCCGTGCGCTTGGCGATCAGTTGCATGTCCATCCAGTCGTCGATGCAGGGGTGCAGAGGTATGCCGAAGACCCTCCAGTGCTCCTTGCGTAACGCTTTTGGCCAGATCGCATAATACTTGCTCAGGTTGCGGATGAACCGTGTCAGCAGGAGGTTGGCATCCACCACCCAGAACACCAGCAGTTGGAAGGCCAGGGTTGGCAGCAGCCAGTTCAACATCCAGATCGATGACTCGCCCCGAATGGGAGCGCCTTCCATTGGCCAGAGCACGAAGAGCGCGCTGGTGGCTACGACGAATATCCAGGTGGCGAGGAGGGCACGCAGCATTCGGGCGCCGAAGGTGCCAGCCACGCAGTGTTCTTTCCAGAAGCCCGTGACGAAAATGATCCTGCGCTTGTCGGCAACATATGACTGGATTGTGGTCGTCAGTCTCTGAGGCGTGTGCCAGTCGCGATGGTTGGTTACGAGCGGGAACAGGATCAGGAACAGGCAACGTCCCAGGGCGGCTTGCCACCTATGTGGCGTTGTGCCCCTTTCTCGGTTAACCAGGCGCAGTAGCTGCCCCCACAGGCTCATTCGCAGCCTGCTCATGTAAAGAGTCAGGTGGTAGGCCTTTTCGATCTCGAGACTGTTGATGCGCAGGGTGCGCCAACCCCAGGCCAGCGCCGAGATCGAGATGACCACGGCGAGCAGGCGCAGGGCCACGGTGGGCCAGGCACTGATGCCCTCGAACAGGAACATCGGCTCACCCAGCCCGTCCTCCGTCAAGACACGCCGGATCTGGTACATCCACAGCAAGGCCAGGATGAATACCACGACCGGTACCACGACGTACCACGCCGAGGCGTCGAACAATCCGCTGGTCGCAGGGACGGGGGGGTGTCCAGGTTGTGCTGGTTCGGACTGATGACGGCGGACAAGTTCCAAGCAAACGATGCCCAACAGGATCAGCACGAAGGCGGTCCACATGAACTCCACACGCCAGAACCGCATGGCGAGCCATGCCGACAGTCCGGACACCACATAAAGCGTCAGCGGGATCCTGTGCACCCAGGCTGGCAGTTTGTCGTCTCTGGATTGCGCATAGGTCCACCACCAGCCAAGGAGCGTCACCACTACCAGCAGGACGAACGTAAGCGGCCCGGCCCAGAAAAACGACTGTCTTTCATCGAGCTTGTCGCGTAGCGACTGGGAGGGTTCGGGATAAGGAGGGGGCGACGGATCCTGCAGGCAGCGCAGCGCCATGATGTCGTTCGGTCGTGGCTGGGATCGGACCGATGCGGTGCAATCCTTGGAGCGTGTTGCGGTCAGTTGGCTGGACAGGGGAATGAAGCCGCTGATCCCCACCTCATAGATTCCCGGCGAAAGCAGCTCCGATTTGTAGTCGAACTTCGCCCGCTTGACGTCGTAGGTCTGGGGCGACTGCGCCGCCAGGACTGCGATGAACACGGCACTTTGCCGACTGTCGCGGAACGGCGGGACATCCTGCTGCAGGGCGCGTGTCAGCGTGAGCCCGTAGGGTGCTGCCAGGACCAGGTTGCGGGTGGTCTGTGCCTGGCCGCGCTGGAGCATGCGCGCATCGAGGTTGGTCGAGAAAAACACTTTGTTCGGCATCCGGCCCTTGAGGGCCTGCAACACCAGTAGCTTGTCGTAGGTATCGGCCCCCAGCACACCGATGGCGCCGATACCGCTGGTGCCCCTGCGGCGATAGGCTTCGTCCTCGTGCGCGATGTGGTCGGCGAGGCGGCGCAGGTAATCGAGCTGGGAATTGCCATCGGGCTTCTCCAGCGGGCTCAGATCCAGGGTGTTCTTGTCCTTGCTGTTTTTACTGTCATCGCTACCGGGCGCCTTGTTGCCGCTGGCGGCCTCCTCTGGTAAACGCCCGTCCACGCCTCGCAGATAGCTGAAGCGTAAGACCCAGTCATTGACCGCCGCCTGGTCTTGGCTGTCGATGTCGGCATCCTTGGCAACCTGCGATTTGAAACTCTCGCTCAGTGCACGACTGTAGAAACTGTCCCACTCGGAGACCAGCGCGATGCGACTGGGGCGCTGCCAGCCTCCAAAGCCGCAGTGGGTTCCGACCCGCAGCAATGCCCCTTGGCTGCATTCCATACCCGCGACTGGATCCACATGGCGCAGCTTCAGTTCGTCCAGCAGCAGGCGCGTCATGACGCCGTCGTCGCTAACGGTGCGCAGCAGTTTCATGGGTGTTTTCGGTGTCGCTGGTGTTTGCTCCCGGGAGGCTGCTTCGCCGGGCGAGGGCTTGCCCAGGGCATGGATCAATGTGTCGTAATCAGCGGTGGCCAGGGGTGAGTAAATCTCGATATCGGGCTTGGCGTGGCCGTTGGCTTCGTCCCTATACATATCGAGCAAGACTTTCGAGGTAGAGGGGCCGATGACCTTCAGCAGTGTCTGGTTGGACACCCCAGGGCAGGTTGGTGGTGGGCCGCAATCCGAATGAAGCCTGCTCTGCAGGGTGCGGCGCAAGGCTTCGAGTTGTTGTAGCGGGTGTGAACCCAGATGCTCCTGCTTTACCCAGAGCAGAATGGTCTGGGCGGATGGGCGTTGTTTGTCCTGCATGTCCCTGGGTGGGTCGAATGGATTGGCGACGAAGGTTTCATAGGGGATTTCTGCGTACGTCGACTTTCCTTGCTGACCGGCTTGCGACGTTATCGGCCTGTCTGACAGGTCGTCCGCCAGGGCCAGGCAGCGGATGTGCTGCTCGTCCTCGGGCACCATGCGGGAGTTTTTGAACCCGGCCAGGATTGCATAGCGAATGCGCCGGCGCAGTTCCACTTCATCGGCATAGGGGCCGCCTTCGACCAGCGCCACCATGAGTTGGGGAGGCTCTGGCGGTGGTTGCTGTGGTTCGTCGTCCAGTACCAATGGTTTGCTGACAACAAGTTGGGGGCTGCACTCAAAGTCGGCCCCCGGGGCCTTGTTACCGTCCTTGAACTTTTTGCGATAGCGCTCGAGCGCATCGAACGGGTCCTGCCACAGGCGCGCTTCTATCGGTGATTGCGCCTGGAATTGGGCGCCGATGGGGCGTGGCTCGAGGAAAGGCTCGCGGGTGAGGGCGAAGGTCGAGACCACCAGACTGAGGATGAGGGCGCTACCCGGTAACCAGAGGACGAGGTTGTTACCCGAGCCATTGCTGTTGTCCATGGTCTTTTCCCCCTTCCTTAGGTGTAGGGCCGACCGCTATGCATAGGTATAGCCCCCGGATCAGGCTTTATCTACCGGCCCCCCGACGCTGCAACGAGGGCGCCGCAGGGCCAGGCGAGCGCGCTTTCAAGCGGCCTGGGGAGCGAGAGCAATTGGGCCGCTGACCGGTGGCTTCATACTGGGGGCGGGAACAGGATCGGCGGTCATGCGGCGGGGGCGCAAGGCTGCTATTCCTTCCCTTGGGACAATCGTTTCAGACCAGACGGAATACGGGTCGATACCGATGCGTGGCCGTGGTCAAGGTGCCTGCCAGGTGCGCGCGCAGAACAACGGGCGCCAGTTTCGCTGGAGGTGGCAAATGTTATTCATTGTCAGCTGGTCAATCAGCCCCGAACGTCGTAACAGTGCGATCGAGCGATTTCTCAAGACGGGTGGGGCGCCACCCGCAGGGGTGAGCATGCTGGGGCGCTGGCATGCCGTCGGCGGCATGACGGGGTTTGGTGTCGCACAGACCGACGATCTCACGCTGATGCAGAAGTGGGTGCTGGAGTGGAGCGACCTGCTCAGGATGGACGTGCACCCGGCGCTGACCGATGAACAGGCCGCGCCGTTGCTGGCGGCGGTGATCGGCAAGCAATAGCCGTTGGCGATCGGCCTGAAGCTGTTGCTTCAGCAAGAGCGGGACAGAACTGGAGGTTGTCATGCCTAAATTTGTGATTGAACGCGATTTCCCGGGCGCTGGAGCGCTGTCGGCGCAGGATCTGCAAGGGATTGCGCAAAAGTCCTGCAAGGTGCTCGATGAACTGGGGCCGCAGGTGCAGTGGCTGCACAGCTACGTCACCGGCGACAAAATCTACTGCGTCTATATCGCGCCAGACGAGGAGCTCATCCGGGAGCATGCCCGGCAAGGTGGCTTTCCGGCGGACCGGGTATCGCGGGTTACCTCGATCATCGATCCGACGACAGCGGAGTAGTGCCTTGCGGTGACAGGCGCGCGCCTGGTTCGGCGTACCCTTGCCCCAGGGCGAGGTGATGCCGGTGGCAGGAAAACCAGGCCGCCCTCGGGGCGGCCTTTTTCATGGGCGCGGCGTGCCGCGTCAGCGTCGCGGGGCGTCTTGCCAGACACCGGCTCGGCTATGCTGCACAGTCGACGGCCGGTTTGCGGCCGATGTCCACACCTTGAACCAAGAGCGCCATGAGAAAAACCACCCAGCAGATGTTGCTCCACGAAATCGCCGACTGGCGCCACCGTGGCCTGATCGATGCCGAAGCGCAGCAGCGACTCGGCGCCCCGTATGAACGTCCCGAACACCGCTTGTCCACGGTCCTGCAATGGCTGGGCATCGGCGCGGTGCTGCTGATCGGCATGGCAGTGCTGGGCGGCGTCGGCCTGCTGGCCGAGTCGGTGCTGGTGGGGGCGGTGCTGTTTTTCGTCGCCGGCGTCGGGCTGTGGCTGATCGGCGCGC